>Ga0233424_10000120_pt1 | contig 108410 bp, 94 predicted proteins | sample Watercolumn_Towu_FD_181011 | JGI IMG/M metagenome (GOLD analysis project Ga0233424, IMG submission 181011) | Freshwater microbial communities from Lake Towuti, South Sulawesi, Indonesia - Watercolumn_Towuti2014_125_MG | ecosystem: Environmental > Aquatic > Freshwater > Lake | place: Indonesia...
CGTCCTGCCGCGCCGTGGTTTCCCTACCGATTTGCCTATGGTAGGACAGCTCGACGGTAACGGATTGGAACTGCTGTGATTTTCGCGGAAATACTCCGCCGAAATCACAGCAGAACCATCTGGGATGGCCCGACTTGTTCAGTTTTTGGCGCTGTCCCCAGCATCAATTCCATTCTGCCATACTGCTTGTCCGTAACCTGGAGCGTCCTTACGCTGCCTTCCTTGGGCAGGCTACTTCGCACCCGGCGGATATGCTTATCCACAGCATCTTGCCCCCGGCAGACCCTCGCGTAAACCGAAAGTTGCAGCATCATGTAGCCGTCCTTCTTGAGGAACTGGCGAAATTGGCTGGCTCGCCGTCTCTGCGGTTTTGTTTTCACCGGAAGGTCGAAGAATACCATCAACCACATGAAGCGTACCTCGTCGGCCTCCATGCTTAGTTGCGCCGGGCCAGCGGAAGCGCTGGTGTGCTCAACGATGTCGCGTTGCCTGCTTCGATCGATCTGACCAGGCTGGCGGCCACCGCCTCCGTTGCCGCCAGGATCGTCAAACGCTCTTCGCCGATCGAGATGTTCTCGCTCAGGATGCCCGCCATATGGCGGCGATCCTCGACGTCCATCTCGTCTCTTTCTTCGGCGGTCACCCGAGCACGTGCCATTCGATCGACGACCGGTCGGAATGGCTCAATGAGATCATCGACGAGATTGAACGGGTTAGTTCTCGATCTGTGATGAATGCCGAAGGCGGGAAGCAAGCCGGATGCAGCGCAGGACCGTGCAAGTGCCGCGCGGACCACGGCGTATCCGTAGTTCAACAGGCCATTGCGCCGGTCTTCGTCATGGCGCCGGAATCCTTCGAAAAGGCGCTGCCAATAGGCGCGGGCAGCTTGGGCCTCCAGGTTGTCCGGATCGCCCGAACCAACCCGCCCCGCCATGGCGGACAGAGCAGTTGCGTAGTCATTTCCAATCCCGCGCAGGACGGCGGCCTGATTTTCGATCTTGGCGGAAACGAGCTTTTGCCACAGCCGCTTTTTCAGCGGCTGGCTCATCCCGATCTGAGCGTGGGCGATGGCGGCTTGCGCATGATGCTGGTGGAATGACATGAGCATTCCAGCCGGATGGTGTTTCGCGTCTGGCACCACCATCGCAACACCGTTTTCCGCCAAGGCGCTGAGCAAGGAGCCGCTTACTGAGACTTGCGGGGTATCGAGAATAATCCACGCGACGTCTTCGACCGGGAAGGTGAGCGCCTCATCGCCTTCTTCAGGATCGACAACGATCTGACGGCTGCGATGCGTCAGTCTGGCGGGATTGGAGATGTGCAGACCACGCCATGCCATGTGCGGACCTCGGATTTCACTTCGGAACGCGCGCCGAAGCGATCCACACTGTACTTTTTCATGGTTAACAAAGTTTTTGCCCCAAGACCCCTGAATGAATTCTTGGGATTGTTGTGCGACTGTAGGCTGATCGCCCCGGTGCTACGATCCATCCCGGCAAAATACCCTTCAAAAACCTCACCGGTCGACTTCACGACCTCAACAAAATTTCTCGGATACAGGCTGAATCGGAATGCAAAGCTGTGATCGATGAGTGTCCAATCCTCTTCATCCTTGTAGGCGACCACGGCGCGCGTAGGCGGCATCGGCCAGTCACGCTTGTTCATCACGTGATGAGGGTAGATCGGCACAAGGTAGAACTCGTCTTTGCCCCGCTTGTTGGGCCGCGCAAACACATCAACACGGACGATCTCGCCGCGATCTGCCGTGCCGCCCCTGACATGCACGGCAGGTTTTCCTTTTGTCCGAAGCCGAACCTTGCGGATTTCATCTCCGGCAGGGGAACGCGGCAGACTGACGGCAGGCCTTCCATTGGCGATCCATGCCCGGATCGCCTCGATCACGCCCTGATTTCGTTCCGGGTCTTTGATGTCTTGCAATCGCTTTTCGGAAAGGTCGGTGATCGACTTCCGTTCATAGACGATAAGCGCGCCATCGCGCTCCTTGACCTGCCGGACGGTCGCGGCGTGACCCTCGCCGCGCGCACGCCGCCGTTCCGGCCTCGCGACAAAAACGCTGTCATATGCTTCCTTGACCTCCCGGCGGAAGCTGGCGGCATCGCCCCATGGCGGATCAACCTGCCGCAACGGGCGGGCAAGGCCTTTCTGTTCCCATTCCTGGTATGACCGGGTGAGCCGCTGCACTTCCCATTCTCCGATCGCAGCAACGACGAGTGCATCGAGAGCGTGGTGGCGGGCATCTTCAACGCGCTTGCCGTCAACCTTTTTCAGGGACTCGACGCCCCATGCATGGCGCAGGGCTGAGGTCAGCCCGCCCGGTCGTGTGAAAACACGGCGGTTGCCGCCTTTTTCCTGCCGGTCGCCTTCCGGGTAAAACAGCTTCACGGCTTCGGCGAGCAGGCGGCAGGCGTATCGTGTGTCATTGAGGTTGCGGGTGCGGAAGCGTTCTTCCGCCTCCTTCGCATTCTTCAGGACATAGTTGCGCTTCTTCGCGCCCCGGAACGCGGTGTTCCCTTCGATCCGGGCCAGAAAGGTATTCCAGGCCTCCTCGCCTTGCGAAGACATGATCCATTCGAAGGGTGTTTGCCCCTTCTTCTCCTGATTTGCCCGCGCCGTGCAGAGCACCTTGTTGGAGTAGCTATCATCACCGAACCGCGACCATGGGAGGATATGGTCGACCTGGTGGCTGTTGTCGGTTGCAATGATTGCGGTCGCTGGAATCGCCTTGTCCGTGTACGGGCAGCGTCCGGCCTGTTCCTTCCATAAGCGGTAGCGCAGCAACGTATCGCCGTTCACATCCTCGATGCCCAGCAGTTCGCGGACTTCACTGCGTTGGCGTTCGCGCTCTGCCGTATTCTTGTCGATGCCGCGCTTGATCTCGTTTCGCTTTTCAAGGCTGTTGCCGACATCGCGCGCCATCTCGATGTGCACGGCATCGGGCAGGCCCCAACGATTGCGCATTGCCCAAAGCTGCTTCAACCCTTCGGTGAGGGATTTCCGTGCGACAGGATTGGCGATTTCGTCGCCCATCGATTTCACCAGCGCGTTGAACCCCGCCTTGTCCGCTACCTGCTCGCGCTTGCTCCATCGGGACGCCGCATGGTCATAGCCAACGGCCTCGCAAGCCTGATCGTAACGCAGCCCCGCTTCGAGGTGCGGGATCAGCGCGCGCGCTGCCTTTGCGGAGATATGACCCGCCCCCTTGAACCGCGAAAACGCGGCGAGGTCTTCCAGCAGCGCGTCGACCGCTCCGGCGGGAAGGCCTAGCCTGTGCAATTCCTCGCCGATCTTGTCAGCCGTTTCGTGAAAGCTGATGACATGAGCAATCTGGTCAAGCTGCTCCGGCGTGTCCTGCAATTTCGCCCACGTCATTTCGCCAAGCGCATCGCGCAGCTTCCTGGTGCCGTGCATCGCCTCGCCAGTGCGCGCCGCTATGTCCTGCGCTTCTTCCTCCGGCTTGAATGCAGTGAATCGCTGATCCGCTGGCAACCCGATCCGCTTGCGCACCTCCTTGACAGAGAGCTTGGCTGTTTTGCCCAGATCGCCCGTTGCCAGTTTGATTTCCTCGGGCGTGAGCGGGCGCTCACCCTCAGGCGTGGTAATGCGCAGGTTCACCAGCTTGCCGAGCAGGCGGAACTTCTCGAACGACGGGGCAAATCTGGCGGCGCGCTTTGCCTTGGGCTCGAACTGGCACATGCCAACCAGCTTTTCGCTGTCCTGCATCTCCAGTTGGCGAAAGGCGATTGCAGTGAATTCAGTTTCAAGCGCGGCTGACGCGGCGGCATTACCCAAACGTCGTTGTGCCTCGAACAATTTTGCAACCTCGTGCATCAGATCATCACGGCTTTGGGTGCGGTCGAACAGGCCATCGCGATTGCGCTTGCGGTCACGAAAATCTGCATCGCGGCCAAACATCTCGCCAACGGTTCGATAGCGGCCGAGCCGCTCTCTGGTCGCCTCCAGCGCCTTGAGCATCTTCTGGTCGTCACCGGCGGTATTCGCCACCTTGCCCTTCTTAGCTGATTTGAACCCACGTCGCTTGGCGATGTGGCCTAGGGCAACGGCGAATTCGGCAGGCGACAGTAGCTTATCCAGCCCTCGCGCGCGCAATTCCCACGGATCAAGCCCGGCGCGCTTCAACGCATCCGGTTCGTTGCCGGCCAGCAACCCGTGCTGGGCAAACAGGCGGCGGACTTCTCCCATCCGTTGTGCACGGCGGCGGATCACTCGTCGGAGCAGACGATTGCCGCGCCTGATCTGATTGGTTGGCGTCCGTTCCTTGTCGGTCTCGGGAACATCGAACATCCACGATCCCATAGCAACGATCTCGCCGGATGGATTGCTTGGAGTGGGATGGCGCAACACCGCCCACCCGCAAGATGCAATGCCCAGATCAATTCCAAAAACGAGACCGTTCATGAATTTCTCCTTCCGGTTGAAAGAAGCGCCTTGACCCCGCGAGGTCAATCTGTATTTTCAGCGATGGCAAATCGGTAGGGAAGCCACGGTAACAGAGCTTCACTGTGAAGGATCATCCTGGAAGGGAAATTCCTTATTGGAGCAATGATACAGAGCTTTCTGTGTTTTAAAGCCCCTCCTCTGGAAATCAGGGAGGGGTTTTTTAGCTCGTGTTGAATGAGCTAACACATTGGTGAACCCTCCATGTCCCTGCAACAGGTCGGTTTTGGCGACTTCAGCTGAGCCATCATGTCCGATGAGCCTGTTATGCCGCAAGCTCGTGCCTCAAGGCTGCTGAATCCGATTTTGCGTCGGACATAACCTCTGCGCTTGATCCGCATCGAGCTAACTCTTGGCTGATGCTCAGACTTGCGACACTCAGCGCAGAACGACTTCTCGGAGAAAACCAGCGAGCCTCGCACTTGTTTTTCAAGTCTTCCTCTGGATCAACCTCTAGCTCTTGGGCTGAACCACCAGGCCTACGATGCCGCCTTGGCGGCCCCCTCCGGGCCAGGCTCTAGGCTTACGCCCGTAACCCGGTTGTACCGGTTTACGCCCATTCGGGTGACGATCCCTGACCGGTCCAGGGCAGGGCTGCTCCCTGCCGACTGTTGATCGCCGGCAGAGCCGACGCAGTTTCCTTGATGCTGAGTGGGGAGGAAGGGGCTCTGCCTCTCCCTCCCCCGCAAGTCCTGCCTTGGGGCCGAGGCTCGCCTGCAGCTGCGCCCGCACCACCCCCGGCGGCAGAACTTGCCCCCCTCCCTCTCCGCCCCTCGCCGGGTCGGCAGGGGTCATGCGCGGCGCATGACCCGCTGCGCGGATCAGGAAGGACAAAACATCATGAAAACGACCACCACCATCGACCCCCATAGCCGGATCACCGAGCGCATTCTGGCCGAACTGGAGCAGGGCATCCGCCCGTGGACCAAGCCATGGAGCATGGACAAGCTCGGCGGGCGTGTGACCCGTCCTTTGCGGGCGACCGGCGCCCCCTATCGCGGCATCAACGTCCTGTTGCTATGGCTTGAGGCCATCGCGTCAGGCTATGCCAATCCTATATGGATGACCTACCGGCAGGCGCAGGCACTTGGGGGCCAGGTGGGCAAGGGCGAGAAGGGCGCGCCGATCGTCTATTACGGCAGCAGCAGCAAAACCCGCACCGATGAGCAGAGCGGCGAAGAGCGCGAAGAAGGTTTCCGCTTCCTGAAATCGTACACAGTGTTCAACGCGGAGCAGATCGAGGGTTTGCCCGAGCGCTTTGCCGCTATCGAGCCACCAGCCCCTGTCCTTCCCGGCATCGAGCGCAATGCACGCGCCGAGGCATTCTTTGCCAGCATCCCGGCAGAGGTTCGCCATGGGGGCGATCGTGCCTGCTACGTGATCGGCGAGGACCGCATCCAGCTTCCGCCCTTTGAAGCGTTCGAGGACAGCCACGGCTATTACACCACTCGCGGCCATGAGACGGTCCACTGGACCCGTCATCCCACCCGCCTTGATCGTTCCTTTGGGCGCAAATCATGGGGCGACGAAGGCTATGCTCGTGAGGAGCTGGTAGCCGAGATCGGAGCCGCATTCCTTGCTGCCGACCTTGGGCTGGCACTGGAACCTCGCGCCGACCACGCCAGCTACATCGCCAGCTGGCTGGAAGTGCTCAGGAATGACAAACGCGCCATCGTACAGGCCGCAGCCCATGCCGAGCGTGCCGTTGCCTATCTCCACCAGCTGGCCGCCCCTGCCGACATGCAGGAGGCGGCATGATGGACAGCCTTGCAACGCAGATCGTGGAGCGCGGCCTTGCCGCCTCCACCTTCCTTCTGGACCTCAACGGCAGCCTTGCCGTGCCTCACGACTTCCCCCTGCACTATCCATGGAATCTGCCCTCCCGGCTGTTTCAGTTTCCGATCGAGGTCAGCGCGGACAATGGTGACGGCACTACCCGCATTGGCCTGATGCACCCGCTGCTGACTGCTCATCCCTTCGTTCAGCATGTGGAAGCCGCCCTTGGCCTCACGCTGGACGCGCACGGCGCACCCAATGCCTATGGCGTCAGCAAAGCCCTCACCGGCCAGTGGTGGCATGCCGTGGATCTTGTCAGTACCGGGCAGTGGCGCGCCATGCTCGATACTAGCGAGTTCACCACGGCAAAGGACATTGCCCGCGCTGTGGCTTACGGCCTCACCTATTCCCGGCATGACGGAAAGCCGACCGGCCATCTCTCGCCGCTTGAGGCCCGCTCCATCATGGCCGCGATCGGCGCTCCCGAGCCTGCCAGCCGACGCGGCATGCTGGCATTCAGCACCCCGAGTGCCTGCAAGCCCGACAAAGGCACAGTCCATTGGCCAGTCAATCACCCTGGCCTTCCCGCCAGCGATGTCGCATGGGCATTGATCCACGGCATCGAGGACGGATGGTTCGCCCATGATCGTTCCGGTTTCCTGCACTGGACCGAGCAAGGCCGCGAGCGGTATGCTGCCGGAGAAGCTGACACCTTTACCACCGCCACCGGTCAGAGCGCATTTGCCTTCTGACCGGCCACAGCCCCGTTCAGTGGAGGCCGCCCCATCGGGGGGCGGCCAGCGACATTGCCCACCCTCAGCCGCCCTTGGCGGGGCTGTTGGATGCTTTCGCGGCACATCAGATGCGGCAATCCGGTGCTCACCCAAACGTCTGGTTCGCATGCCTGCCAAAGCACTCAGTGGTCACGGCTCAGCATCGCAAAAAGCAAGATCAACCACTGATCGCGAAAGGCGATCGACAAATTGATTCCGAAGTCAGAAACCCCACCGTAGGCAGAAGAAAATCATCGACAGCAATAGCGTATTTTGGCATAGTAAAGGCACGGTCTGAGATCGTCGTTTTGATGCGCAGGGAACCGGACGTGGGAATACAAATAGCGGACGAATATTGAATTTTTTTATCAAATACATACACTTAACTTAATCATACCACCCTCTCCGCCAGTCGTTCTTCCATACCCCTCCTCGATCGTCTATAAACCCCTGTGAACACGGGGTTTTATCCGCTTTCCCTTTCCGCAGCCGGCCACCGCATTCCGGGGTAAGCGGCAGTGCGGCATCGATCGTTGCGAATGCCGCGAAGACATTGCCAAGGCCGGTACGGGCACTGACCACCGGCTCGTTGCCCACGCGCCGCAGCAGACATCGACGATACCGGTAGGTGCAGGGAAGGGGTCCCCCAAGGCGGAGGCGCCGATCTGGATGGTCGAGCCGGCGCGCATCGCATCGCTGCCAGTCATTTGTCTGCCTTGGCATGCAGGGAGGCCTGGAAACTCGCCTGGTCTGCCGACGCAAAGACAGATGCAAACCGAGGCTTTCCAGAATGTTAGTATCGGTCTTGATCCCACCGTTGGATGACCCCGGCCTGAAACCGGATGCGCCCTGATGCGTAGGCGTTGCTGTGCCGTTGTAGCGCAGGAGGGATTATGGCGGGCGCGGGTTTTTCGGTTCGGTCATCGCGCGGACACTGGTTATCGGCGGCTGCGGCACGGCTGGGCCTGGGCCATGGCATGACCATGCGCGAGTTTCTGCGCTCGCCGTCGGGCGTGGGTTCGGCGTTCCCCGCATCGGCGGCGCTGGTCAGGGCAGCGCTCGATCCCGTGGACTTTTCGGCTGCGCGGCTGGTGGTCGAGTTCGGCCCGGGCGAGGGGCCCTTCACGCGCGAACTGTTGCGCCGCATGCCGGCTGGCAGCACGCTGCTGACGATCGATACCAGCCACCGCTTCACCCGCTATCTGCAGGAAAGCCTGCCCGATCCGCGCTTGCATGCGGTCACCGGATCGGCAGCGTCGCTGAACGTGATCCTGCGGCGGCTGGGCCTGGGGCCGGTCGATCGCATCGTCACCGGCATTCCCTTTTCCACGATCGCGCCGGACCTGGGCGCGCGTATCCTCGATTCGAGCGTGGAGGCGCTGGGTGAGCAGGGCCAGATCATCGCCTATCAGATGCGCGATGCGGTCGCGCCCTTGCTGGCCGCGCGCTTTGCCGAAGTCCGCACCGCGCGCATATGGCGCAACATGCCGCCGTGCCGGATCTACTGGGCGAGCGGTCGGTCTGGGTGATACACAAGCGGCGCTTCACGTCGCCCCAGCTCTCGGGAGTGTCCGGGGCCGGGGGCATGCGCTGGAAGCATGCCGCCGGCCCCGAACCGTGCCGACCCCCTGAGGCCGGTTCGCTTCGGCCCCCCGACCGAAGCATCCCGACACCTGCAGCCTCCCCCGAAGCTGTCCCCCAGGCGACCGGGATCGAACTGGACGACTTCAGAAGAGCGCGTCGTCGAACAACGCGTCGTCGTCATCTGCTGGGCCGCCATGGCTGGCGGAGGATTGCGGCTTGTCCGCAATCAGCCGCGGCATGCCGGGCAGCAAAAAGGCTTCGTGCACCACCCGCTCGCTCGCCATGGTATAGCTGCGCGCCATGCGGTCCATCACCATCCGAACGACCTGATCGTCACGTCCCTCGAGCGATAGCGGATCGTCGCGACCCAGCTCGATCGTCAGCAGCGCCTCGATCCTCTCGAGCGCATCGCCCAGATCGAGGCTTTCCTCGAGCTCGTCGGTGGTCGAGCGCAGCGCCCCGAGCAGCCCGCTGGCCATTTTCTCGGACACTGCCATCGCCTGCTCGGTGCGCTGAGCGCCCTCGCGAATGGCGCTGAGCGAGCTGGCCAGCCCGTCGCTGTCCTGCCCCACCTGCGCCTCCGCATGCTGGCGCATGCGCAGCGAGATCGCGCCCAGCCCGGTGGATTCGGCGGTGATCTGCTTGATCGTCTGGTCCAGCGCATCGGAACTGGCGCGGATCTCGTTGGCGATCACCGCGACGGGGCGACCGATCGCCTCCACCCGTCGGCATTTCAGGCCGATATTGATCGCCATCTGCTGCACCTCGATCCGCAGGATGCGCATCGCGGCGGCGCGGCCCGACAGGTCGTCCACGGTATCGACGATGATGCGCAGCGTCTCGGCGGCCTGGGCATCGGCAAGCTGCAGCTGCGCGATCATCGCGCTGGCCTCGGCAATACCGGCTTCCAGGCTGCGCAGGAACACCTGGCCGTCCTCGCTGCCGCCACCCTTGCTCAGCGCGATCAGCCGGTCGGCCTCGGGCACCATGCTGCGCAGCGAGCGGACCAGCGCCTGGGTTTCGGTGCGGAACTCCTGCGCAGAGGAGGTGAGCTGCGCGAGCAGCAGCCGCAGCAGATGATCGCGGCTTGCCGCCTCGTCCTCGGCCGAGAGCCCCGCCGTCGCCAGCGTCGCCTGCATGTCGGCATAGCCTTCGAGCACATGCTCGAGCCGCTGTCGGGCAATGTCGCCGACCTGGATCGCGCCCAGCACGTTGGCGACGCTGCCCTGGATCGAGCGGGCGAGCACGGCATTCTTGTCGGCGAGCTCCGCCAGCATCGCCTGATGCTTGCGCAGGGCCGCAGCATCGGCCTCCAGCCGATCAGGCACGTGCGGCACCACGCGCTGGCATTCGCTTGCGAGCAGCCGGTCGTTATGCTCCATGCTGCGCAGGCTTGCAGCAAGCCCATCGAGCTTGGTCTGAAGCGCGCCGACCTCTTTCTCGCCCGCCGAAAGCTGGCCCGACATGGTGTTGGCAAAGTCGACGAAGGTTTCGGCCCCCGATGCGGCGATCTTCACGTTGAGACCGAAAATATGGAGCACGTGCAGCGACTTCTGCACATCGGCAATGTGCGCGGACAACCGCCGCGAGGCTTGCTGGATCTCGCCCATGTCCTGCGCGCGGCCCTGCATCTGGTCGCCCACGCTCGACAGGCGCCGCGCCGCGGTGGTGAGATTGCTGACCGCAGCCGCGCCGTCGCCCGACTGGAAGGTCGAGGTCGCCTCGCGCAGGGCGCTGACGATGCCGTCGATCGATTCCACCGCCTGGGCCAGCGTCTTGCCCACGGTCACGAAGCGCGCGTCGATACCTTGCGTGATCTGGCTGAGCAGCACGCTGATCGTCGCGTCCCCGGCGGGGCTGGCGTCGCTTGCGCTGATCCTGGCATGGAGCATTGCGGGTCTGGTCCTTGTTCAGCGGGCGGTGGCGTGGAGCAGTTCGCGGGCGATCGCACCCAGGGGTATTACCTTGTCGGCCGCGCCCCGCGCGATCGCTTCCTTGGGCATGCCGAAGACGATGCAGCTTGCCTCGTCCTGGGCGAAGGTGCGCGCACCGCACTGCTTCATCTCGAGCAGGCCGCGCGCGCCGTCATCGCCCATGCCGGTCATGATGATTCCGACCGCGTTCGATCCTGCATTGCGCGCAGCAGAGCGGAACAGCACGTCGACCGAGGGGCGGTGGCGCGAGACCAGCGGTCCGTCGCGAACCGAGACGAGATAGCGTGCGCCCTGGCGTTCGAGCAGCATGTGCTTGCCGCCTGGCGCGATCAGCACATGGCCGCGCATCACGGTATCGCCGTCCTGCGCTTCCTTGACGCTGACATTGCACAGCCCGTCGAGCCGCTTGGCGAAGGCGCGGGTGAAATTCTCGGGCATGTGCTGGACGATGACGATGCCCGGTGAATTGGCGGGCAGCGCCATCAGCACCTCACGCAGCGCCTCGGTGCCGCCCGTCGATGCGCCGATGCATACGACCATTTCGGTGGTCTTGCTCATCGCGCGGCCCGAAGGCGGCATCAGCATGGCATCCGCCGTCAGCTTCGCCTCGACCTTGCGCGGGGCAGGGGCCGGCTTGCGCCCCGTCACCCGGGCCCTGGCTGCGCCCTTGACCGTCTCGCGGATCATCATCCGCGATTCCGCCAGATGATCGGCCACACCCATGCGCGGCTTCAGGATCACGTCGACGGCTCCAGCCTCCAGCGCCTGCATCAGCGTTTCGGACCCCTGTTCGGTCAGCGACGAGCACATGACGACGGGGACGGGGCATTGCTCCATGATCTTGCGCAGGAAGGTGATGCCGTCCATGCGCGGCATCTCGACGTCGAGCGTGATGACGTCGGGAACCTCGTCCTTGATGTAGCGCGCGGCGGCAAACGGATCGGATGCTGCGGCGATCACCTCGATATCGGGATCTTCCTGCAGCACGGAGGTCAGCGTCTGGCGCACGCTGGCGCTGTCGTCGATGATGAGCACGCGGATCTTGGGACGGACCATGATCGCTTACACCTTCTGGAAGACCGTGTTGCAGACGGACTTGAGCTGTCCGCTGAACCCGGCGATCGATTCGGAATGCCCGAGAAGCAGATAGCCGCCCGGACGAAGTTGTTCGCACAAACGGGTTACCACTTTGTGCTGAGTGGGTTTGTCGAAATAGATCAGTACGTTACGGCAGAGAATGATGTCGACCGGCGCACCGATCGGATAGTGATCGTTCATCAGGTTGAGGCGGCCGAAGCTGACCTTCTTGCGCAGCGCTGCAGCGATGCGAACGTCCCGGCGGGAGGGGTCCTTCGGCTCCATGACATAGCGGCGGCGCAGTGCGGGCGGCACCGGCGTCACCATTTCTGCGGGATAGATGCCCCTGATGCCGGTCTGCAGCATCTCGGTGTCGAGGTCGGTGGCGAGGATCTCGTAATCGGGGCCATCCTTGGTCCGCGCATAATCGTCGAGCACCATCGCCAGCGTATAGGCTTCCGCGCCGTTGGAGCTCGCCGCGCTCCAGCAGCGCAGCATGCGCTGCCCGCGCTTCTGGTAGTCGGGCAGAATGTCCGAGACCAGAAAGTCGAAATGGTTACGCTCGCGGAAGAAGTCGGTCTTGTTGGTCGTCACCGCGTTGAGGAAATCATCCATGTCCGCCTGCGAGACGTCGCCGCTCAGGATATAGGCGCAATAATCGGCGATGCTGGCAAAGCCGTTGTCGCGCACGCGCCGTCTCAGGCGACCCTCGAGCATCGTCGTCTTGGACGGCGGCATGCGGATGCCGGTGGCACTGTAGATAAGCGCGGACAGCGCCCGAAAATGCTGCGGGCTGATGCCGTCCGTGACCGGCATGGCAAGTCTGGCGGTGGCTCCAGCCATGATCAGTTTCCTCCTTTGCCAGGCAGATCGCGATGGAACATTTGCGGGGCCGTTTCCTGGTTCATAGCGTGACGTAGATGTTGATATTGGCGGTGTGATCGGTGCGATCGTCGCCATCGCGGAACACATGCTGGTTGAGATAGCCGGGCACGATCTCGGCATTCCTCGCGAGCGGGATCGAGACGCCGACGAAATTGCGCCACAGCGACAAGCCGCCGCGCTGGACACTGGTCCGGTTGAGGTCGACAAAGGGCTCGGTATAGGCAACCAGCTTGTTGTTCGCCGAAATCGGCGCGCGCAGCTGGACGAATTGGCGCATCCGCCAGCTCGTGCCGTCGCGGTCCTCGAACGTGCGCTGCTCCAGCCTGGACCGGGAATCGAGGGTGAGGCCGCTTTCGGTCGTCAGCAGCCGGACGTTCAACTCCTGATAATAGCGATGCTCGTCGAGCAGCGCCGGGCCGACCGGATCGGTGCGGACATAGGCATAGCCGAGCCCGACATTGACATTCTTGCTGATCCGGTAACCGGCGAGCGATCGCAGCAGCAGCTGGCCCAGACGCTGGGCATCATTGGTGAAGCGCTCCTGCGCCTCGAGCCGGATATAGACCTTCTTGTCGAGATTGATCGTGAAGAACTGTCCTGCCCAGGCATTGGTGTCCTCGGCCGCCAGGGCGGCGGCCGGGGCCATGAGCGCCGGGGCCAGGGCGAGGAAAGCCAGGCGGCGCAGCATCGAGTTCGCCCTGGCCATGGCACGGCAACCGCCGGGCCGGCGTTTCGGCCCGCAGCGGGCCTGCGGTTCGGGGGCGAGCCGGCGATCCAGCATCAGGCAACCTTCGCCATCGGATGCAGCTGCTGCACGTCCTGCGCGGTGAAGATGCTGGCGACATCGATGATCACGATGAACCCGCCCTCGTTGCGGACCACGCCCGTGATGTAATCCGAATTCCAGCGGACGCCGATATCGGGCGCATTCTCGATCCGCGCGGTCTCGATCGTGGCCACCGACAAGACCTTGTCGATGACCACGCCCAGCGACAGCATGCGGTCTGCCAGCGGGATGTCGAGAATGAGGATGCGGGTCGACAGTGTCCGCTCGGCTGCGGGCAGGCCCAGGCGGACGCGCAGGTCCACCGTGGGCACGCCCTGACCGCGCACATCGGTCAGTCCCAGAAAATAGTCGGGTCCATTGGGCACCTGGAAGGGCGGCTTGTGGTCCAGAATCTCCCGTACCAGGCCCACGGGGACGGCGAAGACCTCTTCGCCGATCCCGAATTCGACCACCTGGATTTCGTGCTGATTGTTCATGCGGCTTCTCCAAAATGCGCGTCGTCGGCATCGACCCCGCCGCGCTCCAGATCGAGCGCGAAGCCCTGCACGCGCTCCTGCTGATGCGCGACCGAATTCGGCTTGTGCGCGGGCTTGGAAGATCTTGCGGGCTTGGCAACGCGCGTGACCGGGCGTGCGGCCGGGCGATGCGCCACGGCGGTGCGGCTGCGGGCATTGGCTTCCACCCGGAAGAAGGCGATGGTCTGCTGCAGCTCTTCGGCCTGGCTTGCCAGCTCCTCGGAGGTCGAGCTGATCTGCTCGGAGGCGCTCGCGTTCTGCTGCGTCACCTTGTCGAGCTGCTGGATCGCCTCGTTGATCTGCGCGGTGCCGATGTCCTGCTCGCGGCACGCGGCGCTGATCTCGGACACCAATTCGGCGGTCCGGCGGATATCGGGGACCAGCTTGCCCAGCATGTCACCAGCCTCGGCGGCCGCCTTGACGGTCTCCGACGAGACCTGGCTGATCTCTGCGGCAGCGCCCTGGCTGCGCTCTGCGAGCTTGCGCACCTCGGAGGCGACAACCGCAAAGCCGCGCCCATGTTCGCCGGCACGCGCCGCCTCGACCGCGGCGTTGAGCGCGAGCAGATCGGTCTGGCGGGCGATTTCCTGGACGATGCCGATCTTGTCGGCGATCATCTGCATCGCGCCGACAGCCTTGTTCACGGCATCGCCGCTCACTTCGGCATCCATGGCCGACTGGCGCGCGATCTTCTCGGTCTGCGCGGCATTGTCGGCATTTTGCTTGATGTTGGCGGCCATCTCTTCCATCGAGGCGGAAGCCTGTTCGGCAGCAGCGGCCTGCTCGGTCGCGCCCTGCGAGACCTGTTCGGAGCTCGACGACAGTTCCTGGCTGCCCGAGGCGACATTGCCGATGGCCGAAACGGTATCGCCCACCACGCCGCGCAGGCGCTCGATCATTAGGTTGACGCTGTTAAGCAGGTCCGCGATTTCATCGTTGGTGGCGATCTCGGCGAACTTCGTCAGGTCGCCCTCGGCCACCTGGCGCATGGCTGCATCGGCACGAGCCAGGCCCCGCGAGATGCTGAGCGACAGCCAGGTGGCAGCGCCCAGGGTGATGAGAACGGCAATGACGCCGAGCGTCAGCATCAGGTTGCGGGCGTCCGCGTAGAACTGGTCGGACGAGGCTACGGCGGCGGCCAGCTGCTGTTCGTTGAAATCGATCAGCTTCTCGGCGGTCTTGCTCATCTTGCTTGCCTGTTCGCGGCCCAGACCCATGGTCAGCGCGGCTGCGGCGGTGCGATCGCTGTCACTGAGCGCCACGACACGGTCGGACGTGGCGGCAAGGTCTTCCCACTGATCTGCGAGCTGGGTCCACATCGGCCTGGCCTTTTCGGAGGCCTTGTCGAGTGCGAGGTTCAGCGTTTCCTCGACCTTCTTCTTGTTGGCCGCATGCTGCGCCTTGAGGTCGCGGCGCTTGGCTTCGTTGTCCTGCATCACGAGGTTCTTTTCCATGCGGATCACCATGGAAATGCCGCCGTCGATGGCGCGGGCACGGCCGAGCTGCGCGGTCGGCCCCTCGATCACGGTGTTGAACGTGGTGTTGAGGTCGCCGAGCCGCATCACGCCGATAGCTATCACCCCGACAAGGATGAGAAGGAGCACCGCAAAGGCGGATGCCAGTTTGAGTTTTATGGTTGCACGCATGGGTACAGTCTCGCTTCAGTCGCAGTGGAAGTGAGCAGTAACTCGCCGCCAGAGGTTGTTGAGGATGGGTGATGGCTTGCCGGTCCCGGTAGTGTCCGGAACCGGCATTGCATCAGGCGGCCTCTCCAAAATGGGCGTCGTCTTCGTCTGCGACGCCTCGTGTCAAATCGAGTGCGAAGCCCTGGACCCGCTCCTGCTGATGCGCCACGCTATGGGGCTTCGGCTTGGGGCCGGTTGGCTTGGCGGGCTTCGCGGTGCGCTTGGGCTGAGCGCTGGCCGGACGGCGGACGCTCTGGACGGCGCGGCCATGGCCGCTTGCGTCGACGCGGAAGAAGGCGATGGTCTGCTGCAGTTCCTCGGCCTGGCTTGCCAGTTCCTCGGAGGTCGAGCTGATCTGCTCGGAGGCGCTGGCGTTCTGCTGCGTCACCTTGTCGAGCTGCTGGATCGCCTCGTTGATCTGCGCAGTGCCGATGTCCTGTTCGCGGCAGGCGGCGCTGATCTCGGACACCAATTCGGCGGTGCGGCGGATATCGGGGACGAGCCTTGCGAGCATCTCGCCCGCTTCGCCTGCAGCCTTGACCGTGTCGGACGACACCTGGCTGATTTCTGCGGCAGCGCCCTGGCTGCGCTCGGCAAGCTTGCGCACCTCTGAGGCGACGACCGCGAAGCCGCGCCCATGCTCGCCGGCACGCGCCGCCTCGACAGCCGCATTCAAGGCGAGCAGGTCGGTCTGGCGGGCGATCTCCTGGACGATGCCGATCTTCTCGGCGATCATCTGCATCGCGCCGACAGCCTTGTTCACGGCCTCGCCGCTGATCTCGGCATCCTTGGACGACTGGCGCGCGATCTTCTCGGTCTGCGCAGCATTGTCGGCGTTCTGCTTGATGTTCGCAGCCATCTCTTCCATCGAGGCCGAGGCCTGTTCGGCGGCGGCGGCCTGTTCGGTCGCGCCCTGCGAGACCTGTTCGGAGCTCGACGACAGTTCCTGGCTGCCGGCTGCAACGTTGCCGATCGCGGCGGTGGTGTCGGCGACGACGATGCGCAGCCGCTCGACCATCGCGATCAGCGCGTGGCCCAGCTTGTCCTCATCGGACAGCGCGGTGTGCTGCACGGTCAGGTCGCCATGCGCGATGGTTTCGGCGAGCGCGGCGGTCTGGCGCAGGTTTGCGGTCATGCGGTTGACGGTATCGACCAGATCCTTGATCTCGTCGTTGGTGGTGACCACGACATCCTTGTCGAGATCGCCGATGGCGACGGCATCGATGGCGATGCTGACATTCTTCAGGCCGCGCGAGATGGTCAGCGAGATCCAGATGGCAGCGGCAATGCCCGCGATCATGGCGACAACCAGCAGCCCGATGAACAGGTTGCGCGCATCGGCATAGGCGGCATCGCCCTCGGCGCTCGCCTTGTTGCCGCCCTCGGTGTTCAGATTGACGAGCTTGAGCAGGTCGGCGGAGAAATCGTCGTACAGGGTCTTGCTGGCGGCGAGCGCTGCGGCGGCCTCGACATTCTGGTTGGCGCGCGAGAGCGCGATGAAGCGGTCGCCGTCCTTCAGATATCGGTCGAACTTGCCCGCGAACGTCTGATAGATCTGGCGCTCCTCGTCCGAAGAGATGAGCTTCTCGTAGCGTGCACGCTGCGTCGCGATGTCGCGCAAGATGGTGTCCATCTGCCCCTCGACCTGGCGCATCACGGAGGGATCGGTGGAAACGACATGCGTGTATTGCGCAATCCGCAGGTCCGACGTCGCGGTGTTGATCCGGTGGATGGCATCGATGCTGGGCATCCAGTTCTTCGCCAGATCGGTCGACTTGTCGTTGATGGTCGACATGTTGGTGATGCCGAAAACACCGATAATGCCGGTGATCAGCAGCAGAAAGGCGAAGGCGCCCGCCAGTTTTGCCTTGATGGTTGCACGCATGGGTTCAGTCTCACTTCGGTCGAATGGGGTGGGCGCGCGGGGTCGCTCGCCACCTGGGGTGGTCACTGGGTGTCAAAAATTCGGATGGGGTCAGGCGTCAGACAGGCCGGATCATGCTGCCTCTCCAAAATCGGCATCATCATCGTCGGCCACGCCGCGTTCCAGATCCAGCGCAAAGCCCTTCACCCGCTCCTGCTGATGCGCCACGCTATCGGCCTTCGGCCTGGCAGCGGCGGGCCTGACGGGCTTTGCCGTCTTGCCCACGGGCCTGGCGGTTCTGGCTGCGACAGGCCTGGGCGTCTTGGGCCGGGCGCGGGGGGCTTGTCGCTCGTCAAGCTGGAAGAAGGAAACGGTCTGCTGCATCTCCTCGGCCTGGCTGGCCAGTTCCTCGGAGGTGCTGCTGATCTGCTCGGAGGCGCTGGCATTCTGCTGCGTTACCTTGTCGAGCTGCTGGATCGCCTCGTTGATCTGTTCGGTGCCGATATCCTGCTCGCGGCACGCGGCGCTGATCTCGGACACCAGTTCGGCGGTCCGGCGGATGTCCGGCACCAGCTTGTTCAGCATCTCGCCGGCTTCCGCGGCGGCCTTGACGGTCTCCGACGAGACCTGGCTGATTTCGGCCGCGGCGCCCTGGCTGCGCTCGGCAAGCTTGCGCACTTCGGAGGCGACGACCGCAAAGCCGCGCCCATGTTCGCCGGCACGCGCGGCCTCGACCGCGGCGTTGAGCGCGAGCAGGTCGGTCTGGCGTGCGATTTCCTGCACGATGCCGATCTTGTCGGCGATCGTCTGCATCGCGCCGACGGCCTTGTTCACCGCCTCGCCGCTGACCTCGGCATCCCTGGCCGACTGGCGCGCGATCTTTTCGGTCTGCGCGGCATTGTCCGCATTCTGTTTGACGTTCGCGGCCATCTCTTCCATCGCCGCAGAAGCCTGTTCGGCGGCAGCGGCCTGCTCGGTCGCGCCTTGCGATACCTGTTCGGAGCTCGACGAGAGTTCCTGGCTGCCTGCGGCCACCTGCGCTGCGGCATCGGTGACGTTCGAGGCAAAACCGGTCAGGCTCTCGATCAGGTTGTTGATCGAATCCTTCATCCGGCGATGGTCGCCCTCGCACTCGATCTCGACCCGTTCGGTCAGCACCCCGGTGCTCACCAGGTCGAGCACCCGGTTGCCCTCGGCGATCGGCAGCAGGATGGCATCGAGCATGCCGTTGATCGAACCGACGACGCGGCCGAAATCGCCGGGAAAGTCGCCGGCATTGCCGCGCTCTTCCAGCCGCCCTGCGGCGGACGCGTCGATCAGGCGCTGGATTTCGCCGATGATCGCCTGGAAATTGGCACGCAGCAGCTCGATCGTGTCGTTGATGAACGCCTTCTTGCCGGGCAGCTGCTCCATCGGCGCGTTGAAATTGCCCTCACCGAACTGCTGGATGCAGGCCATCGCCTTTTTCTTGGCCGCGATATGGTTGGCGACCATCACGTTGATGCCTTCGGCCATCCTGGCGAAATCGCCCTCGAACTTGCCGACGGGCACGAACACGTCGATATCGCCCCGATCATGTTCGGCGGACATGGTGTTCATCTCGCGGATCAGCCCGCGCAGATTGCCACGCAGCTGTTCGATGGTGTCGTTGATGAACGCCTTCTTGCCCGGAAGCTTCTCGAAGGGGACATCGAAATTGCCGCCGGCAAATTCCTGGATGCAGGCCATCGCGCTCTTCTTGACCGCAATATGCGCCTCGACCAGTTCGTTCACCGTCTGCGCGATCATCGCAAATTCGCCCGGGTAATCTTCCGGGCGCAGTGCAAAGTCGATATCGCCGCGCGCATGTTCCGCCAGCACATGGTCCACCCCGGTGCGCAGCGCCTGGACAGGCCTGTGCGCGGTGTCGAGCAGTTCGTTGACCGCGAGCAACATCGCGCGCGCCCCGCCGGTGGCGCTCATCGCGTCAGCCCGCGCCGCGTTGTCTCCCCCGGCCAAGGCACGCGTGACGCGTTGGACCTCTTCGGTGGCATGGTCGAAATGCGAACTCGACTTCAGGGAAACATACGGACGCATGGCTTGATCCTCTCTCTAACTTGCCACGGCAGGATAGGCGGTGCCGCTCTCCGGCGACTTGGTATTGAAGATGGCTGACAGATCGGGCAGCACGACGATGCCGCCGGCCTGGCGGACGAGTTCGTGGACGAACTCCCGGCGCCAGCGCATTCCGACCACGGGCGGCTTTTCGCTATCCGCGTGGTTCAGCGTGGCGACTTCGTGCACCTTGTCGGTGCGGATGCCGATCTGGGTCGGCTCGCCGTCGATGGCGATCTCGATCACGATGATGCGGCTGTCGATGGTGTTTTCGGCCGCAGGCATGTCGAAGGCCAGCCGCAGGTCGGCAATCGGGATGATCTTGCCGCGGAAATTGACCACGCTGCGCACCAGTGGCGAGGCGCCGGGCACGATCGTCTCGGGCAGCAGGTCGAGGATCTCGCGGACCAGCATCGCTTCGACCGCAAAGGTCTCGCCCGCCAGATCGAAGGTCAGCACTTCCAGCTGGCCATCGGCATCCCAGTTCGCGGCGGATATCGGGGTGAGTGTGTCCTGCATGGGCTTATCCGGCGGCGCGCAGCCGCTCCTCCTGTTCCTGGCCAAAGGCGACGAGCTGGACCGCATCGAGGATCAGCGCAACGCTGCCGTCGCCCAGAATGGTCGCGCCGGCGAAAGTTGCGACATCGCGGTGCAGCGGCGACATGGACTTGATGACGGTCTGGTGGCTGCCGATGATCTGATCGACCACCAGGCCGACGCGTTCGCCGCCGGTGGTGATGACCACGATCTTCTGGTGCGGATCGGGCTTGGTGCCGGTGGCAAACATCTCGCGCAGCCGGATGAAGGGCACCAGCCGGTCGCGCAGCGTGATGAAGCTGCGACCGCGCGAACGCATGTCCTCTTCAAGGCTGAGCTCGATGCATTCCTCGACCACCGCCAGCGGGATGACATAGCAACCCTCGCCGACACGCACGAGAAGCCCTTCGATGATCGCCAGGGTGAGCGGAATGCGCAGCACCACGGTCGATCCGTCGCCCGGGTTCGAAGTGATGTCGATCGTACCGCGCAGGCTCTCGATCGTGCGCTTGACCACGTCCATGCCGACCCCGCGCCCGGACAGGTTGGTAACCTGCGCCGCGGTCGAGAAACCGGGATGGAAGATCATCTGCAGCAGCTCGGAATCGCTGATCTGCGCGCCGGGTTCGATCAGGCCCTGCGCCTCTGCCTTGGCGCGCACGCGCTCGCGGTTGATGCCGCGGCCATCGTCGCGAATGGTGATGAGCACCTCGCCGCCCGCCTGATGCGCGCTGAGCGTGACATGCCCGGCCTCGGGCTTGCCCGCAGCCACCCGCTCTTCGGGCGTTTCAAGCCCGTGATCGCAGGCATTGCGGATGAGGTGCACCATCGGATCGGCCAGACGCTCGATCACCGTCTTGTCGACTTCGGTGGTCTCGCCATGCGTCGAAAGCTCGATGGTCTTGCCGGTCTCGCGCGCCAGATCGTGCACCAGCCGGCGGAAGCGGCCGAACAGGCTGGCGACGGGAACCATGCGCAGCACCATCATCGTGTCGCGCAGCTCGCTGGCGAGCCGCTCGATATCCTCGGCGACCGAGCGCAGGGCCAGCTCGCCCGCCGGCCCGCGAACGCCCTGGTTGGAAAGCTGCGCCAATCGGCTCTGCACGATCACCAGCTCGCCCACGCGGTCCATCAGCACGTCGAGCCGTTCGGCCGGAACGCGCACGCTTTCCTGCGCCTTTGCCGGGGCGACCTTGGCGTTGCGCGCGGCGTCGCGCGCGGCGTCGCCGGTGCCTGGCTCGATAGCGGCTGGCGTCGCCTGGGTGCTCGCGACCGAGCCGGTGTCCGCGGCAAGGGCGGTGGTCGGCGCGGCTTCGGCTTGCGTTTCGTCGGCGTCGTCCGCCTCGATCGGCACGATGTCGAGCGTCATGTCGTCCATCACGAAGATGAACACATCCTCGATATCCGCGCGCGAGGCATCACCGCGCAGCTCGACCTGCCAGCCGAGATGGCATTGACTGGCATCCAGTTCGTCAAGCGACGGGATCTGGTCGGTCTGCGCGGTGACCTTCGCGTCGCCCAGCGACCGCAGCTCGTCCAACAGCATCAGAGGGTTGGTGCCATTGGTCATGCAATCGGTCGGCAGGCGGAAGGTGATGCGCCAGCCGGAAGCGGCGGGCGCGGAAAGGGGGGCAGCAACGGATGCGGCGGTGGGCTCGACAGCCACTGACGCGTCGGCCGCGCCGATCGCCTGGTGCAGGCGGCCGAGTATTTCGTCGCCAACCGCTTCGAGCCCCGCTCCGTCGCCATCGACCAGCGCCTGCATGTGATCCATCGCGGACAGGATGACGGCGACCAGTTCCTCGGTGGCAGGCACCTGGCCCTTGCGGACGCGGTCGAACGCGGTTTCGCAATGATGGGTGAAGCCGGCCAGGGCATCGAAGCCGAACATCGCCCCCGAACCCTTGAGCGTGTGGAGGCCGCGAAACACGCTGTCCACCAGATCGCGGCTGGTCAGGTCGTGCGAGAGGTCGAGCAGCGCCTGTTCGATATCGCCGAGCAGCTCGCCGGCCTCGACGCGGAATGCGGCAATGGGGTCCTGCGCGCTCACCGGCCGAGCACCTTGGCAGCGATGCGGAGCAGCTGGTCGGGCACGAAAGGCTTGACCAACCATCCGGTGGCCCCGGCAGCGCGCGCTTCCTGCTTCATCGCCTCATCGGACTCGGTGGTGAGGAAGATGATCGGCGTGCCGAGCTGGATCGGCAGCTTGCGGATTTCGCGGATCATCTCCAGCCCGTTCATGTTGGGCATGTTGAGGTCGGCGATGATCATGTCGAACTTGGCAGCCTTGGCCTTGTTCAGGCCGTCCAGGCCATCCACGGCCTCGCTGACATCATAGCCCGCGCCATTTAGCGCGATGCGGATGGCCATGCGAAGGCTGGATGAATCGTCAACAGTCAGGATCGAGGCAGTCACTGCGGGAGTCCTCCATGGAGCCAGGAATTGAGGTTAGCAGTTGGTAGCAGATCGGCGAGGCCGGCACGGGCCAGGGTCGCGGCGAGCTTTTCGTTGGCGTCGTCGGTAAATTCGACGGTTTTTCCGTTGCTTACTGCATACAGATGCGCGGAGTAGACCGTCTGGAAAAACGAAAGGTCGACTTCCTGCAGTTGCGAAGCATCGATTGTGACCTTGTCACATTCGCCCAGCGCCGTCAGGAGCTGATCTTTTAGCGCAGCGGAATTCTGGATATTGGCAGAACTGCCAACATTTAAGGTCTTGTGCATGATATTGTCCCCCCGGAACTTGACAGAGTTTTACGTCTGACTTTGTCAAATAATGGTTAACGCCGGAGCAACCATAACCCTGATGACGGGTGGGCCTGGGAAGGCGAACGGGTCAGAGGGGCCACGTGTTCGGCCAATCCTGGAATTCTGCTCTAAAATCCCGGTTTTAATTGGCAGTAAAAGCCCATGATGAAGGCCAGGTTACCAGCGCAACAAGGCACCATAGAGCCGAGCACGGCCGCGATATGCGGTGGTTAATTTCGGGTATAGCGCAGAAATGAAGATAAAACCGTATTTTCACGGGTCATGTATTGGGAATCAACTTGGCTAGCGAACGATAGCGATTCGTCACAATCTGCCCCGGCCAACAGCCGGGACCCGAGACGTGGATGCTTGCCCCGTTTCAGGGCTCGGTCTATCTGGACCGCCTGCCATTTCCCGGCCCCCGTTGCGGAGTTTCTGATGCGCCATTCCCTGTTGCTTGCCTCCACCGCCCTGCTGATGTCTGTGCCTGCCCTCGCCGAAGAGGGCATGTGGCTGCCGGGCCAGACGCCCGCGCTGGGCGACAAGCTGAAAGCGGCCGGACTGGAGCTTTCGCCTGCCGATCTCGGCAATCTCAAGGCGGCGCCGCTGAATGCGATTGTTTCGCTGGGCGGATGCTCGGCGTCGTTCGTCAGCCCCGAAGGGCTGGTCGCGACCAATCATCACTGCGTCTACGGATCGATCCAGTATAATTCCAAGCCGGGCCAGGACTATCTGACCGATGGTTTTCTCGCAAAGACCCTTGGCGACGAACTGCCCGCCGCCCCTGGATCGCGCATCTATGTGATCGAGGATCTGCGCGATGTCACCGCTGCGATGAACAAGGGCATCACCACCAAGCTTTCGGGGTTCGATCGCTACAACCGGCTGGAAGCGAACCGCAAGGCGCTGATTGCCGAATGCGAGAAGCAGGCCAATCGCCGCTGCGACGTTCGCCCGTATTTCGGCGGGCAGACCTATTTCCTGCAGCAGCAGCTCGAGATCAAGGACGTGCGGCTGGTCTATGCGCCGGCGGGCGGCATCGGTAATTTCGGCGGCGAGACTGACAACTGGCAATGGCCGCGCCATACCGGCGATTTCGGTTTTTACCGCGCCTATGTCGCGCCCGATGGTTCGTCCGTGCCTTATGCCAAGGAGAACGTGCCCTACAAGCCCAAGTCCTGGCTCAAGATCGCCGACAAGCCGCTGCGCGAAGGCGATTTCGTGATGGTCGCAGGCTTTCCGGGCGTGACCCAGCGCCACTGGACGGCGGCCGAGGTGCGCCATAATTTCGAGCAGGTCTATGCCATCGACCAGCAATTGCGCGCCGATTATTCCGCCGCGATCGAAAAGGCGGTGAAGGGCAACAAGGATGCCGAAATCAAATACGCCTCGATCCTGAAGGGTTCGGACAATTACAAGAAGAAGCTGCTCGGCGAGATTGCCGGCGCCGATGCCATCGACCTGCTGGGTCGCAAGGACAAGGCCGATGCCGATTTCCGTGCCTGGGTGGCGGCGGACCCTGCACGCACGAAAATGTACGGTCAGGCGCTGACCGATCTCGACGCGCTGGTCGCCGAATCAAATCAGGCGCGGGTGGACAATCTGCGTCTCGCCACGGTCAACCGCGCGCAGCTGCTCTCCGCCGCGCAGCTGCTCTATCGCTGGGCCAAGGAGCGTGAAAAGCCAGATGCCCAGCGCGAGCCGGGCTTCCAGGATCGCGATCGCCTGTCGATGCGCGAGCGGCTGACCCAGGTCGAGCGCCGCTACGATGCGGGCGTCGACCGGGTGCTGTTCCAGCAGGCGCTGGGCGAATATGCCAAGGTCGCAGCGGACAAGCGCAACGCGCCGCTCGAGGCGAAGATCGCCGAACTGGGCATGGACCGGCTCTATGCCGATACGCGGCTCGGCGTGACCGCCGACCGGTTGGGCTGGATGGACAAGCCGGCAGCCGAGTTCGAGGCTTCGACCGATCCGTTCATCCAGCTCGCCGTCGCCGCCTATCCGGGGCAGAAGGCCGATGAGGACAAGGCCAAGGAGCGTGCTGGTCGCCTGCAGGCGGCGCGCTCGGCGGTAATGGCGGGGCAGATCGCCTTTGCCAGGGAGCAGGGCCGCACGCTCTATCCCGATGCCAATGGCTCGCTGCGCTTCACCTATGGCAAGGTGACGGGCAAGCAGCGCGATGGGCTGATCTGGACGCCGTTCACCACTGCCGAGGGCCTGGTCGCCAAGCAGACCGGACGCGGAGAGTTCGACGCGCCCAAGGCGGCGATCGAGAAGCTCAAGGCGCGCGATTTCGGCCGCTACGCCGACGAGAAGCTGGGCACGCTGCCGGTCGATTTTCTCTCCACCGTCGACATCACCAACGGCAATTCGGGATCGGCCACGCTCAACGCGCGCGGCGAGTTTGTCGGGCTGGCGTTCGATGGCACGCTCGACGGCGTGGTCTCGGACTGGTCCTACGACGCGGGCATCAACCGCACCATCCATGTCGACAGCCGTTTCATGCTGTGGACGATGGACAAGGTCGATGGGGCGCAGCGCCTGCTGACCGAAATGGGCGTCGGCCAGTAAATCCGCTCGCCAGGGGCAGCGTTATTCGGCGCTGCCCTTGCGCGTGCGGAACAATTCGCGGTCATCGGGGCCGAAGCCGCGCCGCCAGATCACCCAGCCATAGACGCCCAGGATGGCGGGAATGCCGAATGCAAGCTCCGCCCATTCGGGCAGTTTGGTAAAGCCCCATCCCACCGCCGTCGCCGCCGCTGCCGCCCAGACCAAAGCCCAACGCCAGCCATTGACCGGCGCATCCAGCAGCTTCGAGAGCAGCCGCGCCTTGACGATCGAGGCAAAGCCCAATGCCAGCGCCAGCGCCAGCGCGACGCTCGCCGCCTGGAACAGCGGGGGCAGCCCCATCGCCTGCGCGGTGAGGATCAGCGCGACGCTCAAACCCCCCTGTAGCGCCAGCATGGCGAGCGAGATCATCAGGTTGCGGTGGCGGGCGATATAGACGAGCGCCGCCTCGCTCACGGCGGCGGTGGCCGCGACGACCTCTGCTGCGAGCAGGAACGCCAGCGCGCCTGTCCCACCGACGAAATTCGGACCGACCAGCCCCATCACGCCCTCGCCCGGGATGCCCAGCGCCAGCGCGACGCCCAGCTGCGCGGCGATGATCCAGAAGCCGACCTGGCTGACCTGGCGCGCGATCTCGGCCATCTTGCCGCTCTGCAGGTTGCGCGCGATCACCGGGCCCAGGATGGGGTCGAAGCTGGTCTTGAGCTTCTGCGGCAGGCTCGCCACCTGCTGCGCGATATAATAGATACCGACGACGGCCGGCGAGGCGAACAGGCCGAGCACCGCCAGATCGAGCCGGCGGCTGCCCCATTCGATTGCATCCGCCGCCGCCAGCGGGGCGTTGCGCCGCGCCATGTTGGCGAGCTTGAGCGGTCGCGGCTGCCAGCCCATGGGCAGTCCGTAATTGCGCAGCATCGGGATGATCGAGGCGATGAACGCGGCGACCATCGAGGCGATATAGGACAGGATCAGCCCGTCATCGGGGGTGAGGTAATAGAAGATCCAGGCGGTGATGCTGATCGTCCACGGCTCGATGATCGATCGTGCCCGCACCGTGGCGGCGATGTCGAAGCGATAGGCCAGCGCCGCCAGCGCGACGTCCGACCCCGCCACGGCAAAGATCACCAGCGGCAGCAGCCGGTCGACCTCGCCCGCGGTGCTGTTGGGGAACATGATCTCAGGGACCAGCATCAGCAGCGTCGCGGCGAGCGCCGAGGCGATGAAGCTCACCAGCAGGCCATCGGCCACGACCTGTGCGTGCGGGCGCGATGTTCGCGCGAGCTGGGCGGCCAGGCCGCGCTTCAGCCCCAGGGTCGCGATCTGCGCGGCGAACTCGACCACCAGCACCGCATAGGCGAAGCGGCCCAGCGCCTCGGCCCCATAGAGCCGCCCGGCAATGAACAGGAAGGGTAGGCGCGCGGCGAGCCGCAGCAGAAAGCCGAGGAAATTGGTGCGCCCGCCCTTGGCAAGCGCCTGGATGTCGCCGCTCTGCGCTTCGGCCCCGCCATCCGGCACAGCCTTGCCCGGCCCGGATACGCTATCCGGTGAGCCAGGCTCATTCTGCGGTGGCGATGATGTCAAAACGTGCTTTCCAGGCCCTATCCCGGCACGCTCTTAAGCAGCTTTGGCACGGTTTGGCTAGGCGGCGCGTCACGGACACTCCTGACGTACCGTGCGGGAAAATTTTTTACAGGGCTTTGCAACCACCTGTGGACCCACCCGTAGTGGCGTTCATGCATTGTGCATGAAACAGGGTAGTGGAGCGAAACATGCGTAAACTGATTCTCACCAGCGTTGCCAGCATCGGCCTTATCAGCCTTGGCGCTTGCCAGTCCGAGCAGGCCGACCAGGTCGAAGACCAGGCTGAAGCCCAGGCTGACGCGCTGGAAGACGCGGCCGACCAGGCCCCGACCGAAGCCCAGGAAGATGCCCTGGAAAACCAGGCTGACGCGGTCGAAGCGGCTGGCGAAGAAAAGGCCAACGCGATGGACGATAACGGCGAAGTCGCTCCCAGCGAAGTGCCGGGCACGACCACGAACAACCAGTAAACCTTCCCCTTCGAAGGTAACAGGCGGCGGCGGACCCGATGGGTTCGCCGCCGTTTTTGTATGCGTCATGCCTGTTACGCGAGAAATGCATCCAAAACGGATCAATACGCGACCAGAAGCCATGCTGATCGGCGTGCCGACAATTGACTTGTTGGAAAATGTTGCTGATATGTTCTTGCCGTTTCTCCCCACAGGAGCGGCAGAATGCGGGACCCGGCACATGGGCAGCAAAGCAGCTTTGCATTCTGGATGCGGACGGGCCACTGGCCTGATTCTGGCGCAAGCGCGGCGATCGAGCGCAAGTTCAACCCTTGGCACGACCCCGACGACGGACGCTTCACCTTTGCGGGCCAAGGGCGGCGTTATGGTTCTGGCGGCGCCGGAGCCTCCAGCGGCTCGAAGCCGCGCAAACCAGGCAGGATTAATCCGGGCAGCGGACCGTTTGGCGGTGCGGGTGCCAGTGGCTCATTCGGAAAGCCGACACCAGTCAGACCAAAGCCGCGGCCCGCGGCAAAGAAGCGCCAGCATCTGCCTAGCAGCATCCCGGCCAATCCCGCTCCCTGGCCGAGACCAAGGCCTCCCGCCAGGCCAGCACCACCGCGCCCCGCCAGAAAGCCTCCGCTGCGTCCCATCAAGCGCAACGGATACACCTATCACCTCGATGAAAATGGTGACGCGCGCAAAATCATTGCGCCCGAGTTGTCTATGAACGCTCAGACACCGCGTTCAAGGTCGGCTCAGGCCAATGCAGGCAAGCCCGATCGTCTCCCGACCGATGATGGGGGCCATTTCATTGCCCATAGGTTCAACGGTCCCAATGATGCCTTCAACCATTTTGCGCAGGACAAATCCCTGAACAGAGGGCGTTATCGCATGGTTGAGCAGGAATGGGCGGACGCCCGGAAGTTAGGCAAAGACGTGTCCCTTAAAATGGAAATTGATTATCCAAAGGGTTCCCGTCGCCCCGACTTTATCGAAATCTGGTACAATATCGATGGCAAGGAAAAGCACGTTAAATTCGACATTCGTCCCGGTATGTCTCCACCGAAATCGAGAGGGAACAGGCGGAAATGAAGGATTGGCAAATTGAGATGGCTGACATCATTCACGACGTCGCGTGCAACCTTCTGAGGAGGCATGGCACGGACAACCGGGGAATCCTGGTCCTCGCAGACCTGTTTGGCGGAGTTGGCTATTCCGTTTACGTCGGACGGCAGCAATTCATAGAATATATATCTGTGGATAAGCAAGAGAACATAAATGTAATGCTGCTGAATGATCTCAGGTTCGTTCCGCCGCCTGACAAGGTGCCTCTGGGAATCGAAATTTTTATCAAAGACAGCGGGGCATCCTCAAAGATCGTGTATCCGCAGGATGTGCCCGAAGATGAGCTGCCTTATGATGACCGAGAGTCATTTGTCATTTCCTATTTCGGGGATTTTCCGATCAGATATCCGCCCATGCCCAGCGACGCGCAGAAACTTCCTCGCACGGGATGGCGCACAAAGATGCGCTGAGCGACGGGCAGAGCCTTGCCTGGTGTATGACAGGGGGAAACAATGTGGAACGTGGGGCCCAGGCGATGGAAAGGCGAGCTGATTGCTGATCTCGCCTCGACCGTTCGAGCGGAGACCAGTTTCAGTCCGCTGGGCACCCTGCTGATCGCGTTGGTGGAAAGTCGGTATATCAGCCTCGCGCGTTTCCTCGATCGTGGCAGCTATATCGCCTTCGCGCAGCCCGATTATGAAAAGTACCGCGATACGCTGCTAGAGCTCTGGGCCCTGGAGCCGCTCAGCAGCCGCTGGGACGAGATGTACTATCTTGTCCGTGGGGGCGACACGCGGATCACGTATCTCTATCCCGAAGACATCGAAACCGACGTTCCGGAGCTTGACCGCTGGCGCGGCGCGGCTCAGGCTGCGTTCGGCGCGAAAAGGATCGTCTTCCCACACGGTCGCGGCAGCACCGAAATCAGATAGCGCTGCCTTAAACCCATCACCCGCTGTTCCTGAGCGCCGTCGCGATCGCGTTGATCGACAGCTGGATGCCTTCGGAAATCCGCTCGTCGGCCTCGCCCGCGCGGTGGCGCTTGATGAGTTCGATCTGCAGCAGGTTGAGCGGCTCGATATAGGGCAGGCGCAGCCGGATCGAGGTGTCGAGCGCGGGGTTGTTCGCCAGCAGCCGCGACTGGCCGGTGACGCTCAGCAGATTGTCATGCGCGGCCTGCCAGCCCGAGCGGATTTCGCCGAAGACACTCTCGCGCAGCGCCTCGTCGGGCACCAGCCCGGCATAATGGCGCGCGATGGTCATGTCCGACTTGGCCAGCACCATCTCCATATTGCCGAGCAGCGCCTGGAAGAAGGGCCAGCCCTGTGCCATGTCGGCGAGCAATGCCTTGTCGGCGAAGCCGCCGAGCGCCTGGCCGACGCCGTACCAGCCGGGCAGCATGATGCGCGCCTGCGCCCAACTGAACACCCAGGGAATGGCGCGCAGATCCTCGATCCGCTGGCTCTTCGATCGGCTGGCGGGGCGCGATCCGATCTTGAGATCGGCAATCTCGCTGATCGGCGTGGCCGCGCGGAAGAACTGGTTGAAACCCTCGGTGCCATAGACCAGCCCGCGATAGGCGCGGAAGGCATCGCGCGAGATCATGTCCATCGCCGCGGCAAAGCGCGCCTCGTCGGCCTCGCTCAGCCCGTCATGGTCGAGCGTCGCGATAAGCGCGGCCGAGGTGATCGCCTCGAGGTTCAGCTCGGCGCTTTCCACCGTGCCATATTTGGCAGCGATGACCTCGCCCTGTTCGGTGATCCGGATGCGGCCCTGCACGGTGCCCTTGGGCTGCGCGCGGATCGCGGCGAAGCTCGACCCGCCGCCGCGCCCCACCGCGCCGCCGCGTCCGTGGAACAGCTGCATCGCGATGCCGGTCTCCGCAAACACCTTGGCGAGCGCGCGGCTGGCATGGTTGAGCGACCAGGTGGAGGTCAGATAGCCGCCATCCTTGTTGCTGTCCGAATAGCCGACCATCACCTCCTGATAGCCGCGCGCCTTCACCAGGGCAGCGATTTCAGGCAGCGCGAAATAGGCGCGCATGATCTGCGGCGCGTTTTCGAGGTCGCCGATCGTCTCGAACAGCGGCACCGCCATGATCGCGGCCTGCGGCACGGGTCCGGGGCGGAACAGCCCGGCTTCCTTGAGCAACAGGTTGACCTCGAGCATGTCCGAGACGCTTTCGGCCTTGCTGATATTGTAGGCGGTGATCGCCTGCGGCCCGTATAGCGCGTGCGCCTGCGCCGCCGCCTCGACGATCGCGAGTTCCTTGACCGTCTCCTCGCCATAGTCGTGCCAGCGGTTGATCAGCAGCCGCGCATGGCCCAGTTCGGCGCGCAGCAGCGCGATGCGCGCGGCCTCGTCGAGCGCGGCATAATCGTCGCACACGCCCGCGACCTTGAGCAGCTCGCCAACGACACGCTCGTGCACGTCGCTGTTCTGGCGAAGGTCGAGCGTTGCCAGGTGGAAGCCGAAAATCTCGACCGCGCGGATCAGCCGGCCGAGTGCGCCGCCGCTCGCCAGCAGGCCCGCGCCATTATCGGCCAGGCCATTGGCGAGCACCACCAGATCGCGCCGCAGATCGCCGGGGCTGGCATAGGGTTCGCCCGCCAGCACCGAGGGGCGCGGCGGCTGCTTGCCCGTCAGCGCGACATGCGTGGCGCACAGCCGGGCGTAAATGCCCGCGAGCGCACGACGATAGGGTTCGTCGGCACGGCTGGGGGCATTGTCGCCGCTCTTCTCGGCGAGATCGAGCACCGCTTGCGGTGTCTGCGAAAGGCCGGTCGCGATGCTGAGATCCTGGCCCAGCGCGTGCACGCCGTCGAGATAATGGACGAGCGCGGTTTCTGCCTGCCGACTCAGCGCATGGCGCAGCGCATCGGCGGTGACGAACGGGTTGCCGTCGCGGTCGCCGCCGATCCAGCTGCCCAGCCGCAGGAACGCAGGGGGGCGATGGCCCAGCACCCGCTCCCAGCGCGCATAGAGCATCGGCAGCACCGGCAGGAACACGTCCTGCATATAGGCGCGCGCATTCTCAACCTCGTCGGCGACGAACAGCCGTTCGCGGCGCAACGGACGGGTTTGCCAGAGCAGCGCGATCTGGCGGTGCAGCGCCTCGTCGATCCGGTCGCCGCTGGGGGTCTCGTCGAGCCCCGCGTCGCGCAGCTTCATCAGGTCCGCGACGCGATTCTTGTGATCGATCATCGACTTGCGTCGCACCTCGGTCGGGTGCGCGGTGAGCACGGGGACGATCAGGCTCTGGTCGAGCAGATCGCCGATTGCGGTATCGCTGACTCCGTGCTCGCGCAGCCGCGCCACCGCTTCGGCCACGGTCGCGCCGGTCTCCTGCGCAACACCCTGGCGGTCCTCGGCAAGGTTGGCGAGCATCGAGAACAGCATGAAGCCGCGCACGAACGACAATGTGTCGTCGAGGTTGAGGGCCTCGAGTCCGGTGTCGATCTCGTCCGCGCCCGCAACGCCGCGATGCCGATCGACGCTGGCCGAGCGGATATATTCGGTCTGGCGGAACAGCTTCTCGCCGCCATAGGCGCGGATGACGTCGCCCAATATCCGGCCAAGATAGCGGATATCGGGGTTCTGACTGATTGGGGTAAGGTGAGCGGTGTCAATGTCGGCCATGCGCGCATGCTGCGCTGCAAAATGGATTGGGTCAAGTCTATGTGCAGGGTTGTTGCAATCGATTGCAAGCAATCGGACGCATGCAGCGCCGAAAAGTCTCGAATTTGTCATGGCTTCGTGACAGAGCGGCGGCAGCTTTGGAGGAGACTGCGCCATGAACCGCCCGCTTGCCACCCTTTTGTGCCTCGCCGCCCTTTGGTCTGCGCCGGTTCTGGCTCAGCACAATGCACCCAAGGAAGCCGCGCCGGACAAGGAGCGGGGCGAGCAGACCGCCGCCGATTACGCCGCACAGGGCCAGGCGCAATTGCAGGCGCGGCTCGCGATGCAGGCGCGCACCGGCAGGGCGAAGAACCTGATCATCTTCATCGGCGACGGCATGGGGGTGAGCACGCTGACCGCCGGACGCATCTGGCAAGGGCAGAAGGCCGGGCGCGACGGGGAAATGAACGAAACCGCGATCGATGCGATGCCCTATTCGGCCATGGTGAAGACCTATAGCCACGATTTCCAGGTCGCCGATTCCGCCGCGACCGCCACCGCGCTGGTCACGGGCACCAAGACCCGCTCGGGCATGCTCTCGGTCGCTCCGGCGGCGCTGCGCGGCAAGTGCGAGACGGCGGCGGGCAGGGATGTGCCCACCCTGTTCGAACAGGCCGAAAGCGCGGGCAAGGCGCTCGGCGTCATCTCCACCGCGCGCATCACGCACGCGACGCCCGCCTCGACCTATGCACACAGCGTCGATCGCAACTGGGAATCGGACAGCGAACTTCCCGCGGGCGCTGCCTGCCGCGACATCGCGCGCCAGCTGGTCGAATGGCCGCATGCCAAGGGGCTGAAACTCGTGCTCGGCGGCGGCCGCGCCGCGTTCATGCCGGCCACGCAATCGGACCCGGAATATGCCGACAAGAAGGGGGCCCGCAAGGATGGCCGCGATCTGGTCGCCGAATGGAAGAAGAAGCATCCGAAGGGCCAGTATGTCTGGAACGCCAGCCAGTTCGCCGCGCTGAACCCGGCGGACAGCGCGCCGGTCTTCGGCCTGTTCGAGCCCAGCCACATGCAATTCGAGGGCGACCGCGCGAAGGACAAGGCGGGCGAGCCCTCGCTCGCCGAAATGGTCGAGCTGGCGGTGAAGAAGCTGGGATCATCAGAGCAGGGCTATGTGCTGATGGTCGAGGGCGGGCGCATCGACCATGCGCATCACGGTGGCAACGCGCACCGCGCGCTCGACGATACCGTCGCGCTCGATGCCGCGATCGCCAAGGCGCTGGAGATGGTCAATCTCGACGAGACGCTGATCCTGGTCACCGCCGATCACAGCCATGTCTTCACCATCGCGGGCTATCCGCCGCGCGGCAATTCGATCTTCGGCCTGGCCAGCATCACCGAGGATGGCGAGCCGATCACCGCCAAGGACGGCAAGGCCTATACCACGCTCGGCTATGCCAACGGCCCCGGCGCCAAGGTGAACGAACAGCGCGCCGACCCCGCGCAGGAGGATACCGCCGCGCTCAACTATCTCCAGCAGTCGCTGGTGCCGACCTCGGGCGAAACGCATGGCGGCGAGGATGTCGTGGTCAAGGCCGCCGGCCCGCAGGCGCATCTGTTCCACGGCACGCTCGAGCAGCACAGCATCTATCATATCGCGAAGCACATTCTGGGGCTGTAGGCGTTGCGGGCGTCAAATCGCGCCCCGGAAGGCGTGGACCTCCCGCTGGCCGCGCCGGGTTAGGCAATGGTGGCAATGGCAATCTGACCGGGGATGGCGGCCCGGACTATAGCTGTGATGTGGGATATGGCGACGCGGATCACGGTGGCAGCGCACCATGTCGCGAGGTGAGACGGTGCTCGAACCCATCGAGGCACGCCGCACCGGCAGGCCGCAGGCCGAGGCGGCATGGATTGCCGAGGCGGATTGTGCCCAGAATCGCAGCATGACCCCCGCCAAGCGCGGTCGGAAGGCGAGGGCGGCAGAGTGATGGAATTAAGTATCGTGTCCCCGGAATTCTGGGGTATGCCTTCTGGCCTTATCCGTGTCCCGGGGGCAGGGAAAACGCCACGTGGGTTGAAGCCACTTACTGGAACACTCTCTGCGGCAACAGATTACCCAAGCATCTTTAACCACTCTTCGAAATCTGAGTGGCCATACAGATACGGCCTGTCGGTGCTAGGGGTATCGACCCCACCGAGCGCGTTGATGACTTGCCACGTTGTTTCATCGGATAACGTGTACTCGTCATCCAAGACGATCTCCATCGCCCATGCGGACACGTCGTCACGCGAGAGTTCACCAGACGAAAGGGCGCGAATCTTGAGCGCAATCTCGTCGCGGTTGGGAAGCGGTTTCATCATCGACGTCCTGTATAGTTTCCATCAGGGTCGAATGTCAGGTGGTTTTGTGGGTTTGTTGGCGGTTTAGGCGCAACGCTTCGAATGTTACCGGAGTGATCAAGCGTTTCATACCATGTTCGAGCGTTACCGGTCGCAGGATCCCATTCTCCAAATTCCGGGGACACGATACTAAATGCTCCCAGGGTGCAACGGCGGATAAGCTGTTCGCATGGCAGGCCTGTCCCGCATCATGACCCCGCATGTCAACCGTCACGAAACGCAGCGGCACAATCGGCGCTTGCTGGTGTCCTGAGGCTTACCGCCCCATCGGGTCCGCTTTCGCATCGGCGCTGGCGGCATAGGTCGGCGCAAACCGCGCCTTGCTCGCCTGTTCGAAGGCGTAGCCGGCCTTGATCACCTCATGGTCCTGCCACTGGCTGCCGATGATCGACAGGCCGACGGGCAGCCCGGCGACCAGACCCATCGGCACGGTGATGTGCGGATAGCCGGCCACGGCGGGCAACTGGCTCTGGCTGGGGCCGATGCTGTGATCGCCATTGACCAGGTCGCTGACCCAAGCGGGAGCGGTGCTGGGGCCGACTAGGAAGCGGACATTGTGCGTCTTGAGCAGCTTGTCGATGCCTTCCGCCCCTGCGAGGCGCTTGGACTTGGCCAGCGCCTCCCTGTACTCGGGATCGTCGAGACCCTTCTGGCTCTCGGCCAGATCGAACAGCGACTGGTCGAACCAGGCGAGCTCGGTCTCGGCGTTCGCGGTGTTGAAAGCGATCACCTGCTTGAGCGTGCGCGCGGTGACTTGCGGAGGCGTGGTGGCGAGATAGGCGTTGAGGTCCGCCTTCAGCTCGACCATCAGCACCTTGAACTCGGCCTCGCCCAGCCCGTCGAGCCCGGTGCGGCTGTCCGCGATCTCGACCAGTTCGGCGCCTGCGGCTTTCAGCTTGTCGAGCGCCGCCGCAAAGGCCGCTTGCACGCGTGCATTGCCGCCGCGCCGGTCCATCAGCACGCCGATGCGCACGCCCTTCAAGTAATCCGGCGAGAGCCCTGCGGCATAATCGGTCTTGCGCTTGTCCGCCTCCGCCGTCGCCGGGTCCGCCGGATCGCTGCCCGCCAGCGCGGTGAGCAGCAGCGCCGCATCGGTGACGCTGCGCGCCATCGGCCCTGCGGTATCCTGGCTATGGCTGATCGGGATCACATGCGTGCGCGAGACAAGGCCGAGCGTCGGCTTGAACCCGACCAGCCCGTTGATCGACGACGGGCAGATGATCGACCCGTCGGTCTCGGTTCCGATCGTCGCCGCCGCCAGGCTTGCCGCCGCCGCCGCGCCGCTGCCCGAGGACGATCCGCAGGCATTGCGGTCGAGCGCATAGGGGTTTTTCACCAGCCCGCCGACGCTCGACCAGCCGCTGACCGAATCGTTGGAGCGGATGTTCGCCCATTGCGACAGGTTGGTCTTGCCCAGGATGATGGCGCCCGCCGCGCGCAGCCGGGCAACCAGCGGCGCGTCGCGGTCGGTGACATTGGCGAGCAGCGCGGTCGACCCCGCCGTGGTGGGGATGGGGCCTTTCGCCTCGATATTGTCCTTGATCAGGATCGGGATGCCGTGCAGCGGGCCGCGCAAGCGTCCGGCCTTGCGCTCGGCATCGAGTGTCCGCGCTTCGGTCAGCGCATCGGGCATCAGCGCGATGACGCTGTTGAGCTGGATGCTCGAATCCTCGTCGATCCGCCCGATCCGGTTGATATAGGCGTTGACCAGCTGCTCGCTGCTGACCCTGCCCGAAGCGAGCATCGCCGACAGCTCGGGGATCGATTTTTCCTCGACCTCGGGCAGAGACGCCTCTGTTTGCGCGTGCAGCGGAGCGGGGGCGAGGGCCATCGGGGCGAGAAGGGCAAGAGCCAGGGCAAGGGTGCGCATCGGCCCACGATAGCGCGGGCATTCGGGCGGGCAAGTGGCGCGCCGACAAATTTGCGCGCGGCTCTGGCGGGGGGCAGGCGCTGCGCCCATATCGCTGCCCATGCCGGACAAGCGCTATACCAAGTCGACCCTGCCCGAAAAGACCTGCGAGGCCTGCGGGCGGCCCTTTGCCTGGCGCAAGAAATGGGCGCGCGACTGGGACAATGTGAAAACCTGTTCCGAACGCTGTAAGGGTGACCTACGGCGCAAGAACCGCGCGGGCTGATTAACCCGAAGCGGCGATCCGATCGGCAATCGCCACCAGCTGCCGCGCCTGTTCCAGATGGAGCAGCTCGGCCATCTTACCCTCGACCCGGATCGCGCCCTTGCCGGCGTTCTCGGGCAAGGCGAACGCGGCGATGACGGCCTGCGCCCAGGCCAGTTCGTCCTCGCTGGGCGAGAAGACCGCATTGCACGGCGCGACCTGGTCGGGATGGATCAGCGTCTTGCCGTCGAAGCCGAACAGCAGCCCCTGGTGCGCCTCGGCCTCGAACACAGCCAGGTCGCGAAACTCGTTGCACACCCCGTCGAGCACGGCGACGCCATGCGCGCGCGCAGCGGCGACAGCGAGCGTCAGGATCGGCAGGAACGGCGTGCGTTCAGGCGTCAGCCGCGCGCGCATTTCCTTGGCGAGATCGTTCACCCCCATCACGAAGGTCGACAGCCGCGTGGAGCCGCCCAAAGCCGCGAGCGCATCGAGATGCGGCACCACCGCGCAGGTCTCGATCATCGCCCAGAGCTTGAGCCGCGAGGGTGCCTCGGCGAGCGCGGCATTGCACGCGGTTATGTCGGCGGGGCGCATCACCTTGGGAACCAGCACGCCGTCGATATCCGCCTTGGCGACGGCGGCAAGGTCATCCTGCCCCCAGGGCGTGTCGAGCGCATTGATGCGGATGACGAGTTCGCGGTGGCCGAACCCGCCCTCTGCCGCCGTGGCAATCGCTGCCGTCCGCGCGTCCTCCTTTGCCTCGGGCGCAACCGCGTCCTCAAGGTCGAGAATGATGACATCGGCAGGAAGACTGCGCGCCTTGGCGAGGGCCCGCGGGTTCGATGCGGGCATGTAGAGCGCGCTGCGCCGGGGACGTGCAATATCGGACATCGGGGCCTCCTGCCGGTGATCAGGCGGGATTAGCACCCAGATAGCGGAAGGCAACAACGGTCAGGTCGTCGCTCGCATCCGCGCCGTCCTCGAAGCTGCGCACGGCGCCGCGCAGGCTGGCGACCATCGCCGCAGCGCTGCTCTGGTCGGCGACCAATGCGGCGCGGGTGCGATCGTTGCCGAACAGCTGTTCCTGCCGGTTCTGCGCCTCGGTCACGCCATCGGTGATCAGCACCAGCGCCTCGCCGGGCTGGAGCACGATCTCCTCGGCGGGCCAGGGATAATCCATGATGCAGAAGGGCGGGCCGCCCTCCATCGCTTCCTCAATAACCTGCCCGTCGGTGGTGATGCGCAGCGGATTGTCGTGCCCTGCATTGACGAATTCGGCGCGCCCTGTCGAAAGGTCTATGATTCCCAGCAGCATGGTGAGGCCGAGCGCATCGCCGCTGTCGCGCATCAGCTCCTCGTTGAGCTGCGCAGCGGCATCGGCAAGCCCGCCCGGCGCGCGCAGCATCACGCTGCGCGAGAGCGCCTTGGACAAGGCCATGAACAGCGCGGCGGGCACGCCCTTGCCGGTGACATCGGCGATCAGGATGACGATGCGGTCCTTGTCGAGCCGGATGATGTCGTAGAAATCGCCGCCGACCGACTTGGCGGCTTCCAGCTGCGCGGCGATGTCGATGCGCGGGTCGAGCCTTGCCAATGCGGTGCGATCGGGCAGCATGCCCAGCTGGATCGAGCGGGCCGCACCAAGCTCGCCCTCGCTACGGTTCTGCGCATCGCGCAGCGCCGCGCGCTCGCGCCGTGCCTCGTTGAACAGCGCGGCGAATACCGCGAGCGCGCTACCGCTGCCGAGCAGCACCGGGCGGATCGGATCGAACAGCAGGTCGCCGAAGCGGAACAGCAGCCAGCTCGCCAGCGGCAGGCTTGCCGCCGCGCCCGAGAGCACCAGCCAGCGGCTGCGCGCCGGGGCCTGGCCGGTGGCGAGCAGCAGCAGGACGATGGCGAGCAGCCCGCCGACGGCCCATTCGGCTGCCGGCATGGTCCAGGGGCGATCGAGCCAGCCGCCCCGGTTGATCGTGTCGGCGGCCTGCGCCTGGATCAGCACGCCGAACATTTCGGAGCCCAGGGGCGTCGCGACGATATCCTGCGTGCCCTCTGCGGTCAGCGAAACGAGGACGATCTTGTCCTTGAGCTGCGAGAGGTCGAACTCCTGCGACATGATCTCGATCGCCGAATAGACATGGGCCTCCGGGATTTCGGCGAAATGCAGCCGCATCCGCCCCTGATCGTTCACCGGGATGCGGCGCTGTCCGATGGTGACGCTGTCGGGGCTGAGCTCGATCTGGGGATCGGTGCCGGTGCGCTGCTCGATCGCGACACGCATCATCTCGAGCGCCAGCCCGGGCACCAGAGCCTCGCCGGTCTTCATGACCAGCGGCACGCTGCGCACCACGCCATCGCCATCGGGTGCGCCGTTGAGCAAGCCGAAGCCGGGCGCCCGGTCCTCCAGCTCCTTGAGATTGCTCTGCACCAGCGGGTAGCGGGCGAGGGCAGGGGGCGGGGTCCCGTCTATCATCGCCCATTGGGTGAGGCTGGCCGGGTCCGCCCCGCGTAGCCTGACGCCAGCACGGCCAAGCACGACCGGCGCGGTGCTGATCGCATCGGCAAAATCGCTGTCCATGCTGCCGAGCTGATCAAGCCATGCCTGGATCGCCGGGTCGTCGGGCGCATAGAGCCGCGAAAAGCGCGTCGGACTGACCGCGTCGGGCTCGACGAACAGGATGTCGAAACCGATCGCCGCTGCGCCGCCCTCGGCAATGCGCTGGGTCATGGTCGCGAGCACCCGGCGCGGCCAGGGCCAGCTGCCGATCACCTCCAGGCTTTCATCGCCGATCGCGACGATGCGGACCTGGCTTTCAAAAAGGTCGCGTGGGGCGATGCGCTGCCAGCCATCGAACACGATATTCTGCTCGCGCGTGCCCAGCGCGAGGCTGAGCAGGGCAGCAAGCGCGAATCCGATGAGCGCCGCCCGCCACAGGCCGCGCGGCGGACTGCTGATCCGAACGGCGCTAGAGCGAGACTTCGAGGCCATCATAGGCGCAGAGCACCTCCAGCGGATCGTGCTCGCGGGTCAGCTCCTCGTAGCGCACGCTTTCGGCGTGCATGCGCGCGATATCGGCGTCCGAATAGACCGGTTCGTGGTGGAACAGCGCCAGCCGCTTTGCCCGCGCGCCATGACACAGGTCGATCGCCACGATGTTGCTGGAATGGCCCCAGTCCTCCTTCATCGACACGCTGTCGGCGAGCGAATACATCGTGTCGCAGATGACCAGGTCCGCCGCACGGAAGAACTGTTCGACATCGGCCTCGCCCTCCATCCGGTCGAGCTTGTGTTCGCTGTCGGTGCTGAAGACCGCCACCTTGCCCTCGGCATCGGTGAAGCGATAACCGAAGCTGCTGTGCGAATGGTGCTGTTCCATCAGCTCCACCTGCACCGCGCCGATCTGATAGGTCTCGCCCACCTTGAGGGTCCGGAACTCGATCTTCGCGCGCAGCCAGTCGAATTTTACCGGGAAGGAGATTTCTTCCTGCTGGCGGCGCAGCGCCTCTTCGGCATCCTCGTGTCCGGAATGGATGACGATATGCGCATTGGGGTCGAAGGCCGGCACGAAGAACGGGAAGCCCATGATATGGTCCCAGTGCAGGTGCGACATGAAGAAGTGATAGACCCTTGCGTGACCCGCAGCGCAGCGACGCATCGCATCAAGACCGAAGCCCCGCAGCCCGCTGCCCATGTCGCACAGGATGAAGGCATCGCCGTTCGCCGGATCCCCGGCCTCGATCTCGACGCAGGTGGTGGCCCCGCCAAAGGTCCCACTGACGGCGAAATCCAGTTCGCTACGCGCAAAGCTGCGCGCTTCCTCGATATCGGCAAAGCTGCGGCCCGATGCGGCGAGCAGCGCGTGTGCGACCTTGTCCTGCACGATCGATGCGGTGGCAGCAACGGGCAAGGACCCCCGTGTTCCCCAGAAACGGACCAGCATCGCATCCCCCCTGATTGTTGCGCGGCGTCCCCGTGTCGCCAGCGTGCTAGATTGCGGCCTCGATGCTGTCCGAGACCGCGAACAGCTTGTCGTACCGGCTGATTGCCAGAATTTCGCGCATTACCTCGTTGGGACGCGCCAGCGCCATCGCGACGCCGGCCGCATCTGCCTGGCGTTTTGCGAGCGTCAGTGCGCGCAGGCCGCGCGACGACATGTAATCGAGCCCGGCAAAATCGACGATCAGCTTCTTGCCCGGCGAATCGGCGGCCATGGTCACGCTGGCGGCCAGATGTTCGGTAAACGCCTCGGCGGTTGCCTCATCGACACGGCCATCGGGGCTGGCAATCACGCATCCCTGCTGTTCGCTACTGGACCACTGCATGTTTTCCGCCTTTCGCATGGGGGCTGAACTTAGCGGCAAATTCACCTTGTGGGAAGTTGCCCCGAATGTAGCCGTTACAGCCTGTACAATAACGGGAAAATTGTGTCGTGATGGCCAAAAGGGGGGTAAGACGGCACGCAATGGCCCAGGGGGAAACCGACATACGCTTTGCCGAACTGGAGGGATTCGCGCCTGCGGCCCCGCGCCGTCTGTGCACGGATTGCGGCATTTCGCGCAGCAGCGATCCCAAGGCCTGCGGCCGCGTGTGCCAGTTTCTCAAGCCGGACTACGAAACGCTCGAGCGCCAGGTCCATGGCCGCACGCGCGATCCTGAACGGCCCGACGAACTGTTCTTCGGCCCCTTCCGCCGCATGGTCGCAGGCGAGCTGATCACCCCGTCGCCCGGCGCGCAATGGACCGGAATCGTTTCGAGGCTCGGCGAGCGGTTGCTGGAAACCGGTGCGGTGGATGCCGTGCTGGCGATCGGGCCGCATCCCGAAGATCGCTGGCGGCCCAATCCGGTCCTGATCACCCGGGCAGAAGACATGGCCGGGGTGCGCGGGATGCGCATGGGCTATGCGCCGCTGCTGGCGCTGCTCGAACCGGCGAGAGCGGCCGGGCACAAGCGGATCGCGCTGATCGGCATTCCCTGCCAGGTGCACGCGCTGCGCGCGCTCGAGGCCGAACTGGGTTTCGAGCGCATCTATGTCATCGGAACACCGTGCGCCGACAACACCACGACCGAAAATTTCCACCTGTTCCTCAAGCTGCTGTCCGACGCGCCGGACAGCATCTGCTATCTCGAATTCCGCTCCGACTATCATGTCGAACTGCGCTTCGATGATGGCAGCGTGCGCGAGGTTCCCTTCCTGCAACTGCCGATTGCCGATCTGCCCTCGGACTTCTTCCCGCTGACCTGCCGCACCTGTGTCGACTATACCAACGTCCTGGCCGATATCACCATCGGCTATATGGCCGGCGGCGGCAAGCAGTGGCTGGTGGTGCGCAACGAGCGCGGCGAGGAGCTGGTCGAGCTGCTGGGGCAGGAGCTGCGCACCCGCGACGTTACCAGCGCGGGCAATCGCGCCGGCCCGGTCAAGGGCTTTCTGGCGAATACCGAGCGCGCCGCGGGCGGCCTGCCGCTGCGCCGCATGCCCAAGGTGCTGCGAGGAATCTTCGGCTGGCTGATGCCGCGCATCGGGCCGCGCGGCGCGGAATTCGCGCGTGCAAGGGTCGAGATGAAGGCGATCGAGACCGTGCTGCACCTGCGTCGATCGGCCCCGGCGCGGATGAAATCGATGATCCCCGACCATGTCTGGGAACTCGTCAAGCGCTACGGACTGGAGCCGCGCCCCGGAGAGCGCGCCGACGAGGTCCGCACGCCCGACCTGTAAGCCGGATTAGCGGCGCTGGGCCAGCCAGATCGTGTGCCGCGCGCCGCCGCCGGTTCGCCGCGCCCGGACAACCTCCTCCTCCACCGCAAAGCCGGCCTTGCGCAACCTTGAGGTGAAGCGCGGATCGGGGCCGCTCGACCACACCGCCAGCACGCCGCCGGGCCCCAGCGCAGCCCGGGCCTGCTGCAACCCCTGCGCCGTATAAAGCGCATCGTTGCCCTCGCGCGAAAGCCCGTCCGGGCCGTTGTCGACATCGAGCAGGATGGCATCGAAGCGCCCGGCGCTGCTGCGGATCAGCCCACCGACATCACCGACATGAATGCTGACGCGCGGATCGTCGAGCGTGCCTGCGTGCAGATGCGCCATCGGCCCGCGTGCCCAGTCGACGATCTCGGGGACCAGCTCTGCCACCTCGATCGATGCGCGGGCGCCGAAGGCCTGCAGGGCGGTGCGCAAGGTAAATCCCATCCCCAGCCCGCCGATCAGCACCCGCGGCGCGGACACCCCGGCGATTCGTGCGGCGGCGAGCGTGCTCATCGCCTCTTCGGAGCCGCTGAGCCGACTGTTCATCAGCTCGTTCGCGCCGAGCATGATCGAATATTCGCTGCCCCTGCGGATCAGACGCAGGGGCTCGTCTCCGCCCGGCACCTCTGCCGTGGCGAGGAGTTCGCGCGGGATCATCGGGTCAGGCCCGACCCGCCGAGGTCAGCAATGAGGGGCAAGGAATGGCGTGTCAGTTGGTCCCGGCGCAGGGGCCGCCGGCACAGATCTGCCCCGATTCGACCAAGTCGCGCACGTTCTGATTGCCCTTCGTGCTGATCATGCGCCATTCCGCCACGGTCTTGCAGACCTTGCTCTTCTTGATCAGCGAACCGGTCGATTCGATCTTGCGACAACGGATCTTGTTGTCATCCGACTGCGGGTCTTCCTTGTTCGTCGGCTGCTTGGCGTACACGCTCACTGCCGTGAGCGGCATGCTGATGCACGAGGCGGCGGCAGCCAGAATCATCGCAGTCTTCTTCATGCTGTGTCATCCGTCGATGGGCGCAAAAGCCGCTGGGGGCGAGCGCAGGTTGATGTTCCAGGCAGCCGAGGGCAAGGCTACCAGTGTGCTTGCATGCTCAGACCGTATCATCAACGGATATTGAAACAAACCGCAAATTTGTGCGCGCGCAGCAAAGTTAATCCAGATTGGTATTGAAACCGGTTGCATCGGCTGCAGCGAAATAGCCTGCGATCACTTCCTGCTCCTCAGGCGTGAGATGCGGGTTCCACACATCGAAGATCAGGACGGCGCGCATCTCGTCGCTGTCGTTCCACGCTTCGTGCTCGATGGTATCGTCAAACGCAAAGGCCGTGCCGACCTTCCATTCGCGCTTTTCGCCGCCTACCCGAAAGCCGCAACCATCGGGAACGATCAGCGGTAGGTGGACGATCGCGCGGGTGTTGGTGACGCCGGTATGCGGCGGAATGCGCGTGCGCGGCTTGAGGATCGAGAAAAAGGCGGTCGGCGCGCGGCCTGGGATGATGCTCTGCGGGATTCCGCTGAGCGCCTGTGCGGTGGCCGGGCAGCGCCCCAGCACGGTGGCATTGGGCTTGCCATATTCCCACAGGAAGCAGGCCCCCCAGGCAAGCGACTGGTCGAGCGGTGACCATTTGCTCTGCGGCGCTCCCTTTTCCATCCGCACATAGGGGCGCAGCGCATCGCCGGGATCGGCGAGCAGCGCCAGCATCTCCTCGCGAATGGCGTCTGTCCTGGCCTCGACCTGTGCAAACCAGGGGAAATGCGCTTCCTCGAAAAACTCGTCCGCGGGCAGGAAAGGATAGCACAGGCCGTTGCATTCGTTGGTGTAGATCTTGCGCTTGCCCATCGCGGCGTCGACAAAGGCGCGTGCGCGTCGCCCCGCAGTGGTCGGCATCCGCGCCTGAAAGTCGCCCAGCGCGTCCATGACCTGATATTCGATGCGGCTGGTGCAGGCGGCGCAGAAATCACGGCCCACCTGCAACACGGGCACCAGCGCTTCGGGCAGCGGGTCGAGATGCGCGGCAAGCTGAAGCACAGCCTGCCAGGCTGCCAATGCATTGGCCTCGTCGCCGGTTCGCTGATGCGCCTCGGCCTTGCGCAGCCATGCCATAAAATCGCGCCGATCGATGTCGAGTGCGGTGTCTAGTGCGGCAAGTTCGCCCTGGTCGTCGCCAAGTGCGCGCCGGGCCGTCGCCAGATTGCGCCACAAGGCGGTGGCGCCCGGATCGGCCCGCGTCGCTGCCTCGAAGGCGCGTGCAGCTTCGGCAAAGCGCCCCTCGCGCAAAGCCGCCATCCCGGCGCTGTTCAACGCTATCGGATCATTTTGTGCAGTTACTGCCATATGCTGCTAGTCCCCCGACCACGTCCTGCTTGCCACGCTGCCGGGGGATTGGCAAGGATCGCCGCGATGACCGATACCGGCCCCGATTTCTCCGGCGACAAGGCCGCTCTGGTGCGCGATTCCCTTTGGCATGCGCACCGCTATGACGCGGTGCAGGACGCGTTCCAGTTTCGCCATGTCGAGCGGGACCAGCACCGCCGGGCCACCTTCCTCACCGACGAATATCTCGGCGAGGCCGCCCAGGTGGTTCCGGTGCCGCGCGTGCAGGCGCTGGCAGCCGGTGCACTGCGGGCGCCGCTCCATTTCATTTTCCACTCCGCCTTCTGCGCGTCGACCATGCTGGTGCGCGCGCTCGACGTGCCGGGCCTGGCCATGGGGCTGTCCGAGCCGATGCTCTGCAACGACATGATGGGCTGGCGCTGGCGCGGGGCCGATCGCCGCCAAGTCGCCGCCGTGCTCGATGCATCGCTTGCGCTGCTGCAGCGCCCGTTCGGCCCCGGCGAAGCGGTGGTGGTTAAGCCTTCGAACATCTTCAACCCGCTGATCCAGGCGGTGATGGCGCTGCGTCCGGAAAGTCGCGCGCTGCTGCTGTACGCGCCGCTGCCGGTGTTTCTCGCCTCGGTCGCGCGCAAGGGGCTCTGGTGCCGCCTCTGGGCGCGCGAGCTGCTCGAGGGGCAGCTGCGCGAAGGCGGGGTCGACTTGGGCTTCGGCCCGGCGGACTTCTTCCGCCAGAGCGATCTGCAGGTCGCCGCAGTCGGCTGGCTGGTGCAGCATCGCCAGTTCGGCCAGATTGCGCGCGCGCTGGGCCCAGAGCGGGTCGCGACGCTCGACAGCGAAACGCTGACTGCTGCCAAGCCCGACCATCTGAAGGCGCTGGCACGCCATTTCGGTCTGGGGCTGACACCCGCGCTGGAACAGGCGATGCTCGCCAACCCTGCGCTTACCAGCCATTCCAAGTTCGGCCAGGCTTTCAGCGCCGAAGATCGTGCAGCCGAGCAGGATTTTGCCCGCCGCGCCTATGGCGACGAGATCGACAAGGTGCATGTCTGGGCGCTCGAGGTGGCCCGGGTGAACGGCATCGCACTCGACCTGCCGCATCCGCTCAGCCTGTAAAATCCTTGCCGTTCCCGGCTTTCGTTCGTCGTGGCGGGGAACCGTTCCGTCGCTCTGCCGTAACCCAGCCAGGATGACCGACCCCGTTTTTCCCGGGCCGCGGCATCGGGACAAAACAGGAGGAAGACATGGGTTTGATTCTGGCGCTGATCATGGGCGGCATCATGGGCTGGCTGGCCAGCAAGGTGATGAACCGCGACGCGCAGATGGGCATTTTCTGGAATGTGGTGGTCGGCTGTATCGGTTCGGTGCTGGGCCGGTTCCTGTTCGGTGGACTGATCGGCGGCGGCAGCCTGCGCGCGGACGCCTTTGATCCGCTGACGCTGCTGACCTCGTTCCTGGGTGCGGTCGTCCTGCTGGCGATCGTCAACCTGGTGCAGCGCGGTCGCGCACGGTAACGGCACACCGCCCGCAAAGCGGGGCTTTTCCATCCGAAAAGGGCACCGGTGCATGGCTCCGGTGCCCTTTTTGCTGCGCGCATTAACCTCCAACAATTGCCATCCTGCCTGACAGGTTCTAAAGCGCGCCGCGTGCAGCGCAGCATTATGGCTTGCGCGTGGTGACTTAATTGGATAACACAGTGCCATGACGTTTCCCGAGCGCATGGGCGTTTCCGGGGAGCATGGTCTCCGCAGATCGCGAGATCGATCGCGCATCGATCGATGCGGACTGTTGCGGAGAGTCACGAGGTTTGGACGGATCGGGCAATGAACTACGAAAGCAGCTTTGGCGGCGACACCATCACCGCACGCAGCGAAGATCTTTACGGGTCGGAGGTTGACGGCGCAGCCCGGTCGGGACGGCGTCGCAACATCATCATTGCCATTGTCGTCCTCGCCTTGCTGGTGGCGGCGGGCGTGTATTTCTTCGGCGGCAAGCCCGAGACGGCTGCAGGCGAAGGCGCGAAGGCCGGTGCTGGCGAGAGCGAATCGCAGGCCCCGGCAGTGACCGTGATCGTGCCCGGTTCGGGCTCGGTCGAGCGCGTCATCAACGCCACCGGAACGCTGGCCGCACGGCGTGAAATGCCGGTCGGCATTGCAGGCGAAGGCGGTCAGGTGATCCGCGTGCTGGTGCAGCCGGGCGACTGGGTGCGCACCGGCCAGGTGCTCGCGGTCATCGATCAGGACGTCCAGACCCAGCAGGCGCGCTCGCTCGCGGCCCAGATCCAGGTGAGCCAGGCCGATGCGGTGCTCGCGCAGAATGAGCTCGACCGTGCGCTGCAGCTGGTCGATCGCGGATTCATCTCCAAGGCCGATGTCGATCGTCGCCGCGCGACGCGCGATGCGGCGGTGGCGCGCGTCGAGGTGGCCAAGGCGCAGCTGCGCGAGGCGCAGGCGCGCAATGGCCGCCTCAGCATCCGCGCGCCCGAATCGGGTCTGGTGCTCGAGCGCAATGTCGAGCCTGGCCAGGTGGTCGGCGGCGGCAGCGGCGTGCTGTTCCGCATGGCGGCTGGCGGCGAGATGGAGCTGCGCGCGCAGATGGGCGAGGCCGATCTTGCCGCGCTCAGCGTTGGCGTGCGCGCCGATGTGCGCCCGGTCGGCACCGACCGGACCTTCAGCGGCCGGGTTTGGCAGGTCGCGCCGATCATCAACGAGACCTCGCGTCAGGGCGTTGCCCGCATCGCGCTGGGCTATGACAAGGCGCTGCGTCCGGGCGGTTTTGCCAGCGCTGCGGTGATCAGCGGATCGAGCCAGTCCCCTGTGCTGCCTGAGTCCGCCGTGCTCAGCGACGACAAGGGCAGCTATGTCTATGTCATCAACAAGGACAACAAGGTCGAGCGGCGCAACGTGACCACCGGCACCGTGACGCCGCGCGGCATCGCGATCGCGACGGGCATCAGCGGCAAGGAGCGCGTCGTGCTCTATGCAGGCGGCTTCCTCAATCCCGGCGAGACGGTGCGCCCGCAGATGCAGGGCAAGCGCGGCTGACCTGGCGGGTACGGCGCACGCGGCCCTTGCCGCTGCCGGTTGTCGAAAGGGTGCGTGCGTTGGTCGAGAGGGGCCGCCCGGTGGCGTTCTTGCCGGGCTGCACGGGTTGCATGGGGCCTGCATCTGGCCGTATTGGGATAACGTAGCTGGACCGGGCGCAGCGCCCGGCGGGACGAGGAAAAAGCGATGAACTTCCGGAACATGTCGGCCTGGTCGATCCGCAATCCGATCATCCCGCTCGTCTTCTTCACCGGTCTGCTGTTCGCCGGCATCCTCAGCTTCATGCGCATGGATGTGGTGAACAATCCGGACATTGACTTCCCGGCGGTGCAGGTCGTCATCTCGCAGCCCGGCGCAGCCCCGACCGAGATCGAGAACCAGATCACCCAGCGCATCGAATCCGCCGTTCGGTCGATCAATGGTGTTAAGAATATAAGCTCGACCGCCAGCGAAGGGTCGTCGAGCACCTTTGTCGAATTCGAGATCGGCACGGATGTCATCGAAGCGGTGAACGAGGTCAAGAACTCGGTCGACCAGATTCGCGGCAGTTTGCCCGAGGGCATTCTGGAGCCATCGGTGACCAAGGTCGACGCAACCGGCGAGCCAATCGCCTATTATGCGGTCGAAGCCGACGACATGACGATCGAGCAGCTGAGCTGGTTCGTCGATGATACAGTGACCAAGCGATTGCTCGCGATCGACGGGATGGCCGAGATCGACCGCTTTGGCGGGGTCAACCGAGAAATTCGTGTGGTGCTGGACCCTCAGAAGATGCAGTCGCTGGGTGTTACGGCCTCGCAGGTCAACAACGCGCTGCGCCAGATCAATATCGATGCTGCCGGAGGCCGCGCAGATATTGGTGGCACCAAGCAGTCGCTCCGCGTGCTCGGCAATGCCGATACCGCTTTCGACCTGTCGCAGACCCAGGTGCCGCTCGGCAACGGGCGCACCGTCAAGCTCACCGATATCGCGACCGTGACCGACGGCTATGGCGAGCCGACCTCGATCAGCAAGGTGCGCGACAAGGAGGTCGTGAACTTTGCCATGACGCGGTCCAAGGGGGCTTCGGACGTGACCGTTTATTACGAAGCTCTCAAGGCGATGGACGAGCTCAAGAAAGAGAATCCGGGAATCGAGTTCATCCCGCTCGGCACCAGTGTCGAATATACCGAGGGTCAATATGAAAGCTCGATCTCGGCGATGGTCGAAGGCGCGGTGCTGGCGGTGGTCGTGGTGTTTTTCTTCCTGCGCGACTGGCGCGCGACGATCATTTCGGCGATTGCCATTCCGCTCTCGGCGATCCCAACATTCTGGTTCATGGATCTGCTCGGCTTCAACCTGAATTTCCTGTCGCTGCTCGCGCTCGGCCTGGTCGCGGGTGTGCTCGTCGATGACGCGATCGTGGAGATCGAGAATATCGTCCGGCACATGCGCATGGGCAAATCGGCCTATCAGGCATCGATCGACGCGGCGGACGAGATCGGCCTAGCGGTGGTCGCGACCTCGTTCTGCATCGTCGCGGTGTTCCTGCCCGTGGGCCTGATGCCTGGCATCTCGGGGCAGTTCTTCAAGAATTTCGGCTTCACCATCGTCGTTTCGGTACTGATGAGCCTTGCCGTCGCGCGCATGATCACGCCGATGATCGCGGCCTATTTTCTGGAAGCCAAGGGCCACGCCTCGCACGGCGAGGGCCGCCTGATGGACATGTACATGAGGGTTCTCGGCTTCTCGCTCGACCAGAGCCGGGCCAAGGCCTTTCGGGGATCCAATCCCAGCCTTGGCCGCAAGCTGGTCGCGTTGTTCCTTGATCATCGCGTCTGGATGATGGGAATCGGCATGCTTGCCTTTGTGCTCACCGTTGTCCTCTTCATGATTACGCCGGCTCAGTTCCAGCCGACGATCAACGAGGATAACAGCCGCATCCAGATCGAGATGGTGCCCGGCACGACGCTGGAGCAGACCGAGGTGGTGGCCGACAAGGTCGCCGCGATCATGTACAAGCAGCCCGAAGTCGAGCGCGCCCTGATCCGCATTCGCGAGGGCAATGGCACCATCTTCGTCACGCTCAAGAAGGATCGCAAGAAGAAGTCGTTTGAGTTCGAACGGGATCTGGCCCCGACGCTTCAGGCCATTCCTGACGCGCGGGTGACCTTCGCATCGCAATCGGGTGGTGGCGGCACCAATCGCGATATCTCGATCATGCTTACTGGCTCCGACCCCGACAAGCTGGATAGCGCGGCGGCTACGCTGGTCGAACAGATGAAAGGGCTGAAAGAGGTAACCGGACCTCGTGTCAACGCTGACATGCGCAGACCGGAAATCATCGTGAAGCCGCGCGCCGACCTGGCCGCGCAGCTGGGCATCACCACGGCCGCACTCAGCCAGGCTATACGGATTGCGACACTGGGCGAGATCGAGCAGAACGCAGCGAAATTCTCGTTGTCTGATCGTCAGATCCAGATCCGCGTCGTCCTGCCAAAGGAATCGCGCTACGATTTCGAGACCATACAGAACCTGCCGGTGCAGACCGCTGCAGGCGGGTCGGTGCCGCTCAGCCGCGTCGCCGATATTTCGTTCGGCTCGGGCCCGACCACGATCCAGCGCTACAATCAGGAGCGTCGCGTGTTCGTCGGCGCAGACCTTGCCCAGGGCGTGGTGACCAGCCAGGCAATGGAGAAGATCAACAACCTGCCGATCATGAAGAACCTGCCGACTGGGGTGAGCAACAAGCCCTTTGGCGAGCAGGAATGGCAGGCGGAACTGATCCTCAACTTCATCATCGCTCTGGTCTCGGGCGTGCTGCTCGTTTTTGCGGTGCTGGTGCTGCTCTACAAGCGGCTGATGTCGCCGCTGGTCAACATGGGCTCGCTGGCGCTTGCTCCGCTGGGCGGAATCCTGCTCGTCTGGGCCGTCGGCCAGCCGGTATCGATGCCGGTGCTGATCGGGGTTCTGATGCTGCTCGGCATCGTGTCGAAGAACTCGATCCTGCTGATCGACTTCGCGATCGAGGAGATGCATCGGGGCGTGCCCAAGCACGAGGCCATTATGGATGCCGGGCACAAGCGTGCGCAGCCTATCATCATGACAACGGTCGCGATGGTGTTCGGCATGATCCCGACCGCGCTCTCGCTCTCGGGCGACGGTGCATGGCGTGCCCCGATGGGTACGGTGGTGATCGGCGGATTGATCGTCTCGACGCTGCTGACGCTGGTGATCGTTCCCGCAGGCTTCAGCCTCGCCGATGGCGTCGAAAAGCGCGTGGGTCCGTGGCTGCGCAACCGTCTGCTCACCTACAAGCCGGGCGATAACCGCCACGATACGCCAGAGGTTCAGCCGGCCGAGTGAGCGGACCGGGCCTGAAGATGCAGACCGCTCCCGCAGCCCGCCAGGCCGATCCGGCCTGGCGCATGCGGGCCATTGCCACGGGCATGCTGGTGGTGATGGCGGGCGTGTTCCTGGCGACGCACTGGGCCGAGGGGCATGTCGATGACCGCTGGGGCTATGTCCGCGCCTTTGCCGAGGCGGCGATGGTGGGCGGGCTGGCCGACTGGTTTGCAGTCACCGCATTGTTCCGTCATCCGCTTGGCCTGCCGATCCCGCACACCGCGATCATCCCGCGCAACAAGGACCGCATTGGCGACACGATGGCGCAGTTCCTGCGCAGCAACTTCCTGACGCCACTGGTGGTCGCGCGGCGGATGCGCAGCATGAATGTCGCCGCCGCGGCGGGGCGCTTCCTCGTCCAGCCCACCGGGGGCGAGGGGCGGCTGCGGCTGGGCGCGTCGAACATGGTCGCCGATGTGCTCGAATCGCTCGACCAGGACCGGCTCGGGGGCAACGCCAAGGAGGCGCTCAAGGTCCAGCTTGAAAAGCTCGATGTCGCGCCGCTGCTTGGCCAGATCCTCAGCGCCGCGATCGCCGACAACCGCCACCTGCCGCTGATGGACGGCATCGTCAAATGGACCCAGCGTACGCTCTTTGCCAACGAGGAACTGCTCAAGGACATGGTGCGATCGCGCGCCAATTCGATCATGCGCTGGACCGGACTCGACGAGCGGCTCGCCACGGGCATTATCGACGGCTTGCACAATCTGCTGTTCGACATGGCCGAGGATGTCGACCATCCGCTGCGCCATAAGGTCGAAGAAGGGCTCGAGACGCTCGCCCATCGCCTGCTGCACGATCCCGAGATGCAGGACAAGGTGCGCGGCATCAAGGCGGAGATGCTGGCCAACCCGGCAATGGCACGCTGGCTCGACGGTCTGTGGGAGCGCAGCCGCGCCGCACTGCTCCGTGCCGCGCGCGATCCCGACAATGCGCTTTCGGGCCAATTCGGCGATGGCCTGAAGCAAATCGGCGAATCGCTGATCAACGATGCGCGCATGCAGACCCAGATCAACCGCTTCGCCCGCAGGACGCTGGTCGGCATCGCCAACCGCTATGGCGACCAGATCGTGCGGCTGGTATCGGAAACGGTGCGCCGCTGGGACGCGCAGACTATCACCGGGCGGGTCGAGAATGCGGTGGGCAAGGACCTGCAGTTCATCCGCATCAACGGAACGCTGGTCGGCGGACTGGTGGGCCTGACGATCCACGCCGCGACGGTGTGGTTGGGGTGATCCTCTCTTAATTCCTCCCCCAGCTCGCTGGGGGAGGATTTCTCAGCCTGCCAAAGCCTCGCCCATCGATCTTACCGCAGCGACCTTGGCGTGCAGCGGCCCCCAATCGTCGCGCTCGGCGATCGCCGCCCAGATGCTTTCCACCTCGTCGATCAGCATCGATTGCGGTGCATCGCCGTGCCAGTAGCTATGCGAGCGATCGCGCGCCGGGGCATAGCCGGCCTTCACCGCACCGAAATCCGCCCACAAGGCCTCGCCCGGCTCGCCAATCAGTGCTGCGGGGCATGCAGGGGTTGCATCGCCCATCCACGAGAAGAAGAAATCGTCGATTCCGACGCCGCCCTTCAGCATCAGCGCCTCGGCGGCACCGACCAGCACGCGGTCGTGCTCCAGCCCCTGCGGCACCACGCCCAGGCGCCAGCAGAAGCGCCGCGCCAGCGCTTCCTGATAGAGCGGCCCGAACCGTTCGAGCGCGGCGATCAGCGGCGGCGCCTCGCTGATCAACCGCAGCGCGACCGCGAGCTGGCCGAGATTCCAGTGTATCGCCTCGGGCTGGCGGGCAAAGGCGTACAGGCCCGCATGGTCGAAATAGGCGGCGGTAAAGCCCGGCTCCCATTTCGGCGCGAACCGCCAGGGGCCGTAATCGAAGCTCTCGCCAGTGATGTTCATGTTGTCGGTGTTGAGCACGCCATGCACGAAGCCTGCGACCATATAGCTCGCCGCCAGATCGGCCATGCGTTCGACCGCGAGATTGAGCAGCAGCGCCGCCTCGTTCTCGCCCGTCTGGCCGTCGTAGAGGGTGTCGAGGGCATAGCGCACGACGCGGCGCATCTTCGCCTCGTCATCCTCATAGGCGATCCGCTGGAAGGTGCCGAAGCGGATATGGCTGTGGCTCAGCCGCACCAGCACCGCCGAGCGGGTGGGCGAGGGCTCGTCGCCGCGCCACAGGCTCTCGCCGGTCTCGATCACCGAGAAGGTCTTGCTGGTGTTGACCCCCAGCGCCTCAAGCATTTCGGTCGCCAGGATCTCGCGCACCGCGCCCTTGAGCGTCAGCCGCCCGTCGCCATCCCGGCTGAACGGCGTCTGGCCCGATCCCTTGGTGCCGAGGTCGAGCAGCCGATCCTTGTCGTCACGCAGCTGCGCGAACAGGAAGCCGCGCCCGTCGCCGATCTGCGGATTGTACACGCGAAACTGGTGCCCGTGATAGGCGAGCGCCAGCGGCTGGGGCAGGTTGCCCGGCATCGGGTTGAACCGCCCGAAATGATGCACCCAGCGCTTGTCGTCGAGCGTCTCCAGTCCCACGGTCGCGGCGTGCCGGTCATTGCGGAAGCGGAGCACGGCTTGCGGGAAATTGGCGGCCTTGACCGGATGCGCGATGGCATCGGCGATCGTCAGGATGGCGGGGTCGGCGCGGTACGCCTCGGGATAGGGCGATGTGGCTTGCGGATCGGCTGTCATCGGGCGATAGTGGGGGGTGAAGGGAGCGCATGCAACCATGGCCAGCGACAGTCAGGGCTATAGCGACGGGTTCTGGTGGTCGAACGACGGTTTGCGGCTGCATTTCCGTGATTATCCGGCGGCGCCCGAGCATGCGCATCGTCCGCCGATAATCTGTATTCCAGGCCTGACCCGTAATGCGCGCGATTTCGAGAAGGTCGCCGAGCGGCTGGCGGGCCAGTGGCGCGTGATCTGCGTCGATCTGCGTGGGCGCGGCGACAGCGCCTATGCCAAGGACCCGATGAGCTATGTGCCGCTCACCTATGTCCAGGACATGGAGGCGCTGCTGCGCGAGCAGGCGATCGAGCGCTTCGTCGCCTTCGGCACCTCGCTTGGCGGCCTCATCACCATGCTGCTCGCCTCGACCCGGCCGGGCCGGGTGGTCGGCGCGCTCTTGAACGATGTCGGGCCGCAGCTGGAGGCCGAGGGGCTGGCGCGCATCCGCGATTATGTCGGCCAGGGCCGCTCTTTCCCCACCTGGATGCACGCCGCTCGGGCGTTGTCGGAAGGGCAGGGACCGGTCTTTCCCGGCTATGGCGTCAGCGAATGGCTCGACATGGCCAAGAAGACGATGAAGATCGGTCCCGGTGGTCGTATCGTCTACGATTATGACATGAAGATCGCCGAGCCCTTTGCGGTTCCAGGCGGCGAGGCGGGGGTCGATCTGTGGCCCGCGCTGACAGGGCTCGCTCCGGCGCAAGTGCTGATCGTGCGCGGCGCATTGTCCGATGTGTTCGCCGAGGCGACAGCCAAGCGGATGCTGACGATGCTGCCGCATGGCGAGTTGCTTACGATCGCGAACAAGGGCCATGCGCCCTCGCTCGAGGAACCCGAGGTGGCGCAGGCGATCGACCGGATGCTGGCAAAAGTCGATGCGGCGGCGCTTGCGACCCAGGCCTGAGCGGCTATAGCCCTGAAATCATGAAGTCGACCACGCGGCCCGCGCGCATCCTGCACCTGCACAGCACCTTCGACCTTGGCGGCAAGGAGGCGCGCGCGGTGCGCCTGATGAACCATTTCGGGGCAGCGGCGCAGCACACGATTCTGACCGCCGTGCCCGATGCGCTCGGCGCGCGCGTGGCGATCGCTCCCGGCATCCGCGCCGATTTCCCGAACAATGCGCCATCGCTGGCAGGCAAGCCGAACCTCGCGCGCTACCGCAAGTTCGCCGACTATTTCGCCAATTTCGACCTGATCCTGAGCTATAACTGGGGCGCGATGGACGGCGTGATGGCGCGCACGATCTTCAATTCGATCACGCCGCTGCCCCCGGTCATCCACCACGAGGACGGGTTCAACGAAGACGAGGCGGTCAAGCTCAAGGCCAAGCGCAACTGGTTCCGCATGGTGGCCTTGGCGCGCACCGATGCGCTGGTCGTGCCTTCGCACACGCTCGAGCAGATCGCGCTCAAGGTCTGGAAGCAGCCCGACAGCCGGGTGCGTCGCATCTCCAACGGCATCGATGTCGCCGCTTATGCCAAGCGCCCGCAAAAGGGCGCGATCCCCGGCTTTCAGCGCCGCGATGGCGAGATCGTCATCGGCACATTGGCAGGGCTGCGCGCGGTCAAGAACCTGCCGCGGCTGGTGCGCGCGGTCGCCGCGCTCGATCGGCCGGTGCGGCTGGTGATCGTCGGCGAGGGGCCCGAGCGCGCGGCGATCGAGGCTGAGGCGGCGCGCCTCGGTATTGCCGACCGGCTGCTGATGCCCGGCTTCCTCAAAAACCCCGCGCGCTATGTCGGGCTGTTCGATATCTTCGCGCTATCGTCGGACAGCGAGCAGCAGCCGATCTCGGTGATGGAGGCCATGGCAGCAGGGCTGCCGGTGGCCGCACCCATGGTCGGCGATGTCGCGCATATGGTCGCGCCCGACAATGCGATCCTGCTCGGCGAACCGGGCAGCGAAGCGGGGCTGATCGACAATCTGCGACGCCTGGCCGAAGATCCGGCGCTGCGCACCGCGCTCGGCAACGCCAATCGCGCGAAGGCCGAGGCCGAGTTCGACGAGCGCCTGATGCTGGAACGCTATGCCGCGCTTTACGGCCGCGCGATAGGCAGGCCCGAATTCGGGCGCTGAGCGCGAGCGTCAGCTCCGCATGATCGCTTCGGCAGCATTGCTCGCCAGCCGGTCAGCGCGCTCGTTCTCGGGATGGCCGGCATGGCCCTTGACCCAGTGCCATTCAACCGTGTGCCGCGCGACCGCGCCGATCAGCTCATGCCACAGATCGGCATTGCGCACCGGCTTTTTCGAGGCGGTCTGCCAGCCATTGCGCTTCCAGCCATCGACCCATTTGGTGATGCCGTCCTTCACATAGCTGCTGTCGGTATAGAGCAGCACATGGCAGGGCTCGATCAGCGTATCTAGCGCACGGATCGCCGCCATCATCTCCATGCGGTTGTTGGTCGTGTCGCGCTCGCCGCCCGACAATTCCTTCTCGTGCTTGCCATAGCGGATGATCGCGCCCCAGCCTCCCGGGCCGGGATTGCCCTTGCACGCGCCATCGGTGTAGATTTCGACCGTCTTCATCTCTGCTCTATCCATGCCCCAGACCGATGGGCCGGTCAGCCGAACAGCCCCGCATGCGCAGGGTCCGCATAGAATGTCAGCCGCCGGGCAAAGGCCATCGGATCCTTGCGCGTCACCAAAGCATCGGGCGGCGTATTAATCCAGTCATAAGCGCGGCTCAGAGTGAAGCGGAGCGCCGATCCGCGTGCCAATATGGGAAGCGCCTGTATTTCCTCGGGATTCAGCCTCAAATTGGCGTGATATCCCTGCAAGAGCGCCTCCGATACGGCCGAATCGAAGCTGCGGCCATCGGGCGAGAAGCACCAGGCGCTGTGCGTCACCGCAAGGTCATAGGCGCGTGCATCGCGGCACGAGAAATAGAAATCGATCAGCCCGGAGACACGATCGCCCAGCATCAGCACATTGTCGGGGAACAGATCGGCATGGATCACCGATTGCGGCAGGTCATGCGGCCAATGTGAGGAGAGAAAAGCAAGCTCGCTCTCCACCAGGCCCTCCAGCGCCGGATCGATCTGCTGCCACTGCCCAGCGCATCTGCCTGCCAGATCGTGCCAGCTGGCAAGCCCCATGCTGTTGGCCCGCGCGCCGCCGAAATCCGCGACCGCATGGTGCATCTTCGCCAGCGCCTCGCCCGCCGCATGCGCCTGGGCCGGGCTGGGGGCCGTCAGCGATATGCCTTCGAGAAACTCGATCAGGCAGGCGGGGCGTCCGGCAAGCTCGCGGATCTGCACGCCGCCCCGATCGGCAATCGCGCGCGGCACGCGGCAGCCGCGCTCGGCCAGATGATCGAGCAACGCCATGAAAAAGGGCAGGTCTTGCGGATCGACGCGCTTTTCGTAGAGCGTCAGGATGAAGCGATGGCCATCCATGCCGCCGCGCGTCTCGACCAGGAAATTGCTGTTCTCGACGCCTTCGGCAATGCCCTTGAAGCTGATCAGCTCGCCGGTGTCATAGTCGTCCAGAAACCGCGCCATCATCTCGGCGCTGACATGCGTATAGACGGCCATCAGGCAGCATCGGCCTCGCTGGCCAGCGCGCGCGGCAGCTTGAAGGTGATGCGCTCGTCCACCGTCTTGACCCGTTCTTCGGTGACGTCGAAATGGCGGCCCAGCATGTCTACGACCTCGCGCACCAGAATTTCGGGTGCGCTCGCCCCGGCGGTCAGACCCAGCGTCTTGACGCCTTCGAACCAGCGCAGCTCGATCTCGACCGCGCGCTGGATCAGCTTGGCGCGGGTGCCTTCGCGCTCGGCAACCTCGACCAGGCGGAGCGAGTTGGAGCTGTTCGGCGCGCCGATCACCAGCACCAGATCGCAATCGTCAGCCATCACCTTGACCGCAGCCTGGCGGTTGCTGGTGGCATAGCAGATATCCTCTGCCTTCGGGCCGACGATCGCGGGGAAGCGTGCCTTCAGCGCAGCGATGATTTCGGCGGTATCGTCGACCGACAGCGTGGTCTGGGTGAGAAACGAGAGCTTAGTTTCATCCTCGAATGCCAGCTTCCCGACATCCTCGACCGTTTCGACCAGGGTCATGTGCCCAGGCTCGACCTGGCCGAAGGTTCCGACCACCTCGGGATGGCCCTTGTGGCCGACAAAGATGATGTGGCGTCCCGCCTCGACCTGGCGCTCGGCCTGGCGGTGGACCTTGGAAACGAGCGGGCAGGTCGCGTCGAGATAGTTGAGACCGCGCTCGGCCGCCTTGTGCGGCACCGCCTTGGGCACGCCGTGCGCGGAGAACACCACCGGCACGCCATCGGGCACCTCGTCCAGCTCCTCGACGAACACCGCGCCCTTGGCCTTCAGGCTGTCGACGACGAACTTGTTGTGCACGATCTCGTGCCGGACATAGACCGGCGCGCCATATTTGTGCAGCGACAGCTCCACGATCTCGATGGCGCGATCGACCCCTGCGCAAAAGCCGCGCGGCGATGCGATCTTGACGAGAAGCGGAGGCTTGGCGGTTTCGCTCATGTTCAGAAAGGCTTTCGTAGTTCGTCAGGACTCTTAGGCGAAGCGGGGGCTGGTGGGAAGCCTGTCCCGGCAAGCCTGCCCATATTGCGCCGGGAAGGTGCGCCAAATCTGGCCGTTGCGCCGCGCGGCGTCGGCAGATAAGGAGCGATGCACTGTGGCCTCGAAGGATTTCTGTTTGCATATGCCCAATCTGCCCATCAAACCGTCGATCGCCATCATGGGGGCGGGGCTTGCGCTGCTCGGTCTTGCGGGCTGCGCCGAAAAGAACCAGCTGGTGGTGGATACGGGCGTGGGCGTGACGTCCTCGCTATCGGCCTGCCCCAATACCGCAATCCCCGAACATACCGGCGACGTGACCGTGTTCAATCCGCCGAGCAGCCGCGATGCCGCTGCGATCGACGTCGTTGCCACCATCACCAATGTGCGTCCGGCCTGCGACGAGACCGGCGCGGAAATCTATGCGACCGCCACGTTCGACGTGCTGGCGCGGCGCAGCGACAACCGGGGCGCACGGACGGTGACGCTGCCCTATTTCTCGACCATAATGCGCGGCGGCAACACCGTCGTTGCCAAGCGGCTGGGTTCGGTGACGCTCAATTTCGCCGATGGCGAATATCGCGCGCAGGCCCAGGCGAGCGGTGCTGGCTATATCAACAAGGCGGCAGCAACGCTGCCCGAGGACATTCGCGAACGCATCACCCGCCGCCGCAAGTCGGGCGATCCCGATGCGGCGATCGATCCGCTGTCGATCCCCGAAGTGCGCACCGCATTGCAGCGTACCAGTTTCGAACTCCTGGTCGGCTTTCAGCTGACCCAGGAACAGCTGCAATATAACGCGACCCGATGAAGCTCACGCAGTCCTCTCTCCTTCAGGGGAGAGGATACATGGCCTTGTCAGCTTGCTGACCTAGGCCATGTTGGAGAGGGGAGCCGCGCTGGCGGTTCGCTCTTGCCCCTCTCCGACTGCGACTAGGCCTGCAAGCAGGCCAAGTCTCGTTGTCCTCTCCCCTGAAGGGGCGAGGAGTCTGGATGACAAGGCCAACATCATGACACTCTACACCCGTTTCACCCAGCATCTGCATGAAGCGCTCGACGCGCTGGAAGCCGCCGGCACGCTCCCGGCGGGGCTCAATCGCACTGCCGTGACCGTCGAGCCGCCGCGTGATCCGGCGCATGGCGACCTTGCAACCAATGCCGCGATGGTGCTCGCCAAGCCTGCTTCCACCAATCCGCGCGCGCTGGCCGAGGCGCTGGCAGCGGAACTGGGCAAGATCGATGCGGTCACCGGGGTCGAGATTGCCGGACCCGGCTTTCTCAACCTGCGCCTCGCGCCCTCGGTCTGGGCGGACGAACTGAACGCCATCGCCGCGCTGGGGGCGGATTATGGACGCTCGCAGCTCGGCGCGGGCAAGACGGTGAACATCGAATATGTCTCGGCCAACCCGACAGGGCCGATGCACATGGGACATTGCCGCGGCGCGGTGGTCGGCGATGCGCTCGCGACCCTGCTCGAATATTCGGGCCACAAGGTGATCCGCGAATATTATATCAACGATGCAGGCGGCCAGGTCGATGTGCTCGCGCGTTCGGTGCACTGGCGCTATCGCGAGGCGCTGGGCCTGGAAAGCGGCGAGATGCCCGAGGGCCTGTATCCGGGCGACTATCTGGTGCCGCTGGCCAAGGAACTCGCCGCCGAGCTCGGCGATGCCCAGGCGAACGCGCCCGAAGCCGACTGGCTCGCCTCCTTCCGCAAGCGCGCGGTCGCCGCGATGATGGACATGATCCGCGCGGATCTCGCGCTGCTCGGCATCCATCACGACGTGTTCGCGTCGGAAGCCGAATTGCAGGCAGCGGGCAAGCCCGAGGCGGCAGAAGCCGTGCTGCGCGAAAAGGGCCTGGTCTATGACGGCGTGCTCGAAGCGCCCAAGGGCAAGGTGGCCGAGGATTGGGAGCCGGTCGAGCTGCCGCTGTTCCGCTCGACCGCGTTCGGCGACGATCAGGATCGCCCGATCCGCAAGTCGAACGGCAGCTGGACCTATTTCGGCGCGGACCTCGCCTATCATTTCCAGAAGCTGCAGGATGCCGACGAGCTGATCGACATCTGGGGCGCGGATCATGCCGGTACGGTCAAGCGGATCAAGGCGGCGGTCGCGGCGCTGACCGACGATGCCGCGCGGTTCGACGTCAAGCTCGTCCAGATGGTCAAGCTGATGCGCGGCGGCGAGCCGCTCAAGATGTCCAAGCGCGCGGGCAATTTCGTCACGCTGGCCGATGTCGTGAACGAGGTCGGCAAGGATGTCGTGCGCTTCACCATGCTCACCCGCAAGGCCGATGCGCAGATGGAATTCGACTTCGAGAAGGTGGTCGAGGCCTCGAAGGACAATCCGGTCTTTTATGTGCAGTACGCGCATGCGCGCATCCATTCGATCCTGCGCAAGGCGGCAGGCGAGGGGCTTGCGCCGTCGGCCGAGCATCTGGACACGCTGGGCACCGAAGAGCAGGCGCTGATCGCGCTTGCGGCGCAATTCCCGCGCATCGTCGAAGCTGCCGCGCTCAACCGCGAGCCGCACCGGATCGCCTTCTATCTGGGCGATCTGGCAGCCGCCTTCCATGCGTTCTTCAATCTGGGCAACGATCGCACCGACAAGCGTATCGTTCTGGCGCATGACCCCGAGACCAGTGGCGCAAGGCTTTTCATGGCCGCAAATATCGGGCAGGTAATCGCCAACGGCCTCGGTCTGATGGCGGTGGAGGCGGCGACGCAGATGTGACGCCGCGCCTGCCGGGGCCAGGCACTTGCGCGAATATGGGGCGGATCGATGAGCAACCGGCTGGATGATGGCATGGATGGCGAGCTGAGGGACCAGCCGCTCGGGCTGGACGCCGATGACGACCGGCTGCCCTGGCTCGAATCGGTCGATGACGTGCCGTCGAATGACGGCAATGGCGCCCGGATTCTCGGATTTGTCCTGATGGGCTTGGTCGGACTGTCGATCGTGCTTGCGGCCATCTATTGGCTCGGCGGATCGGGCAGCGCTCCCGAAGGCGATGGCAGCCTTATCGCCGCGCCCAAGGGCGATTACAAGGTGCGCCCCAAGGACAGCCAGGAACAGAAGGTCGAGGGCACCGGCGATTCGAGCTTCGCGGTCAGCCAAGGCGAACAGCCCACCGGCCAGCTTGCCGATGCTGCAGGCGCCCCGCCGCCTGCGGGCAGCGCGCTGGTGCAGCTTGGCGCCTATACCGACGAGGCCAGCGCGCTCGACGGCTGGGGCAAGCTGACCCAGCGGCACGAGGTGCTCTCGGGCCTCAATCGCCGCATCGTCCAGGCGACGGTCGATGGCGGAACCGTGTTCCGCCTGAGCGTGGTGCTCGACACCCCCGCCAGTGCGAACCAGGTTTGCGACCAGCTGAAGAAAGCTGGGCAAAACTGCCTCGTCGTGCGTTGATTTACCAAGCGGTCCGGTCGTAAACCGGGGCGCATGAAGCCCGTTATCTTCGGCCTTGCCGGCCACAGCCTGTCGCCTGACGAAGCCGCCTTTTTCAAGGACAGCCAACCTGCGGGCTATATCCTGTTCGGGCGCAATATCGACACGCGCGCGCAGGTCCGCGCGCTCACCGACAGTTTGCGCGATCTGCACGGCGATAACCGGCTGCCGATCCTGATCGATCAGGAGGGCGGGCGCGTTTCCCGGATGAAGCCGCCCGAATGGCTGGCCTTTCCGCCCGGCGCGGCATTCGACAAGCTTTACGACATTGCACCGGCAAGCGCGATCGAGGCGGCACGGGCGAATGCCGAGGCGCTGGCGCTGGACCTGGCCGAGGTCGGCATCACCGTCGACTGCCTGCCGCTGCTCGATGTCGCGATTCCCGGTGGCACGCCCGCGATCGGCGACCGCGCGCTCGGCCAGGAACCGCTGCGGGTGGCTGCTTTGGGCCGCGCGGTGCTCGACGGGCTGAAGAGGGGCGGGGTGCTGGGCACGATCAAGCACATGCCGGGCCATGGCCGCGCGATGGTCGACAGCCATATGGAACTGCCGCGCGTCACCGCCAGCGAGGCCGAGCTGGAGCAGGACATCGCCCCGTTCCGCGCGCTCAACCAGGCCGAGATCGGCATGACCGGGCATATCCTCTTCGAAGCCTGGGACCAGAAGCGCTGCGCGACGCATTCCGAGTGGATCATTCAGAATATCATCCGCCAGCGCATCGGCTTTGACGGACTGCTGCTCAGCGACGATCTCGACATGAAGGCGCTGGCAGGCGAGGTGCCCGACCGCGCCGCCCGCGCGGTTGCCGCGGGATGCGACATCGCGCTCAACTGCTGGGCGCGGATGGAGGAGATGATCGGCATCGTGAACGCGCTTCCCGACATCTCGGACGCCTCGCGCGCGCGGCTCGACCGGGCAAAGGCCGCGATCGCCCCGGTGACCGACTGGTCGCATCAGGCGGAGCTGATCGCCCGGCGCGACGCGCTGCTGGGGCTGGCGTGAACGAGACCGACCTCATCACCGGCGCGCCGCCATCGGCGCTCGATACGGCGGGGGGCGACTATATCTTCTTTCGTGAACCCGTGCCCGCCGCGACCGCGGCGGCCGAGGCGCTGCTGATCGATGTCGATGGCTGGGAAGGTCCGCTCGATCTGCTGCTCGATCTCGCGCGGCGGCAGAAGGTCGATCTGCGCCAGATCTCGATCCTCGAACTCACCAACCAGTATCTCGGCTTTATCGAGAGCGCGACCAGCCTCAAGCTCGAACTCGCCGCCGATTATCTGGTGATGGCGGCCTGGCTCGCCTATCTCAAGTCCGCGCTGCTGCTGCCCGGCGATCCCGAGGTTGAGCCTTCACCCGAAGAGCTCGCACTGCGGTTGCAACTGCGTCTGCAACGCCTGTCGGCGATGCGCGAGGCGGCGGCGCGGCTGCTGGGGCGCGACCGGCTCGGCCGCGATGTCTTTGCCCATGGCCAGGCCGAGGGGCTGCGGCTGCTCACCCGCACCCGGCATGACTGCTCGCTGTTCGATCTGCTTGCCGCCTATGGCCGCGTCAAGCAGCGCAGCGAGCCGGTGGTGCACATGGTGAAATCCCGCAAGGTGATGACGCTGGAAGATGCGCTCGCTCGTCTGTCGTTCATGCTCGGCACCGCGCTCGACTGGACCGAACTCAGCGCCATTCTGCCCGAGACCGCCGATCCGCAGCTCAGGCGGTCGGCCAAGGCCTCGACCTTTCTCGCGCTGCTCGAACTGGCGCGGCAGGGGCGAGTCGAGCTGGCGCAGGATGGGGCGTTCGCGCCGCTTCAAGTGCGCAAGGCCGGATGAGCGGGCCCGATCCCGTCGTGCGGGCGGTGGAAGCGGCGCTGTTCGCCGCGACCGAGCCGCAGACGTTGGAACAGCTGCGCGCGCAGATCGGCGACGAGGCGGACATAGCGGGCGCGCTGGAACGGCTTGCCAGCGACTATGCCGGCCGCGGGGTCGAGCTGGTCGAGCGCGGCGGGCGCTGGCATTTCCAAACCGCGCCCGATCTCGCCTGGCTGCTGCGGCGCGAGACCGAGCAGACGCGCAAATTGTCGCGCGCGGCGACCGAGACGCTGGCGATCATCGCCTATCACGAGCCGGTCAGCCGCGCCGAGATCGAGGCGATTCGCGGCGTGCAGGTGAGCAAGGGCACGCTCGACGTGCTGATGGAAGAGGGCTGGGTCGCGCCCGCCGGGCGTCGCGAGGTGCCGGGCAGGCCGCTGATCTATGCCACGACGCCCGCGTTCCTCACCCATTTCGGTCTGTCCAGCCGCCGCGATCTGCCCGGGCTGGAGGACCTCAAGGCTGCCGGGCTGCTCGATCCGGTCGATCTCGCCCTCGAAGGCGCGCTGGGCACCGACACTACGGACGACTTATCCGAAGAATCGGATTCATTGCTGGAAATGCCGGGCGAGGGGGACTAGATAGCCGCCGAGGCCTTCAGGAGATTTGCCATGGGATCCTTCTCCCTGATGCACTGGGTTATCGTGCTGATCATCATCGTCCTGCTGTTTGGCGGCGGACGCATTTCCTCGATCATGGGTGACGTTGCCAAGGGCATCAAGAGCTTCAAGAAGGGCATGGCCGACGATGACGACCAGCCCGCAGCGCCCTCGCGCCCCGTCGCACAGATCGAGGCGACTCCGGCGCGGACCATCGACGGCACCGCGACGACCACGACCGAAGAGCGCAAGCCCGGTTGATTGTTCGGCTGGTCTGGCGCACCGGCCCGCATGAAGGCGTGACCATGTCATGATGGACATCGTATCGACCGAATTGCTGATGATTGTCATCGTGGCGATCGTGGTGATCGGCCCGAAGGACCTGCCGCGCGCGCTCTACAAGGTGGGGCAGGTGATCGGCAAGGCCAAGGGCATGGCACGCCATTTCCGCAGCGGCATCGACGCGATGGTGCGCGAGGTCGAGCTGGAGGAAATGGAAAAGAAGTGGAAGGCGGACAATGAGCGCATCATGCGCGAATATGCCGCCGCCAATCCTGCTGCGGCGCCGGTTCCGACGCCCGCACCCGAACCGGCCCCCGCGATGGAACCGCTGCCCGAGGCTCCCGCTGCGATTGCTGCACCCGCAGCGCCCGCCGCGCCCGTCACCGAGGGTGAGCGATGAGCGCGGCCGAGGACGATATCGACGCCTCGCGCGCGCCCTTGCTCGATCACCTGATCGAGCTGCGCCAGCGCTTGGTCCGCTGCGTCATCGCGCTGCTGGTCTCGTTCGGCGTCTGCTTCTATTTTTCCGAGCAGATCTTCTCGTTCCTCGTCGTGCCGCTCAAGGAAGCCTTTGGCGATGGCGGCGGCAAGCTCGTCTATACCAAGCTGTACGAGGCATTTTTCGTGCAGGTGAAGGTCGCGATTTTCGCCGCCTTCTGCCTGTCCTTCCCGGTCATCATGAACCAGCTCTGGGCGTTCGTCGCGCCGGGGCTCTACCGCCAGGAAAAGCGCGCGCTGCTGCCCTTCCTGTTCGCAACGCCGGTGCTGTTCACAGCTGGCGCGGCGCTCGCCTATTATGTCGTGATGCCCACGGCCTTCCATTTCTTCCTGAAATTCCAGGGAGAAGCAGGCGGTCTGTCGATCGAGGCGCTGCCCAGCACCGACGCGTATCTCTCGCTGGTGATGCAGTTCATCCTCGCCTTCGGGATCAGCTTCCTGCTGCCGGTGTTGCTGATGCTGCTCAACCGCGCCGGCATCGTCAGCCGGGCGCAGCTGATCAGCCTGCGCCGCTACATGATCGTCGCCGCGTTCATCGTCGCGGCGGTGCTCACCCCGCCCGATGTCGTCTCGCAGCTGATGCTCGCGATCCCGTTGGTCCTGCTCTACGAGCTCAGCATCCTCGCGATCTGGTTCACCGATCGCAAGGCGGTGAAGGATAAGCCTGCCGAGGAAGGCACCGAAGCGCCAACGGCTGCTCAGTCGGAACCCGCCGAATAGCTATTTGCGCAAGGCGTCCACGCACGCCGCGCGATCTACCGACTGGCCGTCCTTGCGCCGCGCATCGACATAGGTCGCGATCTGCGCTCCCCCTGCGCCTTCGGGATAGAGAAACACGTCGAGCACGCAGGCATTGCCGACGAATTGCAGCTTGCGCGCGTCGAATTCGCGTACGTCGAGCCGGGGCGTGCCGAACATCCGCTCGAGATCGCGCTGGCCCTTGCCCAGCACCGCCTCCAGCCCCTTGGTCGGCAAGGTCGTGCTGCGCGCCGGGAGCGTGGGGCGCACCGGTGCGACCGTCTTTTGCGGCGCGGCACAGGCGGCGAGGCCAACGCTGAGCGCGAGCACGACAGGATAACGCATCAGACCTTCCCCCCGGCCGCGCGCTGGTGAAAAAGGTGCGTGGCCATCGCGGCGGCTATAATCGGCGCGAGCAGATTGACCAAGGGGACCAGCAGCAGCAGATTGGCAACCAGCCCAAGCACGAAACGGCTGGTCCGGGATGCGCGTTCGAGCCCCAGATGCGGGTGCCGCGCCGCGACCATCTCGTCGAGATCGCGCCCCACGAGCACCGCGTTGACCGCCAGGAACAGCATCGGCGCGCCGACCCCGGTGAACAGCAGCACCAGCGCAAAGGGCAGGGCGATGGCGTTGTAGAGCAGTGCGCGGCCGAGGCTGCGCAGCGCCATCGCGATCGAGGGGCCGATGGGCAGATCGCGCGCGCTCGCGGCGGCTTCAGGGTAATGCTTGCGCTCCACCGCGATCACGATGCGGTCGGCGAACAGCTGCAGCACCGCAATCGCGACGACGCGCCACCAGAACCAGAAGGCGATGATCGTCGCCACCGCCGCCAGCACGCCGGTCCAAGCGGCATAGCCGGAAAGCGGTCCGCCATATTGTACCATCGCCCAAGCCAGGCCCTGCCACAGCGCCCATCCGGTCGCGACGAAGATCAGCACCGCACACAGGATCGTCCAGAACAGCGCGCCTAGGATCGCGCGGTCGCCCAGCTGGCCCAGGCTCTTGAAAAACGCGTTCAGCATCGTGCCGCCTGTGTCGGGCAATTCGCCTGCCCGGTCAATCGCGCCGCATTCGGGCTTGAACCGCTCGCCCCAAGTCGATAGGCGCGCGGCAACCGTTTTTCCGCCAGATCGAAAGCACAGCCTTCATGACCAGCCCCCGTTTCGACGTCCTCGCCATCGGCAATGCCATTGTCGACGTGATGGCTCCTGCCGATGATGCGCTGCTGGCAAAGGAAGGCCTGACCAAGGGCGGCATGATGCTGATCGATGCCGACCGTGCGACCTCGCTCTACCAGGCGATGGGCCCGGCGCAGGAAATCAGCGGCGGTTCGGCGGCGAACACGCTGGCCGGCATGGCGGCGATGGGCTGCAAGTGCGCGTTCATCGGCCAGGTCGCCGACGACCAGCTCGGCGAAGTCTTCGCGCATGACGTGCGCGCGCTCGGCATCGATTATGCAACGCCCGTGCGCGTCGGAAGCGAAGTGCCGACCGCGCGCTGCCTGATCCTGGTGACCCCCGACGGTCAGCGCACGATGAACACCTTCCTCGGTGCTTCACAGTTCCTGCCCGCCAGCGCGCTCGACGCCGCGATGATCCAGGATGCGGCGGTGCTGTATCTCGAAGGCTATCTGTGGGATCCCGAAGAGCCGCGCGCCGCGATGCGCGCCGCGATCGATGCCGCCCGCTCGGCAGGCCGCAAGGTCGCCTTCACCCTGTCCGACGCCTTCGTGATCGACCGCCACCGCGCCGATTTCCTCGATCTGCTGGACAAGGGCCAGATCGACATCCTGTTCTCGAACGAGGCCGAAATCTGCTCGCTGGCTGAGGTCGACGATTTCGAGGCGGCAGTCGCCAGCGTTTCGGCCAAGCTGCCGACCCTGGTCGTCACCCGCAGCGAGAAGGGCGCGATCGCGATCCATGACGGCCAGCGCTACGCCGTCGCCGCCGAGCCGATCGACAAGGTGGTCGACACCACCGGCGCGGGCGACCTGTTCGCCGCCGGCTTCCTGGCAGGACAGGCGCAGGGCCGCGACGTGGAAACGTCGCTGCGGATGGGCGCCATCGCCGCCGCCGAGATCATCTCGCACTTCGGCGCGCGCTCGTCGGCGGACCTGAAGGCGCTGGTGGCGCAGAAGCTGGGCTGAGGGTGCAAGATCCGGGGATGATCGCCGGACAGCTGACACATTGGAATGGTAGCCGGAAGCCGCAGTTTTCTGGGGTCTCCGGAGGTGCTGCTTTTGTCGCAAGCTGTGCTGATTACAGCAATCTCGGAAGCTGAGCGGGATGCCGACAGGCCAAACTCAAGGCCGCCAGGCCTTCATGCGCCTCAAAATGTAAGCAGGAATGCTGTTGGCTGAACCGAGATTCTCTTGGCGCAGCGTGAAGTCGAACGTCAGCCCACCATCGCTAATCGCGAAGTTACAATCAAACCTCTCATGGCCGCTAACGTCTGGTGAACCTTGGCACGACGGAACCCGCCAGTTGGGCGGCAGCCTTTCAATACCGTCGCGGGGAATGAGATAGAAAAGGGAGCCGCCCTGTCCCGGCGTCCCTTCCTCGCCAACGTGCCAATACACCCTATCCCAGCCGGTTGTGGGATCACGCTGTTGAAGCGCGCCTTTGGCAAGTTCCTGCCGAACCTTCGTAAGGTCAATGCCCCGGTCAGCAGGGAACTTGCGCGCTTCCCTTCCGCCGAGCACATTGACCACCATGTCGGCTTCAACATCGCTCGAATAGCCGCGGAACAAACGCTTATACCCCGGCACCCCATCCGAAAGTTCAGAGGCTGGAAGCAAGAGCCAAACGGACTCATCCGGCTCCTTAGCTAGCCCTTTGATGCCTTCGAGCCACGGCACCCTGAAGTTGCGCATAAACTCGTATTTGTGAGGAACAGCATAGATAGTGTCATTCAATTGGTAGCGCGTTGAACCAAGATAAGATTCAGCTATTGCTGCTCCACCGATACCTGCGATTGCGAGGACAATGATGGACGCGCGCTTTACCATTAGATAGCTCTCTATGCTTCACGGGCTATGACCGCAATGGGTCGCTTGCTGAGGGGCAGGTTTTTTCTTCAACGTCGCACATGTAACCACCACGTCCGCTCAGCCTGAGCTTGTCGAAGGCCCCGCTATACCGCCAGCGTGGGCGCGGGGCCTTCGACGACGCGAGATGAAGCCCGCTGCTCAGGATGAGCGGGAGTGGCTAGGGATCTTTTTGGCACCATTCGTCATTCCCGCGAACGCGGGAATCCCGCTTTTGCGCGGCCGCTTGACATAGAAGCGGGACCCCCGCCTGCGCGGGGGTGACGGATAACGATGGTCTGGAAAAACAAAACCCGCAGCGGAGCAAGACGCTTCAACGCTCGGGGTAACCATGAAATGAGAGGGGCCGCCGGGAGTCGCAGCTCCCCGCGCGGCCCATCACATGGTCAGCGGCCGGAAGTGCCGCCTTCGAAGTGTATGTCGCGCTTGGTGAAAGCGCCTGCCCTGACCAAAGGGCAGAAGGCTATCAGCCGCGAACACTCCGAATGGACTTGACCGACCCTCTTGCTGAACCATGAGACATCGGATCACCTCCTTTCGCTATGTTGAAACCAAGTGAAGGGCCATTCGCAAAAACCCGGTTTTGCTGGGGTTTCTGACGATCTGTATTCCTTGCACCCCTTATGTGAATCATCACTGCCGCTACGGCAAGTCTTGTAATTCAATTTTTTCCGGGTAATCATCTCGCGCTCGCAAAACGCCGTGCGCGCGGTTAAGAACCGCCCCCATGGCCGAGCAGAACCCCCGCCCATCGCCCGACAAACCGCGCAAGACGCGCATCGATCAGTTGCTGGTCGATCGCGGGCTGGCGGAGAGTCGCTCGCGCGCGCAGGCGCTGATCCTGGCGGGGCTGGTCTTCGTCGGCGAGCGCAAGGTCGCCAAGGCGGGCGAGACAGTGCCGGGCGATGCCGCGATCGAGGTGCGCGGGCGCGATCATCCCTGGGTGTCGCGCGGCGGCATCAAGCTGGCGCATGCGCTCGACCATTTCGGCGTTGATGTGACCGGCATGACCGCGATCGACGTCGGATCGTCCACCGGCGGCTTTACCGACGTGCTGCTGACGCGCGGCGCAGCGCATGTGTTCGCGGTGGACAGCGGCACCAACCAGCTCGCCTGGAAGCTGCGCCAGGACGATCGCGTCACGGTGCACGAGCAGACCAGCGCGCGCATCCTCACCGACGCGCAGATCACCCGCCCCATCGACATCGTGGTGTGCGATGCGAGCTTCATCGCGCTCGACAAGGTGCTGCCGGTGCCGATGTCCTTCGCGAAGCCAGGCGCGTGGCTCGCGGCGCTGATCAAGCCGCAGTTCGAGGTCGGCAAGGACCAGATCGGCAAGGGCGGGGTGGTGCGCGATCCCGCGCTGCACGCGGCGGTGTGCGACCGGGTGATGCGCTGGCTCGAGAGCATCGACTGGCCGGTCACAGGGCTGACACAAAGCCCGATTACGGGCCCGAGCGGCAATATCGAATTCCTCGTCGCAGCGCAGAAGGGGCGCAGCTGCTGACCCGCAACGGCACGGAAAACCTTGGTAAACCCCGCTGGCGTGCGCCAAACGAATCCGATATGCGAAGGGTCAAGCCCTTTTCTGGGCAGGAGAATCCGCCTCGATGAATGAAATTGCCTCTCCCATGCAGCTTCGCCTCGCCTTTGTGCGCTGGGCGCTGCTGTTCGTGCCACTGGTCGTTCTGCTCGGCTTCGGGGTCAGCAATTTTTCCGGATCGGGCGAGGAGAATCGCTGGTTCCAGGCGCTGGTAAAGCCCGAGGCGCAGCCGCCGGGTGCGGCGTTCGGCATCGCCTGGTCGATCCTGTACGTCATGATGGGCCTTGCGCTGACCGTGGTGGTAACCGCGCGCGGTGCGCGCCTGCGCGGTCTTGCGGTACTGCTGTTCTTCGTCCAGCTCGCGCTTAACCTCGCCTGGCCGATCTATTTCTTCCGCATGCACCAGGTGTCGGGCGCGTTCTACCTGCTGGTCGGCGTGTTCGTGGCGGCCTTTGCCACGACGATCGTGTTCGGGCGCATCCGTCCGCTCGCCGCGTGGCTGATGGTGCCCTATCTCGCCTGGCTGTGCTTTGCCTCGGTGCTCAACAAGCAGATCGACGAGCTCAACCCTGATGCCGAGCAACTGGTGGTGCCGCGCGATGCGCAGCGTATCCAGCTCGCCCCGCCGAGCCAGTAAGGCTGGTTGCGATTGGCGCTGATGGTCCCCACATGCTAGATGTGCGGGACATGTGGACGCGGGACGCGTCTTTCCCCAAGGAGTAAGACATGCAGAACAAGTCCGAATTCGGCGGCGATTTCGCCAAGTTCATCAATGGCCTGGCTGGCACTGTCGCCGGCATGAGCCGCGAGGCGGGCGAGAGTGCGCGCGAGCGCACCCGCGAATGGATTGCGGGTCTCGATTTCGTCAGCCGCGAGGAATTCGAGGCGGTGAAGGAAATGGCCGCCAAGGCGCGCGAGGAGGCGGACAGTCTCGCCGCACGCGTCGCGGCGCTTGAGGCGGCGCTTTCGGCCAAGGCTGCGGGTGGCGGCGAGTAAGCTCGGATCAACCCTGCTTATCCACAGTTTTTGAACAGACTTCGAGACAAGGCGGACGGTGGCCCATCGTCCGCCCATTGCGCGCAACCGGGCATCGGGTCATCTTGGAACATGTGCCATGGGGCGCGAAAGGAATTTCATGAACGAACAGCAGCTTGACCTTGATCGGGAGGAAGCCGCGCCGGTCGACATGCTGGCCGCGCTGTTCGAAGCGCGCGGCTGGCCGTGCGAGATGGTGGGCGAGGACGAGCTGCTGACCGAGGTCAAGGGCAGCTGGACCAGCTATCAGCTGCGCGCGATCTGGCGGCACGAGGACAATGTGCTGCAGCTGCTCGCCATGCCCGATATCCGCGTGCCCGATGACAAGTTCGCGGTCATCTGCGAGGCGCTGGCGCTGATCAACGAACAGCTGTGGCTGGGCCATTTCGACATCTGGTCTAACAGCGGCGTGGTGCTCTATCGCAACGGCATGATGCTGGGCAGCGATGCCATGCTCGGCCTCGACCAGGCGCAGCTTGCGGTCGAGGCGGCGATCGACGAGTGCGACCGCTTCTATCCCGTGTTCCAGTTCATCCTCTGGGGCGACAAGAGCCCGCAGGAAGCGCTGGCGGCGGCGCTGATCGACACCCAGGGCGAGGCTTGAGCGCTACAGGGCTGACGCCTGACCCTCATCCGTTTGTCCCGAGCGAAGTCGAGGGACGGTATCGGGAACGGTTGCGCAACGTCCCTCGACACGCTCGGGACAAACGGAGTTAGGTGTGCTGAGCGTTTTTCCCCAATCCCTGCTGGTTATCGGCTCGGGCAACATGGGCGGTGCGATGCTGCGCGGATGGTTTGCACAAGGGCTCGATCCCGCAACCGTTACCGTGGTCGATCCCGCCCCTCGAGACCTGCCCGCCGGGGTCCGCCACCTGACCGAGATCGATCCCGGCATTTCCGCGCCCAACTGGCTGCTGCTGGGAATCAAGCCGCAGATGCTGGGCGATGTCGCACCACAGCTGGCGGGGATCGACCTGTCGCGGGCGCTGGTCGTCTCGATGCTTGCGGGGGTGGAATGCGCGGGGCTGCGCGCTGCGCTTCCGCACGCCCGCGCGGTGGCGCGGATCATGCCAAACATGGCGGTCAGCATCGGCCAGTCGGTCACCGCGCTCTATGCCGACGGGCTGGGCGATGACGACCGCGTCCGGCTCGAATCGCTGTTCGCCATGCTGGGCACCGCCGAATGGCTGGCTGACGAGGCGCAGATGCACCTTGTCACCGCCTTGAGCGGTTCAGGCCCGGCCTATCTGTTCCGCTTCATCGATGCGCTCGGCAAGGCGGCGGAAGGTCTAGGCATGCCCGCAGACCAGGCCGCGCGCTTCGCGATGGCGATGGTGCGCGGTTCGGCCGAGCTGGCACACCGGTCCGACGAGAGCCCGGCGGAACTTGCCGAACGCGTTGCCAGCCCCGGCGGCACCACCCGCGCCGCGCTCAACGTGTTCGATGCCGACGCCGCGCTCGACCGGCTGGTGGCCGAGGCCATGGCAGCGGCGGCCAGGCGCAGCGTCGAACTGGGTCAGTAACCGCTCAGCCGCAGGGCAGGTCGTAGAAGGTTCGGATTTTTGTCCAGGCCTCGTCCGCCGTCTCGACAAAGCTGAACAGGTCGAGATTGCCTGGTGAGATCACGCCTTCCTCCGCCAGCGCCTCGAAATTGACGACGCGGTTCCAGAAGTCCTTGCCGAACAGCATGATGGGGATCGGCGCCATCTTGCCCGTCTGGATCAGCGTCAGCAGCTCGAAGAATTCGTCGAACGTGCCGAAGCCGCCCGGGAAGACCGCGACCGCGCGGGCACGGAGCAGGAAGTGCATCTTGCGCAGCGCGAAATAGTGGAACTGGAACGACAGGTGCGGGGTGACATAGCGGTTGGGCGCCTGTTCGTGCGGCAGCACGATGTTCAGCCCCACCGAATCCATGCCGACATCGGCCGCGCCGCGGTTCGCGGCCTCCATGATCGAAGGGCCGCCGCCCGAGCAGACGACGAACTGGCGCTTGCCGTCCTCGACGACGCCGCATTCGCTGGCTAGCTGCGCGAGCTTGCGCGCCTCGTCATAATATTTCGCCTTGGCCACCAGCCGTTCGGCGACCTTCTTTTCCTCGGGGCTGCGCGCGGCCTCGACCATGCCCTCGGTCTTGTCAGGCGCAGGGATGCGAGCCGAGCCATAGATCACCAGCGTGGAGCCTATTCCGGCCTCTTCGAGCAGCATCTCGGGCTTGAGCAGTTCGAGCTGGAAGCGCACCGGGCGCAATTCCTGACGCAGCAGGAATTCGGTATCGCCAAAGGCCAGCCGGTAGGCCGGGTCCTGGGTCTGGGGGGTGTCGTGAACCGCGCGTTCGGCGGTCTTGGCGTCTTCGGCAGCGCGGCGAAAGCGCGGCTCGGTCAGGTCTTTCTTGGTCATCGCCCGCAATTAAGGGGCGTTTGTCCTATCGGCAATAGCCTTGGCCGCTCATGTCGACATGCAGATGGTCGCGATGCGCGGCATTGTATTCGGGGCCCAGCACCGTTCCGAAGCGCTTGCAGGCGCTGGCATGGATGGTACGCAGGAATGCGCGCTCCTGATTGCTGCCGTTCCACCCGTCCTTCACCGAGATGCGGCGGCCATCGGCCAGCACGAACCCGGCAATGTCGATGGCATTGGCATGCGCATGCTGCGAGAGCTTGAGCGAGCCGGCGATGTTGCGGCAGGAATAGCTGCCCATGGTCTCGATCTTGACGAGCGGGCTGCCCAGCATCTGCTCGGCGGCGCGGGCAATGCCATATTGCGCCCATCCGGCAAAGCGCTGCGCCAGTTCGCAGCGCACCGGGCCGATATTGCTGATCGCCAGCTCGCTGCGCCCGCGACCGGCTTCCATCAGGCTGATTGCGGAGAGGCGCACGCTGCCGAGCTGCGAGCAGCCCGCGCCGAAGGTCTGATCGGGCACCGGCGTGAAGCGGACCTTGGCCTGGCTGAGCTGGCTGAGGCATTGGCGCGTGTCGGCGAGCGGCGGGGCGGGGAGCGCGGGGCGCACCGCCTGCTGGCTTCGTGCGGGAGCGGAAACGGGCGCCCGCGACAGGCCGCGGCCTTCGGGCAGCATCGAGCAGCCCGCGATCAGGACCGAAAGCGCCGCGACCAGCGCCATGCGCTGCAGTTCGGGCGATTCGATCATGGCGGTGAAACGGGGGTCGATGCGACGCGGCGCGGACCGTGCACTACGGTGCAGGCCCGCGCCTTCGCCAGCGTTCATCTGCGCACTGTCGCCGCCACCCAGGGGCAGCGGGCCACCAGCGGCCAGGGAGGGACCTTGATGAACGCCTCGTTCCATGGCGTTGATCCTACTCAATGAAATTTAACCCTGTTGTTCCGAAAATGGTTAACGCTGCGATAGGGAACGAAAGCGCGGCATTGCGCGGACCTTGCGGCAGGGCTAGCGCTGGCCGGGACGAAGCGGTGCGCTTTGAGGGTGGGTGCGGACACGATGTTGCGATTGATCAACGTGCATGGGTTTTTCTGGCTGCTGCTGGCGATTCCCGCGATCGGGATGACCATAGGCTTTTTGCGCGATCCGGTGACCGCATTCGATCTGATCCACCCGAGCGGCGAGTTCTCCGTCCGCTTCATGATCATCGCGATGATGATTTCGCCGCTGCGCGCGATCTTCGGGCGCAGGCGCTGGCTCGACTGGCTGCTCGCGCGCCGCCGGGCACTGGGGGTGGCGGCGTGCGGCTATGGCCTGTTGCATCTCGCCTTCTACCTGTACGACATGGGCGACTGGGGCATGATCGCGGAAGAGGCGCTGATCTTCTCGATCTGGACGGGCTATGCCGCGCTCATCATCTTCATCGCCATGGGGGTCACGAGCAACAATGCCTCGCAACGCGCCATGCGCGCCAACTGGAAGCGGCTGCAGCGGCTGGTCTATCCCGCTGCCGTACTGATCGCGCTACACTGGTTCTACGTCGATGGCGAATATGCCGGCATGCTGGTGCATTTTGTTCCGCTGCTGGTCCTGGAAACCGCACGGGTCATACTTATGTTCAAGCGGCGTTCAGTGCGGCGTGGCATAGGGGCTGCAACCGGTTGATCGCACGAGAGAAGAGGGACAATCCATGAAATTCGCACAGGCCATGCTGGCCGTCGCTGCCGCCACCGCGATGCAGTTTTCCGCCGCTCCGGATGTCTTTGCCACCGGCAAGATGAAGTGCGACGCCGGTCCGCAGACGGGCTGGAAGAGCCGCGCCGATCTGGAAGCCAAGCTCAAGAAGGACGGCTGGACGGTCAAGAAGTCGAAGGTCGATGGCGGCTGCTATGAGGTCTATGGCGTGACCCCCGAGGGCCAGAATGTCGAGGCCTATTTCCACCCGGTAACCATGGAAAAGCTGCTCGTCTCGCAGCGTGGCAAGGTCATTTTCAAGAAGTGATTCGCCGCCGCCCTGTGCATTTGTTGCGCAGGGCGGCGTGAATCTGGACCCGTTCGGCATTTGGTGATTGCTTTATGTGCAATTCGCCCCTAGGGCCGTCGACGGGCCACGCGGTCCCAACGCCGCGCGTGCTCTCTGCAAGGAGAGACTGACATGACTGATACCGTTGGTGCGGGCGCTGTGCTCGCCAAGAAACCTGCCACCCTGCCTGCTCGCCCGTATTTTTCCTCGGGTCCCTGCGCAAAGCCCCCGGGCTGGTCGGCAGCACAGCTTTCCACCGAATCGCTGGGTCGTTCGCACCGGTCGAAGATCGGCAAGGCGCGGCTGCAATATTGCATCGATCTGATGCGCGAGCTGCTCAAGCTCCCCGACACCCACCGGATCGGTATCGTGCCCGGATCGGACACCGGTGCCTTCGAAATGGCGATGTGGACGATGCTGGGCGCCCGCCCTGTCACTGCGCTCGCCTGGGAAAGCTTCGGCGAGGGCTGGGTGACCGACGCCGCCAAGCAGCTCAAGCTCGATCCCGTCATCCTGCGCGCCGATTACGGCCAGATCCCCGATCTGAACGCGGTCGACTGGTCGCACGACGTGCTGTTCACCTGGAACGGCACCACTTCGGGTGCGCGCGTTCCCAATGGCGACTGGATCGCCGCGGACCGCGAGGGGCTGAGCTTTGCCGACGCGACCAGCGCGGTGTTCGCCTATGACCTGCCCTGGGACAAGATCGATGTCGCCACCTTCTCCTGGCAGAAGGTGCTGGGCGGCGAGGGCGCGCATGGCGTGCTGATCCTCGGCCCGCGCGCGGTCGAACGGCTCGAGACCTATACCCCCGCATGGCCGCTGCCCAAGGTGTTCCGCCTGGTCAGCAAGGGCAAGCTCGCCGAGGGCGTGTTCAAGGGCGAGACGATCAACACCCCGTCGATGCTGGCGGTGGAAGATGCGATCTTCGCGCTCGAATGGGGCAAGTCGCTGGGCGGCGCCGATGCGATGATCGCGCGCTCCAATGCCAATGCGGCGGCGCTCGACGCCATCGTCCAGGCGCGTCCGTGGCTCGGCCACCTCGCGCCCGATCCGGCGACGCGTTCGACCACCAGCGTCTGCCTGACGGTCGAGGGCGCGGACGAGGCATTCATCAAGGCCTTTGCCGGACTGCTCGAAAAGGAAGGCGCGGCCTTCGACATCGCGGGCTATCGCGATGCCCCTGCGGGCCTGCGCATCTGGTGCGGCGCGACCGTCGAGACCGCCGATATCGAGGCGCTCGGCCCCTGGCTCGACTGGGCCTATTCCGAGCTCACTTCCAGGTAACACCCGCCCGCCCTCTCTCCTTTAGGGGAGAGGGAAGAGCCGCGCAGCGGCGAAGGGAGCGGGGCTTACCCGCTTCATTTCACTCAACAATAGGGCCGGGACCAGAGGCCTTTCCCCTCTTCCCGGCCCTCTCCCCTGAAGGGGAGAGGGAGACATAAAATGCCCAAAGTGCTTATTTCCGACAAGATGGACCCCAAGGCCGCGCAGATCTTCCGCGAGCGCGGTTGCGAGGTCGATGTGATTACCGGCCAGACGCCGGACGAGCTGGCCGCGATCATCGGCCAGTATGACGGCCTCGCCATCCGCTCTTCGACCAAGGTGACCAAGGCGATCCTCGATGCCGCGACCAATCTCAAGGTCGTCGGCCGCGCTGGCATCGGCGTTGACAATGTCGATATTCCCGCAGCTTCCGCCAAGGGTGTAGTCGTGATGAACACGCCGTTCGGAAACTCGATCACCACGGCCGAGCACGCGATCGCGCTGATGTTCGCGCTCGCCCGGCAGCTGCCCGAGGCCGATGCCTCGACTCAGGCCGGCAAGTGGGAAAAGAACCGCTTCATGGGCGTCGAGCTCACCGCCAAGACGCTGGGCCTGATCGGCGCGGGCAATATCGGCTCGATCGTTGCCGATCGTGCGCTGGGCCTGAAGATGAAGGTCATCGCGTTCGATCCCTTCCTGACGCCCGAGCGCGCGGTGGAACTGGGCATCGAGAAGGTGACGCTCGACGATCTGCTCGCGCGCGCCGATTTCATCACGCTGCATACCCCGCTGACCGACCAGACGCGCAACATCCTGAGCAAGGAAGCGCTCGCCAAGACGAAGAAGGGCGTGCGCATCATCAACTGCGCGCGTGGCGGGCTGATCGACGAGGCGGCGCTCAAGGACGCGCTCGATTCGGGCCATGTCGCGGGCGCGGCGCTCGACGTGTTCGCCACCGAACCGGCGCACGAGCATCCGCTGTTCAACACGCCGAACTTCGTCGCGACCCCGCATCTGGGCGCATCGACCAGCGAAGCACAGGTCAATGTCGCGATCCAGGTTGCCGAGCAGATGGCCGACTATCTGGTCAAGGGCGGCGTGACCAATGCGCTCAACATGCCCAGCCTCTCGGCCGAGCAGGCGCCGAAGCTGCGCCCCTATATGGCGCTGGCGACCAATCTGGGCCGTCTGGTCGGCCAGCTCGAGAGCGACCGCGTCAAGAGCATCGCGATCGAAGTCGAGGGTGCTGCTGCCGAGCTCGACATGAAGCCGATCACCGCTGCGGTGCTGGCGGGCTTCATGAGTGCGTTCAGCGATGCGGTGAACATGGTCAACGCGCCGTTCCTCGCCAAGGATCGCGGGCTCGACGTGCGCGAAGTGCGGCATGACCGCGAGGGCGACTATCACACGCTGGTGCGCGTTTCGGTCGCCACTGCCGATGGCGAGCGCTCGGTCGCCGGTACGCTGTTCGGAAACGCGACGCCGCGTCTGGTCGAGATCTACGGCATCAAGATCGAGGCCGATCTCGCCGGGCACATGCTCTATATCGTCAACCGCGACGAGCCGGGTTTCATCGGTCGTCTGGGATCGACGCTGGGCGAGGCCAATGTCAACATCGCGACCTTCCATCTCGGTCGCCGCGAAGCGCGCGCGGGAGGCGAGGCGGTGCTGCTGCTGTCGCTCGACGGCGCGGTCGAGGAGCCGGTGCTGTGGAAGCTGTGCCAGCTTGCCGGGGTGAAGACCGTCAAGAGCCTGAAGTTCGACTGACCTCGCGTCGCCCTGCCTGCTGGCCGAAAGGCCGGGGCAGGGCAGCCGCCGCTCGGGCCGTGGCGCCTATTTGTCGCGGCGCGCCAGCGAGATGGTGGGGCGATAGGTGTTCTGCATCGGCTTGAACCGCGTGAACACGTGGTTCTCGAGCGGCTTGTTGACCTTCGTGTCCCAATTGGAGTTGTTGAAGGACAGGTTCTGCACCTCCTTGGTGTCGATCCTGAGGTCGGATGTCAGCTGCGCGCCGAACTGGCCGTTGCGTACCCAGCGCACTTCCGCCTCGAACCGCCCCAGGCCCGGTCGATCGATCTCGACCACATCGCCGGGCTCCAGAGGCGCGGCGCACCGGCCGCCCAGCCCGCCGCTCGAAATGTCGCGGATCACCCCGTCGGCGCTGCCAAACCGTTCGTGGAACAGCGTGACCTTCATCAACCGATGCACACGCGGCTCGCGTTGCGGCAGGCTCGCATCACCCTGCGGCGCCGCATCGAAGGTAGGTCCTGTCAGTCCTTTTTTGCCGAATGACATGGTGGGTGCGTCCTTTGCACCTCAGCCCTAAACAGAAACCCTTAAATCGAGGTAAAACGCCCGAAGGACCGGTCAGGCCAGCTCGAACCGATCAAGATATTGATCGAATTGAGCTTCGCCCAGGCTGGTCAGCGTCACGCGGGTCCGCCGACGATCCGAACGGTCGGGCACCATGTCCGCATAGCCCTTTTCGCGCAGCTGGTGGATCAGCCGCAACGCGGTGCTTTCGGGAGCATCGCTCATCAGGCACAGGTCGCTCATCGAGAGCTGGTTGCCGTTGCGCTTGGCGGCCAGCAGCGCGACCAGCATATCCCAGAGCGGGTTGCGCAGCTTGAGCTCGGGGAAGCAGCTGCTCCGCAGGCGTGCCGATTGCTGTTCGCGCATCACCAGCCGGGCGCGCCGATCACCATCGTTCTGCGCCGTGCGAGGAGCGTCGTTCTGCACGCCTTCCGGGCGGATGGGACGGTGCCAGGTGGTGGCGGGGCGGGGGCTGGTCTCTCTCGCTAACGATTTCACGTGCATATCCCTGTTGTTGCGCGCGCGCCCGTTGGCCTTGTTATCGCCTCATCCGATCGATCCTTCTGACCGATGGGCGGCGTTGGCTCTGTGACGAGAGTTCTTGCAGCATCTTCAATCGCTTACCACCCCGGTTTTTAGGGGGTGACCCCGTAACAGGGGTATTTTTTGCTTCCATTTCGGATCGAATATTGCGCGTCCGGCTACGAAACCTGCCGAGCGATCAGCGAAGCATTCAAGGCAAAGCGCACAAATATCGCGTGAAATCGGGTCTTTAACCTTTTCGGCCGCCTCGCAGACCATCGCCAAGCACGCTGTGCGATTGCGCTTGATCGGTGCAGCGGTAAAGGTGTCAAAAAGCGCAAATTACAACGGACCCGAGGCGATGACCGAAATGCTCCACCTTCCGATGCGGTCGTGGCTGTTTGCTCCTGGCGACAGCGAGAAGAAGATGGCCAAGGCGGCAGAGAGTTCCGCCGATATCGCGCTGTTCGATCTGGAAGATGCCGTCGCGGCCGAGAACAAGCCCATGGCGCGCAGCCTGGTGCGTGACCAGCTGGCCAGCCGCAGCGATGGGATCGAGCGGCTATGGGTGCGGGTCAACCCTCTCGACGGACCCTGGGCGCTGCAGGATCTTGCCGCGATTATGCCCGCGCGACCGGGCGGAATCATGCTGCCCAAGGCGCGTGGTCGGCGCGATGTCGAGCTTCTCGACCATTATCTCTCTGCGCTCGAGGTGGCGAACGGGATCGAACAGGGATCGACCCCGGTGATCGCGCTGGTCACCGAAACGGCCGAGGCGATGTTCACCACTGGCGACTACAAGGGGGCGCCGCGGCTCGTCGCGATGAGCTGGGGCGCGGAGGATCTGGCTGATTCGATCGGCGCCGCCAGCAATCGCAACGCGGACGGCAGTTATGGCTTCACCTATGAGCTCGCGCGCAGCCTGTGCCTGCTCGGCGCAGCCGCTGCAGGGGTTGCCGCGATCGAGACGATCCAGGGCGATTTCCGCGATCTCGACGGGCTGAAGGCGCGTGCGGAAAAGGTGGGGCGCGATGGCTTTTCGGGCATGCTCGCGATCCATCCAGCGCAGGTCGATGTCATCAACACCGCCTTCACCCCCAGCGAGGAGGAGCTGACCGAGGCCCAGATGATTATCGATCTGTTTGCGGCGAACCCGGGGGCAGGGACGATCGGCTACAAGGGCGGCATGCTCGACCGGCCGCATCTGTCGCGTGCGATGCAGCTGCTGGCGCGCGCCGGCCGGGGCTGAGCGGCGTCACACTCAAATTCTGCGACCGCCTCCTCTTGCGTTGCAAAGATGCAACACTATGTGTCTGTTGCAAGGGCTAGATAGGGTGGAGAAACTCCCATGAACCTCGAGAAATTTACCGACCGCGCCAAGGGCTTCCTGCAATCGGCGCAGACTGTTGCCATCCGCATGAGCCATCAGCGGATCAGCCCCGAACATATCCTGAAGGCGCTGCTCGAAGACAGCGAAGGCATGGCTGCCGGGCTGATCGCGCGCGCAGGGGGGCAGGCCCCGGTCGCCGTGCAGGAGGTCGATGCCCTGCTCGCCAAGGTGCCCGCCGTCTCGGGCGGCGGCGCACAGCAGACGCCTGGGTTGGACAATGACGCGGTGCGCCTGCTCGACAGCGCCGAACAGGTTGCCAGCAAGGCGGGCGACAGCTTCGTCACGGTCGAACGGCTGCTGCTCGCCATCGCGCTCGCCAAGGGCACCAAGGCGGGCGATGCGCTCGCCAAGGCCGGTGTCACGCCCGAAGCGCTCAACACCGCGATCAACGAACTGCGCGGGGGCCGCAGCGCCACCTCGGCCAGCGCCGAGGAAAGCTATGAGGCGATGAAGAAATACGCCCGCGACCTGACCACGGTGGCGCGTGAGGGCAAGCTCGACCCGGTGATCGGCCGCGACGAGGAAATCCGCCGGACGGTGCAGATTCTCGCGCGGCGCACCAAGAACAATCCCGTACTGATCGGCGAACCCGGCGTCGGCAAGACCGCGATCGCTGAAGGTCTCGCGCTGCGCATCGCCAATGGCGACGTGCCCGATTCGCTTAAGGACCGCCGCCTGATGGCGCTCGACATGGGTGCGCTGATCGCGGGGGCGAAATATCGCGGCGAGTTCGAGGAACGGCTGAAGGCCGTGCTCGACGAGGTCAAGGGCGCCGAGGGCGAGATCATCCTGTTCATCGACGAGATGCACACGCTGGTGGGGGCCGGCAAGGGCGAGGGCGCGATGGACGCCTCCAACCTGCTCAAGCCCGCGCTCGCACGCGGCGAGCTGCACTGCATCGGCGCGACCACGCTCGACGAATATCAGAAGCATGTCGAGAAGGACCCCGCGCTGCAGCGGCGGTTCCAGCCGGTGTTCGTCGGCGAGCCCAATGTCGAGGACACGATCTCGATCCTGCGCGGCCTCAAGGAGAAATACGAGCTGCACCATGGCGTACGGATCACCGACAATGCACTGGTGGCCGCCGCGACGCTCTCCAACCGCTATATCTCGGACCGCTTCCTGCCAGACAAGGCGATCGACCTGATGGACGAGGCGGCGAGCCGCATCCGCATGGAGGTGGAGAGCAAGCCCGAAGAGATCGAGGCGCTCGATCGGCGGATCATCCAGCTCAAGATCGAGGCTTCGGCGCTGGGCAAGGAAAGCGATGCCGCGTCGAAGGACCGGCTGGCGACGCTGCAGAAGGACCTGGCCGAGCTCGAACAGCAATCGGCCGAGCTGACCACGCGCTGGCAGGGCGAGAAGGACAAGATCCACGCCGAGGCGAAGCTCAAGGAAGAGCTCGACGGCCTGCGCATCGAGCTCGAACAGGCGCAGCGCAACGGCGATCTCGACCGCGCGGGCGAGCTGTCCTATGGCCGGATTCCCGAGCTCGAGCGCAAGCTGGCCGAGGCGCAGAGCCAGACCGCGAGCGCAATGCTGCGCGAGGAAGTCACCGAGGACGATATTGCCGCGGTGGTGAGCAAGTGGACCGGCATTCCGGTCGACCGGATGCTCGCGGGCGAGCGCGAGAAGCTGCTCGCGATGGAAGAGCATATCGGCAAGCGCGTGATCGGCCAGCAGGCGGCGGTCGAGGCGGTGTCCAAGGCGGTCCGGCGTTCGCGCGCGGGCTTGCAAGACCCCAACCGGCCGCTCGGCAGCTTCCTGTTCCTCGGCCCCACGGGCGTCGGCAAGACCGAGCTGACGCGCGCGCTGGCAGGCTTCCTGTTCGACGACGACAACGCGATGGTGCGCATCGACATGAGCGAGTTCATGGAGAAGCACGCGGTCGCGCGGCTGATCGGCGCGCCCCCGGGCTATGTCGGCTATGAGGAAGGTGGCGTGCTGACCGAGGCAGTACGGCGCAGGCCCTATCAGGTCGTGCTGTTCGACGAGGTCGAGAAGGCGCATCCCGACGTGTTCAACGTGCTGTTGCAGGTGCTCGACGATGGCCGTCTGACCGATGGCCAGGGCCGCACGGTCGATTTCTCGAACACGCTGATCATCCTCACCTCGAACCTGGGCAGCCAGTATCTCGCGGGCATGACCGAGGATCAGAAGGTCAAGGATGTCGAGCCGCAGGTGATGGAAGTGGTGCGCGGGCATTTCCGCCCCGAGTTCCTCAACCGCTTGGACGAGATCATCCTGTTCCATCGCCTCGGCGAGGAGCATATGGCGCCGATCGTCGACATCCAGGTCGCGCGGGTGGCCAAGCTGCTCAAGGATCGCAAGATCACGATCGACCTGACCGACAGCGCGCGCAAGTGGCTGGGCCGGGTGGGTTACGATCCCGTCTATGGCGCACGGCCGCTCAAGCGTGCGATCCAGAAATATCTGCAGGATGCGCTCGCCGACAAGCTGCTGCGCGGCGAGGTGCCCGACGGTTCGACGGTGCATGTGACGGACGGTGACGGGCAGCTGGTGCTGACGGTGGAGTGATGGTCCGCCACGGTTGATGGATTTGCGTTCCCCTCCCTGGCCAGGGAGGGGTTAGGGGTGGGTCGTCTGCGCCGGCGTTGGTACAATTTCGCTTACCCACCCCCAGCCCCTCCCTTGCAGGGAGGGGAGCGTGACGGCGCTAACCGTCCGCGTTTCCGCTACCTGCAATTCCCCGCTTCGTCGTGAGGTACGTCGCGAAGCTGCCCAGCCAGTGGCTGCCTTCGTAATTCTTGTCGCTCACCGCCTTGAGCCCGCTATCGGCGTGCAGCTTTGCGGTCGCGAGCAGCGCGGGCATGCGCGGGTCGTCCTTGGGCAGCGCGCTCGCAATGCCTTCCATCGCCCAGGCGCGCGACAGGTTCACGCCGTCGAGATGCACAAGCTTGCCGTCGGTGGGATCGCGCACCTCGCCGGGGGTGAGCCATCCGGTCGAGCCGTCCGCCGGAATCTGCGGCAGGAACCGGCCCAGCCAGGCGGCATATTCCGCCTGCGGCATCACCCGGCGCATCAGGTCGGCCTCCATCAGACAGGGCGAAAGGAAATCCTCGCCCGACGGCTCATAGGCAAGCGGGCAGTTCACGTCCGTGCGGTGGAATTCGAGCGATTTCGCCACCAGCTGCTTTTCGAACGCGTCGTTATTCACCCGCCGCGCATAATCGAGCATCAGGCCGAAGGCGAAGGCGCTCTGGTTGTGCGTGCCCAGCCGGATCGGATAGGCGAGCTTGGGCAGCCAGGCTTCGGTTTCGCCGACGATCTTCTGTTCGAGCGGACGCAGCGTTTCGCGCCAGGCCTTCAGCTTCGGGTCCTCGCTTTCGTCGAGCTCGGCCACCAGTTGCAGGAACCAGGCGGTGCCATAGGGCCGCTCAAAGCCCTTGCGGCCTTCACCCTCGATATACTTCAGCTCGGCCGCGATATTCTCCTTGGTGAAGCTGCGATCAAGTGCCGCAAGGATCGCGGGTTTCATCGGCGATGCGGAATCGGTCTTCAGGATGCGCACCAGCAGCCAGTGGCCGTGCACCGACGAATGCCAGTCGAAACAGCCGTAAAAGGCGGGCGTCAGTTCGCGTGGCGGCTTCGCGTCGCTATCGTCGTTGAGCACATGCGAGATCTTGTTGGGATATTCCTTGTGCACGCAGGTGAGCGCCAGCCGGGCGAAGCGATCGTTCACCGCATCGGGCCGCGCCTCGGGGATCGCGATGGCGTCCTCCTCGCTCTTGGTTCCGGGCGATCCGCAGCCTGTGATCAGCAAAATGCCGGCCAGCGCCAGCCCCGTCCAGTTTTTCAATGCCGTGTCCCTTTCCAGCGTCCTTGAGCGAATACACACCAGAAGCGGGGCCAAGACAAGGATCGCGGGCCATGAAATCGACCGAAAGGATGACCGCGATGGCGGCGCATTTCCAGTCTTGCGGCAGTGCACAATAGCTGTCACATCTTATGTCAATGACAGGGGATAAACCGCACTTTGACGAGATGCTGCTGCCCGATGGTTCGGTGCGCGCACCCTATAGCGAATTTTGCGAATGGTATGGTGCGCAGGACGCATCCCGGTTGCGCACCAAGGCGCGCGATGCGGAGAATTTCTTCCGCCGCACCGGCATCACCTTCGCGGTCTATGGCGAGGAAGAGGCGAGCGAGCGGCTGATCCCGTTCGATATCGTCCCGCGCATCATCTCGGGCCGCGAATGGGCGCGCCTCAGCCGCGGCATCGAGCAGCGCGTGCGCGCGATCAACGCGTTCCTGCACGATATCTATCACCGCCAGGAGATCCTGCGCGCGGGCCGCATCCCGGTCGAGCTGATCGCGAGGAACGAGGCGTTCCTGCCGCAGATGATCGGCATGGACCCGCCGGGCGGCATCTACACGCACATCATCGGCGTCGATATCGTGCGCACCGGGCCCGACCAGTTCTATGTGCTGGAGGACAATGCGCGGACCCCCTCGGGCGTATCGTACATGCTCGAGAATCGCGAGACGATGCTGCACATGTTCCCCGAGCTGTTCCGCAAGGTGCGGGTGCGCGAGGTGTCGGACTACCCGCGCAAGCTGCGCCGTTCGCTCGCCGCCAGCGCGCCGCGCGCCTGCAACGGCCCGCCCGAGATCGCGGTGCTGACCCCCGGCATCCACAACAGCGCCTATTTCGAGCACAGCTTCCTTGCCGACCAGATGGGGGCGGAGCTGGTCGAGGTACACGACCTGCGCGTGGTCGATGGTCGGGTCGCGATGCGCACCACCCAGGGCTATCGCGCGATCGATGTGCTCTATCGCCGGGTCGATGACGATTTTCTCGATCCGCTCACTTTCCGCCCCGATTCCGCGCTCGGCGTTCCGGGCATCATGGACGTGTACCGCGCGGGTGGCATCACCATCGCCAATGCGCCGGGCACCGGCATCTCGGACGACAAGGCGATCTACAGCTACATGCCCGAGATCGTCGAATTCTATACCGGCGAGAAGGCGATCCTGGAAAACGTGCCGACCTGGCGCTGCTCGGAAGCGGATTCGCTCGCTTATGTGATGGAGCATCTGCACGAGCTGGTGGTGAAGGAAGTTCACGGATCGGGCGGCTATGGCATGCTGGTCGGACCGGCGGCGAGCCGCAAGGAGATTGCCGCGTTCCGTCAGAAGCTGAAGGCTCGGCCCGGCAATTATATCGCGCAGCCGACGCTCTCGCTCTCCACCGTGCCGATCATGACGCGCCAGGGCCTCGCCCCGCGCCATGTCGACCTGAGGCCCTTCGTGCTCGTTTCGCCCAATGGCATCGACATCACGCCGGGCGGGCTCACGCGGGTGGCGCTGAAGAAAGGGTCGCTGGTGGTCAATTCCAGCCAGGGCGGCGGCACCAAGGACAGCTGGGTGCTCGACGAATGAGCGCCGGTTCGATGAAGGGGGCGCGCTGATGCTCGGCAAGACCGCAGGCGGCCTGTTCTGGATGCAGCGCTATCTGGAGCGCAGCGAGAATATTGCGCGGCTTGTGGATGCGGGTTTCCGCATCGCGCTCACCCGGTCGGAGGCGGCAGAGGACGAATGGGCCTCGGTGCTGACCACCGCCGGCGTGCGCCAGGCCTATGCGCAGCGGTACGACAAGGTCGATGGATCGAGCGTCATCAACTTCCTGCTGCGCGACAAGACCAACCCCTCGAGCGTGCTGTCGGTGATCGAGGCGGCGCGCAACAACGCGCGGCTGGTGCGCACTGCGCTCACCCGTGAGGTGTGGGAGGCGACCAACGAATGCTGGATGACGCTGAAGGAAGCGCTGCGCACGCAGATTTCGGATAACGAATTGCCCGATGTGCTCAGCCTGATCCGCCAGCAGAGCGCGCAGGTGCGCGGCGCGCAGAGCGGCACGATGATGCGCAACGACATCTATTTCTTCGCGCAGCTGGGGACGTTCGTGGAACGTGCGGACAGCACCGCGCGTATTCTCGATGTCAAATATTACGTGCTGCTGCCCTCGCTGTCCTATGTCGGGTCGAGCCTCGACAATGTGCAATGGGAGACGATCCTGCGCTCGGTCTCCGCCTATCGCGCGTTCCGCTGGCTCAACCCCGGTGAGACCAACCCGCGCAACATCGCGCAGTTCATGATCCTCGATCAGGTGATGCCGCGCTCGCTGTCCTTCTGTGCCAGCCGGATGGCGAGCGCGCTCGAAGCGATCGCACGCGAATATGGCGGGGCCGGCGACAGCCTGCACCAGGCGGCAGGGCTGAGCCAGGAGCTTGCCAATACCAATATCGACATGATCGTCGACAACGGGCTGCACCAGTTCATCCAGGATTTCATCAAGCGCAACAACAGCATCTCGGCGCAGATCGAGCAGGAATTCCGCTTCTATCATTGAGGCGGGGCGGAATTTTACAGGGGTTACGGGTCACTCATGCGGCTGCACATCGTCCATCGGACAAGCTATCATTACGACACGCCCATGCCCTATGCGCTGCAGCGGCTGCGCATGATCCCCAAGGATTCGCACGGGCAGAAGGTGATCCGCTGGACGACCAATGTCGATGGCGGCACCAAGCAAGTCGAGTTCTACGATCACCACAACAACCATGTCGAACTTTTCAGCTTCGATCCCGATCAGCACGAGATCGTCATCCAGTGCGAGGGCGAGGTCGAGACCAGCGATCATGCCGGGATGGTCGGCCAGCATATCGGCTCGGCGCCCTTGTGGTATTTCAAGCGCGAGACGCCGTTCACTCGGCCTGGCCCTGCCATCCGCAAGCTGCTGCGCCAGTTCGAGGACCCGGGTACCAGCAACGGCGATGCGCCCCGGCTCCATGCGCTGTCGGCACTGGTGCGCGGCGCGGTGGCCTATCAGGTCGGGCAGACCGGTGTCACCACCACGGCGGAAGAGGCGCTGAACGCCGGCCATGGCGTGTGCCAGGACCATGCGCATCTGTTCATCACGCTCGCCCGGATGCTCGGCTATCCGGCGCGCTATGTCAGCGGCTATCTGCTGATGAACGACCGGGTCGATCAGGATGCCGGGCACGGCTGGGCCGAGGTGCACGTGAACGGCCTGGGCTGGGTCGGTTTCGATGTCTCCAACGGCTATTCGCCCGACGAGCGCTATGTCCGTGTCGCCACCGGGCTCGATTATCGCGAGGCTGCGCCGATCGCGGGGATCACCTTTGGCCGCGGCACCGAGGCGATGACGGTGACGCTGCAAGTGCAGCAGGTCCAGCAGTAAGGCAACGACCGGGCTAGGCTCGTCACCCCCACGCAGGCGGGGTCCCGCTTAATTTCGTCAAGCGCAACAGAAGCGGGATTCGCGCGTTCGCGGGAATGACGATGTGGCTTGTACAGTTGGTTGGCGCAGCCCGACTTTTCCACAACGGCCATTGCCGCTTGACCGATTGTTGCGCATCGCGCCTTATGCGCGCCATGCGAATGAAGGGGGAGGACGCTCCTATGACATATTGCGTCGGGATGCGCCTGGACAAGGGGCTGGTGTTCATGTCGGACACCCGGACGAACTCGGGCGTCGACAATATCAGCACGTTCAAGAAGATGTTCACTTGGGAAAAGCCGGGCGATCGCTACATCACGGTGATGACGGCGGGCAATCTGGCGACCACCCAGGGCGTGGTCAGCGTGCTCGAGGAGCGCACCAAGGCGCCGCACGAGCGCAAGCCTTCGATCATGGAGGCGCCCACCATGTTTCAGGTCGCGCGCATCATCGGCGAGACGCTGCGCGACGAGATTGCGCGGACCCGCGCCATCGCGGGCGAAAGCGCATCCTCGACGTTCAGCGCGTCGATGATCGTCGGCGGCCAGATTGCCGGCATGGACCCCAAGCTGTTCATGATCTATCCCGAGGGCAATTTCATCGAGGCGGGCGATGACACGCCCTTCTTCCAGATCGGCGAGACCAAATATGGTCGCCCGATCCTGGTGCGCGCCTATGATCGCGACATGTCGTTTCACGATGCGATCAAGCTGCTGATGGTGTCGTTCGATTCGACGATCAAGGCGAACCTGTCCGTGGCGCTGCCGCTCGATCTGCAGATCTATGCCGCAAACAGCTTTGCTGGGCGCAACCGGCGGATTCAGGCGAGCGATCCCTATTACAACCTGATCGCCGACCAGTGGAGCGATGCGTTGAAAAACGCGTTTCATTCCCTGCCCGATTATACCGGGTGATGCCGCTTGCGCCTGCCGATGGCGCGCCCTAATTTGGGCCGATGAAAACCAAGACGCGCAACATCCTCATTTTTCTGGGCCTCACGACTGCGGTTGTCGGGGGTGCCGGCTGGTATTTCCTGAGCGGTGACAAGGCGCAGCTCGATATCGCCCAAGTCAGCGGCCCGTCGCCGGAAATCACCGCGCCCCGCAAGGAAATCTTCCCGACGATCAATGTCGCAGATGTGAAGCCCTGGGGCCCGAACGAAGCCCCCAAGGCGGCCGAAGGGCTGCAGGTGGCGCGTTTTGCCGATGGGCTCGATCATCCGCGATCGATGCTGGTGTTGCCCAATGGCGATGTGCTGGTCGCCGAAACCAACAGTCCGCCGCGTGAAAATCCCGGCATCGAAGGCATGGTGATGCGCCTGCTGATGAACAAGGCGGGCGCGGGCGTCAAATCGGCAAACCGCATCTCGCTGCTGCGCGACAGTGATGGCGACGGCAAGGCCGAGACGAAGACGCCGTTCCTCGAAGGGCTGAACTCGCCTTATGGCATGGTGCTGATTGGCGACACGCTCTATGTCGCGAACACCGACGCCGTCATGGCTTTCCCCTATTCGGAAGGGCAGACGAAGATCACCGCCAAGGGCCGCAAGGTGCTGAGCCTGCCCGCCCAGAAGCCCAACAACCACTGGACGCGCAACCTGATCGCCAATGCCGACGGCACCAAGCTGTTCGTCGCCATCGGCTCCGCCTCGAACGTCGCAGAAAAGGGGCTGGAGGTCGAGAAGGGCCGCGCGCGGATCATCGAGCTTGACTTGGCGACCGGCAAGAAGCGCGACTTCGCGGTCGGCCTGCGCAACCCGGTCGGCATGGCCTGGGAGCCCAGTTCGGACGCGCTGTGGACCGTGGTCAACGAACGCGACATGCTGGGATCGGACCTCGTGCCCGATTACCTCACCAAGGTGGAAGCCGGCATGCATTTCGGCTGGCCGTGGAATTACTGGGGCGGATACGAGGATTTCCGCGTCGAACCGCGCCGTCCGGAACTGCGCGAATATACCCGCCGCCCCGATTATGCGCTTGGCACCCATGTCGCGCCTCTGGGCCTGACCTTTGCGGAGAAGGCCGCGTTGGGCAGCGGCTTTGCCAATGGCGCGTTCGTAGCGCTGCACGGATCGTGGAATCGCAAGCCGGCTTCGGGCTACAAGGTGGTGTTCGTGCCGTTCGGCGAGAACGGCCGCCCTGCGGTCATCCGCGATGCCAAGGGCAAGGTCACCGGCGGGCTGCCGGTCAACGTGCTCTCGGGCTTCCTCACCAAGAGCGGCGATGCCAAGGGCCGCCCGACCGACGTAACGATCGACAGCAAGGGCGCGCTGCTGGTCACCGATGACGTCTCGGGTATCGTGTGGCGGGTGAGCAATCCCAAGGTCCAGGCCAAGCCGGTTCAGACCGCGATGCGTTGAACTTATCCCCTCCCTTCAGGGAGGGGTGCCCGAAGGGTGGGGTGGGCTACGCAGACGACTACGCCGTGACCCACCCCGGTTCAGCAAGCTGAACCTGCTCCTCCCCCACGTGGGAGGGGAGAATTGCGCTTCAAGAGCAGGAACTTGGCCGCGCCCGCCGCGTAAGTCCTGCATGAGCAACAAACCTGACGATACCTCGCCCGCGCCCGATCAGGTGCGCCTGGCGGAGAAGGCGCTGAAGCTGAAGCAGCAAGGCGCACAGCCCGATGGTCCGGACTATCTGGAGCATCAGACCGACACTGCGGATATGGGCCGGATCGATGGTCCAAGTGATCACGATCCGCCGATGGGTGCGCTCGACGCCGAAGGCCATCGCCCGGTTCTCGAACGCTCCAGAAAGGTCCGCTGATCCATGCATATCCAGTTCAACACCGACAATCGGATTACCGGCGATGAGGCTCTGGCTGCACAGGCGGAACAAATCGTCGAGTCACGGCTGAATCGTTTCTCGAGCCGCCTGTCGCGCGTCGAGGTCCATCTCGCCGATGTGAACGGCCCCAAGGGCGGTAGCGACGATATCGTGTGCACGCTCGAGGCGCGGCCCGAGGGGGGCAAGCCGGTGACGGTCAAGGGGAATGCGGGTCAGGTCGAAAGCGCGATCCGCGATGCCTCGGACAAGATGCAGGCGCTGCTCGATACGCATTTCGGCAAGCTGCGCACGCACTGATTGCCACGAATTCCAACGAAAAAGGCCCGCTGTCACGGCAATGACAGCGGGCCTTTTCTGTTGCTCCTGCGAGGTTACCAGATGCGGATGCGCTGTTCCGGCGGCAGGTAGAGCGCGTCACCGGGCTTCACGTTGAACGCCTTGTACCATTCGTCGAAATTGCGGACGGTGCCGTTGGCGCGATAGTTGGGCGGCGAGTGCGGATCGGTGTTGAGCTGCTGGCGCAGATACTCGTCGCGCGACTTGTTCCGCCACACCTGTGCCCAGGCCATGAAGAAGCGCTGGTCGCCGGTCAGCCCGTCGATCACCTTGTCTTCCTTGCCGTTCAAGTGGATCTTGTACGCGCGATAGGCCATCGAGAGCCCGCCGACATCGCCGATATTCTCGCCGAGCGTCAGCGCACCGTTGACGCAGGTCTTGCCGTCGTCGAGCGGGCAGAGCGCGCTATATTGGGCTACGAGCGCGCTGGTCAGCTTCTTGAAATTCGCTTGATCCTCAGGGGTCCACCAGTCGCGCAGCACGCCATCGCCGTCCGACTTGGAACCCTGATCGTCGAAGCCATGGCCCATCTCATGGCCGATGACACCGCCGATCGCGCCATAGTTCACCGCCGGGTCCGCCGACAGGTTGAAGAAGGGCGGCTGCAGGATGGCGGCGGGGAAGACGATCTCGTTGCGCGGCGGAGAATAATAGGCATTCACCGTCTGCGGCAGCATGAACCATTCGGTCTTGTCGATCGGCTTGCCCAGCTTGGACAGATTGTCGCGATAGGCCCAGGTGCCCGCCGCGATCGCATTGTCCAGCGCCTTGCCGGGCGTGATCGTCAGCGTGTCATAGGTCTCGAACTTCTCGGTATAGCCGATCTTGGGGGTGAACTTGGCGAGCTTCTGCCGTGCCTCGACCTTGGTCGCCTCGCCCATCCACTTGATGTCGTTGAGGTTGGCGGCCATCGCCTTGCGGAGGTTGCCGACCAGCTCGTCCATCGCGGCCTTGTTTTCGGCCGGGAAATAGCGGTCCGCATAGATCTTGCCGACGATCTCGCCCATCGATCCCTCGACCGCCGCAACACCGCGCTGCCAACGCTCGCGCTGCTGCTTCTGGCCGCCGAGCACGGTGCCGTAGAACGCGAAATTGGCCGCATCGATGTCCGAGGGCAGCACGCTTGCCGCGTTCGACAGGAAGCCCGCTGCCAGCCAGGCCTGCCACGCCTCGATCGGCGCGGTGTTGGCGAGCTTGAACAGGCCGGGAATGCCGCTGCCGAGCTTTGCCACCTGTTCGGGTGTCAGTTTCTCCGTCGCGATTTCTTCGGCGGTCGGGGTGAGCTGGCGCACGACATATTCCTGCTCGCCGTCGACGCCCACGGTCTTGATGAAGGTCTCGACCGGGAAGCCGTTGCCCAGCGCGAGCATCTCGGCCTTGCTGAGCTTGTTATAGGTGATGTTGCGGTTGCGGCCGATGGCGCGGTCCCAGTGCTCGGTGGCAATGGCCTTTTCAAGGTCATAGACCATCTGTGCCGCCTTGGCCGGATCGGCATAGCCCGCCTTGCCCAGCAGGAAGGTCAGATACTGCATATAGGCGGCGCGGACCTTCAGGTTCGCCTCGCTGTCGACCAGGTAATAATCGCGGTCGGGCATGCCGAGGCCCGCCTGGGTGACCTGGAAGATGTACTTGTCGGTCTGCTTGGAATCGATGTCGACGAACCCGGCGACCGGGCTGCGGAAACCGGGCGTGCCGAACAGCTTCGCCAGGTCCTCGCGCGTCTTCACCGCCTTGATCTTGTCGAGATAGGGCTGGGCAGGGGCGAGGCCTGCAGCGTCGATCGCGGCGGTATCGAGATAGGCATTGTAGAACGCGGCGACCTTGCCTGCGCCGGTGTTGATCGCGGGCTTGGTAGCAGCAAGTTCGTCGATGATCTTGCGTACGCGCTGCTCGGACTTTTCGGCAAGTAGGGTGAAGGCGCCATAGCGCGAACGGTCGGCGGGAATCTCGAACGTGTCGAGCCACTTGCCGTTGACGTACGCGTAGAAATCGTCGCCCGGCTTGACGGCGGGGTTCATCAGTGTCGTGTCGACGCCCCAGGTGCCCCAGAAATCGCGCGCGGTCGTGGTGATGCCTTCGGCATCGGTGGTGCCGCCGCTGGCGGTATCGCCCGCGGCTTCGGCCTCGATCAGCATGTCGATATCGCCCGGCTGGGCATCGTGCTCATGCGCCTGGGCGGGTGCAGCCGCGAGTGCGACCAGCGCGGCGGACGCGAGCAGGAAATTCTTGACCATTATAGCTCCCCGGATGGTGTCTGAAGGCCCGGACATACGGGCGCTTGCCATCGACCCGCAGCGTGCGGGAGGCGATGATGGTTTCAAACGTAATCGGACACCCCGGGGGCTGCAAAGCTTTTCGGCAGGCGGTCGTTTGTCGTCGACAAACGGCTTGGACGATCAGGCCGACAGCGTGGCGTCCGCAGGGCTCCAGCGCGACCAACCGGGCTCGGCCAGGACCTTGCGGCCCGGCAGCACGCTGCGGCTTTCGGTTCCGGCAAGGTCGAGCGTGTGTTCGCGGATGGTGCGCATCGCATGCCAGTTGGCGGTGGCGCGGTCCTGGGTGAGATTGACCGTCATATAGCCGCGGCTACTGGTATCCGCCCATTTGAGCTGCGGGTTGCCGCGGATCAGCGCGCCGGCCACGTCCTTGGGCGCGACCGTCGGAGCATAGGTCTCGAAGCCGGGCGAGCTGACCGAATGGCCGGCGAACTCGACCCCCGCCGGCTTGCCATCGGCGGCCAGATCGAAGCCCCAGGCGTTGTGGCTGTCGCCCGAGAGCACGACCAGATCGGCATCGGCGGCCTGGGCGGACTTGAGCAGCGCCTCGCGCTGGACCGGGTAGCCGTCCCACGCATCCATGTTGAACGGCAGCCCCGCCTGGCTCGCGGCAAGACCAGCGGCGGAGCGGGTGCGGACGATCTCGGGTGCGTCCTTGGGCACCCATTGCGCGGTTTCGACCGGCAGCTTGAGTGAGCCCATCACGCATTGCTGCGCCCAGACCTGCCAGCGCGTGCCAGACGCCTTCGATGCCTTGAACTGCTCGCCCAGCCAGCGCGCCTGATCGTCGCCCAGCATGTGGCGGCTCGGGTCCATCCAGGTCTCGTCGCGGAACTTGGCCAGCGCCTTGGCCAGATCGCCGCCACCGGCAAAGGCCTCGGCCAGCTCGGCGGGCTTGTCGCGGCCCGACAGGCGGCTTTCGGTGCGGATGATCGTCGCGAGATTGCCGATCTGATAGCTGGTCCACAGCGCATCGGCGGGGTTGAGGTCGGCCACCGGCATCCATTCGCGATAGACCTGCTCGGCAATGCGGCGGCGGGTGGCATAGTCGCCCTCGGCCCCGTCCTGATGGTTCTGCGCGCCGCCCTTCCAGGCGTCGTTGGCGATCTCGTGATCGTCCCACATCGCGATCATCGGCACGCTCTGGTGCAGCGCCTGCAGATCGGGATCGAGCCGGTAACTGGCATAGCGCAGGCGATAGTCGGCGAGCGTGATCATCTCGTGATCGGGCTGGACCAGACGACCGGCCAGCGCCTGGGCGCGCGTCGGGTACACGTCCGGGCCATATTCGTAGATATAGTCGCCCAGGTGCAGCGCGAGGTCGATATCCTTGCGCGCGGCGGCATGACCATAGGCGTTGAACCAGCCGAAGGGCAGGTTGGAGCAGGAGAAGACGCCAAGATTGAACGCCTGCGTTTCGCCCTTCGGCAAGGTGCGCGTGCGGCCCACGGGTGACTTGGATCCGTCTGCGGCCACGAAGCGGTAGTAGTACCAGCTGCCGGGCTTCAGGCCGCGCACGGTGATCTTGGCGATATGATCGCGCGCGCCGCTGGCCGTCACCGATCCGCCGCCAACAACCTTGGCGAAATCGGGCGTCGCGGAGAGTTCTGCGGTCAGTCGCGCGTCATTATCCGCGACATAGCGCGTCCACAGCAGCACCGAATCGGCGGAGGGCTCGCCGCTCGCCACGCCATGGGTGAAGCCGCGGGCCGACGCGAAGGCCAGGGCTGCGCCGGGCAGCGAAAGCGCCGCAAGCCCGAAGGTTCCGGCCTTGAGCAGCAGTCGGCGATCGATCGTCATGGTCATGGGCACGCCCCTCTCGTGTTGTGTTTGCGTCCATCGGACAGCGCGGGCGCCTTTTGGTCAAGGGACATTGCGGGCGTGTGACAATCGTCCAGCCGACGAAAATTACAGAAATATGACATTAAGGAGTAATTTATGTGACATTCATATTGCCATGGGTGTCACATAAGCGTAGCATTTGGCTCGTCACACACGGAAAGGATATGCTGACATGAACACCAAAGTTATCACATTCGCGGCCCTGGCCGCCCTCGGTATGGCTGCTCCGGCGATTGCCCAGCCTGTGCAGAACCGGGCGGCGGCGAACGAGATCGGCTATGAGAGCGGCTCGCTCGGCTATGCCGCGCTGCTCAAGGGCAATTATCCGGTCGCGCTCGAACAGATGCAGGCGGCCGAGCAACAGGTTTCTCCTTCCGCCCGGCGCGATCCCGCACGGTTGATCAACATGGGCCTGGCCTATGCCAAGATGGGCGATCTCACCCAGGCGCGCAGCCATTATCAGGCCGCGATCGACGCCGAGCGCTCGTTCGACGTGATCCTGTCCGACGGGCGGGTGATGGACAGCCGCGTCGCCGCACGGCACGCGCTGCGTCGTCTCGACCAGGGCTATGCCAGCCGCTGATCGCGCTCTGCCATCAAGGGCTGACTGAATCGACCCGGCCGGAGATCATCCGGTCGGGTCTTGTCTTGTGGATGAGCCAATGTGACACATTGGCCACGCAAGGCACGCATAATCGCTTCATCTGCACGCCGCCCGTGCGCGCGGCAATTGTTTGCAATGCCCTGACCGACGCCCAGGCCATTGGCCTAACGCGCCGAAAACCAACAGTTTTGTCGCTCAGGCGCGGCGTTTGTCGCACAATTTTCACATAAGACTCCAAAGAGTCATATTCCTGTCGCTGCTCTGTCATGGAAATGGCCCCGCCGGGTCATCATGCCTGCCTATCTGCCGCCTCGAACGGTGTTCCAGGGGGTGGAATCAGCTCATCTCCGCTCGTTCCTCAAAAGGCTGACAGCGATCGCTGTCCTGATTTGCGGAGATTCCAAGATGCTTAATGCACGTGTTCGTTCGGTCCTGATGGTCTCGGTGGCCGCGCTCGCGGTTTCGGCCTGCGGTGCAGACGATGTTGCCTCGCCCGGCGAAGGCACGATCGTCGTTCCCGCCCCCGCTCCGGCACCTGCCCCGGCTCCGACTCCGACGCCCACCCCGACGCCGACCCCCACCGGCCCGGCTGCCGACTGCCCCAATGGCACCGCCAATGTTGGCACCATCACCACCGGCGGTGGCGCTGTCGTCCGCAACTGCCAGCTTTCGGGAACCATCACCACCAACCTGGTGATCCCGCGTCGCGCCGGCACCGTCTATTCGCTTTCGGGCCGCGTCCAGGTCGGCATCGATGTCGGCCCCACCGCCAGCACCGGCACCCCCGCCATCCTGACCATCGAGCCGGGCGTGACCTTCTTCGGTTCGTCGGGCGCCGACTTCCTGCTGGTCAATCGCGGCTCGCAGCTGTTCGCCGAAGGCACCGCCGATCGTCCGATCATCTTCACCGCGCGTGACAACATCACCGGCGCCGCAACGGCCAACTCCAAGGGCCTGTGGGGCGGTGTCGTGATCCTCGGCCGTGCGCCGCTGTCCGACTGCGCCACCGGTTCGCCGACCAATCCCGGCGGCACCCGCACCGATTGCTCGGGTGTGGTGGAAGGCACCAACGCCAATTATGGCGGTGCCGTCCCGACCGACAATAGCGGCCGCATCGCCTTCTTCCAGGTCCGCTATTCGGGCTTCGAAGTCCAGCCGGGCAACGAACTGAACGGCATCACGCTGGCAGGCGTGGGCTCGGGCACCTTCTTCCAGAACGTGCAGGTCTATAACAGCTCGGACGACGGCATCGAATGGTTCGGCGGACGCGTCAACGGCCGCAACCTGGTCGGCCTGGGCAATGACGACGACACGTTCGACATGGACCTCGGCTACAAGGGCTTCAACCAGTTCCTGCTCGGCATCCAGACCGCCAGCGCCAACCACGTGATCGAAGGCGATTCGAACGGCAACGAACAGGCCGAGCCGCGCACCGCCTGGTCGATGTCGAACGCGACCTTCGTTTCGACCCAGACCACTGCTGACGAAGCCGCGATCCTGCTGCGTGGCGGCATGGACTTTGCCGCGTTCAACAGCGTCATCACCGGTCCCGGCTGGTGTCTCGATGTCGATTCGGCCGTGACCGTGCAGCCAACCGGCACCGCGGGTGCAGGCGACGAAGCTGGTCCGCCGCGCTTCGAATCGGTGTTCCTGAGCTGCCCCAACGCCTTTACCGACGATGGCAACGTCACCGTCGCGGCGATCCAGGCGCTGTTCACCGGTGGCACCAACAACACCACCAACGGCACCTCGACGCTGTCGGGCATCTTCATCAACGGCGCGAACGAAACCGCGCGTCCGGTGTTCAACGTGACCGCGATCAACAGCTTCTACACCGCCGTCACCTATATCGGCGCTGTGCGCGATGCTGCCGACACCCGCTTCCAGGGCTGGACCTGCGGCCTCTACAGCTCGACGCCGGCTTGCACCGCTGTGCCGAGCATTCCGACCACCTGATTGCAGACCGCTGACCGGTTCCGGGGCGGCGGCGAACAAGCGCCGCCGCCCCTTTTTTGAATTTCTGGAGGGACATATGGCGAAGTTCACGCCGCTTTCATTCGCTGCATTGCTGATGGTCAGCTCGGCGCTGGTTTCGCCGGCGGCCTTTGCCCAGGAGGCGCCCGCGCCCCAGGCCGATGCTCCCGCCGCCCCCGCTGCCGATGCCCCGGCCGAAGACGTGCCGGCCGAAGACGATATCGAGATTTCGGGTCCGGGTGCCGGCGGCAATAGCGAAATCGTGGTGCGCGGTGTCTTCATCCCCAATGTGATCAAATCGACCCCCGAAGTCGTCTCGGTGCTGAGCGAGGCGGACATTGCCCGCACCGCCGATGGCGACATTGCCGGGTCGCTCCAGCGCGTGACCGGCCTCAGCGTCGTCGGCGGCCGCTTCGTGTTCGTCCGCGGCCTGGGCGAGCGCTATTCGCTCGCGCTGATGAACGGATCGCCGCTGACCTCGCCCGATCCGCTGCGCCGCACGGTGCCGCTCGACATCTTCCCGACCAGCGTCATCGCCTCGACCACCATCCAGAAGAGCTATTCGGTCGACTATCCCGGCGAATTCGGCGGCGGCGCGATCAACCTCACCACCAAGTCGGTACCGCGCGACCCGTTCTTCAAGATCGAGTTCAGCACCGGCGGCGACACGATCACCACCGGCGAGGTCGGCTATACCTATTTCGGTTCGTCGACCGACTTCACCGGTTTCGACAATGGCGCGCGCACGCTGCCGCGCAACCTGCGTAACGCCTTTGCCTCGGGCAATCCCATCACCGCCGGCGCCAATTTCACCGCCGCGCAGGTGCGTGACCTGACCGCGAGCCTGGCCAATGCCAACACCTCGCTCATTCAGCGCAACAACAATATTCCGGTCAATTTCTCCGGCCAGCTCAGCGGCGCGACCAACTTCCTCGTGGGCGACGTCAATATCGGCATTGTCGGTGCGGCCGGCATCAACAACACCTGGCGTACGCGCGGCGGCGTGCAGCAGATTTCGCAGGGCATCGTGCCGCAAAATGGTGTCGACGCGCTGCTGCCGGACATCAACTTCAATTATCTGACGACGGAAAACCGCATCGTCGTCAACGGCCTGTTTGGCGTGACGGCCGATGTCGGCGAGCACAAGTTCAAATGGACCAACGTTTTCATCCGCGACACGGTGAAGGACGCCTCGATCCGCGAAGGCATCGATGCGCGCATCACCGACACGCGCCTGATCAATCGCAGCCGTACCACCTGGTTCGAACGTCAGCTGATCAACACCCAGTTTGTCGGCGAGATGAAGTTCGACGACTTCCGCCTGAACTTCCGTGGTAGCTATGCCAATTCGCAGCGCGAAGCGCCGTATGAGCGGACCTTCGACTATACGTTCAGCGCCGCCGCGAACGATTTTGTCAACGACCTGCAGTCGGCGGGCGAGGGCGCGCGCATCGCGTTCAGCGACCTCGACGACAATGTCTACGGCGCGAATGTCGATCTGGCCTATGAGACCGATATCGGCGTGCCGATCACCTTCACGGCGGGCTATGCCTATTACAAGAACGATCGTACGTCGATCCGCCGCGACTTCCGCTTCCTGAGCGGCCAGGGCCCGCTGCCCTTTGCCGTGTCGCAGCAGCGTCCCGATTTCCTGCTGTCGGATTTCAACGTCTATACGTTCGATGTGCGCCTGTTCGAAACCTCGGGTTCGAACGGTGCGGCGGCCTATGACGCCGGGCTGGAAGTCCATGCCGGCTATCTGCAGTTCGAGGCAGAGCTGGCCGACAGCCTGCGCCTTCAGGCGGGTGTCCGCTACGAGGACGGCGACCAGTTCGTGATGCCGCTCGACCTGTTCGGCCTGGGCAGCGCCAATCTGGTTCCGACCAACATCAAGAAGGATGACTGGCTGCCGGCGGCGACGCTGACCTGGAACCTCGCTGAGAACATGCAGCTGCGCTTTGCTGCGTCGAAGACCATTGCCCGCCCGCAGTTCCGCGAACTGGCACCGCAGCAGTATCTCGACCTCGAATTCGACCGCACGTTCTTCGGCAACCCGTTCCTGAAGAACAGCCGCCTGATCAACCTGGAATCGCGCTTCGAATGGTATTTCGAGCGTGACCAGCGCCTGACCGCCGCGATCTTCTACAAGGACATTAAGGACCCGATCGAGAATCTGGGCTTCCGCCAGGGCGACAACTTCTTCACCACCTTCGCAAACGCACCCAAGGCGACGCTTTATGGTGCGGAAATCGAGCTGGTGAAGTTCTTCGACCTGATCGATCTGGGCGGTACGTTCTTCGAAGAGCGCCGGATGCTGATCGCAGCCAACTATACCTACACCAATTCGGACGTGAAGGTGACCACGCAGGACATGATCGCCGACCCGCTGAGCGGCGCGATGGTGGCGGCTTCAACCATCTTCCGCACCGGCGGCTTTGCGTTGACCGGCCAGTCGGACCATATCGCCAACATCCAGTTCGGCATGGAAAGCACCGGCGAGCGGCTGTCGCAGCAGACCATCCTGCTGTCGTGGAACAGCAACCGCGTCACCAATCGCGGTCCGGCCGGCCAGCCCGACTTTGTCGAATATACCGGCCCGCGGCTGGACTTCGTCTGGCGCGAAGGCTTCAAGCTGTTCAACCGGACGGGTGAGCTGAAGTTCGAGGCGCGCAACCTGCTGAGCACCGACTATGTCGAGTTCCAGCAGCTCAACCGCTCGCTGATCCTCAACAACGCCTATGAGATCGGCCGCGGCTTCCAGATCAGCGCTTCGTTGCAGTTCTGATCGTACGGGCGTCCGCCCATCAGGACCATGAAAGGGGGGAGGCGGCCAGTGCGCCGGCTCCCCTTTTTCGTTCGCGCCCAGTGGGCTGCGCAGCATCACCTTCAAATATCTGTCACAAACTGGTAATCCAACCGTCACGGGCTGCGCCTAGCAGCATCGCGAGGCCATGGGGATCGGCCTGAAGCGGGGAGTGATTCGTGGCATCAGCGGCCCAGAATGGCGCGCAGACCGGCCTCAGTGCTTCGCTATCCCGTTTCCGTCTCGCGCGGTTTCAGGGGCAGCAGGGCGGCTGGACCAGGTTTCTTCCGCAGGGTCTGTATGGCTGGCTGCTCGTGCTGGCGCTGATCATCCAGGTTGCCCGGCTCGTCTGGACGATCGTCACGCCCATCGCCCCGCTGGGTGGCTGGCAGGCGCGCACCGCGAACGTGATGTCGCCCGCCGCGCGTGCCGCGCTGTTTGCGAGCTTCGACGGTTTCGATCGCGCCGCTGCCGGGGGCGGCGAGGCGAGCGCAGCGGTCACCTCGCTCGATCTGACGCTCTACGGCCTGCGCATGAACGAGGCGTCGGGTGGTGGCAGTGCGATCATCGCAGGCTCGGACGGGGTGCAGCGCAGCTATGCGGTGGGCGAGGAGGTCTCGCCCGGGGTCAAGCTGGTGCAGGTGCTGTTCGACCATGTCGTGCTCGAACGCGGCGGGACGCGCGAAAGCCTGTTCCTTGACCAGTCGGTGCCTGCCGAGACCGTCGGCGATGCGCCGATGACCGCCGCTCCTGCGGCCGGTGCCGCTCCGCCCCCCGTCGTCCAGGCGCCCGGCCCGCTCAATGCTGAGGCGATCACCGCCGGCATCGGCTTTGCCCCGCGCATGGAAAATGGCCGCGCGACCGGCTTTGCCGTCACCCCCAAGGGCGATGGCGCGGTCTTTGCCCAGGCGGGCTTTCGCGCCGGCGACATCGTCGTCGAGATCAACGGCCGCAAGGTCAGCTCTGCCGCCGATGCCGCGGCGCTGACCGGCCAGCTCAAGCCCGGCGCGCGCCTGTCCTTGCAGGTCGAGCGCGGCACCGAAACCCTTCCCATCGCGATCATCATTCCGGAAAAATGAAAAAACACATCTCCCTTTTCGCGTTGGGCGTCGCCCTCGTATTCGCCCAGCCCGCAGCCGCGCAGCACAGCTTGAATGTGCGCGATGCCGATGTGCGCGCGTTCATCGAGGATGCGGCGCAGGTGACAGGGCGCACCTTCATCATCGATGGCCGGGTGCAGGGCAAGGTATCGGTGGTGACCGATAGGCCGCTGAGCCGCAGCGAATATTTCGAGGTGTTCCTCTCCACGCTGCGCGCCAACGGTCTCATCGCGGTGCCGACCGCGAACGGTGCCTATCGCATCCAGCCGACCGATGGCGCGGCGTCCGCGCCGGGCCGGGTCGGCAGCCGGGGTGCGCAGAACGAGTTCGTCACCGAGGTGTTCCGCCTGCGCGCGATCGATGCGACCACCGCGGTCGAGACGCTGCGTCCGCTGGTCAGCCGCGAGGGATCCATCACCGCCAATCGCAGCGGCAACAGCCTGGTCGTCGCCGATTATGCCGACAATATCCGCCGGATCCGCGCGCTGATCGGTCAGATCGACCGCGACAATGCCACGACCCAGGTCATCACGCTGAACCATGCCGGCGCGCGCGAGATCGCGATGACGCTGCAGCAGCTCGCCCCCGCGCCCGGCGGCGGCGCGGAAGGCGGCGGTGGTGCGCCCTTGGTGTCGGTGGTCGCGGTGGATTCGAGCAATTCGGTCGCGCTGCGCGGAGATGCGCCGACGGTCGCGCGGCTGACCGCGATCGCCAAGGAGCTCGATGCGCGCGCGGCAAACGGCAGCGAGATTCGCGTGATCTGGCTCGATTATGCCGATGCCGAACAGCTGGTGCCGGTGCTGCAGATGATGGTCGGCGCGCAGGGTGGCGGCGGGGTGACGCCGATGTCCGCGACTCCTGCGGCGGCACCGTCTGCGAACGGCACTGCCCCTGCCGCAGCGTCGGCCCCGGTCGGCGGTGCCGTGGCGCTTTCCAACGGGCGCGGCCAGGCGATCATCACGCGTTACGAGGGCGCGAACGCGGTCATCATCTCGGCCCCGGTCGATGTCCAGCGCTCGCTCGCCGAACTGGTGCGCCAGCTCGACATCCGCCAGGAACAGGTGCTGGTCGAGGCGATCATCGTCGAGATTTCGGACCGCGTCGCGCGCGAGCTCGGCGTGCAGTTCCTGATCGGCGGCAAGGACATCCCCTTCCTCGTCACGCCGTTCAGCAACGTCTCGCCCAACATTCTCGATATCGCGGGCGGTCTGCTCGCCGACGAACTCGACGAGACGACCACGGTCATCAACGGCAACACCGTCACCACCAGCAACAACAGCGCGGTGGGCAACCTGCTGCGCCAGAACGCAGCGCAGAGCATCCTGGGTGCGCGCGGGGGCTATTCGGGCTTTGCCGCCGATATCGGCAGCAACCGCGTGCTGGGCGCGATCATCAACGCGGTGCAGGAAGACAGCGAATCGAACATCCTGTCGACGCCGTCGCTGACCGTGAACGACAATGTTAAGGGATCGATCCTGTTCGGTCAGGAAATCCCGATCAGCACGGGCGAGGCGCTGTCGAACAATTTCGACAATGCCTTCCGCACCATCCAGCGCCAGAATGTCGGCATCGAGCTGGAGGTGAAGCCGCAGATCAATGCGGGCAACCAGGTCAAGCTCGACATCCGCCAGGAGGTCAGCTCGATCGTCGGCCCCGTCAGCGACGATTTCAACGAGCTCATCATCAACAAGCGCGAAGTGAAGACCACGGTCACGGTGAAGGACCGCGAGATCATCGCGTTGGGCGGCCTGCTCGACGATAACGAGCGGCGCACGCTCCAGAAGATTCCGCTGCTCGGCGACATCCCGATCCTGGGCGAGCTGTTCAAGTCGCGCGGCAAGCAGCGGACCAAGACCAACCTGATGGTGTTCATCCGCCCGACGATCCTGCGCACCGCTGCCGACGCGCAGGCGCTGGCGGCGCGCCGCTACAATTATGTCCGCGCCGCGCAGATCGAGTTCGACCCCAAGGCCGAGCCGTCGCTCGACAAGATCGTGCTTGAATATCTCGGCGCGAACGTGCCGGTTGCGCCGCCCGCCGGGCCGAACGATCAGGTGGTGACGCCGCGCGCCATGCCCGGCACCGCGCCGATCGACAGCACGACGCTGCCGCCCAGCCAGCCAGCGCAGCAGCAGCAGCAGGAACTCCCGCCAACCGGAGGCCAGCCATGATCATCCGCAAGGGCGATGCGCCGGACGAAGCCGCCGACACCACCGTTGATGCCGAGCAGCCAGCCGCTGTCGAACGCACGCTGACCCGGGTGATGCTCGACATTCCCTATGGCTTTGCCCGCGATAATGGCGTGGTGATGCTGGGCGAGATCGATGGGCGGCTGAAAGTCGCGCTACGCGAGGGTGCGGACCCGGTCGCGCTGCTCGAGGTCCGGCGCTATCTCGCGATGCCGTTCGATGTCGAGCTCGCGCCGGTAGCGCAGTTCGAACGCTATCTGTCCGATCATTATGCGGTCGATGGCAATGCCGCGGCGATGGCGAGTTCGCTCAACATCGATGGCGGCGATCTCGAACTGCTGGCGAGCGATCTGCCCAGCGCCGAGGACCTGCTCGACAGCGCGGACGATGCGCCCGCGATCCGGCTGATCAACGGCGTGATTGCCGAGGCCGCGCGCCAGGGCGTGTCGGACATCCATATCGAGCCGTACGAGACCGGCCTCGTCATCCGCATGCGCATGGATGGCGTGCTGCAGGAAAAGCTGCGCATGCCCCCTAATGTCGCGCCGGTGATCGTCAGCCGTATCAAGGTGATGGCGCGGCTCGACATTGCCGAGCGCCGCGTGCCGCAGGACGGGCGCATCGGCCTCACCATCGGCGGCAAGCTGCTCGACGTGCGCGTCTCGACGCTGCCCAGCCGCGCGGGCGAACGCGTGGTGCTGCGTCTGCTCGACAAGGAAAATGCGAACATGGATCTGGGGTTGCTGGGCATGAGCCCGCGCACCCACAAGATCCTCGCCGATGCGCTGGCCGAGCCCAATGGCATCATCCTGGTCACCGGCCCGACCGGATCGGGCAAGACGACAACGCTCTATTCGTGCCTCAAGCAGCTGAACGACGGTTCGCGCAACATGCTGACGGTCGAGGACCCGGTCGAATATGCGATCGAGGGCGTCGGCCAGACCCAGGTCAATGCCAAGGTCGGCCTGACCTTCGCCGCGGGGCTGCGCGCGATCCTGCGCCAGGACCCCGATGTGGTGATGATCGGCGAAATCCGCGACCACGAGACGGCCGAAATCGCGGTCCAGGCGTCGCTCACCGGGCATCTGGTGCTTTCGACCGTGCACACCAACGATGCGATCGGCGCGATCACCCGCATGCGCGACATGAAGATCGAGCCGTTCCTGCTCGCCTCGACGCTGCGCGCGGTCGTCGCGCAGCGGTTGGTGCGGCGGCTGTGCCCCGAATGCCGCGAGCCGGTCCAGGCCGATGGCTCGCTCGCCTCGCTGCTTGGCTTCGACAAGGGCACCGTGGTCTATCGCCCCGTCGGCTGTGACGCGTGCAATCATACCGGCTTTGCCGGGCGCATCGGCGTGTTCGAGGCGGTGCGGGTCGACGAGACCATCCGCCGCCTGATCAACGACAATGGCGACGAGGCGATCATCGCGCGGCACGCCTTCCTCAATGCGCCGAATCTCGGCTCTGCCGCGCGCGAGCTGGTGCGGACGGGCCAGACCACGGCGGAAGAGGCGATCCGCATCTCCCGGCGCGAGGCCGAGCCAGTTCCGCCCGAAATGATCGATGGCTGACTTTGCCTATCGGGTGATCGATGCGGCCGGGCGCGAGCGGGAAGGGCGCATTTCGGCCGCATCCGACGCGCAGGCACGCGCCGCGCTGATCCGAAAGTCCTTCCATATCGTCGCGGTCTCGCCTGCACCGCCGCGCAAGCCGCTGCTGTCGCGCGACGCCACCGCGCGCCTCAGCCCCAAGCAATTGACGCTGTTCACCCGGCAGATGTCGTCGCTGATGAGCGTCAGCCCCTTGGAAGAGGCGCTGCGTACGATCAGCCGCCAGACCGAGAAAGCGAACGCGCGAGCGGTGCTGATCAACGTGCATGGCGGGGTGATGGAGGGCCAGTCGCTCGCCGAGGCGATGGCGCGTGAACCGCGCAGCTTCCCGCCGCTCTATCGCGCGATGATCAGCGCGGGCGAAAGCTCGGGCTCGCTGCCCGTCATCACCGAGCGGCTGGCGATGCTGCTCGAACAGCAGGCCGAGGTGCGCGGCAAGCTCATCTCGGCGCTCGCCTATCCGATCATCCTGACGCTGGTGGCGCTGGGCGTGGTCGCGGGGCTGATGATCTCGGTGGTGCCGCGCGTGGTCGAGCAGTTCGACAATGCGCAGACCCAGCTGCCGCTGATCACGCGCATCGTCATCGGTATCTCGGCGTTCCTCGCCGACTGGTGGTGGGCGATCCTGGCGGCGATGCTGCTCGCAGGGGTCGCCTTCTGGCGCGCGATGAAGGTACCGCCGTTCAAGTACCGCGTCGATACGCTGCTGCTCAAGCTGCCCTTTATCGGCCGTCTGATCCGCGACATGAACGCCGCACGGCTGGCGCGCACGCTCGCGACCATGGTGCAGAGCCGCCTGCCGCTGCTCGAGGGGATGAAACTGACCACCCGCACCGTGCGCAACAGCGTGCTGCGCGAGGCGCTCGAACAGGCCGTCGAGGCGATCCGCTCGGGCGGTTCGCTGTCTGCGGCGCTGCGCAATGCGGGCACGTTCCCGCCGCTGCTGGTCTATCTGGTTGCGAGCGGCGAAAGCGCGGGCCAGCTCGACATCATGCTGGAGCGCGCCGCCGATTATCTGGAGCGCGAGTTCCGCAATTTCACGACCACCGCGATGGCGCTGCTGGAACCGGCGATCATCGTGGTGATGGGCGGGGCGGTCGCGCTGATCATCCTGTCGATCCTGCTGCCGATCCTGCAGCTTCAGAACCTCACCGGACTCTAGAGGAAGACCCCATGTTGAACATCCGAACCCTGCTGTTGAAGCGCCTGAGCCGCGAAACCCGCAAACGCGCCAACGGCTTCACCCTGGTCGAACTGATGGTGGTGATCTTCATCATCGGCCTGTTGGCTACCATCGTCGTCATCAACGTGCTGCCCAGCCAGGACAAGGCGATGACCGAAAAGGCACGCAGCGACATCGCGACTTTGTCCCAGGCGCTCGAAATGTACCGGCTCGACAACCTCGCCTATCCCGGCACGGCGGAAGGGCTGAACGCGCTGGTCACCGCGCCGCCGACGCTCGCCCAACCGGGCCGCTATCGCAGCGGCGGCTATATCAAGAAGCTGCCGCAGGATCCCTGGGGCCGCCCGTACCAATATGTCAGCCCCGGCACGACCGGCGCGTTCGACCTCTATTCGCTGGGCGCCGACGGCGCGCCGGGCGGCGAGGCGGAGAATGCGGACATCACGGCCGATGGGGCTTGAGTTCCTTCTGAAACGGCAACGGGCACGTGGACATGCCTCCGCCTCTTTCCCTCGTCACCCCCGCGCACGCGGGGGTCCCGCTTGTATCGCGACCGGTGTTAGCAAAGCGGGATTCCCGCTTTTGCGGGAATGACGGAGAGGGGTTGATCGCGTTGTCACCCTCACCCTTCCGGCGCGTCGCGCCTCCATCCCTCTCCCGCCGGGAGAGGGAAGGGGCCCGCGACGCGGAGCGGCGTGGGAAGGGTGAGGGCGAGCAGGGCTTCACCCTGATCGAACTGATGGTCGTGCTGTTCATCATCGGCCTGGTGGCAGGCGCGGTGGTGCTGGCGCTGCCGGGAGATAGCGCCGCGCTGTCCGAGGATGCCGACCGCTTTGCCGCGCGCGTCGCGGCGGCGCGCGACGAGGCGGTGGTGAGCGCGCGCCCGATTGCGGTGTGGATCGCGCCATCCGGTTATGGCTTCGATGCGCGGCAGGACCGCGCCTGGGTGCCGCTCGATGCACGCACGCTGCCCAGCCAGGACTGGAAGCCGGGGACCATCGCGCGGATCGAGGGCGATAGCGGCGAGGGCGAGAAGGACGCCGCCGAGCAGGGCCGTGCGCGCTTCTGGTTCGATGCAACCGGCCTGCCCAACCGGTCCGTCACCGTGGTACTGGCGCGCGGCTCGAACAGCGACCGAGTCGTGATCAGCGCGACCGGTGAGGTCAGCCG
>Ga0233424_10000123_pt1 | contig 107502 bp, 112 predicted proteins | sample Watercolumn_Towu_FD_181011 | JGI IMG/M metagenome (GOLD analysis project Ga0233424, IMG submission 181011) | Freshwater microbial communities from Lake Towuti, South Sulawesi, Indonesia - Watercolumn_Towuti2014_125_MG | ecosystem: Environmental > Aquatic > Freshwater > Lake | place...
CATCTGCGACGGCGCGCCGGACTCGAACAGGTAGATGACCCGCTTGGCCCGCGTCTTGAAGTGCGGCAAGCCGGGCAAGCCGCCGCGCGCCTGCGCGCCCTGCGTCGCCGCGGCGAACAAGTGCGGATTGAGCAACGACGCCAGCGCGGCAGTGCCGATGCCCGTGGCGGTGCGGGAGAAGAAATGGCGGCGGGTGAGCAGGCAAGTGTGGTCGGTGACTGGTTCGTGGGGCAGGTTCATAATGACGAATGACGAAGCTCGAATGACGAAAGAAGCACGAAGCCCGAATGACGAAGGTCTGGCTTCGCGAGCACCGGCTCAGCTCGTGGGCTGGTTTTGATTACGACCTCCATATCTTGGCGAAAATGAGATGCAGTTCCTTGGCCTCTCTCCAGAGGCGGCGGCCTTCCTCCTTCGAGGACTCGTCCGCGGTGGCGATCATGCGGAGCCAATGTTTGGTCTCGCGTGCTTCCTTCTTGCACGTTGCAATCTTGTTCTTGAACTCCTTCCCGGAAACCGCGTCGTCCGCTTCGGCGTAGTTGGCGCCGATGCTTGTGGCCGATCTGACAACCTGTGAGATGAGTGGCTTGCAGATCTTGTTCTTGGGAAGCGGCTTCGCAAACCGAATGACCGCTTCGCCGAAGAGCGCCGTGCGCTCTTCCAAGTCATGCTTCGGCTTCCCGCCGTTGGCGGCTGGGCTGTCTGTGCTGTCCATAGGCAATGTGCGCTTCCGCATTCGTCATTAGGTCATTCGTGCTTCATTCGTCATTCGAGCTTCGTCATTCGTCATTCCGCCTCAGCCTTTCGTGATGGTTTCATCGAGGTTGAGAATCATCCTCGCCACCGCCGTCCACGCGGCGTGCTCGGCGGCGTCCAGCTTCTCGTTGCGCGGGGATTCGCCGACCTTCAACGACTTCACGGCGGCCTCGGGGTTCTTGCGGAAGGCGGCGAGTTGTTGTTCGTAAGTTTCGCGCAGCACCTTCGCCTCGGCGGCGGTGGGCTTGCGCGCGGTCGCGGTGCGGAAGGCGAACACGATGCGTTCGTCCGTGGTCGCGCCGCCTTGCGTGAGGATGCGTTCGGCGAAGTGGCGCGCGGCCTCGACGTAGGTCGGGTCGTGCAGCAGCGCGAGCGCCTGCATCGGCGTGGTGGTGCGCGAGCGGCGCACGACGCAGAACTCGCGCTCGGGCGCGTCGAAGAGGTTGAGCGTGGGCGGCGGCGAGGTGCGCTTCCAGAACGTGTAGAGGCTGCGGCGGTAGAGGTCGGGGCCGTGGCCTTGCACGTAGTCCATGCGGTAGCCGGCGCGGTCGTTCAGCTCGAACCACAGCCCCTCCGGCTGATACGGCATCACGCTCGGCCCGCCGACTTTCTCGACCAGCAGGCCGCTCATGAAGAGCGCGTTGTCCCGCACCGCCTCCGCGGAGAGCCGCAGGCGCGGGGCGCGGGCGAGCAGGCGATTCTCCGGGTCGCGCGCGAGCGACGCGGGTGTCAGCTTCGACGACTGCCGATACGTCGCGGAGAGGACGATGAGGCGGTGGATGTGTTGTAAAGACCAGGGGATGGGGTCTAGCGTCTGGGGTCTAGGGGCGAGCGAATTCGGCGGGCCTTGCTTCCCAGACCCTAGACCCGAGACCCCAGACCCTCCCGTCACTAACTCCACCGCGAGCCAGTCGAGCAACTCGGGATGCGACGGCGGCGCGCTCTGCACGCCGAAGTTCTCGCTCGTCCGCACGAGGCCGATGCCGAAGTGGTGCTCCCAAATGCGGTTCACTGCCACGCGCGCCGTGAGCGGGTGGTCGGGCGAGACGAGCCAGCGCGCGAGGTCGAGCCGGTTGGGGAGCGCGCGCGGCTCGCGTGCCGGACCCGGCGGCTCGCCGGGTCCTCGTTCATCTGACTTTTTTGCTGTCGCGTCGGAGGGAGAGTCAGAGGGACGAGATTTCGGCGGGCCGCCGAAATCAGCACGCGGGCCGCGTGCGCTCCCCGGAGCGGAAGGGTCTTCGGTTCCGTAACCGGAAATGGTCACGCCCGCAAACACCGCCGGGAACGCGGCCTCCACCTTGTCGCCCTTCTTGTCGTATTGGCCGCGGATCAGCAGGTGCGTGTCGCGGCGTTTCTCGAGTTCCTGCATGACCATTGTGCTCGGGATGGCGGCCTCGAACTGCTTCTTGCGCTCGCGCAACGCGGCGAGGTCGGCGGTGAGTTGCTTCACCTCGGGCGAGGCGTGCTTCGCCAGAAAGAACTCGCGCAGGCGCTCCGCTTGTTTGGCCGTGCGCTGCTCGCGCGGGACGGCCGCCAGCCCGGCAATCTCCGCCTCCTGCGGCCCCGCGCTGGTCGAGATGGACAGCCGCGGCCGGCCGATGCCGTGTCCGCCGATGGTATCGTGCCGCAGCGCAAATCGCAGCTCCGTGCCGCCCGCGAATCCGAACGGCTTGTCCGGATAAAACCAGGCCGAGCAATCCTTGTTCCGCACCGGACCATCCACGGCCCAGCCGGTGCCGGGCTTGCCGTCAATCGCGAGCGCGATCTCGTATTTCGACTGCGAGTAGTCCGCCTGCGCGGAGGCGAACTTCACCTTCACCGATTGTTTCGGGTCGGCGACCGACACGGCCTCCAACTCGAACTCGCTGAGGACGAAGTTTGCGTTGTCGTATCGGCCCGGGCCGGTGTTCGGCAGCGACGCGTGCGTGAGCGCTTCAAGCCGCACGGCGCTGATGTTCGTGAGCGCGGTGCGCGCGGTGATTTCGTAGGTGTCGTGCGCGGCGCGCGTGCCGCTGGCGAGGAGCGACTTGTCCTCCTGCTTCGTGAGCGTCGCGCCGCCGGTGGACTTGAAGCTCGTCGCATCGAGCACCTGCCACTCGGCTCTGAGCGCAGTGAACGCCGCCTCCCACTTCGCCTGCCCGGGCGCGAGCGATTTTGCAGCGGCGTCGTAGGCGGTCTGCTTCGCAGCGAGGTCGCGGTCGAGTTGCGCGAGTTCGCGTTCCTGTTCCTTCGTTGGCGTCTTGAGCAGCGGCGCGAAGCCACCGATGCCGCGCTCGGGCACCTGGTTGAACATGGCGAACATCCCGTAGAAGTCGCGCATCGTGAGCGGGTCGAACTTGTGGTCGTGGCAACGCGCGCAGAGCATCGTGAGGCCCATCCATGTCGTCGCGGTGGTGGTGACGCGGTCCATCACGTATTCGGTGCGATACTCCTCATCAATCACGCCGCCCTCGATGGTGATGAGATGGTTGCGGTTGAAGCCCGTGGCGAGCCGCTGGTCGGGCGTTGCGTCCGGCAGCAGGTCGCCGGCGAGTTGCTCGATGGTGAACTGGTCGAAGGGCAGGTGGCGGTTGAACGCCTCGATGACCCAGTCGCGCCAGCGCCACATCGTGCGGGCCTGGTCCATCTGGTAGCCGTGCGTGTCGGCGTAGCGCGCGAGGTCGAGCCATCCGCGCGCCATGTGCTCGCCGTAGCGGGGCGAGGCGAAGAGCCGCTCGACGACCTTCTCGTAAGCCAGCGCTCCGGTGTCCGCGAGGAACGCGTCAATCTCCGCCACGGTCGGCGGCAGGCCGGTGAGGTCAAACGTGACGCGGCGCAACCACGACTCACGGTCCGCCTCGGGCGAAGGCGAGAGTCCCTCGCGCGCAAGCCGGTCGAGAACGAAGTGGTCAATTGGATTCCGCGCCAGCGACTTCGAGCCTTGAACCTTGAACTTCGAACTTTGAACCGGTGGCACCGGCGGCCGCTCGGGCTTCACGAAGGCCCAGTGCTCCTGAAACTTCGCGCCCTGCTCGATCCAGCGGCGGAGCAGTTCCACTTGCGCGGTCGTGAGTTTCTTGCCGGACTTCGTGGGCGGCATCACATCGTCGGCGTCCTTGGTGGTGATGCGCTTGAGCAGTTCGCTCTTGGCCGCGCTGCCGGGGACGATGGCGACCGCGCCGGACTTCGCGGGTTTGAGCGCTTCCTCCCGCAAGTCGAGGCGAAGCCTGGCCTTGCGCGCCGACTCGTCCGGGCCGTGGCAGGTGAAGCAGTTGTCCGAGAGGATCGGCAGGACGTCGCGGTTGAAGTCGGGCTTCGCCGGGACGGAGATTGGCGCGGCGTGAAGCGCGGGGACAGCGAGCAGCAGACCGAGCGCGGTGCGAAGCGTTGTCATGACGATGTCGCATCGTGCCGCAAGGCGGAGCGACGGGCAACAGGCTTGTCAGCGCGAGCCGAGTCGGCGAGGGTCACGCCATGACAAACCGATTTCGATGGATCGCCACGCTCGCGTGCCTCGCGATGGTCACTGGATGCATCGAGTTCGAGCAAGAAACGGTGACGTATCGCCACGACGCGAAGAGCGACACGCTGCGGTTCTTCCAGCATTACCAGGGCATCTTCGGCGCGGACAAAGAGGACGGGCTTTCGGACCAGGAGCAGGAACAGCTCAACTCGGTGCTCACGACGGAGCGGACCTTTTTCTTTGCCAACTGGATCTTCGAATTTAACCGCGAGGACTTGCGCGAGTGGCTGGCGAACCTGAAGAAGCCGGTGACGGTGGACGAGTTCAAGGCAGTGCCCGGTGCCATCGAGCGGTCGGAGGTGTTGCTGAAGCTGCTGCTCGACAACGTCCGGGTGCAGAATGGCGACTTCTACCTCGGCGAAGGCGGCAAGTTGTGCGGCGTGCAGCGGGTGACCATGAAAAATGTCTCCAAGATCTTCGCCGCCGCCAATGAATCCATCCGCGATTACTATCGCGTCGAGGCGCTCAAATCCGGCACGAGCGACGAGGAACGCGCGCTCTTCAAGAAGTCCACCGCCGAGCCGCGAACCTACCTCAAGCTCGAAGGGAACCGACTGAGCCTTCGCCTGCCCATCACGCGCGCGGACTACGACAAGTCCTTCGGTCCCGGGGCGGAATCGTCGAAGCAGCTTGGCGAGTTCACGCAAGCGGGCGGCAGCATCGCATTCGTCGAGAATGAACTCGTCGCGAGCATCGGCAAGGTGGCGGACAAGGAAACCAGCCTCACGCTTTCGATGGCGGAGAAACCTTACCGGCCCAACCTCGTTGCCGCGGTCAAGGCGAAGCCCGGTGTGAAGGAGAAACTCGACGTGAACGGCGCGCGGGAGGAGTTCTTCAAGCGGCCTTGACGCGACGAACGCGGTTCTCGCCATCGCGCTTCACGCGAGAATCGGCTTTACCACGTCGCCCGCCACGTCGGTCAACCGGAAGTCGCGGCCGTTGAAGCGATACGTCTGGCGCTCATGGTCCACGCCGAGCAGATGGAGGATGGTCGCGTGGAGGTCGTTGATGCTCACCTTGTCCACGACGGCGTTCTGCCCGATCTCGTCGGTCGAGCCATGGTGCGCGCCACCCTTCACGCCGCCACCGGCGAACCACGTCGTGAATGCATGCGGGTTGTGGTCGCGGCCGGGCTTCGCGCCCTTCTGCGAAACCGACAGCCGGCCGAACTCGCCGCAGCACACGACGAGTGTCGAGTCGAGCAACCCGCGCTGCTTGAGGTCCGTGAGCAGACCGGCGATGGGGATGTCCGTCTCGCCCGCGAACTGCCGGTGGTTGGCAGCGATGTCCACGTGGCCGTCCCACGAGCGCTCGTTCTCCATGCCGCCGCTGTAAAGCTGGATGAACCGCACGCCGCGCTCGACGAACCGCCGCGCCATGAGGCACTGCCGCGCGAAGTGCGTGCAGCGCTTGTCGTCGAGGCCATAAAGTTTCTGGATGTGCTCGGGCTCCTTCGTGACGTCGAGCGCGTCGGGCGCGGCCATCTGCATCCGATACGCCAACTCGAAGCTCTCGATGCGCGCGGCAAGCTCCGAGTCGCCGCCGGCCTGCGCCTGATGATAGCCGTTGAGCTTGCGAAGCAAGTCGAGCTGCGCGCGCTGCTGCGAATCGCTCGTCACCGCCGCGCGCGTGAGGTTGTTGATGGGATCGCCCTGAATGTTCAGCGCGGTGCCCTGAAAGACGCCAGGCAAAAAACCCGCGCCCCAGTTCTGCGCGTGCCCCTTTGGCACGCCCCGGCCGAGCGTGTCATACATCACGATGAAGCCCGGCAGCGACTGGTTCTCCGAGCCGAGCCCGTAGGTGACCCACGAGCCGACGCACGGGAAGCCCATGCGGCTGAAGCCCGTGTTGATTTGGAACAGCGCGGGCGAGTGGTTGTTCGTCTCGGTGAAGCACGAATGGACGAACGCCATGTCGTCCACGTGCCGGACCATGTTCGGAAAAATCTCGCTCGCCCACGTGCCGCTGCGCCCGTGCTGCACGAACTTGAACGGCGACTTCATCAGCGGTCCGACCTGCGCGGTGAAGAAGCCGGTGTTCTTGTCGAAGCCCTCGAGTTCCTTGCCGTCGCGCTTCTCCAGCTCCGGCTTGTAATCCCACGTGTCCACCTGCGACTGGCCGCCGTTCATGAAAAGCCAGATGACCGACTTGGCCTTCGCCGCGAAGTGCGGTTGCCGCGGCAGCATCGGGTTCAGGGGAATTGCGGATTGCGGATTGCGGATTGCGGATTGGTCCGCTGCGAGCAGCCCTTGCTCCTGCATCAACGCCGCAAGCGCAAGCAGACCCGCGCCGGAACCGCCACGGCGAAGGAACTCACGACGGGAAACAAGTGGCTTTGGCGTGGCAATGAGATGAGGCGTCGTGTTCATGGCATCACTCAACGTAAACGAACTCATTCAACCCAAACAGCACCTGGCAGAAGTCCGCGAGCGCGAGTTCGAGCGCGTCGCCTTCCTTGTAAGTGTCGCAAGCCTGACGGATGAACGCCGTGGCGTCGGCGGTTTCGATGCGACTTGGCGTCCGGCCGAGCGCGGTTTCGTAGGCGGCTTTCACGGCGTCCTCGGGTGATTTGTCGGCGAGCGGCTTGAGCTTCTTGGCGAAGTCCATGGCGCTCGCGCGCACGTGCGGGTTGTTCATCATGTAGAGCGCCTGCGGAGCGACGGTCGTGTTCACTCGCAGGCCGACGCCCTGCTGCGGCTCGGGCGCGTCGAACTGCACCATCATCGGGATGAGTTTGCTGCGCTTGATGAAGAAATAAATGCTGCGGCGCTTCATGCCCTCGTCGAGCGTGCCCGCGCCGAACATCGTGTCATCCAGCCGCCCGCTCACGGCGAGCACCGAGTCGCGGATGACCTCGGCTTCGAGGCGCTGCGGGGCGCGATGCCACCAAAGGCGGTTGTCGCGGTCGGCCTTCTCGCGCTTCGCGTCCGTCGTGGTGTCTTGCTGATAGACCGCGCTCATCATGATGAGCTTGTGGATGGGCTTGAGCCGCCAGCCGTTCTTGATGAGTTCGCCCGCGAGCCAATCGAGCAACTCCGGGTGCGTCGGCCGGTCGCCCGTCGCGCCGAAGTCGCTCGGCGTCGAGACGATGCCGCGCCCGAGGTGATGTTGCCACAGGCGGTTCACGATGACGCGCGCGAGCAGGTTGCCCGCGCCGTGCTCGGTGTCGGTGAGCCAGTTCGCGAGCGCGGCCCGGCGGAAAGGCGTGCGCGAACCCGGTGGTGGGGCTGGCGTCTCGCCTGTCTTGTTGGACGCACCCTGCAGTTGGAGCGTCTCCGCAGACGGGCTGGAAGCCTGTCCCGCCAGCCAGCGCTTCTCGCCTTCCGGCGAACGCATGAGCACTTGCAGGAAACCCGGCGTCGCTTCGTTCAGCTTCTGCGCGAGGTCGCCGCGTTTGAGCAGGAAGGTCTTCTCGTAGAAGTCCGGTCCCTGCGTGTGCAAGCGGATAGCGGGCAAGCCCTCGCTGCACACGAGCGCCTTCACAAGCTTGGGCTTCGGCTCGTTGCGCAAGTGCTCCTGCACCGCGGCGTTGAGCTTGAGCCAGTCGGCGGCGGTGGTGCGGAAGACGCGCGTGAGTGCGTCGCGTTGCGCGGCGGGGAGCGCGCGCGCCTCGCGCGCAGCGTCAGGCGTCGCCCCTGACGCAACCTTGTTCACCAACTGGTCTGCATCAGTGTTATGAGTGACAGACGGAGTTCCCGGCGGGACGCCTGGAACAGCACGCGGGCCGCGTGCGCTCCCCAAAGCGGCGAACGCCGCGCTTGCTGCCTCGAAATCTTTCGTCAGCACGAGCGCGGGACCATCCGCGCTCGCGCTCGCGGCGCGGGTGACGCCGACGCGCAGGCGGCCCATGAGGTTGCGGTCGAAGCCCGTCGGGAACTTCATCGTGAAGCTCAGCTCCGTCCCCTCCGCGAAGCCGAACGGCCTGTCCGTCTCGAACACGGCGAACTGGTCGCGATTGGACTTCGCCGCGGACTTCCACGGAATCGGCGTTGTCGTCGCACTCTTCTCTCCCGGCGAACGGCGTTGCTTGAACGCGAGCGTCACCGGCTGCGCGCCGCCCTTCTGTGGCTTCGCCGTGACCGTGAGCGTTTGCAGGTTGAAACCGCCGTCCTTCGACCAGCCGGGGCCGCCGTTCGGCAGCGAGTTGTGCGTGAGCGCTTCGAGCCGCAGCGCGGTGAGATTCGTGAGCGACGTCTTCGCCGTGAACGTGATCGTGTCCGGCGAGCCGGCGCTGATGCTCACGACCCACGACGCGTCCTCCTGCTTCTTCGTGCTGTTGATGCCGTAATAGCCGCCGCTCACGCGAAAGGCCTCGAGGTCGAGCGTGAGCCACTCGGGCTGCGGCAGCGCGGGCGAACCGGCGAGCCACGCATCGAAGCGCGCGGGCAGCTTCTCCTTCTCGAACGCCTCGCGCGCGGCCTTGAGCGGTTTCATCTTCGCGTCGAACTCGGCCTGCAAGCGGCGCGTCTCGGCGGAATTCAAGTCCACGTCGTGATCGCTGCGCACCGTCGTCGTGAAGGTCGAGATGAGCCGGTAGTAGTCCGCCGTCGGGATGGGATCGAACTTGTGATCGTGACAGCGCGCGCAGCCGATGGTGAGTCCGAGCATCGCGGTGCCGATGGTGGCGATCTTGTCGTCGAGTTCGTCGTAACGCTCCTTCTCGGCCTGGTTCGCGGTGATCTGCGTCGCGTGCGTGCCCGCGCCGAGGAAGCCCGTGGCGAACCACGCCTCGGGATTGTCGGGCGCGAGTTCGTCGCCGGCGATCTGCCACTTCACGAACTGGTCGTAAGGCAGGTCGCCGTTGAGCGCGCGGATGACGAAGTCGCGGTAATGATACGCGAAGGGCCGGTCGTAATCCTGCTCGTAGCCGTGGCTCTCGCCGAAGCGCGCGAGATCAAGCCAGTGACGCGCCCAGCGCTCGCCGTGATGCGGCGATGCGAGCAACCGGTCAATCAACTCCTCGCAAGCGCGCGGCGACTTGTCGTTCACGAACGCCTCGACCTCCTCGGGCTTCGGCGGCAGGCCGATGAGATCAAAGCAGGCGCGGCGGATCAGCTTCCGCTTCTCGACCGGCGAATTCATCTGGAGCTTCGCGGCTTCGAGCTTCGCGAGGATGAAGTTGTCCACGGACGTGCGCACGGCGGCGGCGGACTTAACCCGCGGCGGCTCGACCTTCGCGAGCGGCTTGAACGACCAGAACGCCTTGCCCTCCTCCGGCGTCGCGGCCTTCTTCTTCACCGGAACCACGGGCACCTTGCCTTCGCGCGGGTCAGCGGATGCAGCCGTCAAGGCGACCGTGCCGGCGCTGAGAGCGGCGAGCACTGCGCCCGCCCGCAATACGACAGCGAATCGGTGGAACCGTGCGTTCATTCAGTTGCCGGCAGGATAGACGAGAGCGCGGCCGGGACAATGCAGAATGATTTTGGTCAGCGACGTGGGCGATCACCCCTCCCCATGAACCCCACGAAACATCGAACATCCAACACTCAACGCCGAACATCGAATGAGGGCGCTCTTTCGAGCACTTCGGCGTTCGAGGTTCGAAGTTCGACGTTGAGTGTTCGATGTTCCCGCTTCGGTTCTGGGGTTCAAAGCGCGAACCTGGTCGGAGAATTCTCACCCGCCCTTCGGACACCCTCTCCCCTCCTCGGAGGAGGGGAGAGGGACGGGATGAGGGGTGCCGGTCCGGGTTTTGGGGCTGAAATCGCTGGCCGTGGCGGCTCGGGGATTCTCTCCGGTGCGTGATGCCCGCAGAAAAAAAGCGCGGCTGAACCAGCCGCGCTGTTGAACAGGAATCCTGGAAGCAGGAGCTACTTCTTCTTCAGCAGGTTCTCGATTTTCGCGATGACGGACTTGGCGCCCTTGCCGTCGTAGCCGACGAGGGTGCCGAGCTTCTTGCCGTCCGCGTCGAGGACGAGCAGCGTGGGGAAGCCCTCAATCTCGTATTTGTCCTTCACTTCCACGTTGTGCCGGTTCTGCGCCTCGGACTGCTGCTTCTTGTCGGGGAAGTCCACCTCGACGAGCACGAGCTTGTCCTTGGCCCAGTCCTTGAACTCCTTCTTTGAGAAGACGTCCTTGTTCAACTTGATGCACGCGCCTCACCAGTCCGAGCCGGTGAAGTCCACGAGCACGTGTTTCTTTTCCGCCTTGGCCTGGGTGAGCGCCTTGGAGAGGTCGGTCAGCCACGCGGCGTCGGCCGCGCGCGCCGCACCCGCCAGCGCGAAACAGGCGGCGAGGGTGAGCAGGAGTTTTTTCATGGGGTCCTTGGGTTGGGGGTTGATGGTGTTGACACGATTGAGACTGCGCGATGCGCCGCAAAACTCAAACTCCGAATGTGCCCTCGTCGGCCGGCCTGAATTCACTTGCCTGCGCTGACGGCGCGAACAGAATGCGCGCGTCGTTCGGGCTCCGTTGCACGGGGCTCGGGCGCGAGGCCAATGTAGCTCAGTGGCAGAGCAACGGTTTCGTAAACCGTAGGTCGTCGGTTCAATCCCGACCATTGGCTCCACTCTTCACCCCTCCCGCCGTGTTCAAGTCCGCCTGCCTGTCGCGGTTCCTTCGTTGCTCATGTGTCGTGAAATCGCGTAGGCTCGGCGCGTGATTTCGGATGCGAACCTGCTCGCGGCGACCCTGCCGCGGCTGCGGGCGGCCGACTGGCTCGCGCTCGACACCGAGGCTGACAGCCTTCATGCGTATCCCGAAAAGGTCTGCCTCATCCAAATCAGCCTGCCCGGTGCCGACGAGCTGATTGACCCGCTCGCGGGCTTCGAACTCGCGCCGTTGTGGGAAACGTTGCGCGGACGCCGGCTCATCCTGCACGGGGCGGATTACGACCTGCGCCTGCTCAACGAGCATCACTCGTTCAAGCCTCACGCCGTCTTCGACACGATGATTGCCGCGCGGCTCGCGGGCGTAGAGCGCTTCGGCCTCGCGGACCTGGTGGACTTGTTCCTCGGCGTGAAGCTCGACAAGGCGCCGCAAAAATCCAACTGGGCGATGCGCCCGCTGCCGCAGCGGCTGCTCGATTACGCGCGTCACGACACGCACCACCTGGAGGCGCTCTCCGGTATGCTCGAAATGCGCCTGCGCGAGCACGGCCGGCTCGGCTGGTGCGAGGAGTCCTGCGCGCGCCTCGTCGAGGATTGCTCGCGGCTGGCGTCAGTGGACGCAGACCTTGAGTGGCGCATCAAGGGCAGCGGACGGCTTGGCCGCCCGGCGCTCGCGGTGTTGCGCGAATTGTGGCAGTGGCGCGAGCGCGAGGCCATCGCGTCGAGCCGGCCACCCTTCTTCGTGCTGATGCACGACACGATGGTGTCGGTCGCGGCCGCCGCGGCGCACGACCAACCCTGGGAAGGGATGCTGCCGCAGCGCTGGTCGCCACGGCGTCGCGCGGGCGCGCACGAGGCGATCCAGCGCGCCCTCGCCCTGCCACACGACGCCCATCCGCAACCGATCCGCAACGCGCCGCATCATCCGACCCCGGCGGAGAAGCGGCGGTTCGACGAACTCAAGCAGCGCCGCGACCGGCGCGCGCAGGAACTGCGCCTCGACCCGACGCTCATCGCGAGCCGGCAGGCACTCGATCAAGTCGCGCGCGAAGGCGAGCCCGCCTGGGCGGGCTTGATGTCGTGGCAGCGCGAGTTGCTCGCGTGAGGCAAGCGCGGCCTCAGCGCACGACTTCGAACGTGAACCCCTTCAAGTATTCCGTCTCGGGAATCATCGGGATCACCGGATGGTCCGGTGACGGCCCGAGGACGGCGACGCGCCGGAGGATGCGCCGCTGGTCGAACGCCGCCGACAGCACGGTGTCCATGAACACGCCCGCGCTCACGTGGTGCGAGCAGCAGAACGTGGCCAGCACGCCGCCGGGCCGCAGCAGCTTGAGCGCGCGCACGTGGATTTCCTTGTAGCCGCGGAGCGCGTTCGGGACCGACTCGCGGTTCCGCGTGAAGCTCGGCGGGTCGAGGATGATGGCGTCCCAGCGCGGGATGAACTTCTCGTGCGGCGGCGCGACGGTCTGCGCCTTGAGCCAGTCGAAGACATTGACGGCCTCGAACGCGCACTTGGAATCGAGCCTGTTCGCGGCGGCGTTGGCGCTGGCCGACGCGAGCGCTTCCTCGCTTCGGTCCAACCCGAGCACGTGCGCCGCGCCCGCGCGCGCGGCGTGCAGCGCGAAGCCGCCGAGGAACGTGAACGCGTCGAGCACCTGCGCGCCGGGCCGCATCGCGACAAGGTCCGCGACGCGCTGGTAATTGACCTGCTGGTCAAGATACAGGCCGGTCTTGTGGCCGGTGAGCAGGTTCGCGGCGAAGGCCAGCCCATTCAGCTTCACGGTCACGTTGCCGTCGCACTCGCCGGCGAGCACGCCCGACGATTCGCCGAGTCCCTCGAACTTGCGCGCCGCCGTCTCGCTGCGTTCGAGGATGGCGCGCGGCGCGAGCACCGTCTGCAACGCGGCGACGATGTCGGCCTTGCGCTGGTCCATGCCAAGCGCGGAGGTCTGCATCACCAGCACGTCCTCGTAACGGTCCACGATGAGGCCGCTAAGAAAGTCCGCCTCGGCGTTCACCACGCGGCAGCACGTCGCGCCGGCCATGTGGCGGCGGCGCACCTCGAGCGCGGCGCGGATGCGCTCCTCGAAGAACGCGGCGTCGAGCTTGGCGACGTCGTGCCCGAGCATGCGCACCGCGATCTTGGATTTCGAATTGTAGAGGCCCGTGCCGAGGTCGCGGTGCCGCGTGTCCATGACCTGCACGAGGGCGCCGTCGGGGACGGGCTTGGCCGGGGGGAAGAGCGAGTTGGCGTAGAGCCACGGATGACCGGCGATGATACGGTCGGCTTCGCCGGGGCGGACGGTGAGGATGGGCAGGGTGGACATGGCTTGTAAACAGGATGCGCCTGCGGCGGCTGCGGGGGGAACATTCAACGTTCAACGCTCAACGTTCAACGTTCAACGTCCAAAGTTCGGAGTTCGAAGTTCAACGTTCGAAGTTCGCCGCTCAACATTGGACGTTGAACGTTGGACGTTCCCCATTCTCCATTCCCCAAGTTCAGCCCTTCTCCGGACGCGCCTTGTGCCGCGCCGCGAGCCGGTCAATCCGCGCGGCCATCGCGAAGTCCTTCGCCGTGAGCCCGCCCGCGCTGTGCGTGCACAACACGAGCGTCACCGTGTTCCAGCGGATGTCCACGTCCGGATGATGCCACGCCCGCTCGGCCGCGCGCGCGACCACGTTGACGAACCGCATCGCCGCGACGAAGTCCTTGAACTCGCAGACGCGCGCGATGCCCGCGCCCCTGCGCCGCCAGCAGGGAACGGCGGCGAGGGCGGACTGGACCTCCGGGGGCTTGAGAAGGCTCATGGTCGACGATTTCATGCCTTGGCTTTGGCTGATTCGCGACGCTGCTTGAAGAACGCCTTCGAATCGAACACGTTTTCGCCCGCCCACAGGAGCCAGCGGCGGACGGCCTTCGCGTCGAGGTCGGCGGCGCTGGCGAAGACCGCCTGCGCCACGCCACTGCTGCAGGGTCGCGCTCTCAAGATTTTCTCCATCGCCTTCCCCTTGGCCAGTTCGTCCACCAGCTTGTCCATGTAGCGAAGGTCCCGCATCAACGGGTCTTCGATGTCCTCCACTCGGATGCCGCAGACGACGCCTTTGATCAGCGCTCGCGCGGGATTCATTTTGGGCGCTTCCTTGAGGAAGGTCTCGAGGTCGTTCTGCTTCTTGATTTGCCCTTCCAGCTCCCGCTGACTGTAGCCCGTCAGCCAGCGGAGGACGGTGTCCAATTCCGCCTTCGTGCGCCCCTTGCACTCCACCTTGTTGATGTAGAGGGGATAGATCTTCGCGAAGATCATCGCGAAGACGGGGTGTTTCTTTGTCATGAGCGCAGGGGGGTGCGAGTGGTTACAGGGTCGTGAATCCGGTGGTTACGCGCCGGTGATCTGTGCGCGATAAGTGTCGGCAGTGAGCAGCGCGCCGGACTCGGAGGGGTTGTCGAGCTTGAGCTTGAAGAACCAGCCATCGCCGTAAGGCGCGGAGTTCACGAGCGCAGGGTTGGCTTCGAGCGCCTTGTTCACCTCCACCACCGTCCCGCTCGCGGGTGCGTAGATGTCGCTCGCGGTCTTCACGGACTCCACGACGGCACAGGCTTCGCCCGCCTTGAGCGCACGGCCGAGCGCGGGCAACTCCACGAACACCACGTCCGCGAGCTCGTGCTGCGCGTGGTCGGTGATGCCCACAGTCGCCACATCGCCGGCGACGCGCAACCACTCGTGGCTCTTGGCATACTTCAAATCAGCGGGAGCTTGCGTGCTCATGTCGGGCGCGGATGTTGGGTTCAGGCCGTCTTCTTGTAAATCGGCTTCTTCACCACCTCCGCCGCAAAGCGTCGGCCGCGAATCTCGATCTCAATCTTTCCCCCGATCACGGCGCACTCCGGCGGCACGTAGCCCATGCCGATGCCGCAATTGAGCGAAGGACTCTGCGTGCCGCTCGTCACGTCGCCCACCTTTTGCCCGCCCGCCCAAATCGCGTAGTGCGGGCGCGGCGGCGGGGCCTTGTCCGTCATCTTGAAGGCGACCAGCTTCTTCTTTGTGCCATTGGCTTTTTGGTCAGCGAGCACAGCGCGTCCGACGAACTCGCCCTTGTCCAGCGCGACGAAGAAGCCCACGCCCGCCTCGATGGGCGTCGTGTTCTCGTCCAGCTCGTGGCCGTAGAGTGGATAGCAAACCTCCGTGCGCAATGTGTCGCGCGCGCCGAGGCCGCAGCGCTGGAGGCAGAACTGATGGCCGAGATTCAGCGCCTTGTCCCACACCGCTTCGATGAGCGTCGCGGGCGTGATGACCTCGAAGCCATCCTCTCCACTGTAACCCGTGCGCGCCACGCAGACGGGCTGGCCGTCGAAGGCGAACTGCGCAATCTGGTTCTTCTTCAACCCGCTCGGCTTTGCCACGGACGTGCCGCCGGTGGACGCGGCCGGGAAAAGTTGGTCGAGCAAACCCGGCGTCTTCGGCCCTTGGATGGCGACGGCGGCGGTGTGGTCGGAAAGGTTCGCGAGCGTCACGTCCGCCTGCTGGGGAAAGGCGCCGAGGCGCTCCTGCAACCACGCCACGTCCGGCTCGATGCGTGAGGCGTTGATGATGAGCAGGTATTCCTCCGCGCCGAGACGGTAGGCGTAGAGGTCGTCAATCACGCCGCCGTGCTCGTGGCACATGAGCGTGTATTGGCCGAGGCCGACGGTGAGCTTGCGCACGTCATTGGTGAGCGTGACGTTGAGGAACGCCGCTGCCGCCGGCCCGCGCACGATGACCTCGCCCATGTGCGAGATATCGAAGATGCCGGCGGCGCGGCGCACGCAGAGATGCTCGTCCGTGATGGTGGAATACTGGACGGGCATCTCCCAGCCGCCGAACTCGATGAGCTTGCCGCCCGCGCGCTGGTGCGCGGCGAAGAGAGGCGTGCGTTTGAGCATGGTGACAATACTGGTCGGGCAACTTCGCCCGCGACGCGCGCTGAAAGTAAGGCCGATGCCAGCGCGGTCAATCAAACTGTGTAACCGCGGCTGGAAATGTCCGTCTCCATGCTGAACTGACGGAAAACTACATGAAACAACACACCCGCATCATGGCCATCATCGCCGCCCTCGCTGCCGTTCAGCCTGCGCAGCACCCGCTTCAAGCCGCCCCGGACCCGCTGCCTGTCCAGTCCAAGGATTCCGAAGTGGAGCACAAGGCCAAGCTGGAGGCGCAGTGGAAGATTCAGATCAGCGCCCTAGTGTATAACAACAAGCCACAGTTCGAAAGCGTCATTACGGCTGCGTCGAAGCAGCAGCCCGGCAAGGTGAACTTCGCGCTGGCCTTCGTGAACGGCATCGCCAAGAAGTTCAAGCTGACGGACAAGGATTTGAGAGTGGACAACATCAAGTTCAACGCGACTTTCACCAGTGCGGCCGTGACCGCGTCCTACAAGGATGCCAGCGCACCGGGAGGCTGGACGAAATTCACCGCGCCGGAGAACTGGGTGCTGGAGGGCGGGGAATGGTTGCGTGTGCTTTAGTCCGCAGGGCCCCCGATGAGGCGAGGTGCTCAACCCGCTTTCGTCACTGAAGACAAGTGTGCGGCCTTGCCGGCGAGGTTCATCTCGATATCTGGTCCGGCAAGCCGCCAAGTCCAGAGTGCGGATACCTTCCCAGCGGCCGGAAGGCAGTGCTGCGAGGAGCCGAGGCTTGAAGGTGTGCAGGTCCTCTAACCCCACTTCTCCGTCTTCATCTGCTCCTTGGGCACCTTGAGTTCGGTGAGGACCAGGTGCTCGGTGGACTCGACCATCTCGTTCGGGCCGCACGCGTAGAAGACCGTGTTGGCGAGGTCGTGGACGTGCTCCTTGACCCAGTCGGCGTTGATGCGTCCGCGGCGGCCTGGCCAGGCGTCCTTCTCGTGAAGGCGCGTGCAGGTGACGTAGAAGTTGAAGTTCGTGTTCTGCTGTTCGAGTTCGCGGAACTCCGCGTCGAAGATGATGTCGTTGGTCGTGCGCACGCTGTAGAGCACGGTGATCTTCGTCGCCAGCTTGCGGCGGGTGGCCTCGCGCACGAAGGCGCGGAACGGCGTCACGCCCGAGCCGCCCGCGATGCAGAGCAGGTGCTTGTGTGCCTCATACACGGGCAGGAACTTCCCGGCCGGCGGCAGCACGAGCATCGAGTCGCCGACCTTTGCCCAATCCGCAATGCGCGTGCCCATCTTGCCGTCGCGCTTGACGGTGACCTCGTAGAAGCCGCGGTCGAGCGCGCACGAGCTGAGCGAGTAGGCGCGCTTGTAGGCGGGCGTGTCCGGCCACGCGAGCGTGATGAACTGGCCGGTCTTGAAGTCCACGTCGTGCCCGTCGGGCCACTTCAGGCGGATGGTCTTGGTGTCGGGCAGTTCCATCTTCACCGAAGTGATGAGCATCTCGACGATTTGCTTGGGCATGGCGAGCCTTGTGAACGCAGCGGAGCGTAGGTGAAGCCCGTGGTGAGTAAAGGTATTCCGGTCACTTCGTGCGGACGCAGCGGAAGCCCGTGTGCTGAAGGCCCGTGTCCGGCGAGGTCTTCATCCGCATCGCCGGGCGGAAGCCCGAGCAATACTGGTCGCTGCACAGGAACGAGCCGCCGCGCGTGACGCGCTTGGCCACGCCGGGCTCGTTGGGATCGTGGCTGCGGTCGGGGCCTTGCGGGTTTTCCCTCGGGCTGAGCGCGTAGTATTCGGGGAGATACCAGTCGAGGCACCATTCCCAGACGTTGCCCGCCATGTCGAACAGTCCGTAACCGTTCGGCGGATACGAGCCGACGGGCGCGGTGAAGTGGTGCCCGTCGTTGAGCGTGTTCTCCTTTGGGAAGCGCCCCTGCCAGATGTTCGCCATGTGTTTGCCGCCGGGGTTCTGGTCATTGCCCCAGATGTAGGCCGCGTTCGTGAGCCCGCCGCGCGCGGCGTATTCCCATTCGGCCTCGGTCGGCAGGCGTTTGCCCGCCCACTTCGCGTAGGCCATCGCGTCGAACCAGCACACGTGCACGACCGGATGCTTCCCGCGGCCGATCAAGTCCGACTTTGGCCCTTCGGGATGCCGCCAGTTCGCGCCGGGAACGTATTCCCACCATTGCATGTGGTCGCGCAGCGACCCGACGAACTCGGGCGGGCTGAACACGACCGAGCCCGGCACGAGCTTGTCGGGCGGCACCGTGGGGAAGTCCGCCGGATTGGGTTTGCGCTCGGCGATGGTGATGTAGCCGGTTGCACGCACGAACTTGTCGAACTCCTCGTTCGTGACTTCGTGGCGGTCCATCCAAAACCCGTCGAGCTTCACGCGGTGAACGGGCTTCTCGTCGGACTGGCCGTCCTCCGCGCCCATCGAGAATTCACCCGCGGGAATCCACACCATGCCATTGGTCCACGAAGGGTCGGTGGGTGCGGCCGGTGCCGGCGCGGTTGACGGCGCATTCGCGGAAGCGCCGCCCGCCGGTGTCGCCGTCGGCGTGGACTCCGGCTTGCACGCGGCCAAACCCACGCAAGTCAGGAGCAGAAGCAATCGAGTGTTCATGCCGACGGAGTCAGACTTTCCCAGCACGCAAGCCGCGCGGCAATGGCGATTCCACCCAATTGCCTCACTTCGCCGGAACCGGCCCTGGCGCCTCGCGCAGCGTGCGCAACAGGTCGGCGGAGCGATAAGGCTTTGCGAGAAACGCGTCCGCGCCCAGATTGGTGAGCCGTTCGCGCTCGGCTTCGTCGAGGAACCCGCTACACACGACGACCTTCACCGAGGGCTTGGTCTTGCGCACGCCCGTGAGCACCTGCCCGCCGTCAATCCCTGGCATGCCCAGGTCGGTGACGACGATGCTCACGTCCGCGTGGCGCTTGGCGAAGAGCGCGAGCGCCGAACGGCCGTCCTTGCTGGCGACCGCGCGGTAGCCGCTCTGCTCGAGCGCGGCCTTGCAAATCGCGAGCACCGACGGATCGTCATCCACGAGCAGCACGAGCTCCCCATTGCCACGCAGTCGAACCGTGCCGCGGGCCTGGCCTTCAGGCACGCTGCTCGGACCTCCGGCTGGCGTGGCACTCATGCGTGTTCTAGCTGACCGGCACGGCGCCTGCGACATTCACCCGCTCATCCGCGCCGCGCCACCATCGCGCGGAACTCGTCGAACAACGGCGTCGAGTCGTGTGGGCCGGGCGAAGCCTCCGGATGATACTGCACACTGAAAATGGGCTTCGACTTGTGCCGCATTCCCTCGACGGTCTGGTCGTTGAGATTGATGCGGTCCACTTCCACGTCCTCCGGCAGCGACGCCGGGTCCACCGCGAAGCCGTGGTTCTGCGACGTGATTTCCACCTGCCCGGTCGCGAGGTTCTTCACGGGTTGGTTCGCACCGCGATGGCCGAACTTGAGCTTAAACGTCCGCCCGCCGAACGCCTGGCCGAGCAGTTGGTTGCCGAGACAGATGCCGAAGATGGGAATGCCCATGTCCACGAGCGTCCTCACTTCGCGCACGATGTAGCCGAGCGCCGCGGGGTCGCCCGGGCCGTTGGAAAGGAAGATGCCCGCGGGCTTGTGCGCGAGCGCGTCGGCGGCGCTCGTGATCGCGGGGACGACCTGCACCTTGAATCCGCGCTGACGAAGCCGCCGCAGGATGTTGTATTTCATCCCGAAATCGAATGCGACAATCGGCACAGCCGCCGGCGGCAGCGGGTCGCGCACGTTGCGCGCGTCGGCGGTGGCGTTGCCCCGCGCGAGAATCCAGTTTGCGCTCTGGTCGTCCTTCGTGTCCCACGCGAACGCCTCCTTGTGCGTGACCTCCTTCACGTAGTCCACGCCGACAAACACGAACTCCTTCGCGCGCCGCACCGCCTCGGCTTCGCTCACGCCTTCGGTGGAGATGAAACCGTTGAGCGCGCCGCGCACGCGGAGCTTTTTCGTGAGCGCGCGCGTGTCCACGCCTTGAATGCCCGGAATGCCGTTCGTCTCGAGGTAATCGCCCAGCGCCGAGTCCGCGCGCCAGTTGCTCACGACAGGCGACAGCTCGCGCACGACGAAGCCCGCCACATGAGGGCGCCACGACTCGACGTCCTGCGTGTTCACGCCGTAATTGCCGATGAGCGGATAGGTCATCGTCACGATCTGCCCCTTGTAACTCGGGTCGGTGAGAATCTCCTGATAGCCCGTCATCGAGGTGTTGAAGCACACCTCGCCGCACGCGCTGCCGCGCGCGCCAAACGGCTGTCCGCGAAACACCGAGCCGTCTTCCAGGGCGAGAATGGCCGTCATCACGTCGCGAACAAATTGCGCGGATGCTAGGGGCCGACCGGGGACGGTCAAGACATTCCACGGTCCCGGAGATGGGTTGGCAACCGCCAGCCTCCGCGCCACACTCGCGCCATGTCCACGTGCAATCCTCGCCGCACCATCGCCGAGCTCGAGCAGCTACGCGCGCTCACGGGCGACGAGAACGGCGCGCAGCGCGTGGCGTTCACCGAATCGTGGCTCAAGGCGCGCGACTTCCTGCGCTCCGCCGTCGCGGACTTGCCGCTCGAAATCCACAACGACGCCGCGGGCAGCACGTGGTTCACCCTCCGCGGCGAATCGGAGGAGGCGCTGCTCATCGGCGGCCACATTGATTCCGTGCCCAACGGCGGCTGGCTTGACGGCTGTCTGAACGTGTTCGCCGGTGTGGAAATCCTGCGGCGCATCCACGCGCAGTATTCCGGCAGACCTCCCGTGACCGTTCGCCTCGTGGATTGGGCCGACGAGGAAGGTGCGCGGTTTGGCAAGAGCCTCTTCGGCTCGTCCGCGTGCTCGGGAAACCTCGACATGGACGAAGCGCGCGGTCTTGTGGACAAGCAGGGCATCAGGCTTCCCGACGCGTTGAGGAACGTCGGCATTGATTTCGAGCGCGTGAAGGACAGCGGCAAGGAACTCAGGAACGCCGCCGCTTACATCGAGTTGCACATCGAGCAAGGGCCGGTGCTGCTCGACCTCGGACTCCCGCTTGGCGCGGTGCTCGGCACCTTCGGCGTCGAACGACACGCCATCACCTTCCACGGACAGGCCGCACACTCCGGCAGCACGCCGATGAATCGTCGCAAGGACGCCTTCCTCGCCGCGGGGAAAATGGCGCAGGAGATTTACGAAATCGCCGAGCGCGGTAGTGGCACGGGCGTCCCGCCCGTCAGTTCCGAAATCGAAGCACGGGCGGGACGCCCGTGCCACTACGACGGCGTTTGCACCATCGGTTCCTGCACCACCAAGCCCGGCATCGTCACCAGCGTTGTCGAGGAATGCCGCATCACGCTCGACCAACGGCATCTTGATGCAGCCAAGCTCGCGACGATGCTGGCTGAAGCCAAAGCCGCCAGCGAACAATTCGCGAAGGAAGGCAACGTAAAAGTGAGTTGGGAACGCCTGTGGCAGATTGCGCCCCGGCCGTTCCACGACGAACTCATCGCGCTCTGCGACGACGCAATCCGCGAGACCTCCGGCCAGTCGCACCGCCTGCCAAGCGGGCCGTTACACGACGCCGCAGAAGTCGCGCGCGCCGGCGTGCCGACCGTGATGATGTTCGTCCAAAGCCTGCACGGCATCAGCCACAACAAGATCGAGGACACGAAGGAAGAACACCTCGAACTCTGCGTGACCGCGTTTGACAGGCTCGCGGATAAGGCGATGAAGTGGATCCAGTCGGCACGGTGAGACGGAGCGCCGGTCTCCGACCCGGCGCGAAGCGGACACGAAACTCGCCGGGTCGGAGACCGGCGCTCCAACGAAACCATGGACTTGTTGCTACGCGCCGCCTTCGACGAAGCCCGCAAGGGGTTGGCGGCGGGCGGCATTCCCATCGGCTCGGTGCTGGTGCTCGATGGCAGGATCATCGGGCGCGGCCACAACCAGCGCGTGCAGCACGGCAGCGTGATTCATCACGCCGAGATGAATTGCCTCGAAAACGCCGGACGCCAGCGCGCCGACGTGTATCGCCGTTGCACGATCTACTCCACGCTCAGCCCGTGCCCGATGTGCAGCGGGGCCATCCTGCTCTACGGCATCCCTCGCGTGGTCGTCGGCGAGAACGTCACCTTCAAAGGCCCGGAGGGCTACGTGCGCTCGCACGGCGTGCAGGTCGAGGTGCTTCAAGACGCGGAGTGCATCCAACTCATGCGCGACTTCATCGCAGCGCGGCCGGAGTTGTGGAACGAGGACATCGGGGTTTGATGGGGCGCATCTCAGTTTCTTGCACGCCGGTTCTACCTTTGGGGTCGTTCTCCCTCACCCCAACCCTCTCCCGCTGGGAGAGGGAGGCACTTCGGACGGTGCTGGCGATGCGGGACGGTGTGCGTGCGCTCACCGGGTTCGATTCCACCGAGTGACGGGCGACGATTCCCCCTCTCCCTCGGAGGGAGAGGGCCGGGGTGAGGGTGAGAACGTGCGAAGTGCGCTGGGCTGCCAATCCACGTTCTCCCGTTGTCCTGCAAGAACGTGAGAGGCGCCCGGTTTGATGCCAGCCCGCCCGGCCTGCTTGCGGGGGCGACTGGCTTGAGATACGGTCACGCCGTGAACTCGCGGTGGATTTTCGGAGTGTTTCTGGTTCTTGCTGGCGCGCTGCCCGCCGCCGAAAACGCCGCCACGCCCGCGCCGGCCAAGATTGTCTTCGTGCTGCCCATTCGCGACGAGATTTCCAAGCCGTTGGTTTACGTCGTGCGCCGCGGCGTCAAGGAAGCGATGGAGGCCAAGGCCGACCTTCTGCTGATTGACATGGAGACCAACGGCGGGCGCGGCGACGCGATGATGGACATCGTCGAAATCCTCGACCAGTTCAAGGGCGACACGGTCACCTACGTCAACCGCAAGGCCTTCTCCGCGGGCGCGCTCATTTCGTTTGCCACGCGCCGCATCTACATGGCGACCGACAGCGTCATCGGCGCGGCCGCGCCCGTGGTTGCGTCGCCCGAGGGCGGCGTGGCGGCGATGCCGGACACGATGGAGGCCAAGTCATCCTCCGCCATCGCCGCGATGATCCGCGCGCGCGCAGACCGCAACGGCCACAATCCGGAAATCGTGGACGCGATGATTCGCAAGACGAAGGAGTTCACGATGGATGGCGTGAAGCTCAACGAGAAGGGCCAGGTGCTCACGCTCAATAACAAGGAGGCCGAGCGCGCCTTCGGCACGCCACCCAAGCCGCTGCTCTCGTCGGGCACGGTGGACACGGTTGAAAAGCTCATCGAAAAGCTCGGCGGCACACCCGCGAAGGTCGTGCGAATCGAGCGGAGCGGCTGGGAAAAGCTCGGCGCGTGGATCAATGCCATCGGCCCCATCCTGCTCATCATCGGCATGGCGGGCATCTACCTCGAATTCAAGACGCCCGGCTTCGGCCTGCCCGGCATCATCGGCATCGCAGCGTTCGCGCTCTATTTCTTCGGCGGCTACGTCGCGGGGCTGAGCGGGATGGGCTGGATCGTGGTGTTCTTCGTCGGCGTCGGCTTGATCGCGCTCGAACTTTTTGTGTTCCCCGGCACGCTCGCGCTGGGCATCACGGGCCTGGCGTGCATGCTCGCCGCGCTGGTGATGGCGATGGTGGACTTCTATCCCGGCATGCCCGCCGTCCCGACCGTCAAGCAACTCAGCCTGCCGCTAAACGACCTGCTCATCGCGGCCGCCGGGTCGGCGGTCGTGATCTGGGTGTTGAGCCTGTGGCTGCCGAAGACCGCCTACTGGCAGCGCATCGTCGCGCAGTCGGCAAGCGGCGGGAAGGCCGACGCCAAGCTGGAGGCGGACCAGTCGGCACGAATCGGACAGGTCGGGGTCACGCTCTCGCCGCTGCATCCCGGCGGGAAGGCGCAGTTCGGCGACCAGATCCTCGATGTGATTTCGCAGGGCGACGTGATCGAGAAGGGCCACCCCGTGCGCATCATCGGCAACAGCGGACACGAGGCGATTGTGGAAATGGCGTGATGCGCCAAGGCCGATGCCAAGGGCTCACAGCTTCATCTCATCCCCGCCACCTGCGACACGTCCTTGTCCCCGCGGCCGCTCAGGTTGACGATCACCAGCGAATCCTTCGGCATCCCCGGCGCGCGCTCGATGCACGCGGCGACGGCGTGAGCGCTTTCGAGCGCGGGGATGATGCCCTCGAGCCGAGCGAGCTTCATGAACGCATCCAGCGCAGGGCCGTCCTTCGCGAAGGTGTATTCCACGCGGCCTTGATCACGCAGCCACGCGTGCTCGGGGCCGACTGCGGCGTAATCGAGCCCGGCGCTGACACTGTGCGTGAGTTGAATCTGGCCGAACTCATCCTGCAACAGAAACGACCGCGTGCCCTGCAACACGCCAAGCGAGCCGCCTTGAAAACGCGCAGCGTGCTTGCCGGGCTCGATTCCTTCGCCGCCTGCCTCCACGCCGAGCATCCTCACGGACTCATCGCCGAGGAACGCCGTGAACAAACCCATCGCATTCGAACCTCCGCCGACGCAAGCGATGAGCAAGTCAGGCAGCCGTTCTTCCTTCTCGAGAATCTGCCGCCGCGCCTCGTCCCCGATGACGCGCTGGAAGTTCCGCACCATCACAGGATACGGATGCGCGCCATACACGGTGCCGAGGATGTAGTGCGTGGTGCGGACGTTCGTGACCCAGTCGCGCATGGCCTCGTTGATGGCTTCCTTAAGCGTCTGCTGCCCCGCCTTCACCGACACGACCTCGGCGCCGAGCATCTTCATGCGATGAACGTTCAGCGCCTGCCGCTCGCAGTCGTGCGCGCCCATGTAGATCACGCACTGGAGGCCGAACATGGCGGCGACCGTCGCCGTCGCCACGCCATGCTGGCCTGCGCCCGTCTCGGCGATGATGCGCGATTTGCCCATGCGTTTCGCGAGCAGGATTTGGCCGATACAGTTGTTGATCTTGTGCGCGCCGGTGTGGAGCAGGTCCTCGCGCTTGAGATAAATCTTCGCGCCGCCGAGTTCCCGCGTGAGCCGCTCGGCGAAGTAAAGCGGCGTGGGCCTGCCGCAGAACTCGCGAAGGTAGTAGCGGAACTCGCGCTCGAACTCCGGGTCCGCCTGAGCGCGCGCGTATTCGTCCTCGAGCTGTTGCAGCGGGTGGACGAGCGTCTCGGGCACAAAGCGCCCGCCGTAGGGACCGAAGTGGCCCTGCGCGTCGGGCAGCGGCTGGGCGGCGGCGAAACTCATGCGCGCAGGCTAGCGCAGTCGTGGCGGGCGGAAAAGCGATTCGTGCCGCGCGATTCGTGCCGCGGGCAACGCCTTCAGAACTGCTCCTGTTGCACCGAGCGCACATTGGCGATGAAGGCGTGGAGCAGCTTGCGATTCTTCAAGCCGGGCGCGTCCTCGACGCCGCTCGAAACATCCACAGCGAATGGCCACACCTCGTGGATTGCCTCGGCCACGTTCTCCGACGTGAGCCCGCCCGCGAGCATCACTGGCCGCCCGTGGTCCTTCGCCTGCCATGCGAGCTCCCAGTTGAAGGTCACGCCCGTCCCGCCGAGCTTGTCCTCCACGTGGCTGTCGAGCAGCCACGCGTCCGTGTCGTAGGGCGGCAGCGCGGCGAGCGACTTCGCGTCGCGGATGCGGAAGGACTTCACCACCTTCATCGGCGCGAAGCGCCGGCAGAACTCCGGCGGCTCGTCGCCGTGGAATTGCAGCGTGTCCAACCCGCACTCCAGCGCCCGGCTGCGGACGAAGTCCTCGCTCGCGTTCACGAACACGCCAACCTTCGACACAAACGGCGGCAGCTTGGCGATGATGGCGCGCGCCTGCGCCGCAGTCAGGTTGCGCGGGCTTTGCTCACAGAAGACGAAGCCCAGCGCGTTCGCGCCCGCCTCGACCGACGCGATGGCGTCGTCCAGGCGCGTGATGCCGCAGATTTTGACTTTCACGCTCACGGGTGCGCGACTATCCGCCGAAGGGAACGCGCGGGCAACACGAACCTGCGTGGAGAAGCTCCACGGGCTGCCGGGCTCACACGGTGCGGAACGCTCCATGCCGGCCCAGCAAGTAGCCGCGAAACACTTCGTAGTCGGCGCCCATCCGGTCGTAGTCCTCGGGCAGTTGCAGGCCCGCAGTCATCGCGGCGGGCACGTCGGGCGCCCAGCCGACGACCTTCTCGACTTCCTCTGGGAACTTCGCCGGGTTTGCGGTCTCGACAATGACGGCGGGCGACGTGCCCAGCGGCTCGGAGGCGCACCAGTCGAGGAAGCCCTGCCACGCGACGACGCCGTGCGGTTCGAGGAGAATCTGGTGCTTGTTCCAGAACTCCCGCAGCGAGGTGCGCGTGCGCTCGTCGTTGATGGAGCTGGAGAAGATGTCGCGGCGCATCGCGGCGAGGTCGGGCTGGCGGTGGACTTTGCCGGTTTCGTCCATGTGCCCGCCATAGACCGCGACGAGGCGGGCGAGGTTGCTCGGGTGGCCCACGTTCATCGCGTTGGAGACGGAGTTGCGCGAGGGTGAAATCTTCTCGTATGTGCCGCTCGCGAGGTAGCGCGGGAAGGCGTCATTGTCGTTCACCGATGCAATAATCTTCCGCACGGGCAGGCCCATCAGGCGCGCGACGACCGCGCCCATCATGTCGCCGAAGTTGCCGCTGGGGATACTGAACACCATCGGCTCGCCAGACTGGGCAAGGCGCGAGGCGGCGTAAAAGTAATACACGCTCTGCGGCAGCAGGCGTCCGACGTTGATCGAGTTCGCCGAGGAAAGATGGATGTGCTCCAGCGCCGGGTCGGCGAAGGCCCGCTTCACCATCGCCTGGCAGTCGTCGAACTTGCCGTCCACGGCCACGGTGCGGACGTTGTCCCTGAGCGTGGTCATCAGCTTGCGCTGGCTCTCGCTGACCTCGGCGATGGGGAAGAGCACGATGACGCGCACGCCGGGCACGCGGTGGAACGCGTGTGCGACCGCCGCGCCGGTGTCGCCACTCGTGGCGGTGAGGATGGTGACTTCGCGGCGGTCCTGCTGGAGGAAGTGGCCGAACATCCGCGCCATCATCTGCGCGGCGAAGTCCTTGAAGGACGCAGTCGGCCCCTGATCCAGCCGCATGAGATGGACACCGCGCCGGATGACTTCAAGCGGCACGCCGAAGTCGTAGGCCCGGTCGCACATCGCCGCGAGCGTGTCGTCCGGAATGACGCCGGCTGTGAATTTCCGCAGCACGCGGAAGGCGACCTGCCGATAGGGAAGCTCCGCGAATCCTGCGATCTCCTCCGGCGCAACGTGCGGGAACGACTCCGGCAGATACAGCCCGCGGTCAGGCGCCTGGCCGGCGAGGAACGCCTCGCGCAAGTTGACCGGCGGCGACTGGCCGTTGGTGGAGCGGAATAGAAGCGGCGTCATTTCACTCGAAGTTCTCCACCCGGATCATCACCGGCTCACCTTTCACGACAGCGAGCCTGGCGATGCTCGCGAGGGCCCGCCTCATCGCGGCATTGGGTGCATCGTGGATCATCAGGATGACCGGCACCGTTTCGCCCTCGTGCCCTTCAGGCTGGATGATGGAGGATATTCCGATCTTGGCGCAAGCGAGGATGGCGGCGATCTTCGCAAAGACGCCCGGCTTGTCCACGACACTGAGCCGGACGTAGTAGCGCGAAATCACCTCATCCATCGGCAATATCGCGCCATCGCGTTCGTGCGGCACGAACGGTGGCACGCGGCTGTTGCTCTTGTATTTGAGGTCGAGCGCGGCATCCGCGAGGTCGCTTAACACCGCGCTCGCGGTGGCATCCTTGCCCGCGCCCCGGCCGTAGAAGAGCGTGTCGCCAACGACATCGCCCCGGACGAACACGGCATTGAAGACACCGTTCACGCTGGCGAGCACGTGTGTGTTCGGCACAAGCCCCGGATAAACGGAGACCTGGATGCTTCGCTTCGCCGCACCCTTCCGCGAAGCCCTCGCCTCGCTGCCCGCCTTCACCACGCCGAGCAGCTTGATCGTATAGCCGAGTTGGTTGGCGAACTGCATGTCGAACCGGCTCACGCCGCGGATGCCTTCGACGTGAATCTGCTTCGGGTTCACCCAGAACCCGTGCGCGAGCGAGGCGAGGATGCCCGTCTTGTGCTGAGCGTCCCATCCGTCAATGTCGAGGTCCGGCGGCGTCTCGGCGTAACCCTGCTTCTGCGCATCGGCAAGGACGGTGTCGAAGTCCGCGCCCTCCTGTTTCATGCGGGTGAGGATGTAATTGCACGTGCCGTTCACGATGCCATAGAGCGACGTGATGCGATTGCCGACGAAGCCCTCACGCAACGACTTGATGATGGGGATGCCGCCGCACACGCTCGCCTCGTAGTAGAGGTTCGCGCCGTGGTCGCGCGCCGCCTTGAACAACTCCTCGCCGCGCGCGGACAGCAGCGCCTTGTTCGCGGTGACGACGGGCTTCCCCAGCCGGAGCGCCGTGAGAACCATCTCGCGCGCGAGCGTCACTCCGCCGGCCAGCTCCGCCACGATGTGGACTTCCGGATCGTTGACGACTGCTCGCCAGTCGGTCGAGAGTAGTTCCTGCGGGATGGGATATGGACGCGGTTCATCGAACGCCTTCACGGCGACTTTGCGCAGGTGGACTTTCACACCGATGCGCGACGCCATAAGAGCCGCGTTGCGCTGCAAGGCGTGGACCACTCCGCTGCCCACCGTGCCGCCGCCGATCATTCCCAAGTTTGCCTGCTGCATAGAGGCGGGGAGGGTGCAGAGAACGAGTCGGCGCGACAAACCCTTTTTGTGAGGTGCCAGGCGGTTGCAGCACACCGGATCAACCTCACCACACAGGCGCATGTGTGAATCCGCGCAGACCATCGGGCATGGATCGCAATTCGGCTTGTGTTTGATGACACAGGTGCCTAGGCTGCGCCCACATGAAAACTGACAACGTCCAACAGTATCTCTCACTGCACCAATCGCTCTTGAATGAGAAGGCCTCGCTAGAGGCAAGGCTTGCCAAGATCAGCAAGGCGCTTTCCGGCCAGGCAGCCGCTGGTGTTGCGGTCGCACCCAAGCGGCGCGGCCGGCCGCCCGGGAAGGCCAAAGCCAAGCCCGGACCAAAACCCGGCCGCAAGCGCGCAAAGAACTCGATGTCCATGCGCGAGGCCGTGTTCAAGGTTCTCGGCGGGAAGGCGCTCGGTCGGCAGGAAGTCCTGCAGGCTGTGCTCAAGCTTGGCTATACATTCCAGACCAAGAACCCGCTCAACTCGCTTGGCGTCGTGCTCTACAAGGACAAAGGCATCAAGCTCGCGAACGGCAAGTTCTCGCTGGCGAAGTAAGGCGCCAACGCCGCCGGTTTCAACCCGCCCACGCCTGCGCACGCCCTGATGTGTCGTCGCGGGCGTGGGCGCCTTCGCCTTATGCTCGCACTGCGAGTCATACCCTGTCTCGATGTCCACGATGGACACGTGACCCGCGGCGTGCAATTCGGCCGCGCCGAGTCGGGCGGCTTGCGCAACGTCGGCGACCCCGTGAAACTCGCGATGCGCTACAACGAGCAGGGCGCGGACGAGATGGTCTTCTTTGACATCACCGCCAGCGCGCATGGGCGCGCGGCGATGGTGACCGTCATCGAGCGCGCAGCGGATGAGTGTTTCATGCCGCTGATTGTCGGGGGCGGCATCCGCAGCGTCGAGGACATGAACACCATGTTGCGCGCCGGCGCGGACAAGGTGAGCATCAATACGTCCGCGATTCAGAGTCCCGGCCTCATCCGAGCAGGTGCGGAAAAATTCGGCAGCCAGTGCATCGTGGTCTCGATTGACGCGAAGCGCACACAACCGGGGCGCTGGGAGGTCTTCGCCAAGGGCGGCCGTGAATCCACGGGCATGGATGCCGTCGAGTGGGCAACGCGCGCGGTCGCGCTTGGCGCGGGAGAGATCGTGCTGAACTCGATAGATGCGGACGGCACAAAGGCGGGCTTCGACCTCGAGATTACCCGTCGAATCAGCGAGCACGTAGGCGTGCCGGTGGTGGCGAGCGGCGGGGCGGGTTCGCTCGAGCACATGGCGGAGGTGCTGCTCTCGGGACACGCGGACGCGGTGCTGGCCGCGAGCATTTTTCACCTCGGCGAACACACGGTCGGAGATGTGAAGCGCTACCTCCTGTCGCGCGGCATCCCCGTGCGACTATGAACGACCTCACACAAACCCGCTGGCTCCTCATCGCGCTGCTCACCGCGTCCAACGTCTTCATGACTTTCGCGTGGTATGGCCACCTCAAGTTCAAGCATCAGCCGCTCTGGCTCGTGGTGCTGGCGAGCTGGGGCATCGCGTTCCTCGAATACTGCCTGATGGTTCCCGCGAACCGCTGGGGTAGTTCGACCTACTCGGCGACGCAGCTCAAGATCCTCCAGGAGGTCATCACACTGGTCGTGTTCATCGGCTTCGCCGCCGTCGGGTTGACATTTCTCCCGAAGGACTGACCCTCGCCCGACTGGCGTCGCGAGTTTCAACTTTGTCGCCGCGCGGCATTGTGGTGAGATGCGCCGCGCATGAACTTCCTCGACCAACTCAAGTTCACGGATGACGGACTCATACCCGCCATCATCCAGGAGCAGTCCACGGGCCGCGTCTTGATGATGGCGTGGATGAACCGCGCATCGCTCGAGTCGACCCTGTCCACAGGCCGGACGCATTTCTGGAGCCGATCCCGGAAAAAGTTCTGGATGAAGGGTGAGTCCAGCGGGCACGTGCAGGTGGTAAAGGACGTCTCATTCGATTGCGACGGCGACACGCTGCTCATCCAAGTGGAGCAAACGGGCGCGGCGTGCCACGAAGGCTTCAAGTCGTGTTTCTTCCGGTCCGTCGGCGTGGGCGGCGGCGAGGTGAGGGAGACGGAGCCCCGACTGGTGGATCCCGCGCAGGCCTACGGGAGAAAGTGACCGTTCACCATGGACGAAGTCCTTGCGATTGGTTCCACGCCGTATTGGTGGATGCTCGGCTTGCTGGCATTTGCGCGCGCGATGGACTTCCTGAGCACGTGGGTGGCCACTCCAAACCTGACGCTCGAGGCCAATCCCATCGCCCGGTTGCTCGGCTGGAAGTGGGGCGCGCTCGTCAACGCCGTGCTGTGTGTGCTGGCGGCGCAGTGGCCGCTTGCAGCGGTGGTGCTCATCACGACGAGCCTGCTGGTGGCGGCGCGCAACTTCAAATCGGCGTGGTTCATGCGCGCGCTGGGCGAGGACCGTTACCGCGCGCTGGCAGGTGAGTTAATGGAGGCTTCGAGCGGCCGGTTGATTCTCGTGTGCGTGTCGGGCGAGACGCTGCTCTTCGCGCTGATCGGCGCGGCGGTCGTGTTCTTCGGCCGGCACGAGCTTGTGATTGTAGCGATCGGAATCGGGTTCGTCGCCTACGCCGGTGCGGTGGCGTTCTACACGGCGCTCGGCGTGTGGCGGGCGCGGAGGTCAATCCGCTAACCAACCCCGCAGAAAGAGAAGGCCCGTCCTCGCGGACGGGCCTTGTGAAACGGGTCGCGCGGGCTTACTTCGCCGCAGCCGCCGCGGCCTTCGGCTCTTCCTTCTCATTCACGGGCGCGGTGGAAGGGGCTTCCGGGACGATGGATTCGACCCACTCGAGGATGGCCATGTGGCTTGCGTCGCCGATGCGCTGGCCGAGCTTGACGATGCGCGTGTAGCCGCCCGGGCGGTCCTTGAACACGGGCGCAATCTTGTCGAAGAGGATGTGCACGACGTCCTCGTTCTCGCGCCAGCGGAGGCGCTTGACCTTGCCGGGGCGCTTGGCCGAGCCGTGGAACAGCGTGCGCGGTTGCGAGCGCAGCCGCGCGGCGACGAGCCGGCGGCAATGGACGTTTTCGGCGACAGCGCGGGCCTTGACCTGCTCGTCGGTGGCGGAGGCAGCGAGCGCGACAGCGCGCTGGCCCCGGCGGCCGATCGTGAGGAGCTTTTCCGCAAACGGCCGAACTGCCTTCGCGCGCGCGAGCGTGGTCCTGATGCGCTTGTGCTTGATGAGGCTGCGGACCAGGTTGATCAGCATCGCCCGGCGATGCTTCGGCGGACGACCCAGCCTTTTCGTGTTTCGTTGGTGGCGCATAGGTCAGCAGGTCAGGCGGCAGGCTCTTCCTTGGGGGCGTCCAGCAGCCCCGCCTCGAAGGTCATGCCGAGCGTGAGGCCGAGGCCGGCGAGCTTTTCCTTGATTTCGTTGAGGGACTTCTTGCCGAAGTTGCGATACTTGAGCATCTCCTGCTCGGTCTTCATGGCAAGCTGGCCCACGGTAGTGATGTTGGCGTTGTTGAGGCAGTTGGCGGCGCGGACCGAGAGCTCGATCTCGTTGACCGACATGTTGAGGAGCTTGACCATCTTGTTCTTCTCCTCGTCCTGCTTGTCCTCGACTTCCTCGAACTGCACGGCGTCCTTGTCGAACCCGACGAAGACGTCGAGGTGATGGTCGAGAATCGCGGCTGACTGCGTCAGGGCGTCGTGCGGCGTGATGCGGCCGTCGGTCCAGATTTCAAGCACGAGGCGGTCGTAGTCGGTGCGCTGGCCGACGCGCGCGGCCTCGACGGTGTAGCGGACGCGGACGACGGGCGAGAAGAGCGAGTCAATCGCGATGACGCCGATGGCCTGCTCTGGTTTCTTGTTGTCGTCGGCAGCGCAGAAGCCGCGGCCCTTCTTGACCTCGAGTTCCATGCTGAACTTGCGCTTCTTGTCGAGGGTGCAGATGATCTGGTCAGGGTTGACGAGTTCGACGTTCTGGTTGAGCTGAATGTCGCCCGCGGTGACGGCGCCCTCCTTGTTGACGGAGAGGTAGAGGGTCTGCGGCTCGTGCGTGGCGGCCTTGAACTTGATCCTCTTGAGGTTCAGGACGATCTGCGTGACGTCCTCGACGATGCCCTCGATAATGGCGAACTCGTGCTGCGCGCCGTCAATCTTGGCGGAGGTGATGGCAGCACCCTCGAGCGAACTCAGGAGCACGCGGCGCAGCGAGTTGCCGATGGTGTGGCCGTAGCCGGTTTCGAACGGGTCGGCGATGAATCGGCCGAACGTGTCGGTGTTCGTCTCGTCGGCGGTGAGGCGCTTGGGCTTTTCGAACGGACTGAGTCGGACTGGCATGGTGTTTGTTCTTCCTCGCAGTTTCAACCTGGCCCGCGGCGCTTGATTCCCGCCGCGTCGCGGGCCCGTATAACTGCATTGTGCCCCGCACCGGGGCGTTATGGTTCAGCGGGAATAAAACTCGACGACGGCCTGCTCGTTGGCGATGGGCTGGATTTCTTCGCGCGAAGGCACGCGCATGAGCTTGCCCTTGAGCGCCTCGCGGTCGAGGGTCAGCCACTCGGACACGGCGCGGCTGGCCGTGCCCTCGAGGTTTTTCAAGACGATCTGGCGCGAGCGCGTGGTGTCCTTGATCTGCACCGCATCGTTCACCTTCACTGCGAAAGACGGGATATTCACCTTGCGGCCGTTCACGAGCACGTGCCCGTGGGTGACCAACTGACGGGCCGCGGGACGTGTAATGGCAAAGCCAAGCCCGTAAACCACGCTGTCGAGCCGCGTTTCGAGGATTTGAAGCATCGTCTCGCCGGTGACGCCGCGCTTGTGGCGCGCGCGCTCATAGACGCCGCGGAACTGGCGTTCGAGCAGGCCGTAATAATATCGGAGTTTCTGTTTCTCAAGCAGGCCGAGGCCATAGTCCGTGACCTTGCGGCGCGACTTGGGGCCGTGAACGCCCGGGCCATACGGCCGGCGCTCAAGGTATTTGGACGGACCGAAAATCGCCTGATTGAAGCGGCGGCTAATGCGAACGCGGGGACCTGTGTAGCGAGCCATACCTTAAGATTTTGAGCTGTGAGATTCGAGATATGTGGTCCATCACACCCGGCGCTTTTTGCGTGGACGGCAGCCATTGTGCGGCACAGGCGTGACGTCCTTGATGGTTGAGATTTCCAAGCCGATGGCCTGCAGCGCGCGGATCGCCGACTCGCGGCCGGAGCCGGGACCCTTGACACGAATTTCGACCTCGCGCATGCCGTGCGAGATGGCCTGACGCGCGGCATCCTGCGCCACCTGCTGCGCAGCGAAGGCCGTGCTCTTGCGCGAACCCTTGAAGCCCACGCGGCCGGCGCTCGACCAGCCGATAATGTTTCCCTGCATGTCGGTGATGGAAACCAGGGTGTTGTTGAACGTGGCCAGAATGTTCGCGATGCCGATGGCAACGTTCTTCGCGTGCTTGGCCTTGATGATTTTCTTGCCCGCCATTTCATCGGCGAGCAGGTCCGCGGCGGTCGGCGCGTTGACGACGCCGCCGGCCGCGTCCGCGGGTTTTGCATCGGCAGCGGCAGCTCCGGCTTCAGTCGGGGCACCGGATGCCGCGGCGGCAGGAGCGGCGGGCTTCTCGCCCTTCTCGGCTTTGTCGGCCTTCTCGACCTTGTCGGCCTTCTTCGCTTTCGGCGCCTTCGCGGGTTTCTCAACCGCGGCTTCAGCCGGGGCTTTCTTCGTTTCGGGTTTGGGTGTCTCGTCTGCCATGGTGTGAATCAGTGAATGCCAACTTTGGCGTTGGGATTGCGCTGGACGCCGACGGTCTTGCGCGGGCCCTTGCGCGTGCGGGCGTTGGTCTGGGTGCGCTGGCCACGGACGGGCAACCCGCGCAAGTGGCGGATGCCGCGGTAACACTTGATGGCCTGAAGGCGCTTGAGGTTCAGGCCGATTTCGCGGCGAAGGTCACCCTCGATGACATACTTGCCGTCCTGAATGGCGTGCACGATTTGGGAGAGTTGCTGTTCGCTCAGATCCTTCGCGCGGACGGCGGGGTCAATCTGCGCCTTGGCCAGAATGTCCTTCGAGTTGGATGGGCCGATGCCGTAGATGTAGCGAAGCGCGATGTCAATGCGCTTGTGGCCGGGGATGTCAACGCCGAGTAGTCGTGCCATGGGATGGTTGGAGAGACAGGCGTCCCGCCTGTCGTTGGGGTGTTAGCCTTGACGCTGCTTGTGGCGGACGTTGCTGCAGATGACCCGCAGCACGCCCTTGCGCTTGACGATTTTGCAATTCTCGCAAAGCCGTTTGATGGAGGCTCTAACTTTCATGTTCGTTGTTCCGCGTTTCCGACTGCACCACGGCGCCCTTCGACAAGTCGTAAGGCGACATTTCCACCATCACCCGCTGGCCCGCGGTGATGCGGACGAATTCCATCCGCAACCGCCCCGACGGGAACGCCAGCAACCGGTGCCCGTTGCTCAGCTTCACGCGGCACGTCCGGTTCGGGAGCACCTCTTCTACGATGCCCTCAACCCGGATGCTGTCCGCGCTGGCCACGTCAATATCTCCGGCTCGCCGTCCCGCACCACGACCGTGTGTTCCATGTGCGCTGACGGCAACCCGTCCAGCGTCACCACGGTCCACTTATCCTTCAAAATCTTCACCTGCGCCGTCCCCGCGTTCACCATCGGCTCGATGGCGATGACCATCCCGGCCTTGAGCCGCGGCGACGGCTTGCCGTGCTCAACAAAGTTGGGCACCTGCGGATCTTCATGGACCGCGCGCCCGACGCCGTGCCCGACGAACTCCCGAACCACGTTGAATCCGTGGCCTTCCACAAACGCCTGGATGGCCCGGGAGATGTCCACGACGCGGTTGCCGGCCACCGCACGGGAAACGCCTTCATACAGCGCCCGCTCCGTCACATCAATCAATTTCTGCCCCAACAAGTCGCACCCGCCCACCGCCACCGTGCGCGCCGTGTCGCCGATGTAGCCATCGAACCGCACCCCCACATCCAGGCTGATGATGTCCCCAAACTGCACGCGCCTCGGCCCGGCAAGCCCGTGCACCACCTCCTCGTTCACCGAGATGCAGATGTTGCACGGATACTTCTTGTAGCCGAGAAACGCGCTTCGGGCGCCCAACGCCGCGATCCGGCTCGCCCCAAACTCGTCAATCTCACGCGTGCTCACCCCGGGCTGGATGAACGCCGCCACGTCGTCCAGCACCGTCGCGGCCACCGTGCCGGCGGCCCGCAACGCCTCGTGCTCCCGTTGATTCGTGATCGTCATTTCAAGCCAGCAGAGCTTTCACGGCGGCATACAACTCGGGGAACGGCGGCGTCGCATCCACCACCGTCAGCCGCCCGAGCTGCCAGTAATAACTCACCAGTGGCTCGGTCTCGCGGTTGTAAACGCCCAGCCGCCTGCGAACGACCGGTTCGCTGTCGTCAGCACGGACTGCCAGCCCCGAGCCGCAGTCATCGCACGCGCCCTCGGCGCGCGGTGGCAGGTTCACCACGTGAAACGTCGCCCCGCACTCCGGACAAAACCTCCGCCCGGCAATTCGCGCGATGATCGCTTCCTCGTCGCACTCAAAGAACAGCACCGACTCGATTGCCAACCCCAGCCGCGATGCCCGCTCATCCAGTGCCTCCGCCTGATTCAACGTCCGCGGGAACCCGTCGCTGATGAACCCATGCTCCCGCGGAGCCGAGCTCATCCACCGCTCCACCAACTCCAGCACCAGTTCGTCCGGCACCAACTCACCCCGGTCAAGGAACCCACGCGCCTGCACGCCGAGCTCGCTCCCAACGGCCACTTCTTCCCGCAACAACTGCCCGGTCGAGATGTGCCCGTGCCCGAACTCCCGCTTCAATTGCGCCGCAACCGTCCCCTTGCCGGACCCCGGCGGCCCCAGCAGAATGACGCGCCGCTTCATAACTACTACAACTTACCGCGCAATCTCGGCCCCGCCCCACCCTTGCCCGTTTTCAAAAAGCCGTCGTAGTGCCGCATCATCAGGTGCGACTCCACCATGCGCATCGTGTCCAGAACCACACCCACCGTGATGAGCAGGCTCGTGCCGCCAAAGAACTGCGCCACGTAGTAGTTGATGCCCATCGCCCGCGACATGACCGATGGGATAATCGCGATCACCACCAGAAACACCGCCCCGGCCAGCGTGATCCGATGCATCGTGTTGTGCAGGAACTCGCTCGTCGCAGCGCCTGGCCGAACTCCGGGGATGTAGCCGCCGTATTTCTTGAGGTCATCCGCGATCTGCAGCTCGTTGAATTGCGTCGCCACCCAGAAATAGGTGAAGAACACGACCATCGCGGCGTAGAGCGCGATGTGCACCATCTGGTCCTCCCGGAAGTGCCGCGACAAGTCCGTTAGGAACGGTATCTCCATCGCAGTGCCCGCAAATTGCAGTATCTTCTCGGGGAACATCAGGAGCGCCTGGCCAAAGATGATGGGCATCACGCCGGCGTAGTTCACGCGCAGCGGCATGTAATTGCTCCCGCCCTGCATCATCTTGCGGCCGACCATCCGTTGCGCGTATTGCACTGGGATCTTCCGTTGGGCCTGCGTGACTGCGATGACGCCCGCCACCACGCCGAGCAGGAGCGACACCAGCGCCAGACCGTAGAACAGGTTGAACTTCGTCTCGATGTCCTGACCAGGGAAGAACATTTCCTTCACCGCCTGCACCGTCAGCGGCAGGCGCGACAGGATGCCGACGGTGATGACGAGCGAGACCCCGTTGCCGATGCCGCGCTCGCTGACCTGCTCGCCGAGCCACATCAGCAGCATGGTGCCCGTGGTCAGGATGAGCGTGGTCTGGAGGCGATACCACCACATGTGATCCGTGAGCACCAGCTTCCCTTGAAAGCCATCGCCGAACACCTTGCTCGGGTGCTCCCAAGCGAGGGCCATCACGTAGCCCTGCACGATGCACAGGGCCACCGTCAGATACCGGCCGTATTGGATGATCTTGACGCGGCCGCCCTCCTCGCGCGCAAGCTTGCTCAATTGCGGAATCACCGCGCTCAGGAGTTGGATGATGATCGTCGCGCTGATGTAGGGCATGATGCTCAGCGAGCCGATGGCGCAACGCTCAAGCGCGCCGCCCGTGAACATGCTGTAGAGGCCGAGCAATCCGCCGCCCTCTCCCTTGTGGGCCTGCGCCTCGAAAAACGCGGCAAGCGCGGCGCCATCGAGGCTCGGGATGGGACAGAGCGAAACCAGCCGCGTGATGCCCAGCAGCAGGAGCGTGAAGAGAATGCGCGACTTGAGCTCCGGAATCTTGAAGCAGTTCGCGAGGGTCTGGAGAATGTTCTTGAGCATCGGCGGACAGTCCCTTCAGGGCTAGGCACCCGGCGACGCCGGAGTCCCGGCTTCAGCCGGCGCGGGTGCTGCGACTTGCGCCGCCGCCTTGGCCGCCGCCTTGGCCGCTGCCTTCCGCGCCTCGGCCTCACGTTGCTTGCGGACACCGCGTGGAATGTGCGGCTTGGCCTCCGCTGTCCCACCCAGCGCCTCGATGGCCTGCCGCGCCGACGCGCTGAACGCGCTCGCCTCGACGTGCAGCTTCTTAGTCAGCTTGCCGTCCCCCAAAATCTTGATGCCGTCAGCGCGGCCGTTGGCGAGCCCAGCGGCCCGCAACGCGGCCTCATTCACTTGCGCCCCGTCCTCAAACTTCGCTTCCAGATCCCGCAGGTTCACCGGGATGTAATACGTGGCGAACCGCGCGTTGCTGAAACCTCGCTTGGGCAGGCGCCGAATCAGCGGCATCTGGCCGCCCTCGAATCCCGGCCGAATCGAGCTGCCCGAGCGCGCGCTCTGGCCCTTGCCGCCGCGCCCGGAAGTCTTGCCATGCCCGCTGCCCTCGCCGCGGCCAACGATTTTGCGCCGGTGGCGAGAGCCGGGTGTGGGTTTGAGATCGTGAAGGCGCATGTCTTTTGGGGTCTGGAATCTGGCGACGTTCGGCGTTCAGTGTTCGGAGTGCAGTGTCGTTTGTCAGGGCGCAGTCGAGGTCGTAGGCTTGAGGTTTTGGGGGCTCGCCGAGCTCGCCCCTCCCATGGACGGACCGAGGTTCACGCCGCGCGTGCGCGCGATGGCCTCGCGCAGCCGCAGTTGCAGCAGCGCTTGCAGCGTCGCCTTGGCCACGTTTGCCGCATTCTTCGTTCCCAGCGACTTGCTCAGGATGTCCCGCACGCCGGCGGTCTCCAAGACCGCCCGCACCGTTTTGCCCGCGATGATGCCCGTGCCGGGCGACGCGGGCCGCAAAAGCACCCGCGCGCCATCGTAGTGCGCGAACACTTCGTGCGGGATCGTCGGCCCGTGGAGCGATACGGTGACCATCCGTTGCTTGGACACTTCGCCGCCCTTTTTGATCGCGTCCGCCACTTCCCCGGCCTTTCCAAGCCCGATGCCCACGCGTCCACGCTTGTCGCCGCTCACCACCAGCGCGCTGAAGCTGAACCGCCGTCCGCCCTTCACCACCTTCGCCGAGCGGTTGATGTAAATCACCTTCTCGACGAGGTCGCTCGCAGGCTGGCCCGACCCGTCGCCTTCGGAGGGTGGTCCTCCGCGGCGGCGTCCGCCCCGACCCCGCGTCGGCGGGCCGGACCGCCGTGGCTGTTCAGGTGGCGGAGCCGACGGTTGGGCTGGCGTCGGGGTTTCCGAAGTGGGTTCGGGCATTTTTTGTTTGTGCGCAGTGCGCGTTTGGGTTCGATGTATTGGGGCTCGCGGAGCTCCCCCCTCGGGGGTTTTCCCTGTTCAGAATTTCAGTCCTGCCGCGCGGGCCGCGTCGGCCAGCGCCTTGACCTTGCCGTGGTATTGCGCCCCGCTGCGGTCGAAAACGACCGCGGTTATCCCGCGCGCGAGCGCCGCCTCCGCGGCCACCTTGCCGAGGAGCGTGGCGGTCTTGATGTTGGCGCGCGGCTTGGAATCCGCGGGCAGGCCCTCCTGCCGCGTCGAGGCGCTCGCGAGCGTCACGCCGGGGCCATCGTCAATGAACTGCACGTAGATGTTCAGCCCGGTGAACCGCACGCTCATGCGCGGGCGCGCCGCAGTGCCGATGATCTTCTTGCGAATGCGCCAGCGGCGTTTCAGTTCGAGTTCGTGTTTCTTCTGGATTCTCATCGTTTCCCATTGTCGATTTCCAATTGCCAATTGCGAACTGGAAATCGAAAAATCGCTACTGCACGGTCTTGCCTTCCTTCCGAACCACGCGCTCGCCGACGTAGCGGACGCCCTTGCCCTTGTATGGCTCGGGCGGGTAGTAGGCGCGGATGTCCGCGGCGACCTGGCCGACAAGCTGACGGTTCGGACCCTCGACAGTCAGCTTGGTGCCCTCCTCGACGGTCACTTTGATCTGGTCGGGTATCGCGTAGTTGACTGGATGCGAGTAGCCCAAGGCCAGATTGAGCACTTTGCCTTCCAGCGTCGCCTTGAAGCCTACGCCGTGGATTTCCAGCTTCTTGCTGAAGCCTTCAGAAACGCCGCGGACCATGTTGTTGACGAGCGCGCGCGACAAGCCGTGCAGCGCCTTGGACTGTGCGTCGTCCGCGGCGCGCGCGATGAGGACCTTGCCATCGGCGACGGTCGCCGTCGTGCTGCCGGGCAGGTCGAATTCGAGCCCGCCCTTGGGACCTTGAACGTGGACGTGGCGACCCTGCACGGTCACCTTGACCTTGTCCGGGATGGGGATGGGAAGTTTGCCGACGCGTGACATGTTCGGGTCTGGGGTCTAGGGTGGGTTTACCAGACGGTGCAAAGGAGCTCGCCGCCGACGTTTTGGCGGCGCGCGTTCTCACCGGTCATCACCCCGCGCGACGTGGACACGATGCTTATGCCCATGCCGTTGAGGACGCGCGGGATTTCGTCGCTGCCCACGTAATGCCGGCGGCCAGGTGAGCTGGCACGGCGCAGCCCCTCGATGGCGGCCTTGCGCCCGGCATACTTGAGCTGGAGCTTGAGTGCACGACGCCCTGTCGCCGGGTCGGGCTCCACGGTCGCGGCGGCGACGAACCCCTCCTCGGCCAGCACCCGCGCGATGGCCTCGCGCAACCGCGTGTGGGGCATCCGCACCGCAGGCTGCAACGCGCGCTGCGCGTTGCGGATGCGGGTCAACATGTCTGCAATCGGGTCACTCATAGGTCTCCTACCAACTGGCCTTGGTCACGCCGGGAAGCAGCCCGTTGAGCGCCAATTCGCGGAACGTAAGCCGCGACACGCCGAACTTGCGGAGAAACCCGCGCCGGCGCCCGCTGACAGCGCAGCGGTTCACCAACCGCACCGGGCTGGCATCGCGCGGGAGCTTGGCGAGCCCCGCATAGTCGCGCCTGGCCTTCAACTCGGCGCGCACTGCCGCGAATTTCTTCACGGTCGCCGCCTTGCGCTTGTTGCGCTCAATCCACGCTTTCTTGGCCATGGTTACTTCCCTTCCGCAAACGGCATGCCCATCAGTTTGAGCAACTCGCGCGCTTCCTCGTCCGTCTGCGCGCTCGTCACGAACGTGATGTCCATGCCTTGTTGTCGCTTGATCTTGTCCAGGTCAATCTCCGGGAAAATCGTCTGGTCGGCGATGCCGATGGTGTAATTGCCCCTGCCGTCGAAGGCGCGGGGCGAAATGCCGCGGAAGTCGCGGATTCGCGGCAACGCCGCCGCCACGAGGCGGTCGAGAAACTCATACATCACGTCCCGCCGCAGTGTGACGCGGCAGCCCACGGCCTGTCCCTTGCGCAGCTTGAAGTTGGCGATGCTCTTGCGCGCCTTGGTGATGACCGGCTTGCGGCCGGTGATTTGCCCGAGGTCGCGCGCGGCGTCTTCCACCGCACCTTTCTCGTTGTCGGCGCTCACCCCCATGTTGATGACAATCTTCTCCAGGCGCGGCACCGCCAGCACGCTGGTGTAACCGCGGGCGGCCGCGAGGGCGGGCCTCACTGTCTCGTGGTATTTGGTATAGAGGCGTGGTTTCACGGGCTCGTGGTCGCGTGGTTTCAGGGTTGTGCCGGGGCCGCCGACGCTGCGTCGGGGCGGGCCGCCACCTGCGCGCGGGCCGCTCCGGCGGCCTCGCGCCTGGCGCGGCGCGCGTCATACTTGGAGGCAAGCATCACGTTGGAGACGTGGATGGTGCCTTCGCGCTCGATGATGGCGCCCTGCGGGTGCTGCTGGCTCTTGCGCATGTGCTTCTTGATCATCTGGCAGCCCTCGACGGTCACGCGGTCCTTCTTGGTGTGGACCTGCAGGATTTTCCCGCGCTTGCCTCGGCTGGCGCCGGTGATGACCACGACTTCGTCGCCCCGCTTGACATGAAATCGCTTTTTTACCCTTTTCATGGTCAGAGGACCTCCGGTGCCAACGAGATGATTTTCATGAACTTGAGGTCGCGCAACTCGCGGGCGATGGGGCCGAAGATGCGCGTGCCGCGCGGCTCGCCCTCGGGCGTGATGATGACGACGGCGTTGCTGTCGAAACGCAGGTAGGACCCATCGCTGCGGCGGGTCACGCGCTTGGTGCGGACGACGACCGCGTCGCACACTTCGCCTTTCTTGATCTGGCCGTCGGGAGCGGCGTCCTTGATGTGGACTTTGATGACGTCGCCCAGAAGGCAGTAGCGTTTGCTGGGCTTGTGCGTGACGCCGATGCACGCAGCGCGGCGGGCGCCGGTATTGTCGGCCACGTCAACGATGGAGCGGACTTGGAGCATAAGCTGGGTCAGGCACCGCCCGGATGCGGGGCGGCTGCGGCGGCGGTCGGCGCTGCGTCAGGGTTGCGTTCCACGATTTCGACCAGGCGCCACCGCTTGGTCTTGGAAAGGGGGCGCGTCTCCACGATGCGCACGCGGTCCCCGAGGCTGGCCAGTTCCTTCTCGTCGTGGGCGTAGAACTTGGCGAATGCCGTGACCACCTTGCCGAAGCGCGGGTGCGAGTAGCGCCGCTGGACGCGGACAATGATGGTCTTGGCCATCTTGTCGGAGATGACTTCGCCGATGCGCTCTTTGCGCTGGTTAGCGTGTTGCGTGGTGGGGTCGGGCATAGGTTACTTGGCCACCGACGCTGCGTCGTGGCGGGTGGCTGCTGCATTGGCTGAGGCTGCGGCCTTGGCGGCGATGCGTATCGCGCTCATCCGGGTCTCGACGCGGGCGATGTCCTTGCGGAGGTCGCGCAAGCGTGAGGGTTTCTCAAGCTGTGCCGTGGCCTTCTGGATGCGCAGGTGAAAGAGCTCCTGCCGCAGATCGCGGCCCCGGGCCGCCAGCTCCACCATCGTCAGGTCATTGAGGTCGCTGTATTTCATCGTCGTCGCATGTCAAACGTGAGCGTGCCGGCTGATGAACCGCGTGCGGATGGGCATCTTGGACGCGGCCAGCCGCATGGACTCCCGCGCCAACGCCTCCGGCACGCCGTCTATTTCGAAGAGCACCGCCGCGGGCTTGATGACCGCGACCCAGCCCTCGACGCCACCCTTGCCCGTGCCCATGCGCACTTCGAGCGGCTTCTTCGTGTAGGACTTCTGCGGAAAGACCCGGATCCACATCTTGCCGCGGCGCTTCATGTGCCGGCTGATGGCGACGCGGCAGGCCTCGATGACCTTGGCGTCGAGCCAGCACCGGTCGAGCGCCTGCAATCCGTATTCGCCAAACGCGACCGTGTGGCCGCGCGTGGCCAGCCCGGCGCGGCTGCCGCGGTGCATCTTCCGATACTTCACTCGTGCGGGCATCAAGGCCATGGTCGTGTTTCTCCAGGGTAAGGGCTCGCTTCGTCAGGCGGTGGCGGGCGCAGTCACCGCCTCGGTGGCGGGGCGGGGCGCGACGGGCGCGGCAGCCTTCACGGGTTTGCGGTCGCCTTTGCAGACCCAACACTTCACCCCGAGCTTCCCGTAGGGGCATTGTGCCTCGGCGAAGCCGTATTCGATGTTCGCGCGCAGCGTGTGCAGCGGCACACGGCCCTCAAGGTATTGCTCCACTCGCGCAAGCTCCGCCCCACCCAGCCGGCCGCCGACCCGGATGCGGATGCCTTCCACGCCCGCGACGCCCATCGTGGTTTGCACGGCCTTCTTCATCGCGCGGCGGAAGGAGACGCGGCGTTCCAGTTGCATCGCGATGCCCTCGGCCACGAGCTGCGCGTCCGCCTCGGGTTGCGTGATTTCCTGGATGTCCACGTAGATTTCCTTGCCCGTCATCCGGCTCAACTCCTCCTTGAGCTTGTCAATCTCGGCGCCCTTGCGTCCGATGACCACGCCCGGCCGGGCCGTGTAAATGGTGATGCGACAGCGGGTCGCGGCGCGCTCGATCTGGATGCGCGGCACGGACGCGGTCTCGAGTTTCTTTTTGAGGATGGTGCGAATCTTGTAGTCCTCCGCCAGAAGCCGCGCGTAGTCGCGCTTGTCGGCATACCACTTGGAGCGCCAGTCCTTGTTGACGGCGGTGCGCAGGCCCACTGGATTGGATTTCTGTCCCATAGGTTCAGGCGGCGGAGTCGGTGAGCACGATGCGGATGTGGCAGGACCGCTTCAAGATGGGGCCCGCAGAGCCCCGCGCCTTGGGCGTCATGCGCTTGAGCGTCGGGCCGGTCTCGGCGACGGCCAGCTTGATGGTCAGGGCCTCGGGGTTGAGGCTGTGGTTGTGCTCGGCGTTGGCGATGGCGCTCTTGAGGGTCTTGGCCACGGCGCGCGCGCTCTTGCGCGGCACAAATTCCAGCACCGTCTGCGCGCGCAGCGCGGGCAGGCCCTGGATCTGGCGGACCACCTCGCGCACCTTCTGCGCAGACATCCGGAAGTTGCGGTAGATGGAGGTGACTTCCATGTTACTTGGCCTCCGCCTTGGCCGTGTGCGCGCCGTGCTTCTTGAAAACGCGCGTGGGCGAGAATTCCCCGAGCTTGTGGCCCACCATGTTCTCCGTGACGAACACGGGGTTGAACACCTTGCCGTTATGGACGTTGAACGTGAGGCCAACAAAGTCGGGCGTGATGGTCGAGCGGCGCGACCAGGTCTTGATGGGTGTGCGCGCGCCGGTCGCCTTGGCGTCCTGGATCTTCTCCGCAAGGTGCAGGTCCACAAACGGTCCCTTTTTGATTGAGCGTCCCATGGTGGTTTAGGGTCTGGGGTTTGGGGTTTGGGTGTTGGGCTGGGGCGCTTTGAGTTCGTTTAACGCTGTTTCGTCGGCCTTCCGTCGCGGCGCACGACGATGAACCGGTTGGACGGCTTGTTCTTGTGGCGGGTGCGGTAGCCCTTGGCGAGCAGGCCCCACGGCGAGGTCAATTGCTGCCATCCGCCGCCGGACTTGGACTTGCCGGCGCCGCCGCCGTTCGGGTGGTCCACGGGGTTGCGCGCCACGCCGCGGCTGATGGGCCGGTGCCCAAGCCAGCGCGCGCGGCCGGCCTTGCCCAGCACGATTTTCTCGTGGTCCGGGTTCCCAACCTGACCGATGGTGGCCATGCAGTTCTCGTGGACGCGCCGAATCTCGCCCGAAGGAAGCCGGACTTGCGCGTAGCCCGCGTCGCGCGACATGATGGTGGCCGCGCCCCCGGCGCTGCGGACCATCTGCGCGCCGGCGCCGGGAACCAACTCGATGTTGTGAACGGGCATGCCGAAGGGAATCTTGGCCAGCGGAAGGGCGTTGCCCACTTCGGGCTCGGCGGCCGGGCCGGACATGAGTTTTGCCCCGACCTGGATGCCGATGGGTGCGATGATGTAGCGCTTCTCGCCGTCCTCATACTGCACCAGCGCGATGCGCGCGGAACGGTTCGGGTCGTATTCGATGGCGAGCACCTCGGCAGGCATCCCCGGCTTGTTCCGCCTGAAGTCAATGATGCGGATCTTGCGCTTGTGCGCGTGGCCAATGCCGCGGACGGTGATGCGCCCGCGGTTGTTCCGCCCGCCGGTCTGCTTCTTCGTGTAAACAAGCTTGCGCTCCGGGCGCGTCTTGGTGATCTCCTCAAACGTGGAGACCGTCATGTAGCGCCGCGACGGCGTGTAGGGTCTGAAGGACTTGACGGGCATGGTTAAGCGAGTTGGATCTTGTCGCCATCCTTGAGGGTGACGATGGCCTTTTTCCAGTGGGCTTCACGTCCGGCGTGTTTCGTGCGCTGGCGGCGGAGCTTGCCCCGCATGTTCATGGTGTTCACGCGAACGACCGTGACCTTGAAAAGTTCCTGGACCGCGGCGCGGATCTCCGGCTTGCTGGCACGCGGGTCCACCACCAGCGTGTAGCGGTTGAACTTCTCGGTCTGAACCGTGCCCTTCTCGGTCACGCGAACCGTCTTGATGATGTCGTAGGGGGTCAGAGTCATGGTTCAGCTCATGTTCAAGCGTTGTTCGACCTGCTCGTAAGCCTCGCGGCTGAACACGAGGCGGTCGCACTTGAGCACATGATAGGCGTTGAGTGTTTCGCTGCTGACGTGCTCGACCTTGGGCACGTTGTGGGACGCAGCCAACAAGTTGGTGTCCATGCCCTTGCCCACCAGCATCACCGTGCCCTCAAGCTGCAACGCGCGCATCACCTGCACGAAGTCGCGCGTCTTGTGCGTGGGCATGGCGAAATCCTCGACGATGATGACGTCGCCCGCATTGAGCCGCTCGGTCATCGCCTTGCGGAACGCGAGCCGCCGCACGCCGCGGATGACCTTCTTGCTGAAGTCGCGCGGCTTCGGTCCGAATGTCACCCCGCCGCCACGCCACAGGGGCGAGGCGAACGAGCCCGCACGCGCGCGGCCCGTGCCCTTCTGCCGCCACGGCTTCTTGCCGGTGCCGGCCACCTCGCCCATGGTCTTGGTGCACGCCGTTCCCGCGCGCCGCCACGAGAGGAAGCCCACGACGTAGTCGTGCACGGCCTGACGGCCCTTCTTCGGGTCTTCGACCAACGGGAACTTGACCTCAAGCTCGCCGCGTTCGTTGCCCTTCAAATCTCGGATGGTCAGCTTCATGGCCTACTTCTTCCTCACCTCGACCTTGACCTTCGACTTGCCGGTCGCCTGGTGCACCGGACGCTTCCAGCCCTTCGGCCGTTTCTTGGCCTCGCGGATGATGCAGTAATCGTCGTTCGCGCCGGCGAAGCTTCCCTTGACGAGGAGCAGGTTATCCTCGGGCATCACGCGGATGACTTCCAGGTTCTGCACAGTCCGCCGGTCGCGCCCCATGTGGCCGGGCATTTTGAGGCCACGCCGCACAGTGCCGGGGAAGAGCCGCTGGCCGATGGCGCCGGAGCGCCGGTGCCAGCCCTTTGCGCCGTGCGTGGCATCGCCGCCGCGGAATCCCCAGCGCCGGACCACGCCCTGAAAGCCGCGGCCCTTCGTGATGCCGATGGCATCCACAAAATCGCCGGGAGCAAACATGTCCGGACCAAGCACATCGCCCGGTTTGACCGTCTTGGAAAAGTCCCGGAATTCACGGATGCGCCGCACCGGCGTGCCGTTGTGCTTCTTGATGTGCCCGAGGACTGGAAGCGTGAGGCGTTTCTCCAGTTGCGCGTCAAAGCCCAGCTGGACCGAGTTGTAGCCGTCGGACTCCACAGTCTTGCACTGGAGGACGGTGTTCGGGCCGCACAACACGATGGTGACGGGCACGGCTGCGCCGTTCACGTCATACACCCGGGTCTGCCCGAGTTTCTTGCCGATGAGTCCGAGAGGCATGTTTTCCTTCTCAGTTACCTGAGTTAAAACGGTTACATGAGTTACATGAGGAGAATCCCTCGCGCCAATGTAACGATGTAACCATGTAACCCATGTGACTTTTTTAGATCTTGATCGTGATGTCCACGCCCGCGGGCAGATTGAGCTTCTTCAACTCGTCCACGGTCTTGGCCGTCGGGTCGAGGATGTCCAGCAGCCGCTTGTGCGTGCGCTGCTCGAAGCTCTCCATGGATTTCTTGTCCGAATGCGGCGAGCGATGGACGGTGAAGCGCTCGACGCGCGTCGGCAGCGGGATCGGCCCGGCGACCTTCGCGCCCGTGCGCTTGACGGTCTCGACGATTTCCGACGCCGACTGGTCAATAACCCGGTGGTCGTAGGCTTTGAGTCGGATGCGAATGCGTTGGCCAGCCATGGAAAGAACAAGTGAGGGGTTAACTGCGCGGCGCGGCCTTCTTGGTCGCCTGGTCCAAAATGTCCTTCGAAATCTGCGCCGGCACCTGCTCGAACGTGTGCGGCTCCATCGAATAGCTCGCCCGGCCCTTGGACAGCGAGCGGATGGCCGTCGCGTAGCCGAACATCTCCGCGAGCGGCACGTGCGCGCTGAGGATCGCCTGCCCGCCCTTGGCCTCCACGCCGTGGATGATGCCCCGCCGGCGGTTGATGTCACCGAGCAGGTCGCCTTGATACTCGTCCGGAGTCGTCACCTCGACCTTCATCACCGGCTCGAGCAGGATCGGCCCCGCCTGCTTGAAGGCGTCCTTCAGCGCGAAGATGCCCGCCATCTTGAACGCGAGTTCGCTCGAGTCCACCTCGTGGAACGTGCCGTCCGTGATCTCCACCTTCACGTCAATCACCTGAAAGCCGGCGATGACTCCGCCCTTGACCGCCTCGGCGATGCCGTCCTCCACCGCTGGAATGTATTCCTTCGGAATGGCGCCGCCGACGATCTTGTTCTCGATCTCGACGCCCTTGCCGCGCTCGTTCGGCGCGATGCGGATGCACGCGTGGCCGTATTGGCCGCGCCCGCCCGACTGCCGGATGAACTTCCCCTCGCCTTCCGACGCGCGCGTGATGGTCTCGCGATACGCGATTTGCGGCGCGCCGCTGCTCGCCTCCACCTTGAATTCCCGCTTCAACCGGTCACAAATGATCTCCAGATGCAGTTCGCCCATGCCGGCGATGATGAGCTGTCCGGTCTCCTCGTTCGTGAAGCACCGGAAGGTCGGGTCCTCCTCCGCGAGCCGCTGCAATCCCTCGCTCATCTTGTCGCGGTCCGCCTTGGTCTTGGGCTCCACCGCCATGCTGATGACCGGCTCGGGGAACGTCGGCGGCTCGAGCATCACGTCGAACTCCTCGTCACACAACGTGTCGCCCGTCGTGATGTTCCGCAGGCCGACCAGCGCTGCGATGTCCCCCGCGAACGCGCGATCCACGTCCTTGCGCTCGCTGCCTTGGATCACCATCAGCCGGCTCACGCGCTCGCGCTTGCGCGTGCGCGGATTGTAAATCATGTCCCCCTTCTTCAACTGCCCCGAATACACGCGGAAGAAGACGAGCTTGCCCGCATACACGTCCGTCCACAGCTTGAACGCGAGCGAACAGAACTTGCCGCTGTCGTCGGTCGCGACGTCCACGGTGTTGTCGGTGCCCGGCTCGTGCCCCTGGGCGGCGGGCACATCCAGCGGCGAAGGCAGGTAATCCACGACCGCATCCACGAGCGGCTGGACACCCTTCTTCTTGAACGCCGTGCCGCAGAGCACGGGCACGAACTCCAGCTTGCAAGTCAGCCGCCGGATGGCGGCCTTCAAAGCCTCGGGGGTCACGGGCTTCTCCTCGAGCACAAGTTCCGCGATGACGTCGTCCTTGTTAGAAACCGCATCCACGAGCTCGGCCAGCGCGCGCGCGGCCTTTTCCTTCAGCTCCGCGGGGATTTCGAGGACCTCATACTTGAGGCCTTCGTTGGCCACTTCGCCCTCGCCCCAGACGATGGCCTTCTGGTTCACAATATCCACCAGTCCCGCGAACTGCTCCTCCGCGCCGATGGGCAGGAACACGGGCCACGCATACGCGTTGAGCTTGCGCCGCATGTCGTTGAGCGCGTTCTCGAAATTCGCCCCCGTGCGGTCCATCTTGTTCACGAACGCGATGCGCGGCACACCGTATTTGGTCGCCTGCCGCCACACCGTCTCGCTCTGCGGCTGCACGCCCGCCACCCCGCAGAAGACCGCCACCGCGCCGTCGAGCACGCGCATGGAGCGCTCGACCTCCGCCGTGAAATCCACGTGGCCCGGCGTGTCAATGATGTTGATCCGGTGGCTGACTCCCTCGAAAGACTTGTATAGTCCGCCTTCCTTCTTTTGCGTCCAGAAACAGGTCACCGCCGCGCTCGTGATGGTGATGCCGCGCTCGCGCTCCTGCTCCATCCAGTCGGTCACCGTGTTCCCGTCGTCCACGTCGCCAATCTTGTGAATCAGGCCGGTGTAAAACAGGATGCGCTCGGTCGTCGTTGTCTTGCCCGCATCAATGTGCGCCGCAATGCCGATGTTGCGCACCCGCTCCAGCCGGTGCTCCCGCCCCGCCGCGTTGACTTCTTTCTTTTCCACAATCGTCGCCGTCATCTAAGTTTCGTGTTCCGAGTTCCGAGTCCTGCGTTTCGATTCGATAAAAAAACCCGATGACTCTCGCCACCGGGGCGTTTCCAAAGTTGCGTTCCTACCAGCGGAAGTGCGCGAACGCCTTGTTCGCCTGCGCCATTTTGTGCACGTCGTCGCGCTTGCGGATGGCATTCCCCTGCCCGGCGTAGGCCTCGAGGATTTCCGCCGCCAGCGCGTCCTGCATGGCCGAGCCCTTGCGCCCGTCCGCGAAATCCACAATCCACCGCACTGCCAGCGACGCCTGCCGGTCGGCCGGCACTTCCAGCGGCACCTGATACGTGGCTCCGCCCACGCGCCGGGGCTTGACCTCGAGCCGCGGCTTGGCGTTGTCCACCGCCCGCTGCAACACGTCCACGGGGTTCGTCGCGGGCATCTTGCCCACGATCGCATCGAGCGTCCCGTAAACGATCCGCTGCGCCGTGCTCTTCTTCCCGCGCTCCATGACGGTGCTCACAAACCGCGCCACCAGCTGGCTGTTAAACCGGCTGTCCGGTTGCATCGTTCGCTTGATGGCTCGTCGGCGTCGGGACATGGGAGGTGGCTTGGGTCGCAGTGAACAATGGGCGCGCGTCACGCGGCGGGAGCCGCAGCGGCTGCGGCGGGCTTCGCCCCGGCCTTTGGCCGCTTCACGCCATATTTGGAGCGGCTCACACGGCGCTTCTCAACGCCCGTAGCGTCGAGCGTGCCGCGCACGATGTGATAACGGACCCCGGGCAGATCCTTCACGCGCCCGCCGCGGACAAGGACGATGGAGTGTTCCTGAAGATTGTGGCCCTCGTCGGGAATGTAGGCGATCACCTCGAACCCATTCGTCAAACGGACCTTCGCGACCTTGCGCATCGCGGAGTTGGGCTTCTTGGGTGTGCGCGTCATCACCTGAAGACACACTCCACGCCGATACGGAGCCTGCTCAAGCGCGGGCGCCTTGCTCTTGAAGCGCAGCTTCAAGCGCCCTTTGCGCACGAGTTGATTGATCGTCGGCATTGCGTGATTTCTTCGGTGATTTCAGGCCATTCCCTTCACCCTGCGGGGAAAGGAGCGCAGATATTAGCCAAGGTCGATTCCGTTGCAACAGGTTTTTGCCAGTTTTGCGGCGCCCCCTAGCCCGCGAGCGATTCGGCCGCGCTTTCCTCGGTCGGCGGCTCCACCGGCGGCAATTCCTCGACGAGCGGCACGAGCTTCACGTTGCGGTGCCGCACGAACCCCGTCCCTGCGGGAATGATGTGGCCCATGATGACGTTCTCCTTGAAGCCACGCAGGCCGTCCACTTTGCCCATCGTCGCGGCGTCCGTGAGCACGCGCGTAGTGTCTTGAAAACTAGCCGCGCTCAGGAACGAATCCGTCTCCAGCGACGCCTTTGTGATGCCGAGCAACACCGGCACCGCCTCCGCCGGCTTGCCGCCCATTTTGTCCACGCGCTGGTTCTCGTTGTCGAACTCGATCTTGTCGATCTGTTCGCCCCACAAGAACGTCGTGTCTCCGGGCTCGGTGATCCTCACCTTGCGCAACATCTGCCGGATGATGATCTCGATGTGCTTGTCATTGATCGTCACGCCCTGCAAGCGATAGACCTCCTGAATCTCGTTCACCAGGTGCTCCTGCAGTTCCTGCGTGCCGCACACCTCGAGAATCTCGTGTGGCACCACCGGCCCCTCGGTGAGCTGCTGGCCCTTCTTCACCAAGTCGCCCTTGAACACGATCACGTGCTTGCCGATCGCCACCAAGTGCTCCTCTTCCGTCCCGGTCTTCGCATCCTTGATCACGATGCTCCGCTTCCCGCGCACCGTCGGCCCGAAGTCCACGATCCCGTCAATCCTCGAAATCTCCGCCGCGTCCTTCGGCCGGCGCGCCTCGAACAACTCCGCCACGCGCGGCAACCCGCCCGTGATGTCCTTGGTCTTGGTCGTGCGCCGCGGCGTCTTGGCCAGCAACGTCCCCGCCACGATCTTGTCGCCCTCCCCCACGACGATGTGCGCCCCCGACGGGATCGGGTAATTCGCCACCACCTCACCCTTCTCGCTTTCCACGATGATCTGCGGGTGCAAATCCTCCTTGTGCTCGATCACCACCATCGTTTCCTGGCCGGTGCTCTCATCGAGCTCCTGCTTCATCGTCACACCCTCGATGATGTCATGGAACCTCACCCGCCCCGTCTTCTCAGACAGAATCGGCACATTATAGGGGTCCCACTGCACGAACGTCTCCCCGTCGCCCGCGGCCTTCCCCGTCCTGGCGTCCTTGTGCGGCCCCCTCACCCTGCCCCCGTCCGCCACCGAAATCACAGCCCCGATCACGATGGTATGCACCTCCAGCTCGCGCCCGTCGTCCTCCGCCAAAATGCTCAGGCTCCCGTTCTTGTTCAGCACAATATGATTCCCGTCCTCCAGCTCCACGGAACGGATGTCATTATACCGCACCACACCGTCATGCCGCGCCTTGATCTGCGGCTGCTTGAACACCTGCGACGCCGTCCCGCCGATGTGGAACGTCCGCATTGTCAACTGCGTCCCAGGCTCCCCGATGCTCTGCGCCGCGATGATCCCCACCGCCTCGCCCAGCTTCACATGCAGCCCCGTCGCCAGATTCCTCCCATAACACGCGATACACACACCCTCCTTGCTCTCACACGTCAACACACTCCGGATCTTCACCCGCTCGATCCCCGCCCCCTCCACACGTCGCGCCTTCATCTCGTCAATCTCCTCATTCGCCTTCACCAGCTTCACCTTCGGCTCCAGCGGCCCCGCGATGTCATCGCAACTGAACCGGCCGATGATCCGCTCGCTCAGCTTCACCACCTCATCCTCGCCCTCATAGATGGCCGACACCCAGATCCCGTTGCTCGTCCCGCAATCATCCTCGCGGATGATCACATCCTGCGCCACGTCCACCAGCTTGCGCGTCATATAACCGGAGTCCGCCGTCTTGAGCGCCGTGTCCGCCAGGCCCTTGCGCGCCCCGTGCGTCGAGATAAAATACTCCAGCACCGTCAGGCCCTCGCGGAAGTTCGACAAAATGGGCTTCTCGATGATGTCCCCGCTCGGCTTGGCCATCAACCCGCGCACCCCGGCCAGCTGCCGCACCTGCGCCTTGTTCCCGCGCGCCCCGCTGTCCACCATGAGGAACACCGGGTTGAACTCCCCCTTCTCCTGATTGCGCTCCAGCGTCTTGAGCATCACGTTGGCGATCTGGTCCGTGCAGTGCGTCCAGATGTCCACCACCTTGTTGTAACGCTCCCCGCTCGTGATCACACCCTTGCGGTGCTGGCGCTCCACCTCCGCGATCTGCCGCTGCGCCGCCTCGATCTCCTGCCCCTTCTCACGCGGGATGATCATGTCATCAATCCCGATGCTCACCCCCGCCCGCGTCGCCTCGCGGAACCCAAGCTCCTTCAACCGGTCCAGCGTCGCCACCGTCGCCTCGTGCCCGCAATGCTTGTAACAATTCCAGATCAACTCCCCCAGCTGGCTCTTGCCCGCCACCCGGTTATAGAACCCGAGCTCCGCGGGCCAGACCTCGCTGAAAATCACCCGCCCCACCGTCGTCTCGATGGCCGACACCTCCGCGTTCCCGAACACCGTCTTCCTCCCCAGGTCCGGGTTCGCCAACCGGATGCGGTCATGCGTCCCCACACTCCCATCCATAAGCGCGAACACCACCTCGTCCTTGCTCCCGAACAGCGGCAGGTGTGTGGGGTCTGGGGTCTGGGGTCTGGGGTCTGGGGAAGCGGCCCTAGACCCTAGACCCGATCCCCTAGAGCCTATCCCCCCCCGGGGTTCGGCCGTCAAATAATAACAACCCAGCGTGATGTCCTGCGTGGGCGTCATGATCGGCTTCCCGCTGGACGGGTTGAAGATGTTCATGGGCGCCATCATCAGCAGCCGCGCCTCCATCTGCGACTCCACCGACAGCGGCACGTGCACGGCCATCTGGTCCCCGTCGAAATCCGCGTTGTAAGCCGTGCACACCAGCGGGTGGATGCGGATGGCCTCGCCCTCGATCAGCACCGGCTCGAACGCCTGGATGCTCAACCGGTGCAGCGTGGGCGCGCGGTTCAGCAGCACGGCATGGCCCCGCGTGACCTCCTCGAGAACGTCCCACACCACCTTTTCCTGCCGCTCGATCATCTTCTTGGCCGAACGCACCGTGTGGACGTAGCCCTGCTCCTTGAGCCGCCGGATGATGAACGGCTCGAACAGCACCAGCGCCATCTTCTTGGGCAGCCCGCACTGGCTCAGACGCAGCTCCGGCCCGATGACGATCACCGAACGCCCCGAGTAATCCACCCGCTTCCCCAGCAAGTTCTGCCGGAACCGGCCCGACTTGCCCTTGAGCATATCTGAAAGCGACTTCAGTGGCCGATTGCCCGCGCCGCTGACGGCGCGCCCGTGGCGGCCGTTGTCAAACAGGGCGTCCACCGCTTCCTGCAACATGCGCTTCTCGTTGCGGATGATGACCTCGGGCGTCTTGAGGGAGAGGAGGTTCTTGAGCCGGTTGTTGCGGTTGATGACGCGGCGGTAGAGGTCGTTGAGGTCGGACGTGGCGAAGCGGCCGCCTTCGAGGGGGACCAGGGGGCGCAAATCCGGCGGGATGACGGGCAACACCACGAGGATCATCCACTCGGGCCGGGTCTTGGAGGAGAGGAAGCCTTGATGGAGCTTGATCCGCTTGGCGAGCTTCTTGCGGATTTGCTTGCTCCTGGTTTGCGTCATCCCCTCCTGCAACTCGTCAATGGTTTTCTGCAACTCGACCTTGGTGAGCGCCTCGCGCACGGCCTCGGCGCCCATCTTGGCTGTGAAGGCGTCGCTGCCGTAGGTCTCGCGCGCCTCGCGATACTCGTGTTCGCTCAGGAGTTGGTGGAGCTTGAGCGGGGTGTTGCCGGGATCAATCACGAGGTAGTCCTCGTAATAAATGACCCGCTCGAGGTTGCGCGCCGTCATGTCGAGCATGAGGCCGATGCGGGACGGCATGCACTTGAAGAACCAGATGTGCGACACGGGCACGGCCAGTTCGATGTGGCCCATGCGCTCGCGGCGCACGCGGGCCAGCGTGACCTCGACGCCGCAGCGGTCGCAGACGACGCCGCGGTGCTTGATGCGCTTGTATTTGCCGCACGAGCATTCCCAGTCCTTCACGGGGCCGAAGATGCGCTCGCAGAACAGGCCGCCCTTCTCCGGCTTGAACGTCCGGTAGTTGATCGTCTCCGGATTCTTCACTTCGCCCTTGGACCAGGCGCGGATGGATTCGGGACTGGCGACGGTGATGGCCACGTAGTCAACCAAGTTGACCTTGTCGAGGCCGAGCATTTCACGCGCGTTTTCCTTCGTGTTGGTCATAAGTTTCGAGTTCCGTGTTTCGAGTTCCGGGTTCCGCGTCTGGATCAACCGCCCAGCGCCCCAAGCGCCGCCGGCGCCTGCGAAGGCTGGTCCGCAGGGTTGGTGTAGCCCACCGATACGTTCAGGCCGAGCGACTGCATTTCCTTCACAAGCACGTTGAACGACTCGGGCACGCCGGCCTCGAGCGCGTTGTCGCCCTTGACGATGCTCTCGTAGATGCGCGTGCGCCCTGCGACGTCGTCGGACTTCACGGTGAGCAACTCCTGCAAGGTGTAGGCCGCCCCGTAGGCTTCCATGGCCCACACCTCCATCTCGCCGAAGCGCTGGCCGCCATACTGCGCCTTGCCGCCGAGCGGCTGCTGGGTGACCAGCGAATAGGGCCCGACCGCGCGCGCGTGGATCTTGTCCGCAACGAGGTGGCCAAGCTTCATCATGTAGATGTAGCCGACGACCACTTCCTGGTCGAAGCGCTCGCCAGTGCGGCCATCGAACAGGTGCGTCTTGCCGTGCTCGCCGAGGAGGGGCTTCTGGTCTTCCTTGCGCTGCAGTTCGCCCGCGGCGTTGAGGAAGTCGCGGATGCCCCATGTCTTGGGGTCGTCTTTCTTCACCTTGTCGCCGGTGCGCTCTTTGATGCCGTCGAAGACGGGGGTGGAGATGCGCAGGCCGAGCAGCTTGGCGGCCCAGCCGAGGTGCGTCTCCAGCAATTGGCCCACGTTCATGCGGGAGGGCACGCCGAGCGGGTTGAGCACGATGTCCACGGGTGTGCCGTCGGTGAGGAACGGCAGGTCTTCGTCGGGCACGATCTTGGCGACGACTCCCTTGTTGCCGTGGCGGCCCGCCATCTTGTCGCCCACGGAGAGCTTGCGCTTGGAGGCCACATACACTTTCACGCTCTTGATGACGCCTACGTCCACCTCGTCTCCGGCCTCCACTCGCTCGACTTCGGCCTCGTGCTGCGCCGCCAGTTCGTCGAACTTGCGCTTAAAGTTCCCTATGATCTCGTTGATCTTGTTCCGGATGGGCGAGGGGTCTATCTCGATCCGGTCATACACCGCCGCCAGCTTGCGCAGGAGTGTCTTGGTGATCTTGCGGTTGGCGGGGATGATGATCTCGCCGGTCTCGCTGTTGACCACGTCTAGCGGGATTTTCTCGCCGAGCAGGATGTTGCTCAGCGCCTCGGTGAGTTGTTCGCGCAGGGTTTCCACCTTGGCCCGGTGTTCGTCTTGCGCCGCTTTGCTGGCTTTGCGCGCCGCGCTCGCGTCGGCCCGGCTGCTTGCGCCCCTTCCCCCTTCCGCTTTCTTGGCCGTCACTTTCACGTCCATCACGATCCCGTAGGTGCCGCTGGGGACTTTGAGTGAGGTGTCTTTGACGTCCGCCGCCTTCTCGCCGAAGATCGCCCGCAGGAGCCGTTCCTCGGGCGCCAGCTCGGTCTCGCTCTTGGGCGTGATCTTGCCCACGAGGATGTCCCCGGGCTTGACCTCCGCCCCGGGCCGGATCACGCCGTCCATGCCCAGGTTCTTGAGCGCGTCCTCGCCCAGGTTGGGGATGTCGCGCGTGATTTCCTCGGGCCCGAGCTTGGTGTCGCGCGCCATCACCTCGAATTCGTCAATGTGGATGCTGGTGAATACGTCGTCCTTGACGATGCGTTGGCTGATGAGGATGGCGTCTTCGAAGTTGTAGCCGTTCCATGGCATGAAGGCCACGAGGACGTTGCGGCCTAGCGCCAGTTCGCCGCCGGCGGTGCACGGGCCGTCGGCCAAAACCTGGCCTTTTTTTACGCTGTCGCCCCGGGCGACGAGGGCTTTCTGGTTGATGCAGGTGGCCGCGTTGCTGCGCATGAATTTGCGGAGGCGGTATACCCACACGCCGGCTTCGGGGTCGTGTTTGGGTTCGCGGGTGGAACCGCGCCCTCCCGCGGTTTGCGCAGGGAGGTGGCCGTCTTTGGTGATGATGATGGCCTGGCCGGTGACGCTGGCGACTTTGCCGCTTTCCTTGGCGACGAGGACGGCCTGGCTGTCGCGGGCGACGCGTTCCTCCAGGCCAGTGGCGACGAAGGGGGGTTCGGTGACCATGAGGGGCACGGCCTGGCGTTGCATGTTGGAGCCCATGAGGGCGCGGTTGGCGTCGTCGTGCTCCAGGAACGGAATGAGGCCGGCGGCCACGCTGACGAGTTGTTTGGGGGAGACGTCCATGTAGTTGACGCGGGCGGGTTCGACGTCCACGAAGTCGCCTTTGCACCGGCACAGGACTCGGCCACCGGTGAAGTGGCCGCGTTCGTCGAGACCGGCGTTGGCCTGGGCGATGATGTAGCCTTCTTCGCGGTCGCCGGTGAGGTAGTCGAGCTGGCCGGTGACGCGGCCGTCGCGGACTTTGCGGTAGGGGGTCTCGATGAAGCCGAAGTCGTTGACGCGCGCGAAGGTGGCCAGGCTGGCGATGAGGCCGATGTTGGGGCCTTCGGGGGTTTCGATGGGGCAGATGCGGCCGTAGTGGCTGGGGTGGACGTCGCGGACTTCGAAGCCGGCGCGGTCGCGGGAGAGGCCGCCGGGCCCGAGGGCCGAGAGGCGGCGTTTGTGGGTGAGCTCGGCCAGGGGGTTGATCTGGTCCATGAACTGGCTGAGCTGGCTGCGGCCGAAGAAGTCGCGCACGACGGCGCTGAGGGCCTTGGGGTTGATGAGCTTGGCCGGGGTCATGGTGTCGGCGTCCTGGTCGAAGAGGGTCATGCGTTCCTTGACGAGCCGCTCGGTGCGCGCAAGGCCGACGCGGCATTGGTTGGCGAGGAGTTCGCCAACGGTGCGGACGCGGCGGCTGCCGAGGTGGTCAATGTCGTCCACGCTGCCTTCGCCGCGCTTGAGTTTGAGGAGGTATCTGGTGGCGGCGACCAGGTCGTCCTTGGTGAGGATGCGGGAGGTGTGCTTGTCGTGGGGTTCTCGGGTGTCGGCCTTCGCGTGGGTGGTGGCGTCGTCGAAGTTGAGTTTCTGGTTGATCTTGTAGCGGCCGACGCGGCCCAGGTCGTAGCGCTTGGGGTCGAAGAAGAGGCGCTTGATGAGGGCCTTGGCGTTGGCAGCGGTGGGCGGATCGCCGGGGCGCAGGCGGCGGTAGATGTCCTTGAGGGCTTCCTCGGTGTTCTTGGTGGGGTCTTTCTTGAGGCACTTGACGATGATGCCGTCGTCGGATGTGGTGTCGGCAACCTGGATGCGGGCGTGGCCGGCATCGGCGATCTGCTTGAGGGTGGCCTTGCTGAGGGGCTCGAAGGCACGCGCGATGGCGATGCCGGTGGCGTCGTCGGTGACGTCGCGAATGAGGACCTTGTTCTGGATGTCCTCGATTTTCTCGGCCTCCTTGATGGTGAGGTCGGCGGTTTCGTAGAAGAGGTTGATCATCTCCTCGTCCTTGCCGAAGGCGGTGAGGTCGGTCTTGCCGGACTTGCCTTCCTTGTCAATGTCGAGGAACGCGAGGGCGCGGAAGAAAGTAGTGGTGAGGAATTTCCGGCGGCGCTTCTTGCGGTCGAGGTAGATGTAGAGCAGGTCGCTGGTGTCGAATTGGGCCTCATACCAGGAGCCGCGGTCGGGGATGATGCGGAAGGAGTAGAGTTCCTTGCCGTTGGGGTGAAGAGTCTTCTCGAACGCAAGGCCGGGGGAGCGGTGGAGCTGGCTGACGATGACGCGCTCGGCGCCGTTGATGACGAACGTGCCCTGCGGGGTCATGAGCGGGAGCTCGCCCATGAAGACGCGCTCCTCCTTGGTGCCGCGGGTCTCCTCGCGGAGGCGGAAGACGACGTGGAGCGGCGCGCCAAAGGTGAGGCCCTCGCGGATGCAATCGAGCCAGTCGAGCTTGGATTCGCCGATTTCGTAGCAGACGTATTCGAGGCGGGTCTTGCCGTCGTAGCTCTCAATGGGGAAGACCTCGTGGAAGACGGCCTCGAGGCCGGTGTTCTTGCGCTTCTTGGGCTCGGTGTCGGCCTGAAGGAATTCGCGGTAGCTGTTGACCTGGATCTCGATGAGGTCGGGCGGCGCAATGACTTCCTCGATCTTCCCGAAGTTGATGCGTTCAGCGGCTCGGTGTGGCATGGGTTTTTCCAGGTGCGCCTCCCGCGCGCGGGGCGGAGAGGTGCGGGTTGGTTCGATTCGACGGCACAAGGCAAAACCCCGGCGCGCGCAGGGGCTCTGCCTTCAGACCTTCATTCAATTGGCTCGGACGTTCTGACGGGTTGTTTGTGCAGGTTGCTCCAAATATGGGTGCCCGCCCCGACTCCAAGTCGGGGCGGGCGAAACGGACTACTTGACCTCGACCTTCGCTCCAGCGTCCTCGAGCTTCTTCTTGGCTGCGTCGGAGTCGGCCTTGTTCGCGCCCTCGAGGATGGGCTTGGGTGCGCCCTCGACCAGAGCCTTGGCCTCGGCGAGGCCGAGCCCGGCCTTGATTTCGCGGACGACCTTGATGACGGCGATCTTCTTGTCCGCCGGGGCGGACACGAGGACGACATCAAAGCTGGTCTTGGCCTCGGCGGCGGGCGCGGCGGCGGCTCCGCCTGCGGCGGCTCCCCCCGCAGGCGCAACGGCCACGGGCGCGGCGGCGGTGACGCCCCACTTGGATTCGAGTTGTTTCACCAAGTCGGCAGTTTCGAGAACGGTGAGCTTGCTCAGTTCTTCAACAAGTTGTGCGATGTCTGGCATACGGTTCCTCTGAGTCTCGTCGCCCCCGGGGCCCCGGGGAATTGAGCCCGCAGCCGCGGGCCGACGATTGTTCCATTTTGGTTTCGGTTGTTTGTTTGCTTCCGCTCCCACAGACAGGCGGGAGTCGAAATCGGTTCAAGGGCCGTGGGCGCGCTGGATGGAGCCTGACGCGCCGCGCGGCGGGTTTGTTCAGGCGGCCGGTTTGGCCTCCTTCTCGACGCGCGCCTGCAGCACGCGCGCCAACTGGCTCGCAGGCGTGTTGAGCAGGACGACGAGTTTGGTGGACGGCGACTTCAGGACGCCGAGCAGTTTGCTGCGAAGGACGTCGAGGGACGGCAGGTCCGCAAGGGCCTTGATGTCGGCGGCCTCGAGCCGCTTGTTGTCCAGATAGCCGAAGCGCGTCTTCGGCTTCTCGAATTCGGCATGGAAATTCTTGAGCACCTTGGCCACCGCGGACACGTCGCGCGCGCCGGTCACCACGGCGAGCTGGCCAGAGAGCGAGCCGTTGAGGTCGGCCACGCCCGCTTCCTTGGCGGCAATGCGAAGGAGGGTGTTCTTTACGACGTGCACCTGCGCGCCGGCCTTGGCGAGGCGCTTTCGCAGCTCGGTGAACTGTGCCACGCTCAGGCCCGTGTATTCGGCCACGATGAAAAACGGCGATGCGTTCAGCCTCGTGACGTATTCGGCTGTGATGAGATTTTTTTCAGGGCGCATGGGCGTGCGGGATTGTTGCCGGAATTGGGACCTTAGTGCGCGGCCGCGTGCACGTCGCGCAGGTCAATCGAAATGCCCGGACTCATGGTAGCGGCGAGCGTGATGTGATGGATGAAGTGGCCCTTTACGGCGGAGGGCCTCGCGCGATGCACGGTCTCGATGACCGCGCGCGCATTCTCCTCAATCTGTTGTGGCGTGAAATTTGCCTTCCCCACGACCACGTGAACGTTCCCGGTCTTGTCGGTCTTGAACTCGACGCGGCCAGCCTTGACTTCCTTAACAGCCTTGGCGGTGTCCTCCGTGACGGTGCCGGTCTTCGGGTTGGGCATGAGGCCGCGCGGGCCGAGAACCTTGCCGAGCTTGCGCACTTCGCTCATGGCCTCGGGCGTGGCGACGGCCACGTCGAATTCCGCCCAGCCCCCGACGCACTTGGCGATGAGGTCGTCGAATCCGACATGCTCCGCGCCCGCCGCACGGGCGGCGTCGGCCGCAGCACCGGGTTTGGCGAAGACAAGCACGCGCACCACTTTGCCGCTCCCGTGGGGAAGTGGCACGGTGCCGCGGATCATCTGGTCGCTCTGTTTGGGGTCAATGCCGAGCTTGAACGCAAGCGTCACGGTCTCGACGAACTTGGCGCGCGGCATCCTGGCGAAAACGCCGACGGCGTCCTTGAGCGAATACGACTTGCCGGGCTCGACGAGCGCAGCACCCTGGCGCCAGCGTTTGCTTGGTTTGTTTGGCATGGTGGGGATGCGGTGGTGGCGGACGCCTCCCGGCGCCCTCCCGCTGGGGGTTATGCTTCGACTTCGATTCCCATGTTGCGCGCCGTGCCGCAAATGATGCGGAACGCCGCCTCGTCCGAGTTTGCGTTCAAATCCTTCGACTTCATCTTCACGATCTCCATGACCTGCTTGCGCGTGACTTTGCCGACTTTTTCCTTGTTCGGCATCTTGGAGCCCGAGGCGACTCCGGCAGCCTTTTTCAATAGCACCGCGGCCGGGGGCGACTTGGTGATGAAGGTGAAGGACTTGTCCTGAAAGACGGAGATGACGACCGGTATGACCAAGCCCGCTTGTTCCTTGGTTGCGGCGTTGAACTCCTTGCAAAAGCCCATGATGTTCACGCCGTGCTGGCCGAGAGCCGGGCCGACGGGCGGCGCGGGGTTGGCCTGGCCGGCCGGGATCTGCAACTTGATTTCGCCGATTTTCTTCTTCGCCATAGTTCAAATGTGTTCTCCCGCGCGGGCGGGGACGCCGTCACGCCTTCTCCACCTGCCAGTATTCGAGCTCGACCGGCGTGTTGCGGCCGAAAATGTTGACCGTGACCTTGAGCTTGCCGCGGTTGGGCTCGATCTCCTCGATGACGCCACTGAAGTTGAGGAACGGGCCGTCGTTGATCTTGATGGTGTCGCCGATCTCGAAGTTGACCTTCGGCCTTTCGGTGTCCTCGGACTCGGAAATCTGCGCCTTGATGACCGCGATCTCGTCGGGCATCACCGGCACCGGGCGTTCGCCGCCAACGAATCCAATGATGCCCTGCGTCTCGCGGATGAAATACCACGGCCGTTCCATCACGCGGCGGTTTTCGTCGAGCAGCGCGATGTCAATATACACATAGCCGGGGTGCAGCTTCCGTGTCGTCACGGTCTTCTTGCCACCACGCACTTCGACGACCTTCTCCATCGGCACGAGCACTTCGTGGATGTAGTCCTGCATCTCCTCGGCCTTCATGCGCCGCTCGATGCTGTCCTTCACCTTGATCTCCTGACCGGACAGCGTGTGGATGGCAAACCATTGGCTCTGCATGGGGTAAGTCAGGTTGGCTAGGCGCGGAGGAATTTCAACGCCAGGGACAGCACGAAATCCACCGCGACCGTAAATATTCCCAGCAGGGCCGTGGACACGAGCACCACCACGGTCGAACCCCTCAACTCCGCCTGTGTGGGCCATGTGCACTTCTTCAACTCAACCTGCGTCGCCTGCACGTAGTTGGTGAACCGCAACAGGTGCCCCTTGCGCCACAGCCACGCGAAAAGCACGGCCGCGGCGACAAAGACGATGATGCTGGTCGTGGACATTTGTCTCAAACTTGCTCACCCGATCTGGCGGAGGGGGAGGGATTCGAACCCCCGGCCCCGATTCTGTCGGGGCAACGGTTTTCAAGACCGCCGCATTCGACCGCTCTGCCACCCCTCCGGCCGGCCTCAACTGGCACGGCGTGAGGGACTCGAACCCCCAACCAACGGTTTTGGAGACCGCTACTCTACCAATTGAGCTAACGCCGTAAAAAACCGTTGAGCGGCCGAAATTGATTCACTGCTGCCAGTGCCGGTTCGGGGAGCAGGCTCGGCCCGCTCCCGTGGTTCGTGTTGCCGCTACGCGATGACTTCAGAAACGCGGCCCGCGCCGATGGTGCGGCCTCCCTCGCGGATGGCGAAGCGCTGGCCCTTCTCCATCGCGATGGGGGCGATGACTGTCACCTCCACGCCGATATTGTCACCGGGCATGACCATCTCGACGCCCTGCGGGAGCGTCACGCTGCCCGTCACGTCCGTGGTGCGGAAATAAAACTGCGGCCGGTAGTTGGTGAAGAACGGCGTGTGACGGCCGCCCTCGTCCTTCGTGAGCACGTAAACCTCGGCCTTGAAGTGCGTGTGGGGGGTGATGCTGCCGGGCTTCGCCAGCACCATGCCGCGCTCGACCTCTTCCTTCTTCACGCCGCGCAGCAGCACGCCGACGTTGTCGCCCGCCTGCGCGGAGTCGAGAAGCTTGCGGAACATTTCGATGTCGGTCGCGACGGTCTTGCGCGTGTCCTTGAGGCCGACGATTTCCACTTCCTCCATCTTCTTGAGCAGTCCGCGCTCGACGCGGCCCGTGACCACGGTGCCACGGCCTTCGATGTTGAACACGTCCTCCATGCACATGAGGAACGGCTTGTCCACTTCGCGCACGGGCTCGGGGATGAACGAGTCCACAGCCTCGAGCAGCTTCTTGATGGACTCCTCGCCCTCGGGCTTGCCCGCGAGTGCGGCCGCGGAACTGCCACGGATGATCGGCGTCGTGTCGCCCGGGAACTGATACTTGTTGAGCAGGTCGCGGATTTCCATCTCGACGAGATCGAGCAACTCCGGGTCGTCCACGAGGTCAACCTTGTTGAGGTAAACCACGATGGCCGGAACGCCCACCTGCCGGGCCAGGAGGATGTGCTCGCGCGTCTGGGGCATCGGGCCATCGGCCGCGCTCACGACGAGGATCGCGCCGTCCATCTGCGCCGCGCCGGTGATCATGTTCTTCACGTAGTCGGCGTGGCCGGGGCAGTCCACGTGCGCGTAATGGCGCTTCTCGCTTTGATACTCGACGTGCGACGCCGCGATCGTGACGGTCTTGGTTTCGTCACGCACGGTGCCGCCCTTTGTGATCTCGGCGTAGGAAATTTGGCTCGCCAGGCCCTTGCGCGCCTGCGTGGCGACAATGGCCGCGGTGAGGGTGGACTTGCCGTGGTCCACGTGTCCGATGGTGCCGACGTTGACGTGAGGCTTCGTGCGTTGGAATGCTTCTTTTGCCATTGCGTGTGCGTGTTTTGGTTTGTCGTTGTCTGCGAAACCGTGGAGCCCATGACCAGGATTGAACTGGTGACCTCGTCCTTACCAAGGACGCGCTCTGCCGGCTGAGCTACATGGGCGTCCACTTCAATCCTGTCGCCCTTCAAAGCGAAAAAAAAACCATCGCCCGCCTTCCGTGCCCTGATCAAAGTGCGGGCTGATGAGTTTCAACGCTTCTTACTGCGCTCGAATCGCCGGAAAGTAGGGATGCGCGGGGGGCGTGTCAACGTGTTTTTTGGGATTCCGCCAATGGCGGGCGCATCTCAGTTTCTTGCAGCACAGCGGGAAGGACGGACGAACTGACAGAACGAAGCGGGCAAAAAGAAGGACTGGCACACGGCGCAGCACGGACGGCAGGTGAACGAAGGAAGGCGCATCCACCCCTTTGGCCACGCATTCGTTTGTCCCCATTCATTTTGCCAACCTCATGAGTCCTGACATGGGCTCGGACCCCCGGTTTTTTCCGCCTCCTTCTTGCTGTCAGTTTCCGACGCCTGAGTCGCTTGCAAGAAAGTGAGATGCGCCCGCCTTTGGCCATTGGATTCCGGAACCTCCTCCCGCACAGCGGTCCGGAACGGCGCGCTCGGCAAGCGCCAGCAATGCCGGCCCAAAGGCTTGCAGGTCTGCGCCCGGCAGTTCCTCCAGTTCGACCGCGCCCGCCGCGTCAGTAACATTGCGTCGGGAGAACGCCGTAGAGCGCGGCGAATCCACTCGTGATACGCTCCGCGCAGATCGTTGGCCAACTCGCAGCCATCACAGCCAATGCGCACCGCCAGCCTCGCTCTCCCGTGCCTCGCCCTCTTCACCTTGGTCCCGCGCGCCGATTTGCGCAGCGCCCCGTTGGACCCGCCACCGCCCGCGTTCACGAACATGACGCGCTCGGGGAACCAGTTGACGCTGCGCTTCTCCCCCTTTCCAGCCGCGCAACAGTTCCGGTTGCTCAGCACCACGAACATCGGCAGTCCGTTTGTCGTGGACCCAACCGGCACTTTGAGCGGCTTTGGTTTCACCGCGACGAGCGCCGACCCGTTCCGGTTCTACGTGATGGACGTCACGCCGCTCAGCAGCAACGCCGTGCTCTCGTCCATCGCCGCCAACCGCCTCGCCTACGGGCCCACGCCCGATTTGCTCGACCGGCTCGCCCTCATCGGTCCGGGCGCCTACATCGCCGAGCAACTCGCGCCGGAGACCGTCACCGAGAACGCGGCCAACTCGCACACGAACATCCCGTTCATTGACGCGAAGTTCGCCGGCCCGTCCAACTCCGTGCCGCTCTCAGCGACGACGGGGCCGGGCTCCGCCACGCTCAGCGACTTTCGCGCGTGGCACATCCTTCGCGCGGTCGGCGCGGACCGGCAGTTGCTCGAGGTGCTGCTGCAGTTCCTCGAAAACCATTTCGTGACGCAGCACACGAAGGCATCCGATTTCCTGCAGGCGTTCTACGCCGACAGCACGCTCCGCAATCGCGTCGCCACCGAGCTCGAGTATCGCGAGAACCTGCTTTGGCGGCAGGTGCTCCTCAATCCAACCGGCACGTTCCGCGACCTGCTGCGCATCAGTTGCGAGAGCCCGGCGATGATCATCTACCTCGACACGGTCGCGAGCCGCGCCGACGGCGGCCGCGTGCCCAATGAGAACTTCGCCCGCGAGATCATGGAGCTCTTCGCGATGGGAGTGGACAACGGCTACGACCAGTTCGACATCACCTCGATGTCCACCAACTGGACGGGCTGGAGCGTGGAACTCGTCGAAGTCGGGCAGGTGTTCAATCCCTTCGCGCCGAAGGCCACGACGCAACTCACTCCCGGCGCGGGCACGGCCTACACCAATCTCGTCGGCGTGTGGGCGTTGAACTTCCGCACGAACTACCGCACGTCGCGCGCGACAGTCCTCTTCCCGGGCAAGACCGTTCCCGCGCGCTTTGGCCCGCCGTGGGCCGGAGTCAACTACCAGCTCAACATCCCGGCGCGCACGGGAACCAACGGCATCCAGGACGGCTACGATGTCATCAACCACCTCTCGGACCTTCCCTTCACGCAGGAGTTCATGTCCGTGAAACTCTGCCGGCTGCTCGTCCACGATGACTTCGCCATCGGATACGACTTCACCAGCCCCTCGCTCTCCGCCGAAGGCCAGCTCGTGAAACAGTGCATGATGGCGTGGGAAACAAACACCCCGAGGGGCCAGATCAGGAAGGTCCTTCAGACCATCGTGAACTCCGACCTCTTCCGCGCTCACACTGCCGCCGGGCAAAAGGTCAAGACGCCGCTCGAATACATCGTCAGCGCCATTCGCGCGCTGCGCTCGAGCACGAACGGCAGCGGCATGTTCGGGACGTTCACCGCGCTGACCGACGGCTATTCGCTGACCACGCCGCTCAACCGCATGGGTTCGATGGCGCTCTTCGACCGCGCGGAACCCGACGGCTATCCTGAATCCGCCGGCGGCTGGATCAGCGCCGGCACGCTCGCGGAGCGCGTGCGCTGGACGCAATCGCTCCTCATCGCCAGCGGACAAACCGGTCACACTGGCTCGCAAGGTGGCACGGGCAACGACGCCGCTTCTTCCACGACCGACCCGGTCACGCTGCTGCGCTCGCGATTGCCGCTGCCCGCCGACCAACTCGACGCGGCGAAAGTCGCCGACCTGTTTCTCGGCTTGCTGTTTCCCGGCGAGGGCGCGGCAAACCTCAACCTGCACCGCACCGCAGCCATCAACTTCCTCAACACGAGCGACAACGGCCAGTCCACGTCGTTGTTCTCCAGCCTCACCGTGAGCAACACCGCCGGCACCTCCTACGACACGCGCGTGCGAGGGCTGGTGGCGATGCTCATGACCCTTCAGAGATTTCAGGAGCAATGACCATGCACATCAACACGCTCACACGCCGCGACTTCCTCCAACGCAGCCTCGCCGCCGGCGCGGGAGCCGGATTGGCCGCGCTCATGAACGTGCCGCCCTTCGCCGCACGCGCCCTCGCCGAGGGCAGCATCGGCATCAATGGCAAGAAGCTGCTGTTCATCTTCCTGCGCGGCGGCAACGACGCGCTCAACTCCGTCGTGCCCGTCGGCGATTCCGCGTATGGGCCGGGCATCCGCTCGACCACCGCCATTCCTGCCGACGGCGGCACCAATTACTCGACCAGCGGCATCGCGTGCGATTTTCCCCTGAGCGGCACCGCGTCGCCCACGTTCAACTACGGCTTCGCCATCCGCGCGGGCAATGGCTTCGCCGCGCTGCATCCGTCGCTCAAGTTCCTCGCGCCCGTTTACAACGCGGGCGACCTCGCGATGATCCATCGCATCGGCTACCCGCGGCAGTCGCGCTCGCACTTCGACTCGCAGAACTACTGGGAAAACGGCCTGCCCAACAACAACCTCTCGAGGGAGGGCATCCTTTACCGCACCGTCATCGAGTCCGGCCTCGCCCCAACCAGCGCGCTCACGGCGGTCAGTTTCCAAACCGCGCTCCCGTTGCTGCTGCGCGGGTCGCAGGCGGCGTTGACGAACCTCACCGACCCGCTGCGCTACGACCTGCTCGGCGTCCCGAACAACGCGACCACCGGCGACTTGAAGGCCAACGCCGCGCTCACCAACGCGCAGGTTGTGCCGTTCGTGGACAAGCGCGAGCGCTCGTTCCTTTCGCTCCAATACCAGAACCTGCTCAACACGCTCTCGACCTTCGCGAGCATCAACTTCGCCGACGCCAACCCCGGCACCGCCGGCGACGGCAACACGTTCGTGGATGACTCCGTGACGGACGGCGATGCGCCCTACTACCTCTTCCCGACGCGCGCGCAGAAGAACGGCGGCGCCTATCTCAACGGCCGCACCAACGACACCAACAAGTATGCGGTGGACTCGAGCGCCTACTCGTTTTTCACCACGCTCAAGGCCGCCGCACTCGTGCTCAACCACACCGACGCCTTCATCGCTGGAACGGAGTTGGGCGGGTTCGACACGCACGACACGCAGGGTGGCGTCACCGGCTTGCACGCCAACCTACAGCGCCGCATCGCGTGGGCACTCTACGGGTTGCGGAAGTATTTCATGATTTACGGCCGCAACGGCTCCAACCCCGCGCCCGGCGCGAAGGCGTCGTGGAGCGACATCGTCGTCGTCACCCTCACCGAGTTTGGCCGCACCACCATCGAGAACAACTCGCGCGGCACCGACCACGCGGAGGCGGGCGTGATGTTCGCCGCGGGCGGCAGCGTGAAGGGCTTCGGCAAGAACGGCGCGCCCACCGGCGTCTTCGGATGCCATCCCTCCGACAGCGTGCCGTGGATTCCCGGTCCGGCCGACCAGGCCGGCACGATGTTCGGCATCAGCGCCCGCTACCTGAAGCGCGCGTTCGATTACCGGCAAATACTCGGCCGCATCATCCGCCAGCACCTCGGCTCCACGCAGAACCAGCTCAACCGCATCATCCCCGGCTACGCGAACGAGGCGCAGGAACACCTTCTGAACGGCGGCACCGTCGCCTCGCCCATCGAAAGCGGCACCACCACCACTCCGCTCATGCCCGAGCCGGATTTTCTCGTGTGAACTTGCCGGCGACGCGAGCAGATACGGCACGTTCGTCGAGACCGGCACGGGGCACGACCTGCCGGATGTGGTTGTAAGGGAGAAGGAGGACTGACGCCGCGAAGCACGCGCGCTTCACGGCTTCTTCAAGCGGAAGAACTGATAGCCCGGCGCGGCGGGCACAGTCACCGTCCTGGTTGTCCCGTCGTCGCTCACCGTCGCGCCGCTGGTTGCCCAGCTCGCGGGCGCGACCACGGTGGAAGTCTGCTCCAGGTTGTAGCTCGCGGAGCCGGCCGAGGGCCACGTGATGATGAGGTTGGCGCCGCTGCGCGTGACGCTCAGGAACGGCGCGCCCGGCGTCTGCACCGCGATGGCGGCGCTCCAAAATCCGCCTTCCACGGCGAAGCTTCCGCCGATCATCCGCGCCCCGGCGTCTGGCTGGCCGATGGTGCCGGTGACGGAATAACTGGCATTCGTGCTCGCGCCGCCGCCACCGGCGATCACCGAGTTGCTGATGGCGAAGCTTTGCCCGAACACTATCGAAGGCAGAGTCGCGAACACGAGCAGCGCAAGGAACCACCGCCAGGTCTTCAACTGCGCCAGTCCTCTGGCGCTTGGGCATCGGCCTGTCCCTGGCGCAACGCGGGCTGCGCCGAGTTGGGAAAGCGGCAGAGGACTGCCGCACTCCAGGACGCTTCGCGTTTTCACTGTCCACCTCCGCTCTTCGGCTGCCCGGCCAGCTTCTGCAATGCCGCTTCCAGCGTCGCCAGCCGGTCTTTCAACTGTGCGTTCTCCGCCTCGAGCTTCTGAATCCTGGCTCCTGACTCCTGACTCCTCTCTTCCAGCTTCCGGTTCAAGCCTTGGATGGCAGCCAGCGCCACGCCGTCGAATTCCAGCGTCGTGATGCACTTGTCATCGCGGCCGGGATAAAAGGCGGCCTTGAATTCCTGCGCCACGGGAACGATGTGCGGCGTGGCGGATTCGTTTTCCCAATTGTAGCGCCATTGCTGCACGGGCACCCGCGCCAGCTTCTCCAGCACCTCGGCCTCGTTCACCGGCTGAAAGTCCCTTTTCACGGCGCGGTCGGAAATGACGCTCCAGGAAGTGCCGCCGGCGGCCAGACTGACACCGGCGGTCAATCCAGCGTTCGAGAAGAAACGGACACCGCCCGAGGCGCGAGCAGTGAACTCGTTGTTGGCAGAAGAGGAAACATCGGCACTGGTGGAATCACCCCAGACGAAGGCGCCTTGGTGGTTGGCCTTGGCGCGCTGTCCGGCAGCAAAGGCGAGGCTGGCGGCACTGTTTCCCAACCCGCCCGGGACGGTGGCGTAGGAGCCGCTGTTGGTGTTGTTAGCGCCGCCGCCAATCGTGGAATCAAAAGCGTTGGTTTGGATCGTATTGCCAAAACCGCCGCCAATGGTGGAATGACTCGCGTTCATTTGGATCTTGTTGTCAGAACCCCCGCCAATCGTGCTTCGAATCGAGTTGGTTTGGATCACGTTTTGGTTGCCGCCGCCAATCGTGGACCAAAACGCGTTCGTTTGGATCGTGTTGAAACGACCGCCGCCAATGGTGGAGAGATTGGCGCCGTTTTGGATCTTGTTGGCGCTACCGCCGCCCACTGTGGATTGATAGGCATCTTGTTCGATCAGATGGTTGCTGCCGCCGGCAATCGTGGATTGGTTCGCGTTGGCTTGATTGGTTCGCGTTGGCTTGGATCGTGTTGTTGATGCCGCCGGCAATCGTCGCCCCCGACACGCTCGAATCGGCTGTGTTACCCGCGCCGCCGATGACGTTGATGTTCGGCTCCAGCCGCAGCACCCGGCTGCCGTTCACCTTGAACTCCAGCGCCTGGTTGTCCGTGGTGCCCACAAAATGCGTGCCGGGCGTCGTGCCGCTGTTGCCGGCCAGCTTCCAAGCATTGCCCAGCGCCGCCGCCGGCACCGTGCCGCTGTCCAGTTGCGCAGCATTCAAACTGGTCAGGCTTGCCCCGCTGCCGCTGAAAGTGGCCGTCACGGTGCCGGCGGTGAAATTGCCCGAGGCATCTCGCCGCACAATGGCGCTGGCCGTGTTCGCGCTGGTCGCCGCGTTGGCCGCGCTCGCGCCGCCCGCCACGTTCGCCGCGCTCTGTCCGGCGACGCTGGAAACAACCGTCGCACCCTGCGTGCCGGTCACGTCACCGGTCAGGCTGCCCGTGAAGTTGGTCGCCGACGTGGCGGTCGCAGCGCTGTTGGCCGTCGTGGCGGTGGTCGCGCTGTTGGCCGTGACCGCCGTCGCCGCGTTGAGCGACTGGATCGCATACGGCGTGGACGTCACCGGCTGGCGCGGACTAAGGACGCTGTAGGCGGCGGCGCTGCCGTTGGCGCGCACGCCGAGCTCCAGCCAGCGGTTCGCCCCAGTGAACGCGCCGGCGCCGAAATCCAGCGTCACGGTGAACACGCCGTTGCTCACGGCCACCGGCGCGACGGCGATGGGCGCGCCCGCCGTGTTGCCGGACGACACGGCGTCCTTGAGCGTGAATTGCAGGTCGTAGCTGCCGTTGGCCGGCGCGCCGTTGTCCGTGAGCAGGCCCTAGTAGGTGAAGACGGTGGTTTGGGCGTTGGCCGCGAGCGGCAGCGCGAGCGCGAAGCAAAGGATTCCGAAAAGGAGTGTGGTTGTTTTCATGGGAGACGTTGGATCTGCCTCAAGGTGGAGCAAAGGATGGGTTGACAGTCACGCAGAAGTTTCCTGCGAATTGGCCAAAGGGCGCACCTCACTTTCTTGCAAGCGACCCAGGCGTCGGAAACGGACAGCAAGAAGGAGGCAGAAAAAACCGGGGGTCCGAGCCCATGTCAGGACTCATCAGGTTGGCTAACGAATGGGGACAAACGAATGCGCGGCCAAAGGAGTGGATGCGCCTTCCTTCTTTCACCTGCCGTCCGTGCTGCGCGGCTTGCCAGTCCTTCTTTTTGCCCGCTTCGTTCTGTCAGTTCGTCCGTCCCTCCCTCGTGCTGCAAGAAACTGAGATGCGCCCTTGGCCAAGGCTCTTGCGCGCATTTCCCGATGGTGCGCGCCGGCCGTTCCTGTCACGCTCCGCTCATGAACGCCGGCCCCAAGTTCCGTTCCGAATCGGGCTCGCACGCGCGGGGGCTCGCGGCGTCCGCGCTGCTCCTGCTTTCAACCACCGCGATCGGATTCGGTCAATCCATCGAGCTTCGCCCCGTCGCCGACACCTCCTTGAGCGAGACGGTGCCCAACAACAATCTCGGCGCGGCAACGTTCACCACCGCTGGCGTGACACAGAACAACACGAGGACGCGCGCGCTTTACCAGTTCGACATTGCGGGCAGCATCCCCGCCAACTCGCTCATCACATCCGCCGAACTGCTGCTTGAAATCACGCGCCAGCCCGCGGACGGCTACGCCATCGGCACGTTCGGCCTGCACCGCGTGCTCGTGCCGTGGGGCGAGGGCAACAAGGTCGCCGCCAATCCGAATTTCCCCGGCCAGGGAGCCCCGGCCACGCTGGGCGAGGCGACGTGGTTGAGCAGCATCCACGGCGCAACCCTTTGGTCGCTTCCCGGCGGGGCGCCCGGCGTGGATTTCGTCGCGAGCAGCAGCGCGTCGCAGGTGGTTTACAGCATCGCCAACTCTCCCTACTCCTTCGGGCTCACGGTCCAACTCGCCGGCGACGTGCAATACTGGCTCGACCATCCGGCGGAAAACTTCGGCTGGATGCTCATTGACGAGGCCGAATCGGTCGCCTTCACCGCGCGCCGGTTCGGCTCAAGGGAAGGAGGAGTGAACGCACCCAAACTCCTCATCCAGTATCAGCCCGTGCCTGAACCGGCTTTGCTCGTCGCGGGCGCGCTGTTGCTGGCGCTCGGGCGCACCCGGATGCACAAGCCCTGATCGCGACAACGCGTGCATGCACGGCACACCGCTGCCGCACGAGCGCGCCAACGTCTAACCTCACCGCTTCGCCTCACGCTCGCCCGGCAAGCGGAGAAGCGCTGTCTCCGTGTTCAACACGCGCCCGAGGTCAATCAACGCCGCAAGCCACGTCATCCCGCCCACAATCGCGAGGCCGAGCAGCCATTTCGGGCGGAAGGCGTTCGGAATCCGCTCAAGCCTGTCGCCCTCGAGAATGTCCCCGCTCGTGGCCAGACCGAAATACTCCGAAGCCCCGAGGAGAAACATCACGACCGCCGTGAGAAAACACGCGCCAAAGACGGCGAGAAACAAGCCGCCCGACCACCAACGCCGAAACAACAAATGACCCGCACCCGGCAGCACCGCGCCCATTCCCACCGCGACGCGGCGCTTCCACACGGCCGTGATGACCTGCCCCGGTTCGCCGCGCTGCACGTCGGCAGTTCGCCGGGACGGCGCCGGGTCGTTCGGGATGGCTGGCGGCGTGGACACGGGCCGCAGAAGTGGGTGTTCAACGCTCAGGCGCAGACTGGCAGTCCGGACAGACGCCAAAAAACTCGAGCTTGTGCGTGACGGACTTGAACCCGTTGCGCCGCGCGATGCGCTCCTCGATCTCGCGCGGGAAGCACTCGTCCAATTCGACGATGTCCGAACACCGCACGCAGATGAGATGGTGGTGGTGCCCGCCCTTGTGCGCGCCGACCAGTTCGAAGCGCGCCGCCCCGTCGCCAAAATCATAACGCTGCACCACGCCGAGTTCCTCGAGCAGGTGCATCGAGCGGTAGATCGTCGCCAGATCACAGCCGCAGCGCCGCAATTCGGCATGAACCTCGCGGTTCGTCAGCGGATGCGCGTGACGCCGCAGCACGTCGAGGATGGCCGCACGCGGCCCGGTGATGCGACGGTCACGGTCCCGCAGCCGGCCGGTCAGCGCGTCAAGCGGCTCCGGTTCGTGATGTCCTTTGCACGCGCACTTCATGGCGCACCGTGGGAATGCATCATCACCGTCACGACGCCCAGCCCCACACCGGCGACAATTGCGGCGACTTTCTGAATGTTGAACCGGTGGCTGTCACTGCTCTCAAACAGGATGGTCGTGGCGATGTGCATGAAGATGCCGATGACCACCGCCGTGAGTTCGCGCGTGTGGTGCACAAGGTCCGTGACCTGACTCAGCGCCATCCCCAGCGGCGCCATCGCCGCGAACAACCCGAGGAACGCGAGCGCCTTGCCCCGTCGCACGCCCGCGTGGAGCAGCATCACCAGCAGCACGATCGAGACGGGATAGTTGTGGATGACGATGCTTGCCAGCAGCATCTGGCGTGACGCCGGGTCGTGATGCGTGTGCGGGTCGCCAAGCGCCATCGCCTCGACAAACGCGTGCAGGCACAGGCCCGTCACCACACCGATGGGCACACCCAGCCGCGCCGGACCCGGACCGTGATGATGGTGCTCGTGCTCATGGCCGCCGGGGCCGTGGTGATGATGGCCATGCTCGTCGTGCGCAGGTTCGCCGAGCGAATGCCCGTGCTCGACTCCCATCGAGATGCTGTCGAGGATCACTTGCACGAAGAAGCCAACGAGAATGAGCGCGCCCACCATGTGCGCGCTCGACTCGGCTGCGTGGCTCGCGTGGTCATGGCCTTCGTGGGAATACAACTCGGGCAGCAGGTGAAGAAACGTCAGGCACAGGAGGTAGCCGCCGGTGAACGCGTTGAAGAGCCGGACGTAACTGCGCTCCTCGAGCCGGAACTTGAGCACGGTCAGCGCCCCGGCGCCGATGGTGGAGAGGAGGAGCAGGTAGTCCATTTGCAAATGCTTTGCACTTGATCGCGCGCAAAAGCCCGTCGGCGGCGCGGACGGGCTGCGGACTACTTCATCAGGAGCATCTGGCGCGAACGCTTGATGGCCGTGGTGAGCCGGCGCTGGTAGTGCGCGGGAAGGTGAGTGTATTTGCGCGGCAGGATGCGGCCGGTGTCCGTCACGTATTGACGGAGCAGGTTGACGTTGCGGTAGTCGAGCAGGTCCACCGTAAAGTCCACATTCGGCTTCCGCCGCTGGGTGCGGGTTTCCGTGCGCTGCCGGCGCTGGCCGGATTCCTCTCGCTCGTTCCTGTTCTTGCGGGGCATGGTTACTTGATCTCCTTGTGGAGGGTGTGTTTGCGCAGAAACTTGTTGTATTTCATCAGCTCAAGCCGCTCGGTCTGCGTCTTCTTGTTGCGCGTGGTCGTGTAACGGGACGGCGGCTTGCCGAGCTTGCGGGCCTCCGTGCATTCCAAAGTGATGATTTCGCGGGGCATCGTTATTCCTTTTCCTTCGGCGGTTTCTCGTCCGCCTCGTCGTCATCCTCGACTGGTTCGGGCGCGCCCGTGGTGTCCACCGACCCGAGCTGGCCGAGGCGCTTTTGCCGGATGGCGCCGTCACGCTCGAGTTGCGCCTGCGCCTCAACGGTGAAGCGCGTCCACGGAATCGCGGTCAACCGCGCCCCGGGGATGGTCTTGCCCGTGAGTTCGCAGACGCCAAATGTTCCCTTCTCGATGCGCTTGAGCGCCTCCTCGATCTCGTAGATGGCGTCCTGGTCGGACGAAAGCAGGCTCAATGCAAAGTCGCGGTCGAAGTTGTCCGTGCCCGAGTCGGCCATGTGAAGACTGTAGCTGGCCATCTGCTCGGCGGATTCCTTGGCAAGGCCGCTCATCTGGTTGAGCAACCGGTCGCGCAACGACAGCAGCGTGTCGTAATACTTCAACCAGTCGCGCTTGACCTTCGCGCGGCCGTTCGGCGTGAAGCGAACCGGCGCATCCGACTTCTTCTTCTGCATCGCGAATCCGAGAATGGACGCGGCGCTCGCAGCACCGACCGACTTGGCCTTTCGGGAGGGCGCGTGGCCCTTCTTGGTTGCCTTCTTGGTTGCCTTCTTGGTTGCCTTCTTCTTCGTTGTCACAGCGGTCAGCGTTCTCGATTTGCACGGCGCATGTGCCGCGCGGCGCGGCGTTTCAGCGTGCGGTCCGTTTCAAAGGTGCGCGAATGTATCAAAGGACTTCAAATACGCCACAAAAAACTTGGAGAATTGCGGATGCGCGAATCGCCCCGGAAAATGGGGCGATTTGGGCAAAAACCGGCACGCCCGCCCGAGTGCCGGAACCGCCCGCTGCGAAGGGGTCATGCCTTCTCGATGCACGCGTAGGCGTTGTGATTGTGGATGCTCTCGAAGTTCTCCGCCTCGACTCGATACCACGTCACGTCCGCATGCGCGTTAAGCTTGAGGGCGGCGTTGCGGACAAGATCCTCGACGAAGACCGGGTTCTCGTAGGCGCGCTCGGTGACGGCCCTTTCGTCCTGCCGCTTGAGCAGCGAGTAGAGTTCGCTGCTCGCGCTCGACTCGACGAGCGCGATGATGTCCTCGATCCAGATGGGCTTGCGCGAGCGCGTCGCCACCGTGCAATGCCCGCGCTGGTTGTGCGCGCCGTGCCGGCTGATCGCTTTCGAGCACGGGCAGAGCGTCGTCACGGGCGTCACCACCGTCAGCACGAAATCAATCTCCTTGCCGACCGCCGTCGCGTCGAACCGCGCCGTGTAATCCATCACGCCGTCCATGCCGGTCACGGGTGCCTGCTTCGTGAGGAAGAATGGAAACTCCATCTCGAGATGTGCCGCGTTGGCGTTGAGCTTTCGCTGCATCGCAAACAGAATCTCCTCGATGTTCTCCACGTGCACCACGCTGCCGTGCGCGTTGAGCACCTCGATGAAACGGCTCATGTGGGTGCCCTTGAACTCCTTCGGCAGGTCCACAAACATGCCTATGGTCGCGACGGTGTTCTGCACCGCGAGCGCCTTGTCGCGAATCCGAATCGGAAAGCGCAGTCCGCGCACCCCCACCTTGTCTATCCGCAACTCGCGGTGGTCGCGCCCGCTCTGCACATCGTGCAACGGCGCCTTCACTCGCGCCTCGCGCTCCCACGGCGTCACCGCAAACTCCGGCCCGGACGGTCGAATCATGCCCCACGTTAGCAACGCACGCCGACAAAGCAAAAGCTCATTTGACGGCGCACTGCCGCGGCAAATCTTCTCGCCTCGATTTTCCCCCTCCACTAGCTTGCGCGCGTGGACTCCTTGCCGAAACCGGAAGTCATCCTGACGCACGAGAGCGACTTGGACGGGTTGCTCTCCGGCTTGCTGCTCGTTCGGCTCGCGAAGGCCCGGTTCGACGCCGACGTGCCGCTGGAAGCGTATCATTACAACCTCTGGAAACAGCGCCCCATGACGGAACGCGCCGCGTGGGTAAGCGACTTCACCTTCGAACCGCGCCTCGACCGGCCCAACTGGCTCGTGCTCGATCACCACACCACGGATGCGATCCCGAGGCAGGCGCGGCTCATCCACGACCCGGCGAAGTCCGCCGCGCTGCTCTGTTACGAACTCTGCCGCGACGCGGGACTTGCCACGCCGGCGCTCGACCGCCTCGTTCATTTGAGCGATGTGGCCGACCTCTTCCTCGAGGACGACCCGGATTTCACGCCCGCCAACGACTACGCAAGCCTCGTGAAGGTTTACGGCTTCTGGAATCTCCACGCGCTCATCGGCGGTGACGCGGAGAAGTTGCTCAACCATCCGCTGCTCGAAGTGATGGCGGTCAAGCACCGCGTCGAGGACCCGCTCGGCTACGAATGGAGCCGCGCCAACGTCCGCCGCGTGAGCGCGCAGGTGGGATTCGTGGACACCACCATCGGCAACATCAACTTCATCGTGCACAAGCTGCTCGAGCAGCAGGCGACGCCGTTCCCCGTGCTCGTCACCTTCTTCGTGAAGGGCAATCGCACGGTCATCGCCAGCTTTCGCAGCCGCAACGGCGACGCCTTGAAGGTGGCGCAGCGATTTCAAGGCGGCGGACACCCGAACGCCGCGGGCGCCACGCTGCCGCGCCACGTGCAAAACCCGCAGGACGCAGTCGAATACTTGCGGCTCACACTCGACCCGCCCGCTACAAGTGCCGCGCCGCTCAACAACCTCGGCAGCCTCTTCGCCGCCGCCGAAGCCAAGCGCTAGCCCACGCGCCCGCTGATGCGATGACGAGCACGCCCGACAACGCTGTCGCCGCGCGCGCCACCTTCGTTCGGGATGCGCTTCCCGCGGGTGGCTTGTTCGCCGGGCAGTCGTGGCGCGTCGCGCCCGCACCGTTCGAGCTTTCGCCGGCGCTCGTGCGCGATCTCGAATCCCTCGGCCACGTGCTGCTGCAATTCTATCGCGCCGTCAACCTCCTTTACCGGCGCAGCGTCGAGGGCCGCCAGCCCGAATGGGTCGCGCGCTGGCTCGACCTCGGCAAGCCCGCCTCGCTCGTCGCGTTGCAACGCGACCCCGCGCTCCGCAACGAACTCCCGCGCGTGCTGCGCCCGGACATCCTGCTGACCGACGACGGCTTCGCCATTTCCGAACTCGACAGCGTGCCCGGCGGCATCGGCCTCACGGCTTGGCTCAACCAGACCTACTCGCGCGCGGATTCGACCGTCATCGGTGGCGCGGACGGAATGCTGCGCGGCTTCGAGGGCATCTTCGGCGACGCGGCGCGCGTGCACATCGTCGTGTCCGAGGAATCCGCCACGTATCGCCCCGAGATGGAGTGGCTCGCCGCCGAAGTTCAAAGTTCGAGGTTCAAGGTTCAAAGTTCATCGTTCACCTCATTCGCCGACGGCGACGCAGTGTATCGCTTCTTCGAACTCTTCGACGCGGCCAATGTCCCGTGTGCCGGGGCGCTGTTCAAAGCCGCGCACGAGCGGCGCATCCGGCTCACGCCGCCGCCGCGCCCGGTCTTCGAGGAGAAGCTGCTGCTGGCGTTGTTGTGGAACCGCAACTTGCGGCCATTCTGGCGGCAGGAACTTGGCGAGGGCTTTTTGAACCGCCTGCTCGGCCACGTGCCGCTCACGTGGGTCGTGGATCCGTCGCCGCTGCCGCCGCACGGTGCGATTCCCGAGTTGAACCTCACCGATTGGCGACAGCTCACGTCGCTCTCGCAGCGCGAACGGCGCTTGCTGCTGAAGGTGTCCGGCTTTTCCGAGCACGCGTGGGGCTCGCGCGGCGTGTTCCTCGGCAGTGATTTGTCGGCCGAAGATTGGGCCGCCGCGGTCGAGCGCGCGGTGCGCGATTTCGAGCGCACTCCCTTCGTGCTGCAACGCTACGAGAAACCGCGCACGGTCGAGGCGGAGTGGTTCGACTTCGAGCGTGGCGAGACCGTGGCGATGCAGGGCCGCGTGCGCTTGTGTCCCTACTACTTCGTCGCCGGTGAGCACGACGCGGCGCGCGCGACGCTGGGCGGCGTGCTGGCGACCATCTGTCCCGCGGACAAGAAAATCATCCACGGCATGAAGGACGCCATCCTCGCGCCGTGCTCGGAGTCGTCGCGAGGCCAGCCGCTTCGACCGGGGAGGGTTGAGCAATGACTCTCTTCGCCTACACGCTGCTGGCGTTCAGCTCGTTGTTCGTCATCGTGGACCCGATCGCGACCATCCCGGCGTTTCTCGCGATGACGCCGCGCGACACGCCGGAGCAGCGCGTCCGGATGGCGCGGCTGGCGTGCATCGTGGCGGCGGCGGTGCTGGTCACGTTCGCCATCGTGGGCAAGTGGATCTTCCGGTATCTCGGCATCAGCGTGCCGGCATTCCAAATGGCGTCGAGCATCGTGCTCTTGCTGGTCGCGCTGGACATGCTGCGCGCGCGCCGCTCGACCGTGCAGGAGACCAGCGAGGAGACCAGCGCGGGCACGGAAAAGGAGGACATCGCCATCACACCGCTGGCCGTGCCGATGCTCGCGGGGCCGGGCGCCATCTCGACCGCCATCCTCCTGCACAACCAAGCCGACACGCTCGAAAAGAAACTCGCCCTCTACGTGTGCGTCGTCGCGGTCTGCGCGCTGAGTTTCGTCGTGTTCAAGCTGGCGGCTCGCGGCGCGAATTGGATCAACCCCATCGCCATGCGCATCTTCGCGCGCGTGATGGGACTGTTGCTGGCGGCGGTCGCGTTTCAATTCGCGATCAACGCCGTTGTCGAACTCGTGAAGGAACACAGCGGCGCGAAGTGAATGAGGAGGGATGAAGAGTCCCGGCGTTCGACGACCCGACCTCACCGACTCGGCCCCGCCACGGCGGGCGCCCCAACCGCGGCCTGCCTCCCTCTCTTCCTCCACGACTACAACCGCCACCGCGTTCCGCCTTCAACGCCTTTCCCCCCTGTCTCAAGACTCACCGAATCTGCGGACAACCTCTCGAGGATCAACAGTTAGGCGCCATGGTCATGCTCACATCTTCATAGGTATGAGCGGCAGAACTGCCGCAATAACGACCGCACAGAGAACGACGACCGTCGCGATGCTGATGATGCCTGCGAAAATGAACGCTGCGGATGGTGACAGCTCTCGGCGAAAACTCAAAACGGCGGCTGCGACTACCCAAGGTAGTGGGCAGAAAAGCAACCAGCCGTGCGGCATGAGCACAAGCTCCGTGAGATACGGCGAAGGATACCCCGCGAGAAAGTCGTGCAGAAAGCGCACAACGAGATGAGCCATGCCCCAACATGCAAAGCACAGGATGGCGAACGCAATCGTAACGAGCGCATACGAATATGCGCATGGTGCGTAATGTCGCCAACGACCCAAGCTGAGCAACCCGGCCCGCGACGTTACTTCGGCGGCAGCAGCGGCGTGAGGTCGGTCTGCGGCAGCGGCGGGAAGTCCGACGGGTTGTTCAGCCGGTTGGCCTCCATGATGACCTGCTGCGCGAGCGGATCAATCTTGGGCGGCGTGGGCGGCTGGGAATTGGCCTGCGGGCTCAACGGCACGCGCACCTGACGCGTCGGCGTCGCGCGAAAGTCCGCCTGCACGTTCGCGCCCGCCCCGGGAGCGGATGCGCCAAGGGCGGGGTTGACCTGCGATGCTGTGAGCGTGGACGCCGTCGTCGCGACGCCTTGCGAGGCGCCGGTGTTCGCCGCGCGCGCAGTCCACGCCGACACGGGCGATGCAGACGGTTGCGCGCCCGTCACGACGAATCCCGCGCCGGGACCCGCGCCACCTGCGCCGGGAACGCCCGCCGTCGCAGGAGCAGGCCCTGCCGGCTTGAGGCCATCGTCCTTGAAAGTCAGCACGCGCTTCAGGCCGCCGTTGGAAATCTCCACTTCCCCGGCGGCGGCATCAATGCGGAGCACTTCGATCGTGCCGTCCTTCTCACCCTCGCGCATCGTCAAGTAATCGGGCTTGGCCTGCCCCGCCTCCTGCCGCACGAGCAGCGCGCGCGGCGGGCCGATGATGGACACGATGCCGCTGAGCTTGACGGTTTTGGGAGCCTCGGGCGGCGCGGGCGGAGGAGGAGGCGGCTCGGGCGCCTTCAAGTTGAAGGGATTCCGCTCGAGGATGACCCGCACATCAATCTTCTGGTCGGCCGAATTCGCCGCGGCCAGTCCGCACGACACCGCGAGCAGCGCGCAGGCGAACTGGCGGGGGGTCACGGCGAAGTTCATGGCGCAAGTGTAGCCGATGCGGAGTCGAACACCAATCGAAAGTTGGGGTTGCGGGCTGGCGTCGCGCTGTGGCTAGATGCGCGCCATGAAGCCACTGCCGCCCGCGCTCGCCGTGCTCGCCATGACCGCCACCCTCCACGCCGCCGAACCGCTCAAGGCGCTCATCCTCGACGGACAGAACAACCACGCGTGGAAGGACACGACGCCCGTCATCCGGCGCATCCTCGAGGACAGCGGCCGGTTCACCGTGAACGTCGCCACGTCACCCGCGAAAGGCGGCGACATGAGCGCGTTCAAGCCAAAGTTCGCCGGCAACGATGTGCTCATCTCCAATTACAACGGCGAGCCGTGGAGCGAGGAGACCAAGCGCGCGTTCGTGGAGTTCGTGCGCGCCGGCGCCGGATTCGTCACCGTGCACGCGGCGAACAACTCCTTCCCCGAATGGCCGGAATACAACGAGATGATTGGCGTCGGCGGTTGGGGCGGTCGCACCGAGAAGAGCGGGCCTTACATCCGTCTGCGCGAGGGAAGGTTCGTTAACGACCCCACGCCCGGCCGCGGCGGAAGCCACGGGCAGCAGCACGATTTCCTCGTCGAAATGCGGAACGCGAACCATCCCATCACCGCCGGCCTGCCCACGCGCTGGATGCACGTGAAGGACGAGCTTTACGACCGGCTCCGCGGCCCGGCGCAAAACGTCACCGTGCTCGCGACCGCTTTCGCCGCGCAGGACAAGGGCGGCTCCGGCGAGCACGAGCCGATGCTGATGGTCATCCCGTTTGGAAAGGGCCGCGTGTTCCACACCACGCTCGGCCACAGTGTGGACGCGCTCAAATGCGTCGGCGCTGCCTCCACGCTGGCGCGCGGCGCGGAGTGGGCCGCGACGGGCAAGGTCACGCTCAAGGTGCCCGCCAACTTCCCCACCGCGGAGACGACCAGCAAGCTCGACTGAGGGAACGCTGATTCAACCACGAATGCACACGAATCAACCCAGCGCGGCTGATGCCGCAACCACAACGGAAGCACCCCTCACCCGCCCTGCGGGCACCCTCTCCCCTCATCGGATGAGGGGAGAGGGACGGGGTGAGGGGTGTTTGAAGTCTTTGCCGAAAATGCGCGAACTTGCGTCATTGTATTACGAATGATCAGGCGCAGAGGTTTGATTTTATTGGTGTTCATTCGTGTCCATTCGTGGTTCCAGGAATTGTTCAGCGCTTCCCTAAGGCTGCATGTGCCGATGAGCACTTTGAATCTCGGCAGAACCGGCGTGATGCGTGATGCGATGTTCGTGACGCGGACCACGCCGTGCGCCACGCTGGCGTTGCTTGCATGCCTGGGCGCGACTGCGCTCGTTGCCGACGAACGTCCACTCCCCACCCAAGCCCGCGACGCGATGGCGAAGGCGACGGCCTTCATGCAGTCCATCTCCACCGAGGGCGGTTACTTGTGGCGTTACTCGCTCGACTTGAAGGAGCGCGCTGGCGAGAAAGCCGCGACGCCCACGCAAATCTGGATTCAGCCGCCCGGCACGCCCTAGATGGGCGTGGCGTTCCTGCGCGCGTGGACGGCCACGAAGGACCCGCGTCACCTCGACGCCGCACGCGGCGCCGCCAGCGCGCTTGCCACCGGCCAGCTCGAATCCGGCGGCTGGGATTATCTCGTGGAGTTCGACCCGGCCAAGGCGAGCGCGTGGTTCCGGCGCACCGACAAGGGGAAGGTCCCCGACGCCGACGCTGCACGGCGCAAGAACAGCTCGACGTTCGACGATGACAATTCGCAGAGCGCGCTGAGCTTCCTGCTCGCCTACTGCGACGCGACGAAGGCCGCGGCTGACACGCGCGATGCGCGCATCCGCGAGGCGCTCGATTACGGACTGGCGAAACTGCTCGAGGCGCAATACCCGAACGGCGCGTGGCCGCAGCGCTACGATGGCAGGGTGCGCAACGCCGCCGACTACCCCATCCAGAAGGCCACGATTCCGAAGGAGTATCCACGCGAACACTCCGGCGTGAATTACTCCCGCCACTACACGCTCAACGACCACACGCAGCGGGATTGCATCCGCACCGCGCTCGAAGCGTTTCATCGCACGGGCCGGCGGGAGTTCCTCGACGCGGCCAAGCGCGGCGGGGGCTTCTTCGTGCTCGCGCAGTTGCCGGAGCCGCAACCGGTTTGGGCGCAGCAATACAATGCGCGAATGGAGCCCGCGTGGGCGCGCGCGTTTGAACCTCCCGCCGCCTGCGGCAACGAAAGCGTCGGCGCGATGCGCACGCTTGTGGAACTGTTCCTCGAGACCGGCGAAGAAAAGTTCCTCGCGCCGATTCCCGCCGCGCTCGCGTGGTATGAACGCTCGCCGCTCAGTCCCGGCACGTGGGCGCGCTACTACGAGTTGCACACCAACAAGCCCATCTACGGCGACCGCGACGGAAAAATCTATTACAACCTCGCCGACATCAGCGAGGAACGCAGGCGCGGCTACAGTTGGCGCGGGGAATACGGAGTCGCGAGCTTCCGCAACTTCTACGACGACGTGAAGCGCCTCGGCCGCGACGAATGGAACGAGCGCCACACGCCCAAGCCGCGGACGCCGCGCCGGCAAGCCGAGCACGCAGCCTCGCTCGAGCCGCGCGTGAAGGTCATCCTTGCCGCACTCGACGAAATGGGCCGTTGGGTGACGAAGGACCGCAATCCGCGCGCCACCACCGCCGCGGGCGACCGCACGGACACGCGGCTGTTCATCGCGAACATGGAGTTGCTCAGCGAATACGTCGAAGCCGCGACTCCGCGCTGACCGCGCCGCGCTCACCGGCGCGCGCACGTCCGCCTCGGTCCGGCGGCTCGCGAGGTTCGCGCCGAACGGAACAATCTTCACCCGCCTCGGGTCCACGCCGTAGGTGCGCAGCGCGTCGTGCGCGGCCCAGTCCGACGTGTAGATGGCCAGCGCGCACTTCGCCAACGCGCGCCGCTCGATGTCGTGCCCGCGCTGCACGGCCGAGGGATGCAGCCGGCAGTAGTAGGAATAGAAGTTGAGCATGCCGCCGAAGTTCGAGTCGCTCCAAACCACCACGGGCAGGTCCGTTTCGAGATCGGCGAGCAGGTGCGAGTGGGTCGAGACGAGGACGTCGGCGCGCAGCTTGGCGAGCTTCGCCTGAATCTCGCGCGCGTAGGCCAGCGTGACCGCGGGTTCGAGTTCCTCCATGAAGTTGAGGCCGAGGAACCGCGTGTGGAGCTTGCGGCGGAGGCGCAGCGACAGCGGCTGCGGCGTGTGCAGCGGCCCGAGCGCGGTGACGGTGTTGCCCTGCGCGCGCAGCGCCTCGCGCATGAAGTAGTGCAGCCCGGACCAGCTCGTGATGTTGTCCGGGTCGCCGAGAGTGACGTAGGCGATGTTCACCGTGGGAGGCAGCGGCGCGCGCTCACTTGCGCACGAGCATCGTGACGCTGGCGAAGAGCGGCGCGCTCAGTTTCTTGCGCAGCCGGCGCGGCAGCAAGCCGAGCAGCCACTCAACAGCGTAGGTGAGGAAGTTCAGCGTCCATCCAAACCGCGGCCGCCCTCGCCGATACACGAACCAGCCGGAGAATCCCGCGCGGTCGAGCACGCGGCTCATCGCGCCAAAGGTCCATTCCTGAAAGTGGAATCCCTGCGGCGTGTCGGAGAAGTAAACCGAGATGTCGTGCGGCCCCGTGTAAGCGTGCGGCGTGTCGAAGATGTAGGCGCCGCCCGGCTTGAGAATGCGCCTCACCATCTGGAAGTGGCCGTCAATGTCCTCGGGATGCAGGTGACCGAGGAACTGGTAGCTGAACACCACGTCCACGAAGTCGTCCGGCACATCCAGCGCGTAGCCGTCGTAGCACACGAGCTGGAAGTTCGCCGGCGCGCCGCCTTTGCCGCCCGTCTGGTCCGAGATGTCCACGCCGATGACCTTCTCGACGTGCTTGCAGACCTCCCACGCGAGATGGCAGTCGCCGGCGCGAACTCGAGGAACGTCCTCACCCCATCGAGCTGGCCGCGCAGCAGCTTGAACCGCGACTCGACGCCCGCGCGGTCGCTCTCGGGCGTGTCGCGCCGCAGGAGCCGCGGATGGTCCGGCACGCGCCGGAACAGCTCGTCATACATCAGGCCGAAGAGCTTCGTGCGCTCGGCACGGGAGGATTTGAGGAGCCGCTCGCGAAGTTCGTGCTCGACCTCGAAGTGCTGGCGCTACTGCTCGAGCGTGCGCGAGTCGTGGTCGTCCATGCGGCGCGCAAACTATCCGCAGCACCCGCAGACCGGGCAAGGCGATTTTGGGAAGCGTGCGCTCCGAAGTCGCATCTCACTTTCTTGCAGGACAACGGGAGAAGGTGGATTCGCTGCCGAATGAACTTCGCATGTTCTCACCCTCACCCCGGCCCTCTCCCTCCGAGGGAGAGGGGGAATCGTCGCCCGTCAATCCGTGGAATCGAACGCGGTGAGAGCAATGCACACCGTCCCGAATCACCAGCACCGGCCGAAGTGCCACCCTCTCCCAGCGGGAGAGGATGGGGTGAGGGAGAACGACCCCAAAGGTAGAGCCGGCGTGCAAGAAACTGTGATGCGCCCGCGCTCCGATGTCGCGTCACCACGAGGGCCATCGCTCCCGCAGGAGCGGGTTCCGCGAGCCGGCCCGCGGGACGCGACGACTACAACATCCATCGCCCTCATTCCGCCTTGAACGCCCAACCCCCGGCTTCGAGACTCCCCAAATCTGCGGACAACCTCTCGAGGCGCAACAGTTAGGCATCACGTCTCTCTCTACCATAAATGTCTGAGCCACTCCAGCGGTCTGTATATCTGATACAACCAATCGCTCGTGTGAGGTGACCAAGGCATCTGAGCCAAATCGAAAAAATCCAGTGACCAAAGAATGGCGCAACCGAGAAGGTAGATCGCAAGCAATGCCACCACTGTATTGGCGGCCCAGCGAAAGCTCCTGCCGTGCAGTGTCTGGAACTCTCTGGCTTCTTGGTGAGTCGATGTCATCTCGATGCGTGTGCTGATGCTGAACATGAGGATTGAGCGACTGGAATGTCGTTTATCGGACTCACAAGCTTGGAGCAAGCCGATGGGTTCCTAGCGTGCCCTGCTCGATGCCACGACTTCGCGCATTGCCGCGACCCGCCACATGATGACGAGGACGAGGACGATTGCTGTCAGCCCACCTTGCCCATCATGTCGGGCAGCGTCTGGAAGGCGCGGGCGCGGAAGAGGAAGTCCACGATGTTGCCTTCGTGCGGCTGGAGCCAGTCGAGCTTGATGGTCGGCAGCGCGCCGATGTTGAGGCGGTCAATGTTCGTGGCCTCCATGAGCTGGCGCTGCCACGCGCGGTTGTTGGTGATGCATGAGGCCACGAGCGTGGTGCCGATCTTCTCGATCATCTGCTCCTGCGGGCACTCGACGACGGTGGCGTAGGGGAACATGTATTCCGTGTTCGCAATCGCGCGGTCGGGCGAGTCGCAGTGGAGAATCCACGGGCGCAGGTAGGCGCAGCGTTCCTTCTCGACGAGGCGCGGGCCGAACTTCGCGGTCATGTCGGTCACGCCGGCTTCCTTGGCCTTTTCCAGAATGGACGCGTTCACGGCCTGCGCCTGTCCGGGCACGGTGAAGGCGGCGAGCGCGGCCTTGGGGTCCTCGGGCGGCAGCACGTCAATGGGGCCGAGTTTCTCGGCGAGCGCGGCGGCGATTTCCTTCGTGTGGCGCGAGGCCCAGACGCCGGAGGTGTTGATGCATCCGCGGCCGGAGTTGAGGTAGATGCCGTCGGCGATGAGGTCAATGTATTTGGGCCAGTCGTCCACCATGTCGTCGCCGAGGAGGACTTTGCTGAAGCCCGGCCCGTGGACCTGCACGCGCGGGTTGCCTTCGTATTGCTTCACGGTCTGCGTGCTGCCGAAGATCATCGTGCGGCGGCAGCGGTTGACGACCTCCGCGCCCATCTCGCCCGCGCCGGGATAAATGCCGAACGCTTCGCGCGGGATGCCCGCCTCCATGAACGCCGCGGCCATGCGATAAGGCGTCCACGGCTCCTGCGGGCCGGGCTTGAGGACGAGGCCGATTTGCATCGGGATGACCGGCAGCCAGAGCGTGTGGACGCCGGGCGAGTTCGACGGCAGCACCATGCCGAGCACGGGCGTTTGCGCCTGATAGCTCACGATGACGCCGCGGCCTTCGGAGCCGTAGCCCGTGGTGAGGATGTCCAGCGGCAAACCGCGCGTGAGGCAGTCGAGAATCTTGTCCATGTTCGAGAGCACGAAGTGGTTCTTGGACATGTTGAACTTGCACATGTGCTCGGGCAGGCCGGTGGACGCGGACTGTTGCCGCGCGAAATCATCGGGCGATTGCGTGCCGTCGCCCATCGGCAACGTGGCGTCGCGGTAGAGGTCGGCGGCCTTCTTCATGATCTGCACGAGGTCGCGGATGGGGATTTCCTTGAGCACCTCGCGCGAGCGGGCGGCCTTCTTCATGTCCTTGGCGAGCAGGCCGGGGTTGGCGCGGCTGACCTGCGCGAGCGTTTCGCCGGTGACGAAGTGGATGACGGGGTCGGCCTCGAGGCTTTCGTAAGGCTGGCCCCAGCGGAGGACGGGAATCTTGACCATGGTTGGATTCGTGCGGTTGGCGTTTCGAGCGTCGCGAGTGGCGACGAGACATTGGCCGTGTTCGACGAAGCCGGCGCAAGGAAATTCTGGGACGCCGCGCTTGCCACTCCCCTGCCCTTGCCGCTACCGTCCGCGCACGTCCATGAACTCCTCACCCAAGCTCAAGCTCTTCGTCATGATGGTGCTCCAGTTTTTCATCTGGGGCGCGTGGTTGCCGCCGGTGTTCGGCTACATGCCCGCCATTGGATTCACGGGCCCGCAGCAGGCGCTCGTTGGCAGCGCCTTCGCAATCGCCTCACTGGTCGGCATCTTCTTTTCAAACCAGTTCGTGGACCGCAATTTCTCAGCAGAACGATTCCTGGCCTTGAGCCACGTAGTGGGTGGTCTCGCAATGCTCGGGTTGTTCTTTGTAAAGGACTTCACCTCGTTCTTTGCGCTCATGCTCGTCCACTCCTTGTTCTACGTGCCGACGATTTCCGTCACCAATTCCATTGCCTTCACGCACATGAAGGACGCGCAGCAGGAGTTTGGCATCGTCCGGATGGGCGGAACGATCGGATGGATCGCCGCCCAATGGCCATTGTATTTCATCCTCGGCGGGCTCCAAGGTGACGACGCGATCCGCATGACCCGCTGGGTCTTCGTGATTTCAGCCGTCGCTTCATTCCTGCTGGCCAGCTTCAGTCTGGCGCTGCCCCACACTCCCCCAAAGCCGGCGCAATCCGGCGAGGACAGCCTTGCGTGGCTGAAGGCCGCGCGCCGGCTTCGGTATCCCTTTCTCATGGTTCTCTTCCTCGTCACGTTCATCGACGCGACCGTGCATAACGGCTACTTCGTGTTCGTCTTCAACTTTCTCGCGAAGATTGGGATTGAGCCCAAGTGGATCACTCCGATCACGAGCATTGGCCAGATTGCCGAGATCCTGACAATGGCCGTGCTCGGACTCAGTTTGGCCAGGCTCGGATGGAAGTTAACGATGATCATCGGCATCCTTGGACATTCGGCGCGGTTCGCCGTGTTTGCATTCTTCCCGGACAACCACGCCATCATCATCGCCGTGCAAGTGCTTCATGGCATCTGCTACGCTTTCTTCTTTGCCACACTTTACATCTTCATTGACGCCGCCTTCCCGAAGGACGTGCGCACAAGCGCGCAAGGACTGGTGAACCTGCTGATTCTCGGCGCAGGAGACCTCGCGGCCAAATGGATCTTCATTCCGTTGACAGGCCACTTCACGACGAACGGGGTCACAGACTTCAAGTCGCTTTTCCTTATTCCCACTGGGATGGCTCTGGTCGGCGCGGTAATCCTTGCCTTGGCCTTTTCTCCACCAAAGGACCTCGGATCACCCGAGGATGCCCCCCCAAAGCAGCCGCACTGAGCCGTCCTCGTGGAATCACTTCGTGCGGACTTCAGCGCAAAGACGCCGAGAACGCCGAGAGCGCCGAGCGACGCAGAGTTTGGCGGAATTCTTTCCCGCTTCCGCAACGGCTCAAGCCGGACTCCGTCTCCGCGCGCCACTGCGGACTCCGCAGTGCCATCTCCCGACTTCGTGTCTGTTTGAGAAGATTTTCAACGCAGAGAACGCGGAGAACGCGGAGAGTTGCGGAGGAAAGCCCTCTTTGCGTTCCTCTGCGAGAATCTCTGCGCCTCTGCGTTGAATTTTGGCTCTGGTCTTGATTGCGGCTCCGCCGCGCCAAGTCTCCGCGTCAAGTCGGCGCGGACCTCCGCGGAGAGCTTCCGCAAAACGAGGAGGCTCCGCCGTTTCCGGCGGAGCCTCGAAGTTGGTTGCGGGGCCTGGATTTGAACCAGGGACCTTCAGGTTATGAGCCTGACGAGCTACCGGGCTGCTCCACCCCGCGGTCAAGTGCGGCGGCGAATATAGTCGCGGTCCTCCTCGGCGCAAGCCACTTCTTCACCGCCCCCACTTCTTCACCGCACGCCCGTGGCTCGCCGCTCAGATTCCAGCGCATACGCCGCGACCTGCGCTTCGCCCGCCAGCCCGTGCGACGCGAGAGGCCGGGCGGTGAACGCGCCCTCCGCTGCGTCGAGCACGGCGCGGCCAGAAATCCCCTCGACCATCGCGACCCAACGCGGGATGTCCGTCGGGTTGCCGCGGGCGCGCTTCTCGGCCGTGGTCACACTTGAGGCCGCATCATCCGCGACACCCACATGCGCCGCGAGCACACCGGGACAAAGCGCGAGCGCGGGCAAGGCCACCTCGACCAAGTGCCGGCGCAACTCCCCTTCCATGCCCAGCTCCGCCGCGAAGCGCACGGTCGCGATGAACCCGCCGCTCGCTTCGCCTGTCGTGCCAGCCAGCCGGCATAGTCCGCGGGTCACGTTTCGAAAGTGCTTCACCGCGCGAAGCGTCCACGGCGTCGGCGCGTCGAGCCGCGCGAGATAGTCCGCGCCGGTCAGCACGTCGAAGGTCGCGACTTCGTAGAGATTGAAGAACTCCGGTCCGTCCCCCTCGACGCGCCGGTAGCGCCGTCCGCGCAGGAAGCCCGGAATCGCGAGCCGCTCGGGCATGTGCTCGCGGTCGTGCCACGGATGGAAGTCGTCGAGCCCCTCCGGCACGATGTCGTGCCAGATGGCCACGAACGCGCTGCCCGCCAGCCCGGACTGCATGATGTGGGCTGAAGTTGATTTCATGGCGGAGATTGCAGCGTGGATTACACGAACCGCGGCGGACGGGCGAGCCGAGAGTTGGCTGGCGGGGCGGATACGTGGATATCTGGATTGAAAATCCAAGCCAGCGTGACAATCTCTGCGACAACAAACGTCACTTCCACCTGCACCACCATGAATGCACCTTCCCGCAAGAACCACGCCACCACGCTCCTGTCCGCGCTCGCCGCCGCGCTGCTCGCCGGCATCGTGATCCCCACCGGCGCGGCCGACGCGTCGAAGGACGTTGGCAAGTCGTGGTCCGGCACTTGGAACAACAAGAAATACGGCACCAGCGGGCCGCTCACCTGCACCATCGTCGGCGAGGAGAACGGCCAGTGGATCGCGAAGTTCAGCGGCATGGCGCTTGGCAAGCCCATCAGTTACAACGCCATTATCACGCACAAGGAAGCGGGCGGACGCACGACCCTTTCCGGCACGACCAAGGTGGACGGTGGCGACTACCAATGGTCCGGCGCCATCACGGGAACCTCCTTCACCGGCACTTACCGCGCGTCCAACGGCAACAACGGCGACCTTCGCCTCCAGGCTGCGCCCGCGAAAAAGTAGCGGCGCGCAACCGCCCCATCCGGCGCACGGGCTCCGCTGCGCCCATCGCGCGATCTTTCGAGTCCGGCTCTGCGTGCCTCCTACCGGCTCAGCTCGAACGTCTCGGACTTGTAGGTGTCCATGAAAAGCCCGTGATGCATCTCGACGAACGCGCCGCCCGCGGGCTCGGTGCTCGTCACGAGCGAGCGCTGCTTGCCGTCCACGAACACCGAGAGCGAGACCACGCCGCCCGCGCTGAGGCGCTTGATGGTGAAGTCGAGGTCGTGCGCGGCGAAGACGAAGTTGGTCGGCACACGCGCAACGATCGCGGTCGAGCGTCCGTCGGCTTCCGTCACCACCTTCAGCCGCAGACCCGGCGTGCCCGTGAGCACGAGGCGGACCTGCTTGGGCGGCGGCTTGAGCCCGACAAGCGTGAGGCCGATGGCAAACAGCACGGCAAGCGAGAGGGCGATGCCGAGAATCCACTTTTGGCGTCGCGAGAGTTCGTCACGCGGAAGCCCGTAGAGCCAACGATGCCGCTCGCGTGAAGTGCGGGGCGGCGTCGCGCCGGGCTTCTGCCCCGGCTTCTGTCCGGGTGGCGGGCCTTTCCAAATCGGACCGGGACGGCGTTTCACGCGAAGGGGCGCGGCGCGCTCACGAGCCGGCCTTCACCAGCTTCCACACGCTGCCCGTTTTGCCTGCGAGGCCGTTGTATTGGTTTGTGAGCACGTAGAGTTCGCCGTCGGCGTCCTCGCCGAACGCCCAGATGAACAAGCCGATGTGCTGGCCGCGTCGCGATTCAGGCCCAGGATGCGATTCGGGCACGAGCGTGCGCAAACTCCATTGCGCCCCTTCCTTCGCGGGCCGTGTCGCGGCGAAGAGGACACCCTGCGCCAGCCCGAAGTTGCGCGACCAGTCGCCGAAAATGTATTGGCCAGTGAGCTGCGGCAGCGCCTTGCCGCGATACACGTAGCCGCCGGTGATGCTGATGCCCAAGCCGTCCTTGGGAAAAGCCTTGAGGTTGCCATACATCATCGCGGGGTCGGTGAACTTCGCGCCGCGCGTGTCGGTGTAGGGCTTGTCGAGGGGCTCGAGTTCCTTGTTGTTGACCGGATTGAACCACTCGAGCCCTTCCTTGATGTTCCAGCCGTAGTTGCCGCCCTTGGTGATGATGTTGACTTCCTCCCACCGGCTCTGGCCGATTTCCGCCGCGAACAGCTCGCGCTTGCCGCCGCGGTCAAAGCTCATTCCCCACGGATTGCGGATGCCCCACGCGAAAATCTCCGGCTTGCCGCCGCCCTTCGCGAAGGGGTTGTCGGAAGGAATCGCGTAGTTGCGGGCGCCCTCGGACTTGTCCACGTCAATCCGAAGAATCTTGCCGAGCAACGTGTCGAGGTCCTGGCCGTTGCCACGCGGGCCACGCGCGTTGTCGCCGTCCTTCTGGTTGATGTCGTTCTTGTGCCCGCCGTCGCCGGAGCCGATGTAAAGGAACCCGTCGGGCCCGAACGCGATGCGTCCGCCGTTATGGTTGAAGTAGGGCTCGTCAATCTGCAGCAGCACGCGCTCGCTCTTCTCGTCCACCTTCTCGCGATTGCGCGGGTCCACCTTGAACTCGGAGATGTGCATGGTGTGGTCCCAGTTCGACGGCGCGTTGGTGCGGCGCGGCGCGCTGTAGCAGACGTAGAATTTGCCGTTCGCCGCAAAGCGCGGATGCAACGCGAGCCCGAGCAATCCGCGCTCGTCAAACGCATTGAGCCGGAGCGGGCACATCCGGCTGCGCAGGTCGAAAAACGGGCTGACCTTGCCGCCGGGCGCAACCACGTGCAGCATTCCAATCTGCTCGCCGACGAGCAGGCGACCGTCCGCGCCGAGCGGCGCGAGCACCGTCGGCGCGGTGAAGTTCGTGGCCACGAGCTGAAGCGTGACACCGCTCGGCGCGTCCTCCGCGGTGCGGGCGCTCAGCGCGAACGTGCAAACGGCGATGGTGGCCGCAAGTGCGCGGCCAGGGCGGATCCAGTGCGGCGTGTTCATGGCGGCGAAGCGTAGCGGCTCATTTCGAGAAAACAAGGCGGCAACTTTTCACCTTGCCGCGGGTCAACAGAACGAGAACAAACCGCTCGCCCCAAACCCAAACCCCTCGCCATGAACCCAACCATGCAAGCTTCCGCAGAACAATCCTCGCAGGCCGGTGCAGCGCTTTTAGGCGGACTCGGACTGGCCGTCATCCTTTTCCTTCTGGTTCTTGCAGTGGTGGTGTTCCTTGTCTTTGCCTACTTCTACAAACGCATCTGCAAGAACTGCGGCCATGAGCCGGGGGTGCTGATCTGGATTCCCATCGTGCAGTTCATCCCCATCGTGCAAGCCGCCGGGCTGCCCGTGTGGATGTTCATCCTCACGCTGGTTCCGTTCGTGAATTACTTCTTCTTCATCTACCTCGATACTGGAAGCTGAGCGAGGCGTGCGGCAAGCCGGGCGCGCTCGGCCTGATGGCCATCTTCCCGCCGCTGCTTATCATCCTCATCCCGGTGCTCGCCTTCTCCGGGGGCCGCGCGCAGACACCTCCCGAGCAGCCTGATTGATTCCATCGCTGCCTCACGGGTCAATCGCCACGACCTGCAAGCGGCTCCGGTCCACGGCGAACTTCTTGCCTGCGGGCGGTTGCGGCAAGGACTTGATGTAGCGCTCCTTCACGAGCGTGTTGAAGTCCGCGGGCAGCTTGCGGTGGTCGGTCAGGTAAAGGTGCAATGCGCCGGTGAGTTCCTTGCTGACAGGATTCTTGAGCGAAGAACCGTTCGGCGCGGTTGGAAGACCGTCCTCAATCGGCTCCTGCGCGGGCGCAGGCTGCGGCGCCGACTGGGCGGGCTGCGGCGCCGTGACCGATGGACTCGGCGCGGGGCGGGGTGAAACGACTGGAGGCGCTGGCGGAACAGCAGGGGGCTCACGGCGGCACGCGCCGGCAAACGCCAGCAACGCCGCAAGTGAAATGACGCTTCGATGGCCCACTGCGAGAGTTAGCGCCGGCCTAGGGAAACGCTGAATAATGCGACGCTTCAGATTTGCACCCCGCGATTTGTTGGCGTTTTTCCACATTTTCACAGGGTTGGGTGATTTAATCAGCGCTTCCCTAGAAAGTCGCCAGGTAGTTGTCGGTGTAGGGCACGGCGACGGTGTCGGTAGTGGAGCCAGTGACCTGGTGGGCGAGACCGAAGTCGCCGCTGATAATCTTGAGGTGATGCCGATACTCCACGTGACCATCCATGAACGTCATGTTCCCGCCGCCCATGTGCGTGGTGGAGTAGAACTCCCACCCGTTGGGATACATCGGGACGTAGGTGTTGGGGCTGCGCGTCAGGTGCCAGTTGGTGTAGATGCGGGGCGGCCCCACGGAAGTGCGCTGCGGCCGCAGCCAGGAAACGTGCGTGCGCGCCGAACTCTCCTGCATGGCCACGATGCTGCTGGGGCTGGGGACGTTAGCGAAGCGGCGTGTCCAGTTCGCCGATGACAGCACCACGACGTTGCCAATGTAAATTGTGTCGTTTGTCGAGTTGGCAACGTTCCCGGCGGCTTGCCACTCCGTTCTCGCCGCCGGACACGTGAACACCGGGTTGTTTGTCCCCACGAATTGCTGGAGCAGCCCCAGGTAATTGGGCGTCGTCGAAGTCGCAAAGTTAGCGAGCCCCTGACTGTCCTGATACATCGTGCGGTCGTCCTGCTCGCCGCCATACATCATCCACGCCATGGCGAGCTGCCGCTGGTTGGAGAGACACTGGTTCCGTTTGCCACGCTCCTTCGCCTTCGACAGCGCCGGCAGCAGCATCGCCGCCAGAATCGCAATGATGGCGATGACCACAAGCAATTCGATGAGGGTGAAGCCGCCGCGGCGCCGCCGCTCGCTGCAGGACCGACGAGTCTCGATTGTGGTCATAAGACTTCCGAGTGATCGTTGCCAGATTGCCACGGCCATTCCGGAACGCAAGTCCTGTCAGCGCGCGCCTGAAAACCGCTGCCAGCGCCGCAGTTGACCTCGAGTCTGCCCCGCCTCGGATCGATCCGGTTCCGCGCACGCCGATTGTGTTTTACCCCGATTTTTCGTGGCGTGGATTCATGTGATGTTCTAGCTTCTGCGCGAAGTCCAAGAACACTGTTCAGGCTTATGCTCACGATCACCGGTCCCGGCTCCATCACCACGTGCGACGGCGTCACGCGGCGCGACTTCCTGCAAGTCGGCGCGCTCGGCGCCATCGGCCTCTCGCTCGCCGACGCTTCGGCCCTCGCTGCCGCGGGCGCGGGGGACAAGTCCAAAGACAAGCGCTCGTGCATCATGATCTTCAACCTCGGCGCGCCGAGCCAGCTCGACACGTTCGACCCCAAACCGGATGCGCCCCGCGAAATCCGCGGCCCGTTCAAGCCCATCTCCACCAAGGGCGGCTTCCAGCTTTCCGAAATCCTCCCGCTCCACGCGAAGGTTGCGGACAAGTTTTCGCTCGTGCGCTCGGCTTACCACACCGCGGCCGCCGTCCACGACACGGGACACCAGATGATGCAGACGGGCCGGCTTTTCACCGGCGGCATCATCACGCCGCACGCGGGCTGCGCGCTCGAGTTCCTGAAAGGCCGCCGCACCGAGATGCCCGCGCACATCATCCTGCCCGAGGTGATGGGGCCGACGGGCGGCAATATGCCGCATGGCCAGGAAGCGGGCTTCCTCGGCAAGGCTTACGACCCGTTCACGCTCAACGCCGACCCATCCAAGCCCGACTTCAAGGTGCCCGACCTGCTGCCGCCGAAGGAAATTGGCGAAGCGCGCCTCGCGCGGCGGCGCGAGTTGCGGCAAGTGGTGGACGACACGGTGAAGAGCTTCGAGTCGAGCGAAAGCGCGAAGCTGATGGACGCGAACTTCCACTCGGCCTACCGGCTGATGACCAGCGCGAAGGCGCGCGAGGCGTTCGACCTCACGAAAGAGCCGGCGTCCGTGCGCGAGCGCTACGGGCTGACGCGCTTCGGCCAGTGCTGCCTGCTCGCGCGGCGCTTGGTCGAGTCGGGCGTGCGCTTCGTCACCATCAACACCTTCATCACGGTCTTCAACGAGATCACTTGGGACATCCACGGATCGAAGCCATTCACCTCCATCGAGGGCATGCGCGACATCGTCGCGCCGATGTATGACAAGGGCTACAGCGCGCTCATCGAGGACCTTGCCGCGCGCGGGTTGCTCGACGACACGCTCGTGTGCAACCTCGCCGAGTTCGGCCGCACGCCGCGCGTGAACCCCGCTGGCGGGCGCGACCACTGGCCGCAGTGCTGGACGATTTACTTCGCCGGCGGCGGCGTGAAGGGTGGCCGTGTGGTTGGCAAGTCCGACGAAATCGGCGGTTATCCCGCCGAACGTCCTGTGAAGCCGGGCGAAGTCGTCGCGACCATTTACCACAGCCTCGGGCTCGACCTCGACGCGCATTTGCCCGGCCCGCAAACGCGCCCGTTCCCGCTGGTGGACTTCGGCACACAGCCGGTGAAGGAGTTGTTTGCGTAGCGAGGCCAACGCAGCCCGGCATTCTTTGCCACTCACGTGAGAATCGCACTCCTGTCACTGCCATTGCTCGTCTTCGCGAGCATTGCCGACGCCGCATCGCTTTCAATTCTACCCGGCAAGTTCACCCTCTCCGGTCCCGCTTCGCGTCAGCAGCTCGTGGTCGAGTGGACCGAGGGCGGCAAGTTCATCGGCCAGCCCACAAACGAAATCACGTTCGCTTCCAGCAACGAACGCGTCGTGAAGATGGTAGGCGACTCTGCCGTGCCCGTCGCCAACGGTTCCGCGACCATCACGGCGCGCGCGGGCCGCCAAACAGCGAAGGTGACCGTGTCCGTCGCGAACATGGAGAGGCCCTTCGAGTGGAGCTTCCGCAATCACGTCCAGCCGGTGCTCGCGAAGGCCGGTTGCAGTTCCGGCGCGTGTCACGGCGCGGCGGCGGGTCAGGGCGGTTTCCGGCTGTCGCTCCGCGGTTACGACGACGATGGCGACCACCGCTCGCTCACGCGCCACGCGCTCGGGCGGCGCATCGTGCCGAGTGACCCGGGCCGCAGCCTCATGCTGCTCAAGCCCACTTCCACCGTCCCGCACAAGGGCGGCAAGCGCTTTGACGTGGACTCGCTCGAATATCGCATCCTCTCCGAGTGGATTGCCGAGGGCGCGCAACCGCCGCGCTCCGAGGACGCCCGCATCACGCGCCTCGAGATTCTTCCCGAGCTCACGACGCTCCAGCCCGGCGCATCGCAGCAGCTTCTTGTGCGCGCGCACTTCTCGGACGGCTCCGTGCAGGACGTGACCCGCTGGGCGAAATACACCGACGCCAACGCCTCCGTCACCGCCGTCAACGACACCGGCAAGGTCACCGTCCTCGGCCACGGCGAGGGCGCCATCACCGCGTGGTATCTCAGCCGCATCGCCATCGCGACCGTCACCGTCCCTTACACGAACAAGGTGGGTGCCGCGGTCTTCGCGAAGGCGCCGCGCCGCAACTTCATTGACGACCTCGCGCTCGCGAAGCTCAAGGAGCTGAACCTCCCGCCGTCGCCGCGCTCGGGTGACGCGGAGTTCCTGCGCCGCGCCTTCCTCGATACGACCGGCGTGCTGCCGACAGCGGACGAGGCGCGCGAATTCCTCGCCGACGCTTCGCCGAAAAAGCGCGACGCGCTCATTGAGAAGCTCCTCGCGCGCCCCGAGTTCACCGACTACTGGACTTACAAGTGGAGTGACCTGCTGCTGGTGAACAGCGACAAGTTCCGCCCCGCCTCGATGTGGAGCTACTACAACTGGATCCGCTCGCACGTCGCCGCGAACACGCCGTGGGACCGCTTCGTGCGTGAACTCGTCACCGCGCGCGGCAGCACCGCCGAACTCGGCGCGGGCAATTTCTTTGTGCTGCACGACGACCCGACGACGATGGCCGAGACCACGACCGTCGCGTTCATGGGCCTCTCCATCACCTGCGCCAAGTGCCACAACCACCCGATGGAGAAGTGGACCAACGACGAGTATTTCGGGTTCGCGAACCTCTTTGCCCGCGTGCGTGCGAAGAACGGACCGGGCGAGGGCGAGCGCATCATCTTCGCCGCCGCGGACGGCGACCTCGTGCAGCCGCTCACAGGCCGGCCGCAGGCGCCCCGACCGCTCGATGGCAAACCCATCGCACTCGACGCGCCCGGCGACCGCCGCGAGGTGATGGCGAACTGGCTCGTCTCGCGTGACAACCCCTACTTCTCGCGCTCCATCGCGAACCGCGTCTGGGCGAACTTCATGGGCGTGGGCCTGGTCGAGGCGGTGGACGACTTGCGTGTCACGAACCCCGCGAGCAACGAGAAACTGCTCACGGCGCTCGGCCGGCACCTTGCAGACCAAACGTTCGACCTGAAGGCGCTCATGCGCGCCATTCTGCGAAGCGAGACCTACCAGCGCACGAGCGAGGCGCTGCCCGCGAACGCGCCCGACACGCGCTTTTACTCTCACTACTACCCGAAGCGCCTCATGGCGGAGGTGCTGCTCGACAGTTACTCGCAGGTCACGGGCGTGCCGACGGATTTCTTCCAGGACAAGCGCAACGCCAACCAGGGGCGCGGGCCGTCGTATCCGGCGGGCTTCCGTGCGCTGCAACTGCCGGACACGAAGACCGACTCGTATTTCCTGCGCACCTTCGGCCGGCCTGACCGCGACCGCACGTGCGAGTGCGAGCGCACCGGCGAGCCGAGCATGGCGCAGGCGCTGCACATCGCCAACGGCGAGACGCTCAACAAGAAACTCGCCGCCAAAGGCAACCGCCTCGAACAGCAACTCGCCGCGGCACCACCTGCGGACAAGCTGGTGGAGGAAGTGTTCCTTGCCGCGCTGGCGCGCTTCCCGACTGACTCCGAGAAGTCTCGGTTCACCACTGCGCTGTCATCCTGTGCCGAGCCCGAGAAGCGCGCGTTGATCGAGGACATCTACTGGAGCCTGATGAGCAGCCGGGAGTTCCTGTTCAACCATTGAGGAGAACATGGGCTCCGACTTCGCCGAGTTCGTCCGCGCGAATGCCGCGCCGATCCTGCTGCTGCTCAGCTTGAGCTGCCTGGCGATCCTGTTGAGCCTGCTGTTCATCCAACGGCGGCAGTTGCGGGCGTTGCAGCAATGGGAGGAGGAGCGTCGCGCGGCCGACCAGCGGCGGCTCGACCAGGAACGCGCACTGCAGTCCGCGCAACAGGCTGACCGCGACGCGCGCGCCACGCGCGAGAAGCAGATGCAGCAGTCGCGCCAGCTCATGGCCGATGCCATCGCCACGCTGCAGCAGCTCAAACGGCACGCCCGATGAACCCCGAGGTCACGCGCAAGATCGCCGTGCTGCAAGTCACAGCCGACGCGCTCACCGAAGCGAGCCAGCACTTCACGGACACGGCCGACTTGCTCGCGCACCGGCAGTTCCAGCTCGAACTGGCGGAGTTCATGGTCGAGCAGCGCGCCTCGGGAGCGGCGCCTGCCGACCCGATCGCGGTCATCACCGCCGACATCGAGCGCGTGGAGGCGGCGCTCGCCGGCATCGAGGGTTTCATCAAGGAACAGCTCGAACTTGGGAGGGAAGTCCTTTCGCCCGCGCCGCGCTCGCTCAACGTCGCGCTGGTCGCGGAGATGAAGGACAAGGCGACGGCCGCGCTCGGCCTGCTTGTCGAGCGGCAGCACAAGCTCGCCGACGCCTTCCAGGAGCACGACATCACGGGCGCCGAGGGCAGCCTGGACCTTGCGCCCGAGTTGCCGTCGTTCTGCCGCATCCGACGGCCCGAGTCGCCGCTGCTCAAGCCCTCGCGGCGCGACCTCACGCAGTTCGCGCACGGCGAGGGCGTGTTTCACAGCGACGTGGTGTTGCACTTGATGGGCGTGAAGACCGCGTGCGACGTGCTCGCCGCCCGCCGCGCCGAGCAAAAGGAGGCGATCGAGAAGGCGCACAGCATGGCCGAGAGCGCCGACTTTGTGCGCGCGGCCAACCTGCTCACCAGCCTCGACCAGGTCTTCTCTGACCTGCCCTACCATCACATCACGGAGGTGCTCGAGCAGTGGAAGAAGCACCTCGCCGACGTCGAGGACCGCTTCGCGCGGCTGAAGGTGCAGGTGCTCGCGCCGTGGCGCGCGCCGTTCGCGCAGCCCTGGAAGGTCACCCGCAAGTCCGCGGAGACTGCGGAACGGCTGCAGCGCTTCCACGACGAGTTGCTCAAGTTCCGCATGAGCCTCGACGACTGGAAGAACTCCGACTACGCGTTCGAGGGCAAGCGCATCTTCAAGCGCCTCTCCAACGAGCAGCACCAGTTGAAGGAGGCGGCGGAGAAAAATCTCGCCGTGGCCGGGTGCTGGGCGTGGGCGCAGGTCGTCCTCTCGGTTGTCTCGCTCGTTATCGCCTCCCAATACTGGCGCACGCTCTGGCCGCTCGTCGTTCCCATCGTGGTGCTGTGGGGCGCGTGGCGCGCGTGGAAGTGGATGCTCGCAAGGCTCGAGTCGCGCACGACCGTGGAGTTCCGCCTCGAAGCCAACGGGCGCCCGTTGGAGGAGGCGCACCTCGCCGTCATTTTCCTCAATGGCAAACCGTATCGCAGCGGCGAGCACATCGAAGCCGGCACTTACCAGCTCACGCTCGACACGAGCTTGTTCGAACCCGTCGCGCGCACGGTCACCGTCGCCCTCGGCTTGAAGAACTCGCTCGGCTCCATCGCCGTGAAGCTCAACCGGCAGACGTTCATCAACTCGCTCGGCATGCGCTTTGTTCCCGTCGCCGGCACCGCGGCGCACTTCAGCATCTGGCCCGCGCGCGTCCAGGATTTCGCGGTGTTTGCGAAGGCAACAACCTTCTCGTGGACGCGACCGACTTTCCGGCAGGAGCCCGACCATCCGGCGGTGAACGTGAGTTGGAACGACGCGGTCGCGTTCTGCGCGTGGCTCACCGAGAAGGAACGGACCGAGCAGCGCATCGGCCAGCAGGACACGTATCGGCTGCCAACCGACCTCGAATGGAGCGCGGCCGTCGAACTCGGCAAGGAACCCGGCGCGAACCCCGCCGAGCGCGACTGCGCGACCGCGGACCATTTCCCGTGGGGCAAGGAGTGGCCGCCGCCGAAGCGGGCGGGCAATTACGACCCGCACATGCACGTGGACGAGTTTGACTTCACCTCGCCGGTCGGCTCGTTCAAGGCGAACGGGCAGGGACTGCACGACCTCGGGGGCAACGTTTGGGAATGGTGCCAAGACTTCTACAACGGCGAGCAGAAGTATCGCACGCTGCGCGGCGCGTCGTGGCGCTCGGCCAAGCCGCAGCAACTGCTCTCCTCGGCGCGGCTCTTCGACTCGCCCGGCCACCGCGTGAACATCATCGGCTTCCGCGTCGTGCTCGAAGCGCGCCGGCCGAGTCCCGTGCTGCAGGGCCGTGCAGAGGCGGCGCAGGCCCACCCCGCCGCCGCGCCGTCCGCGCAGCCAGCCTCCGCGGCCGAATGACCCGCCTTCAACGCGTCACTGCAGTGTGATTGGTTTCCGATGGCGGCGCCTTGGCCGGCTCGGCGAACGGCGCGCCGACGCGAATCCAATGCACGACAAGCCCGATTTCCTCGGGCGTCAACGGCTCCTTTCCCTCGGGCGGCATGATTTCCTCGTTGCCCGGCGGCAGGCTCACGAGGTGCACGAGATGGCTCTTCCACGGGTCGCCCGGCACGATGGCGGGCTTCTCGCTCTCGCCGGCCTTGAGCGCGAACTCCGACGCATCCAGCCGGTAGCCGCCTTTCTGTTTCTCCGGGCCATGACAGCGGACGCACTTGGCCGTGAGCACCGGCTGCACGCGCTCCACGAATAATTTCTGCTTCTCATCGAGCGCGCCGGCGGGCATCTCCGCGGGCGTCGCACTCGTGGTTTCCTCGAGCAGCTCGCGCACGAACTCCGGCGCGTTCTCGGTCAGGTAGGTCGAGCCGTGCGTCAGATTCCCGCCGTAGTGGCCCGCCACGACGAGCAGCGCGAAGGTCACGCCGAGCAGCCCGCGATAACCGCTGGTCCACGCGAGCCGGTGCTCGTTCCGATACGCGACGCGCTGGAACGCGAGCGTGAAGAGCGTCGCAATCGGCACGGCCATTCCAAGCCAGCGATGCAAGCTCAACGCCTTCACCTCGTAGCCGCCCGAGGTCGCGCGCAGGATGCCAAGCGCGGCGGCAACCATTCCGCTCACGAGGCTCGACCACAGCACGAGCTTGGTCACGCGCTTGAGCTCCGCGCTCGGATGGAAGTGTCGGTAGATTTCCAGAATCACCGCCATCGTGAGGAATCCGATGGGCAGGTGCAGCACCACGGCGTGAAACGGCGCGAGGAACGGCCGCCACCGGAAAATCTTCGTTCCGCCGCCGCCGGCGGCGCCGGCGGCGTGCGCAAGGCCGGCGAAGGCGAGGAATGCCACCGCGAGCGCGGCAAATTGGGGAAGGGGCGGTTGCGGCGAGCGGCGCGGGACGAGGCTCATGGTGATGGTAGGCGTCGGGCGCTCACAAAGCCCACCACGCTGGCAGGTCGTTCTTCGTTTCGGTGAGGATCTCGCGCAGCGCGCGCCGCGTGTCCGCGCCCAAGTGCCGGAACTCCGGCGAGGCATCCTCGCCGTTGAGCACGTCCCAAAGCCGCTTGTAGAGCCGCTTGCGCGCGGCCACGGGAAGGTTGCTCCACGACTCGGAGTAGATCATGAAGCTGCACGGGAACTTGAAGAGCCGTGTTTGCAAATCGAACTGGCGAAGCGAGCGGCCCTGCTTGTCACGGGGGCCGGCCTTTTCGAATGCGGACGCGAACGCGCTGGAGCCGGCAACTGCCGAGCCCATTGGCGCTTCCTCCGCAAAGAGCAGATACTTGAGCACTGCCTCCACCGCGGGCGCGGCGGGCGTGAGCGTGCCGGCGTCGCGCAGCGCCGCCTGCGCCTCGTAGCCGAGGCGCGTGAGGAGGTTGTGCATGTGCACCTGATGGTCGAGCACGAGCAGCGCGATCAGGTCGCTGCCCGGCCCTGGATACTTCGACGTGTCGAGGAAGCGCCGCAGGTCCGCGAGGTTGCCGTTCGCGAGCGGGTCGCGCCGGTGCTTCGCGATCGGCTCGGCGCCGAACAGGTTGCCGAGGTGCGGCTGGTTGCCGTGCTGTCCCGTCACATAGTAGCCGCCCCACCGCTCCGCGATGGGTGTGCGATGGTTGATGCTGCGTCCGCTGAGCAAATCCACGTCGCCCTCCTGGTCGGTGAGAAACGAGCGCACCAGCAAGCCCGGAACGCCGAGCGTCTTCGCCGTGGCGTGGCATTCGAGACAGCGGTCGTCGCGCACCGGCGCGGGCGCGGACGACGCCTTCTGCTCGACGGTGTAGAACGCCACGCCGAGCCGCGGGTCGGCTGCGGCCAGCTCGATGTTCGGCGCGTCCGGCACGTAGGCCAGCCACACGTGGTCGTTGAAGTAGAGCGCGCGCGGGTTGTGCGGCGAGATGAAGTGCCGAAGCGGCGACGTCTTCGAGAACACGAGCAACTGTGACGAGGCCGGCAGCGCAAGCTCGCGCAGCAGCGATGGCAGATAGCCCTGCTTCGCGTCGAACACGAGCTTCGCCTCGCCGCGCTCGATGCGCTTCTGCAAGGCGGTAACCGCGCCCGACGGCTCCGTGCGCCTGTAGCCGCTCATCTCCTCGTCGAACACGGCGGCGGGTGGCTTCGATGGCAGGTCGGCGGCGCCCGCGACGGTCGCTGCGAAGAGCCCGCACCAGACGAGTGGCAACCAGCAATTGCCCCGGTCAAGTCGGGTTCGCGCAGGAGATTTCATATGGCTTGGCGTCGTTTGCCGCGAGCATCTCTAAGCCACTGACGGACTCGCGCCTTTACGCACGTTGCCGGAGATTGCACGAATCTTGGCCCGCGCATGGCCACGGTTGCGAAGCGAGCGATCGCCGCCAATCGCCTTGCGTGTTCGGTTTCAAGCTGATGCACTCCCTCGCCATGCACGCACGACGCCCCGACGCATGAGCGCCACCGCGGGTCAGCGCAAGGTTTTCACCGTCGCCGTCGCGTTCCTCGGCTGGATGTGCGCGGGCGTGCAGATGGGCACGCTGCCGCTCCTCTCGCTCTCCATTTCCCGCGACTTGATGGGCGAGGCGTTCGACAAGGACCGCGCCGCCGTGTGGTTTGGCTACTTCACCGCCGCGCTCAGCCTCGGCGCGGCCACGGGCGGCATTCTGCTCGGCTGGCTTGGCGACCGATGCGGACGCGCCCGCGCGATGGGCGTGAGCATCCTGTGCTACACGGTCTTCGCGGGCGGATGCTACTTCGTCACATCGCAGGAACAATTGCTCGTGCTGCGCTTCCTCGCCGGCCTCGGCATCGGCGGCATGTGGCCCAACGGCGTTTCGCTCGTTTCCGAAGTCTGCCCCGACGTGTCGCGTCCGTGGATGGCAGGGCTCATCGGCACGTCGGCCAACGTCGGCATGCTGGTCATCTCGCTGGTCGGGCGTTTGTGGACGGTCACGCCCGAGAACTGGCGCTGGCTCTTTCTCGCGTCGGCCTCGCCCGCGCTCGTGGGCGTCATCGCGCTGTGGCTTGTGCCCGAGTCTCCCAAGTGGCTCGCCACCCGCGCGGACTCGAAGCAGGCCACGGACACTCCGATGCGCGAACTGTTTCAACCTGCCCTGCGCCGCGCGACCATCGTGGGCATCCTCCTCGCGTCCATCCCTCTCGTCGCCGCGTGGAGTTCGGGGCGCTGGCTCACGCCGTGGGCGGATCAGGTCGCGGGCGCGGAGCATCCCGGCTACAAGGCCACCACGCAGGCGTGCTGGGCGTTCGGCGCGGCGGTCGGCAGCTTCTTCGGCGCGCAGGTGGCGAGCGTGTTTGGGCGGAAGCTCACTTACTTCTTCATCAGCCTCGGCTCGGTGTCACTGACGTTCTTCATCTTCTGGTTCCTGCGCCCGCTGCACCCGGCGTTTCTGCCGATGGTCGTGGTGCAGGGGCTGATCGCGACGCTGTTCTTTGGCTGGCTTCCGCTGTGCCTGCCGGAACTTTTCCCCACCCGTGTGCGCGCGTCGGGCACGGGGCTGAGCTACAACTTCGGCCGGTTCGCCGTCGCGGGCGGTGTGCTCGCGGCGGGCGCGCTCACGAGTTTCTTCGGCGGCTACTCGAAGGCCGGCGCCATCATGGGACTGGTGTATGGCCTCGGCATGATCGTCATTTGGTTCGCGCCGGACACGACGGGCAAGAAGCTCGAGGACTGACCGACGCTGCTGCGCCGTGAACACGCTGCCCGCAGAATTGCCCGTGGCCTGGATCACCGGTGCGGGCGGTTTGATTGGCAGTCAACTCGTTCGTGTCGCGAGCACGATGTCGCTTCCGTGGCGCGTCGTCGGCCTCATGCGAGCGCGGCTGGACTTGAGCGACTTCGCCGCCCTCAAATCGGCATTCGACCAGGACCGGCCTTCGCTGGTGCTCCACTGCGCCGCCATCAGCAAGCCGACGGAGTGCGATGCCGGCCCGGCGCGCGCGTGGCGCGTGAACTCCGAGCTCACGGGCCAACTCGCGCAACTCGCCGCCTCCATTCCGTTCGTGTTCTTCTCCACCGACCACATCTTCGATGGCCGCGCGGGCAACTATTCCGAGGACGCGCCGCGCTCTCCGCTCAGCCTCTACGCGCGCACGAAGGTTGCCGCCGAGGACCTCGTCACGGCGCCCCCGCGCCACCTCATCATCCGCACGTCGCTCAACGGCGGCACGTCGCCGACGGGCGATCGCGGATTCAACGAACCGTTGCGTCGCGCGTGGTCGGCGGGCCAAGTCACGCGACTGTTCACGGACGAGTTCCGCTCGCCCATCGCCGCGAGCGTGACGGCTCGCGCGGTGTGGGAACGCGTGCTCCGCCGCGCGACGGGCACGTTTCACATCGCGGGTGCCGAGCGCCTCTCGCGCTGGCAGATCGGCCAGCTTCTCGCCGCGCGCTGGCCACAACTCGCGCCTCGAATCGAGGCGGCATACATCGCCGACCATCGCGGAGGCCCGCGTCCTCCCGACACGTCGCTCGACTGCCGGAAGGCCCAGGCGCTGCTGTCCTTCCCTCTGCCTGGATTGACCGCGTGGTTGCGCGAGCATCCAGACGACGAGTTCTGAACGTGGCTGACGCTTCGCCAATCATCCCCGCCACCGCGCGACCGTATCGCGGCCGCCTCGCGCCCTCGCCCACGGGCCTGATGCACGTCGGCCACGCGCGCACATTTTGGATTGCACAGCGACGCGCCCGCGCTCACGGCGGAACACTCGTCCTGCGCAACGAAGACCTCGACCCGCAGCGCTCCAGGCCGGAGTTCACCGCGGCGATGCTCGAAGACTTGCGCTGGCTCGGCCTCGCGTGGGACGAAGGCCCGGACGTCGGCGGCCCGTTCGCGCCGTATTCGCAATCGGCGCGCACGACGCATTACCGCGCGGCGCTCGACCAATTGATCGCGGGCGGATTCGTCTTCCCCTGCAAATGCTCGCGCCAGGATATGCTGCGCGCGCTCGCCGCTCCGCATGAGGGCGAGGAGGAACCCATCTATCCGGGCACGTGCAGGCCTCCGACGAGGTTCGAGTCTCGCGTGCCGGGTTCCGGGTTCGGCGAATCCATTGTGGACGTGGAGCGCGAGGATGGTCCCAACTCCAAACTCGAAACCCCCAACCCGAAACCCCAGCGCATGAACTGGCGCTTTCGTGTGCCGGATGGCGAAGTCATTCGGTTCGAGGACGGCGCGCTCGGTCCGCAGGCGTTTGTTGCGGGAAAGGACTTCGGCGACTTCGTCGTGTGGCGGCATGATGACGTGCCGTCCTACCAGCTCGCGGTGGTGGTGGACGACGCGGCGATGAGAATCACGGAGGTAGTGCGTGGCGAGGACCTGCTCCTCTCCACGGCGCGGCAGGTCCTGCTCCATCGCGCGCTCGGCTCCGAGCCACCGGCGTTTTTTCACTGTCCGTTGGTCCGCGACGAAAAGGGCCAGCGCCTGGCCAAACGCCACGACGCGCTCAGCCTGCGGTCGCTTCGAGATTCAGGCCTCAGCCCGGAAGAAGTGCGCGCCATCCGGCTACGGCTGGATCGCGGGTGGTAACGGACTGGGTGTGCCTGGCAACGTGTGGCCCTCAATGTTGCGCGTGACGAGGATGGAAACGTCGGCGCCTTCCGTGTAAGTCCCTCCCGCCGCGCACGCCGGAAGGACCGAGCCCTTGAGGAATGCCAGCAGCGTGGTGTCCGTGAGCGCGTAGGTGGAGGCTTCGGACTTCCTTTGTTCGATCACCCACTGCGTGATGGCGGCGTCAATCTGCTTGAGATTGGAGATGCACGCCTCCTGTTGCGCCGCCGTGCGGGACTTGGCGAAGTCCGGGATGGCGATGACGGCAAGCACGGCGATGGTGGCGACCACGACCATGATCTCAACTAGGCAGGCTTTTGAAAAAGCGGTGGTTTTTGGCGGAGCGGGATGAACGGATGATTTTCTCTGCGCGTAGGATGCTTGAGTCGCGGGGCAGCGTGGGAGTTTTTCACGCCGCCGGGTTCGGTTGAACCCGAACTCCGAAGTAGAGCGCTGATTGCCACGGGGAGCGCACCCTGATTTTCAGACGTGGCAGCCGCCGATGGCCACCCGGTCTTAGGGCGGAACCAACTTCGG
>Ga0233424_10000124_pt1 | contig 107367 bp, 115 predicted proteins | sample Watercolumn_Towu_FD_181011 | JGI IMG/M metagenome (GOLD analysis project Ga0233424, IMG submission 181011) | Freshwater microbial communities from Lake Towuti, South Sulawesi, Indonesia - Watercolumn_Towuti2014_125_MG | ecosystem: Environmental > Aquatic > Freshwater > Lake | place...
AAGACTACGAGTCGGGCCCGCTAAAAAAATACAACACAATTAGCTGTTTTGTGTTTCCGTAAAATTTGTGCGGTACGTTTTTTTGCACATAATACGCCAGGCCATCAGATATGGAATAGTCCTTTTTGTTTATCTGCAAAAACCCATCTCCTTTGATCACATAGTATAGCTCATCGGCATCATGCGGTGTTTGTGTGTCTTCTTCGCCTGGCTCTAAAACCAAGACTCCGGCGGCAAGGTTCTCCCGATTGATAAATGTGTGAAAATACTCATCAGAGTTTTTTATGTCCTCAATGTATTTTTTTACGTCAAACTCTATTTTCATAGTACTACTTTTTCTTCCTTGATTTTTTTCTTTTTTGCAGCCTGCGGATCATAAGCGAAAATAGTGCGCCTGCGGGAATGCCAACTATGGTACCAATGCTGACATATGGTGCCAAAAAGAATCCTCCAAACCAGAGGCCGCCATCGGTGGTAAACTCCATAAAGGTTCGCGGCCTCAGCAAAAGAGAAACTGTCTTTGAAGTGGTTTTTTGCTCACCAGAATCATCCGTATATGAAGCAACCACCTCAAATGGAATCTTGTGCTCTGATGTTATTTCTTCTGGGCTTGTGACTAGCTGGGTTCGAATGAATATCGGGGTGTTTTTTTCCAAAACCGAATATGTGTACGAGGTCTGACCCCTAATGACAATCCCAGGAGGCTCTACTATACGCACGGAGACGTCTTTTAGTGCAGCGTCTTTAGATATTATCTCTATATCAAATGGAAACTCTGCATTTGGAAATATGCTGCTTGGAGTTATGGTGTTTAGCTGAATTTCAGGAGTTGCCTTGACTAGTATTGGAATTGCAATGTTTTTGGAAAATTCCGGTTGTGGAGTTTCATTGTTGCTCAATAGTATGTGGGAATACAGACCGTTAAGATACAGAGTTCCAAGCTCAGATTCTGGGGCAGTGCTAAACTCTAGTGTTCCGCCAAAAGAGCCGCTCTTTGATAATCTCTCTATGAATACGGTTTGGTTTTTTGCCACAATTGAAGGGCTTTGCGAATCCACACCAAATGAGACTGCCTGCTTGTCCTCCCATCCATTGTTTTGCACAAATACCGTTATGGTAAAGTCGCGCCCAGCAATCACAGAATCAGGATATTCTATTGTAAGATCTACTGCGCCATCCATTGTTTGCTTTATGGTTTCGGCATCTGCAGAAACAACATAGCCAAAAGATACAAGAATTCCAATTAAGACCAGAAAAGGCGCAATCAAGACTATTTTAGGTTGGCCTGGTTGTGTTTTTTTCTTAGTTGTTTTTGTTTATTTGCAAATTCGTTAACTTTGTCATGCTCTTTGCCAAGCTCTTCGAAGAACTTGTTTGAGAATCCGGCCTTATCAATAGAATTGACATCTTTTTTCATAATACCAGAACAGAGAAATCTTGAATTTAAATTAATTTGCAGGTCTTGCGGCCAAAGTCGCCGCGATTTTGACTAGCTCGCCTGCACGGTTTAGCTCAATTAGCACTGTATCGCCTACGGACTTGTTTTCTGCCAAGTGTATGATTAGGTCATCTATATCCCGCACTGGCTTGCCATCAAGTGCTACAATTACGTCTCCTCCCTTTAGCTGTCTACTAGGGTTGTATGTTGCCTCTTGGACTCCTGCCTTGTATGCAGGACCATCAGGGACTACAGTTGTGACAAATACGCCATGATAATTCTTTTCTAGGTTTATCTGCTTGGCAATATCAGGAGAAAGGCTTGTTCCAGAAACTCCCAGCCAAGGATGTGTGTAGACTCCGTCTTTGATCAAAACAGGCACTATTCTTTTTATGGTATTAGACGGCACTGCAAAGCCAATTCCAGAGAATTCACCAGTGGTGGACTGGATTGCAGTGTTGATTCCAATTACTTGGCCTTCCAGATTCAGCATTGGTCCTCCTGAATTGCCAGGATTGATTGCAGCATCCGTTTGGATCACACTAGGTATTGAATAGCCGGCATCTCGATTTGGCAAGAGTCGTCCAACCTGGCTTACTATGCCAGACGTCATTGTATTGGATAGACCAAATGGATTGCCAATTGCAATTATTTGCTGACCTACCTCAAGATCTGCAGAATTTGCAAGTGGTAGTGGCACTAGTGTTTCTTCTGTAAAGTCATCGGTTATTTGCAATACCGCAATATCGTTGAACGGATCGGTGCCAATTACTTTGGCAGAGTAAATGTTGCCATCAACGAACCTCACATCTACTTCCTGAGCTCCAGATACAACATGATTGTTAGTTATGATATGACCTGCAGTATCATAGACAAATCCAGAGCCAAGCCTTGAGGACTGGCTCTCAAGGGGAGAGCCATTAATTATGATATTAGAGTTAATAGTCGATACTTTGGCATTTATCTGAACAACCGAGTTTTCCACTTTTTTAAACAGTACAGTTAATGGACTTTTTTGCCCTGGGGTTTCATAGAGTGTTGCATATTCCAGCTTGGGTGAGTTGAGTGGTTCTTGCTGGTCCACCATTGATGCTACCGGGGCAGGCACAGTTACTACTTTGGCAACGCTTCCAAAATTAGTTACAAATCCAACAGAGAGTGCAACTGCAAGTGCTGCAACCATGCCAACTAGGAGTTTTTCGCGGGAATTCATCTTTTTATTTGGTTTTCTTTATTGCGAATATTGCCTATAACCATTACGTAGGATTTGTTTTGTCATTGATATTTGAGTTAACAAAGTTCATCTTGCCATAAATATTTGATTTAGCAAGTTTATCTGACGGGCGATTATTCATAACGATAACCCTGTTGCTTCACCAGTCATCGTTCTCGTCATTTTTTGATAGGTTAAATTAGAATTATTATTGATATGCCATGTTGACTGGCACAAAAATAGATGGACTGGCAGTCTCTGCTTCAGTCAGAGAGCAGGTCAAAAAGGAGGCCCAAAGTCTAGCATCTCGTGGAATTCAGCCCTGTCTTGCAACTGTTCTAGTAGGAGACAATCCCGCATCTGCCACATATGTAAAAAACAAGCAAAAGGCTTGCGCAGAAGTTGGAATCAAGACCAAAGACCACAGGTTGCCAGCAAGCATTACCCAATCTGAGCTAAACGCACTAGTTGATACGCTGAATGCAGATTCGGAGGTTCACGGAATTTTGGTTCAGCTGCCATTGCCATCCCAGTGCAATGAATTTGAGACAACATCTAGGATTTTGCCATCAAAGGACGTTGATGGTCTAACGCCAAATAATGCAGGACTGCTTGCAGTCAAAAAGGCAGTTCTTAAGGCATGTACACCGTCTGGCATAATGGAATTATTTTCATATTATTCAATACCACTGGAAGGAAAAAATGTTGTAATCATTAATCGAAGTAATCTGGTTGGCAAGCCCTTGATTCATTTGCTGCTAGAGAAAAACGCCACAGTTACCATTGCACATTCAAAAACCAAAGACTTGGCAGATATTTGCAAAAATGCCGACATTATAATAACAGGCGTTGGCGATAGGACAAAATTCACACTAACGCCAGAGATGATAAGAGAAGGTGCAATAGTAATTGATGTTGCAACAAGTAGACTGGATGGAAAACTAGTAGGCGATTGCGATTTTGAAAAAATAATACAAAAGGCATCATTTGCATCACCTGTTCCAGGAGGGGTGGGTCCGATGACTATTGCAATGCTTTTAAAAAACACAGTAACTGCAGCATCACATTATGGTAGAAACTAAGGAAAATCTGCGCAAACAGTTTCTAGAAAAAAGAGACTGGCTCTCAGCAGACCTAATAGACATTGCAAGCAAGCAGATTAGAAAAAATCTGGGCAAAATAGAACAGTACAGAAAAGCCCAGACTATTGCATGCTATCACTCCACAGGAAGTGAAGTCAGAACGCATGAAATAATGCAAGAAATCCTAAGCCATGGAAAAACACTTGTACTACCACGTGTAGAAGGTCAAAATCTGGTGTTTTGCGAGGTAAAAAAATTCGAGGACTTGGAAAAAGGCGAATTTGGCATAATGGAGCCAAAGCAGTATTGCGGTGTGGTAGATAGATTTGATCTAATCATAGTTCCGGCAGTTGCAATGGCAAGAAATGGTCAGAGAATAGGCTATGGTATGGGATTTTATGATAGATTTCTTGCAGACAAAAACATATCAACAATAGCACTGGCATACTCCAAATCAATTGTAAAAGGCATGCCACATGAAAAATCCGATATCAAAATCTCAATTATAATAACAGAGGACGAGATTATTCACTCAGAGAAAGGCTAGGCCTTTTTTGCCAATATCGGCTCTGCAGTATTTGCTTGACCAATCAATTTTTTCCACTGCCAAATAGGCATTAGATATTGCAGACTCTAGTGTTGCGCCAAGTGCAGTCACGCCAAGTACGCGTCCGCCATTTGTCATTATTTGGCCGTTTTCTGATTTGGTTCCTGCATGAAACACCATTGTCTTGTCGTCATTAACAGAATCAAGACCGGAAATCTTTTCATTTTTTGGATATGAGTCAGGATAGCCCTTTGAGGCCAAAACAACACATACTGCGGTTTGGCTCTTCCATGTTATTTGTGGAAGCAAGTCCAGCTTTCCACGATATGATGCAAGCAAATACTCGTACAGATCAGAGCCCATCCTCATCATAATTGGCTGGCATTCTGGGTCCCCCATTCGTGCATTATACTCCAGCACATACGGCTCGCCGTCTTTTACCATTATTCCGGCATACAAAAATCCCTTGAATGGGATTCCTTCTTTTTTCATTGATACGACTGTTTTCTCAATTACATGTTTTTGGATTTTTTGCGCCATAGAATCATCAATTACACCAGTTGGAGAATATGCACCCATCCCACCAGTGTTTGGACCCTTGTCATCATCGAAGATTCGCTTGTGGTCTTGGCTTGTAGCCATAGGTATAGCAGTTAGCCCATCACACAGTGCAATGTATGATGCCTCTATTCCATCGATTCGTTTTTCAATTACTATGCTAGAGCCAGCAGAGCCAAAAGTGTTTTTGACTAGCATCTCATCTATTGCATCTAGTGCATCTTTTTTTCCATCACAGACAATAACGCCCTTGCCTGCAGCAAGACCATCTGCTTTTATCACAACTGGATAATTCAGAGACTCGACGTATTGCTTTGCTTCTTTTGCATCATCAAATATTCCAAATGGTGCAGTCGGGATATCATTTCTTTGCATGAACTGCTTTGCCCAGATTTTACTGGATTCTAGCTGTGCTGCTTCTTTTGTTGGGCCAAAGATTCCAAGGTTGTGCTCTGCGAATCTATCCACGATTCCTTTGGATAGTGGCACCTCTGGTCCTACCACTGTAAAACAATCATTGTTTTTTGCAAACTCGATAAGCTTGTCTATTTCATCGGGATTAATTGGAATGTTGTTTGTAGTTCCGCCGTTTCCCGGTGCAAAGAAAACCTTTCCTACTTGTTTTGATTGTACAAGCTTCCATCCAAGTGCGTGCTCTCTGCCCCCAGAGCCTACAACCAAAACATTAACCAACAAATTGCAAGCTCGCATTCTCGTATATAATCGAAGTTTTGTAGTATGACCTAGCTTGCTTTATAAAATCAGATCACAGTTTGTACGATGTTGCAATTAGACAAGGAGTTTGATTCTAAAAAAATCGAAGAGCAGGTTCGCAACCATTTGTCTGGCGTGGATTTGCAAAAACTACTAGAGCAGACCAAGACCGGCCAAAGACTAGTATTCATCGAAGGACCACCCACAATGAATGGTATTCCTCATGCAGGACACCTCCGTGGCAGAATAATCAAGGATTTGTGGTATCGCTACAACATACTAAGAGGTCACAAAATAACATTCAATGCAGGCTGGGACACGCAGGGACTGCCAGTAGAATTACAGGCAGAAAAAGAGCTTGGAATCACCGGCGGAAAAACCGAAATTCTGCAGTCATTTGGAATTGAAAAAATTGTAGCAGAGTGCAAAAAGCTCGTCCACAAGTATAATGAAAAATGGATTGAAGTAGACAAGCTGCTTGGCATGTCATTTAACCAAGAAAACGCATATTGGACTTACAAAGACGAGTTCATCGAGCGAGAGTGGCAGATTCTAAAAAAGGCATACGAAATCGGAGTGCTAACAGAAGGATATCGAATTGTTGCATATTGTCCTAGCTGTCAGACTGCCCTCTCAAGCCAAGAAGTAAACCAAGGATATGAGATGGTCCAGGACCCATCACTATACTATAAGGTCAAGCTGGAATCAGAAGATGCGTTTTTGATAGTATGGACTACAATGCCGTTTACTTTGGTAACTGATGCAATGGTCGGACTCAACCCAGAAGAAAACTATCACTACATCAAAGTAGAAAACGAAACCTGGATAGTAGGAGAAAAAAGACTAGAAGAGTTTGCAAAAGAAGTAAAAATTGAAAATTACACCATAACAAAAACAGTCAAGGGTGCTACATTTGAGGGCAGAAAATACATCCACCCACTACTATCAGAGATTCCAAAGCTGGCCGAGCTTGCAAAGAGCCCCAATTATCATGTTGCAGTATCAGAAGAGTTTGTGGACCCAAGCACCGGAAGCGGCCTTGTGCACTTGGCGCCTGCAAACGGAGAAGAAGACTATGCCATTGCCCAAAAAAGAAAGGTTACTGTTTTCTCACCAATTGATGATGAGGTCAAATTCACGCAGGATGCCGGAAAATACGCAGGCATGTTTGTGCGTGATGCAGACAGGCAGATAGTAGAGGATGTAAAGGCAAAAGGTGCCCTAGTCAGAATAGGCAGAATAAAGCACAAGTATCCCCTTTGCTGGCGCTCACACCACCCAATTGTATGGCTTGCTAGAAGGGAATTCTTTTACATGCTGGACAGACTGGATGACAAGGCAATTGAAGCAGCAGAAAAAGTAGAATATTATTTTGATCAGCCAAAAAACAGATTCCTAGGCATAATCAAAGAAAAACACCCCTGGTGTATCTCCAGAGAAAGATTTTGGGGCTGTCCTCTGCCAATATGGAATTGCAAGTGCGGCCACGTAGAGCGATTATTCTCAAGAAAAGAGATCCTAGATGTGGCAACTGATCTGCCAGATGGACCAAACTTTGAGCTGCACAGGCCATGGATAGACAGAATCGGCATAAAATGCAAAAAGTGCGGTGCACAAATGGAGCGAGAAAAATTCGTCCTAGACACATGGCATAACAGTGGCTCTGCTCCATATTCCTCACTATCAGACTCGCAATATTCCCAAGGGATTCCTGCGCCATTTCTAACAGAGGGAATAGACCAGACACGGGGCTGGGCATACACCTTACTAATCGAAAATGTCATACTAAACAACAAGCCCGCACCGCCATATTCGGCGTTTTTGTTCCAAGGCCATGTTCTGGACAAAAACGGCAACAAGATGAGCAAAAGCCTCGGCAACGTAATGGATGGAAAAGAAATGCTGACAAAATATCCAGTGGACTTGATTCGGTTCTATTTTATCTGGAAGTCCAGTCCAATAGAGCCAATTAATTTTAGCACAGATGAGCTCATGTCGCGACCATATCAAATCATCAACACGCTATACCATATCCATCTGTACTACAAGCAAAACAGCGAATACGACAAGTTTGAGCAAAACACGCACACCATCCAGTGGGCAAAACAAAAGAATATTCTTGGCTCGCCAGACATTTGGATATTATCAAAGCTGCAGAAATTAATCCAAGGTGTTCAAGAAAACAATGACGCTTGCAAGTTCCACGAGTCTGCTCGCTCACTAGAAGACTTTATCATAAATTCCCTAAGCCAGGTCTATATCCCAATTACAAAGGCAGAGCTCTGGGATGAGGACAGCTCCAAAACAGATAGGCGTTTTGCAATCTATTCCATACTACACAAAATACTCAAAACACTAGATGTTCTAATTCATCCCCTTTGCCCCTATACCAGTGAATACCTGTATCTTGGAATATTTGGCAAAGACAGCATATTACTGCAGAGCTGGCCTGCCCCAGAGCCAGATCTAGTCAATGACGCCATAGAAGAATCATTTGATCTGATGAAAGAATCAGTCTCGGTGTCATCTGCTGCCAGAATGAAGGCAAAGCTTAAGCGACGATGGCCTCTAACTGATGCAGTAATTTGTGTTGCCCCTGGACAAAAGCAAAAGCTCGAATCACTATCAGAATTGTTATTATCACAAATGAACGTGGAATCATTCAAAACATTTGAGCTTCAATCAAAGGTGGGCCTAGAACTAGTCGATGAGATGCAAAGGCAAGGCCTGCCAATAAAACCGCTAGTCGAGATGGATCGAAAAAAAATAGGACCCAAGGCAAAGCAGCACATGGGTGCACTAGTGTCGGCATTTTCCAACACAAAGCCAGAAGAAATCATAGAAAACCTACTCAAAACAAAATCCCACACATTTGATGTGGGGCCGGAAAAAATAACACTAGACCTAGAGGACTTCATCATATCGTTTGATGCGCAGGGCGGCTATGCGTATTCGCAGCGTGATTCACTAATTGTATTCATATCAACTACTAGAAACCGGGAAATGATGGCACGCGGACTAGTCAAGGACTTGGCCAGAAGACTGCAAACACTGCGAAAAGAGCAAGGATACAATCCAACGGATATCCTACGTTGCGCCCACATATTGGATCTGGATTCTGAATCACTAGAAATGGTAAAAGAAAAGTCAAAGGATCTGGCGTTTTTGGTGCGAGTAAAAGAAGTAAACTTGGAGTCTGCTCCACAAACCAAAGACGATGATATAGATGGTCAAAAAATTCGAATCTGGATAGAGTAGTAAGCTAGCTTTTGGCAAATGTCTGGGGTTAAATAGCAAAATCACCATTATAGTGTATGGTAAAGCAGATCAGCCTTGATGCGTGGCAGACACAGCACCTAGGGGAGCTGCTAAAAAAAGGAGCAAGCATTGTAACTAAGACAGGCACTCCAATTATTTTGTACAGACAGACACTAGAGGAAGAAGAGGAATCATACGAAGAAATTGTTTGTTCTCTTACTGACAAACACGTAGTAGAGCAAGTAGTAATTTCTGGCGGAGGAATTCCTCCAACATTTCGACAACAGATGATCTACGATCTGGACGAGTTTCCGCAAAGACTGATTAGAAAAAGCAAGGACCTGTTTTTGCAAACAATCGAATTATTGGAAGAACAAATGAACTAACGGATTATAAAGGACACTTAAAAAAATCACTCCATGCGACTCTTGGAATTTCAGGCAAAGGAATTATTTGGTCAATATGGAATCAAAACCCCAAAGGGCAAATATTCCAAAAACATTGACGAGGCAAGAATACATGCAAAAGAGCTAGAATACCCATTCGTCATAAAATTCCAAGCCCCAGTTGGAGGTCGTGGAAAGGCAGGCGGAATTCAAATAGTCAAAAACCAGGACGAGTTTGAGCTCAAATACCCACAGGTTGCAGGCATGACCATAAAGGGCGAGAAGGCACGCGCCATCCTACTAGAAAAGATGGCAGAATACCAAAAAGAACTATACCTATCATTGTTTTTGAATCGCTCCAAGCGATGTTACACCATAATTGCATCAGGCGAAGGCGGAGTTGAAATTGAATCTGTCAAAAACCAGACAATTCGCGAGGTAGGCCTAGGCGAAGTAACTCCACAAGTAGCAGAAGAAGTAGCAAAAGCAATCGGCCTCTCAGGCAATTCCGTTTCAGACTTTGTGGACATGTTGCAGAGATTATCAAAATTAACCATAGAAAAAGAGGCCGAACTAGCAGAGATAAATCCAGTAGCACTACTCAAGGACGGCAGTCTACTGGCACTTGATGGCAAGGTAATCACAGATGATAATTCCAATTTCCGCCATACCGAAATGGACAAGTATCAAGAAAAAACCGAGCTAGAAGAACGAGCAGAAAAATCAGGATTTACCCTAGTAGAATTAGAAGGAAACATTGCAGTAGTAGGCAACGGTGCAGGCCTAGTCATGTCGACGTTGGATATGCTAATTGACAATGGCGGAAAGGCAGCTTGCTTTTTGGATGTAGGAGGTGGAGCGACCACAGAATCCGTATACGAAGCACTAACACTGATTTCAAAGATGAAAAAAGTAAAGGCAATTTTGGTAAATCTTTACGGAGGAATTGTAAAGACGACAACTGTTGCGTCTGCATTTATCAAAGCATATGATGATAAGCTGATTGATTTGCCAGTCTATGCAAGATTAATGGGAGCAGAGTCTGAAAAATCCAAAGAAATGCTCAAGAACACTAAAACAAAAATGTTTGATTCAGTAGAGGAGGCAATCTCTGGCGTTGTACTAGGAGTATCAAAACATGGCTAATATCTACGAGATTTTGCGAGGTTCCAAGGACTCTTCTGGAAACTATCAAAAAATGCCAATAATAGTACAGGGCATAACAGGCACGTTTGGCTCGCTGCACGCAAAAATGATGATGGAATATGGCACAAATGTAGCAGCTGGAGTCACACCAGGTAAGGGCGGCCAAAAATTCGAAGACAGGATTCCAATTTATAATTCAGTCAAAGAGGCAGTAGATGCGACAGGTGCTAAAATTTCCATTGTGTTTGTTCCAGCCAAGTTCTTTTTGGGTGCAGCAAAGGAAGCACTAGATGCAGGAATCAAACTTCTAGTTGCCATACCAGAGCATGTGCCAATTAGAGACACAATGCAGGTATTAGATATGGCAAGGCAAAAAGATGCCATAGTGATTGGTCCCAACACCCCAGGTGTTATGATCCCAGGCCTCATCAAAATTGGAATCATGCCTGCTAGTCCCTTCAAGCCAGGCAATATTGCAGTATTATCAAAGAGTGGCACCCTACTATACGAAATATCAAATGCATTATCGCGTGCAGGCTATGGCCAATCCATCACAATAGGAATTGGTGGAGACCCAGTAAATGGCACAAGACTAATTGACGCATTTGAAATGGTAAAGGACGACCCAGACCTCAGAGGAATAGTAGTAGTAGGAGAAATCGGCGGAGACTCGGAAGAAATCCTAGCACAGCACGTCATTGATACTAATTTCAAAAAACCAATTGTAGCATACATTGCGGGCAGAAACGCTCCAAAGGAAAAAAGAATGGGCCATGCAGGAGCCATAGTCATGGGCAATTACGGCTCTGCGGAATCCAAGGTTTCCATGTTCAACAAAGCAAACATTCCAGTTGGAAAAAGACCAAACGAGGTTGCCATGCTTTTGGCAGGCAAACTAGAATCCAAAGACTAAAAAGGACATATGAGGAGTTTTTTTTAAATGCCAATCACAGACCCAGAGAAAAAAAGAATCGCACAGGCAGCTAGACTACATATGAAAATATGCCTAAACTGCGGTGTTAGAAACTCTATGGCAGCATCACGATGCAGAAAATGCCGTGGCCAGTTCCTAAGACTAAAGAATAGAACTCTGGGCGCTAAGAAGTAATTTTACCAAATCTTTGTGTTTTAATTTATTTCACGTAACACAAGTAGAAACTCCATCACAGATTCATCAAATAGCTGTAGTTTCAGTTAATCAAAACAGCAGGTTACGTCAGAGTCAGTGAGAAAACAACTATTCAGGATGCTTTTTTGCTCTGATAAATGAGAATAACAAAGCAATTCCCAGTATTCCCATCACAACACTCAGAGAGATAAATGTCGGAATCTTGACTAGCTCAGACACTAACATCTTGATTCCAATGAACATCAAAATTGCAATCAGCCCTGGCTTGAGATAATAGAATTTCTCCATTACACCTGCAAGTAAAAAGTACAGGCTACGCAGGCCCAATATAGCAAAGATATTGGATGTAATTACAATGAATGGGTCTGTTGTAATTGCCAAAATCGCCGGAATAGAGTCCAGTGCAAACAAAAGGTCCGTGAATTCAATTATTACCAGGGCAACCAAGAGCGGCGTTGCATATTTGATACCATTTTTTATCAAAAAGAACTTGGGCTCTTGCATGTTCAGCTCTACTGGCATTATTTTGCGCAATGCCCGAACTGCAATGTTTTTTTCAACCTCAATTTTCTTTTCCTTCTTTTGGACTAGCATTCTAAGCGCAGTAAATATCAAAAATGCTCCAAAGAGGTAGATCATCCAATGGAATTCCTCTAGTAGATGGGCGCCTGCCAGAATAAGTGGTACCCTCATTGCAATTGCGCCAAGTATGCCCATTGACAAAACCCGGTGCTGGAACTTGTGTGGAATGTTAAGTGAGGTAAATATCAGCAAAAAGACAAACATGTTATCAACAGATAGTGACTTTTCCAGAGCATATCCTGTGATGAATTCGGCAAACTTTTGCTCACCCATATCAAAGTATACTATACCAGCAAAGACTCCTGCCAGAGAAATCCACACTATGGTCCATCTCAAAGCAGACTTGAATGGTGGGACTTCTTTGTGAGTGCCTTTTTTGCGTAGTTTGGAAAATACACCTAGATCAATTGCAAGTGAAATTCCTACAAAAAGCGTAAAAACTATCCACAGTATGTAAACGTCATTCATGTGTCAATTCTGACACACTAGATACTCATAATATACATTAATGGACTTGGATGTGTCCTATTCTTTCTATTAGATCTGCCAAAAATATCGGCTTGCGCAAGACACTGTGAACGCCTTGTCTTACCAGCTTTTCTTCTTGCTCTTTTGGTAAAGTCATGGCAGAGAACACGAATATAGTCTGCTTTTTCATCAGATTTTCCTTTTCTAGTGTATCTATGACATCAAAGCCGGAAAACTCGGGCATCATTAGATCCAAAAACACTACATCATACTGGTCATCGCGGATTGCCTGTATCCCTACTTTGCCATCCAGGGCATAGTGATATGTGTGGCCAGCAGACTCAAAGATCAGTTTTGCTGGTTCTACTATTTCCGCATTGTCTTCGATGTGCAGTATTTTCATAATATTTGCCCCAAATCAATACGATATAGTTTGGTGTTTGTTCATATCATACACAAACAATGAAGGTACTACTTGACTAGTTTTGCCTTTTTTGCAGTACCAAGCTTTTGGATAATAACAGAATGCCATCCAGTTGAATATCCTTCAAATCCAGGAGACAGTGCATGTGCAATACAACAGTTCAGTCCACAATATTCTACAAAGATGTGGTTCTTTTTCTCAGACAAAAGGCTAGTTTTTTGATCAAAATCCAGGCTTTCTCGAAGCATCTTGCCATCAGAGTCTGCCAGAATCAGGCCAGTGTCATCAACTATGCAGATTCTAGTGTTTTTCTTTTCATCTTCAGAGATTGGCGTATGGGCAATTACTGTTTGGGCAAGTGACTCCCACTTGAATACAACACCCAAAACCCCGATGATTTGGCCTCTTGGGTCGCCATTTTCTCGAACAGCAGCAGAATAAATCAGTGATAAATTCCCAGATACCAACCCAGAACGATGCACGGATTCAAATCCAAACTGTCCGGAATTTTTTGTATTCATTGCAGAGACAAACCATCGCAAATCAGAAACATTGACTCCTCTGGATTGATACTTGTCGGGATTGCCATTTGCTATTATGTTGCCATTAACATCTGCAATTACCAAGTCATAATACACAGTGTATGCTTGCAAGATCACACCTAGTCGCTTTGATGCCACATCGCATGCTTCGGTGCTTTTTTGTGTTAGGGCACCTATAACGCTGGCATCTGTTGCCCACCAGCGAACATCTGCGGTTCGCTCATAGAGATTTCTATCAATAAGATCAATGTTCATTAATGCCAGATCAGTCAGACGGTTTCCACGAAACTCCTTGGATTGGGTCTTTATCATATTGCCAACATTGATGATTTCTTTTGTGTCCTTTCTCATATTATCAGTGATTTTTGATGTTTCTTCGGATAGCTCACTCATGTTTGTAGCAACTATGCCAAATGGCCTGCCATATGTGCCGGCTCGGGCTGCCTCTATTGATGCATTAACTGATAATACGTGCGTTTTATGATTAACATCGTCTACTTTGTCTATTGCAGAGTTTAGCTTTTCTGCAATTAGGTCAGTAAATTCTACTACCTCTTCTAGTGTGAATTTTTTTCCTTGTTGGACTTGTGTGGTGGCCACAGTTAGGATTTTAGGATATATGACTAGAACCGTTGTGTATTTTTTTCAAACAGACACAGCATTTTATAGCAAATTTGACATCATTATGCTCAGGATAGTAAGTAACAGAGACAGTATTGCAACACCTGCCAGAGGCAGAGTTGTTTTTGTTATTTACTGTCTGAAAATAAAACAAATCTTGTTTTGTTGTATGACAGTATGATGTTTAGGTGATTTTGTAGATGTTTTCTCAAATATCCCACTAAAGAACAGATTGCCGGAATCACCCAAGGTGTGATCTATTGTGACATAATTTTTGCCTGCACGCTCGTATTTTGTGAATACAGTAGATGGGATCTTGGAGCACAGATTCTGCAGTATTGGTATGGCAGTACTTGCCAGGTTATGTTGTAGTGCAGAGTCTACTTCTGCAGATATTGTATCCTCAAGTCTTTGTTGCAAAATTTGAGCCAGTGGGTAGGTGTCTGCTTGCAGTTTTGGCAGATCATTGCCAGATAGTAACAATTCAAACTCGGTTTGCTTTTTTGTCTCTAGAATACTCAAACAATACCCCATGTTCATACAGAACCTATTAGGTACTGTGTGTGAGATTCATACGGACTAGTTTTATTTTGATATTTAAAGTGCCTTCATGGATTTTTGAAAAAGCATGGATGTCTTAAAGTGGGATTCAAGTTCGTCCTCTTTTTTTGCCGTTTCCATCTGCTTGTGTCCTCTTCTAAATGGGTCGTTTACATCTCTGACGCACATGTATTGGTATTGGCTCAAACAGTATAAGAGCCTTAGATCCTAGATTTGGCATCAGACTCTATAGATGACAAAGTGTTTTCTACTTTGAGAAAGCCAATTACACCGTTTGAAACGGTAATTGCAATGATTATCAGAAACCCTAACAAAATTTTTCTTTGAACACACACAGGTACGGTGTTCAAGATCTGATTTTAAAACACTAGATAAACAAAAATGATCAAATCAAACACACACCGCCTTATAGTTAGTGACACCTAGACCAAACCGTGAAACTAACAGGCTCACTAAATATCAAGCTTGTCTGCATGTTTATTCTAGTGGCAACCATTCCAATGGCAATTGTGTCTTTGGTTAGCTTTTCCATTTCTCAAGAATCATTGGAACAACGCTCATTTGATCAGCTAAAGACACTTGCAAATGATAGGGCCAAGTCACTAGAGCAACTAAACTCGTTTAATATTCAACAGTTAACACAAGTAGCACAAATGCCTCAAATCATAGATTCAATAAGATCAGGCAATACAGAATCGCTATCGGAAATTTTTGAGCAAACCCAACAAATCACTGGTGGAGGAAATGGATATCAGAATTTCAAGCTGGTTTCATTGGATGGTAAAATGATTTATGCGCAGGATTCGTTATTGATTGATACAGATTACAATACAAACAAGTTCTTCCAAAAAGGACTGCAAGCGCCATACCGTGAATACATACAAGAAAATGGCAAAAGAATTGCAGTCACTACAGTTCCAGTCATAGATTACAATAATCAAAAAATTGGAGTGTTAGTAGCACAGACAGGAGTTCCTGTGCTGGATGGAGTAGTCCTAGACAGAGATGGATTAGGCCAAACCGGTGAGACATATCTAGTTAATTTTGATAAAACGATGATCACACCATCTAGATTCACAGAAGGATTAGAATTCAAGCAAAATGTAGATACCTTACCAGTTCAAGAATGCATCAATAACGGAAAAGATATTTCTGCATCAATATACCCAGATTACAGAAATGTGCCGATCTTTGGCGCATCAAAATGTGAATCAGAATTAGGCTATGTCATGATTGCAGAGTTTGATGTTGCAGAAATCATGATGCCAATAGTAGCGCTCCAAAACATGTACATCATAACTGGCGCAATTGTGGTTGGCGCAGTAGGAGTGTTTGCGTTTTTCATATCAAAGTCAATTTCACGCCCAATTCACAAGGCAGCCGAGATTGCCAAGTCAATTAGTGAAGGCAACCTAGGAATTATGGTTCCTGCCTCCAAATCAAAAGATGAAATTGGTATTTTATTGAATTCAGAGCGACAAATGGTAGAGAAGTTAAGAACCGTATTATCAGAGATGCAAAATGCATCCCAATCGGTTTATGCAAATGCACAGCAATTATCCGCATCTGGGACAGAGCTGAATACATCAGTACAACAAATTGCGACTACAGTAGACCAGATATCGCGAGGCTCACAAACTCAGGCACAACGAATTGAAAAATCAAAGCAAACAGTAGATGAGCTTACCAAATCCATGAACGAGTTATCATCTAGTGCCAAAGAGTCTGCAGAAATATCAAACCAAGTCGGAGTGTTATCAGAACGAGGCACAGAGGCAGCAGGCGAGGCAAATGAGCGCATGAACAAAATCATCGAAGTTACAAATGATTCTGCACAAAAAGTACACAAATTGGCGGAAAAGACAAACGAGATCACTACCGCATTACAAGTAATCAGAGAAATTGCTGATCAGACAAATCTTTTGGCGCTAAATGCAGCAATTGAGGCGGCACGTGCAGGCGAGGCAGGACGAGGTTTTGCAGTAGTGGCAGACGAGGTACGACACCTAGCAGAAAACTCCGCACAATCATCAGATGAAATCGATGCCAAGCTCAAACAAATACACGAATACGCACAAGAAGTAGTAGAAGAAATCGAAACAAGCTCAAATGAGGTAAACCAAGGCAAAATGGTAATTGATTCGTCTCTAAAAACACTACATGAAATTGCAGAAAATATCAAAAACGTCTCAGAAAATGTCAAAAAGCTAGCAGAGTTTGCACATGAGCAGGCAAACAAAGTTTCTAGCATTTCAGCAGACGCAACAGACATTGCCGCAGTTTCTGAGGAAAATGCAGCCTCAACTGAAGAGGCATCAGCTGCAGTAGAAGAGCAAACTGCCCAGACTCATGAGATAGCTACTACATCAACGCAACTAGCCGAGCTTGCATCGCAATTACAGGCAACTCTGGCAAAATTCACACTAGAGACTACCAGTACCGAGGAAAAACAAGACAAAAAGACAATTTTAGCAAAAATCAAACTAAGATAGCCTTAGCGATATTCAGAACCGCAATCGCCAATTAAACCATACAGATCATTTGCTTGTGCAGTTATCTCAGATATGGCGGAACAATCATCGGAGTCTAGTTTTAGCGAAAATGTCTGCTTGTTTTGTTCTATGTGTTGTGTTATTCCTAGTCGTGCGCCAACTATGACTCCTGCTACATGAGGTTTGTCCAAAACAAACCTAGTTGCAATGTTTGCTATGGAAACATGATGTTTTTTTGCAATTTCATTCAAGGCATAGAGTAATTTTTGGAACAACTCCCATCCACTCCATGCATCAACCATGTTGTGGTATTTTTGCAAAGAATAGGTGTCAAGCTCAATTCTAGGCGGCTCTGGCGAGTCAATGAATTTCTCTGATAATAATCCGCCTGCTATAGCACCATATGCCAAAAGCTTGATGTTGTTCTTTTTGCAGAATTTTTCCATTTCTACCTGAGGCCTTTGGTCAATTATGGAATATTGTACTTGGTTTGATACTATTTTGATTCCCTTGTCCAACATCATTTGCATTCGTGCAGTATCAAAGTTTGTCAGACCAATGTGCCGTATTTTGCCCTCATCGCAAAGTACGGTTAGCTGCTCTAGTGCATCAAAGTATCTAGAATCATCATAATCCCACCAGTGAAACTGTACTAGGTCCAGTGTAGATACATTCATTCGTAGTATGGAATTTCTAATTGCGCGCTCTACTGTTGGCTTGTTCATAGGTCCAGGATTTGGCACAAATTTGGTCATGCCAACCATACCATTGATGTCATGTCCGGATTCTCCCATGTTTTGGCGGAATTTGCCATAGAATTCTTCTGCAGGCCCGTAAATGTCCGCCATATCCCAGGTAGTCAGACCAGAGTTGTGGTACAATTCCATTTCAGATATTGCTTTGCTTGGCGTGATGTATCCGTGGCCCCCAGCTACCTGCCACATTCCATTTACGATTCTGCAAATGGATAGATCAGGTGCAAGAGATGTGGTTTCTATCATGGCCTCATTATTATTTTGCCAAAGAGATTTCCTTTGAGCATCTTTGTGTGAGCCTCAGCAGCATTATCAATGGCGTATGTTGAATCAATTACTGGCTTTATCTTTCCTTTTGAAACCCAATACATTGCATCTTCCAGCTCCGCCTTGCTAGCAAGAGTAGAGCCCAGAATATTTGTGCCCTTGAAGAAAATATGTCTTAGATCAGATACAACATCATAACCAGTTGTGGCACCGGTTGTGACTAGCGTTGCGCCATACTTTAACAGGGTTAGTTCCTTGTTCCAGTGCGAGCCGCCAATGTGCTCAAAGATAACATCAATTCCAGGGGTGCCATCTTTGGATTTTGCAAACTCTTTAGATATTGCAAATGCTTGCTTGTGCCAGTCTTCTTTTCTGTGGTCTATTGCATAGTCAGCACCGAGTTGCATGCATTTTTCCAGCTTGTCGCCAGATGCAGTGGCTATCACAGTACAACCAAACAGTTTTGCTATCTGGATTCCAAAGATTCCCATGCCAGATCCTCCACCCATTACCAAGACTAGCTGTCCAGGCTTGATTTGTGCACGCCCTACAAGCATGTGCCAGGCAGTCATAAGTGTCATAGAAGAGGCAGCTGCCTCCTCGTACGATACCCCGTCTGGAATTTTGACTGTGTTTACTTCGGGTAGATGCGTTACCTCGCAGTAGCCACCCCAGAGGGGACCCGTCTCAAATCCCCAGACTTTGCGCTTTTTGCAATCAAACTCTCTGCCAGATGTACAGTTCTTGCACAGTCGGCACGACATGTTTCCATGAGACATCACTCTGTCGCCAACTTTGATTCCGGTGACATCATCTCCTATTGCAATTACATCTCCTGCCACATCAGAGCCAGAAATGTGAGGTAAAGGTACTTTGAGTGGGGCCCCTCTCATTCCCCAGATATCGTCATAGTTCAGTGCAGCTGCTCGCACTCGAAAGACTACTTCATCTGGCTTTGGCGTGGGTTCCGCAATGTCTTTGATTTGTAAAACAGATGCAAAATCATCATTTATGCAATAATTCTCATAGACTAGAGCTCTCAACGAAATTTGTCTAGTCTTTTTGTGTTTTTATGTATTGGCTTTACAAAAGCAAAATTACAATCAGGTTGGGATTTTTTCTTTTATGGAATCTGCTACTTCTTTGACTGAATATGGCTTTTGAAATACATCTTCTACACCAAAGTTGTCCAACTTTTTTCTCATCATATCGGTAAGAAACGCAGTAATGATTACGACTCGAGCATCAGAGTTTATTTTTTTGATTTCCTCTAGTGCGTAAAAGCCATCATATTCCGGCATTACAAGATCCAAAAATACTACATCCGGGTTGTGTTTTTGGTATAATTCTACGCCTTCTTTTCCATTTTTGCCCAGGCCTGCCACATCGATGTCTTTTAGCTTGAGAAATTCAGCAAAAACCTCGGCGCTATCAACTTCGTCGTCTATTATTATGGCTTTAATCAACACAATAGGCATCACACAATACCATTAAACTGCCTGTTTGCGTATATTACACAAACAAATTAGCGAAGGTAATACCTTACTATCACATTTGAGTATAATGAGTGGACCGGGTGGGATTCGATACCATATAGTCCGTTTTTACGTTCTGAAAATACTACGACATTATTGGATTTAACTTTTCAATAACGTAACCGGGGGGTAACTCAACAATAGTAAACTAGTTTTGGTTATTTTGTGCGTGGATTATTTGAAATTCAGTTCAAAATTTTCTTGAATGACTTTGTACGGATTCGAATTAGGGAAATATGTCTTTTTATAAATTTGGTTGAAAAGTTGCTATGAAAATTTTGAGTATAAACAATTTACCAAGCGCCGAATAGTCTTAGACAAATAGAAATTCTTAATTCATACTACAAAAATGCTAATCTGTGACAGAGTGGAAAGATATTGCTAAGAATAATAGTTTAATTATTTATTTAATATTTGCAACAATTGGAACAATCGTTATCAGTATAGTAATGGCCTTCCCTATTTTGTTCTTTGAACATACTTCTCCTAACCCAGGAATTTCTAACATTAATAATGCAATATATTTTACATCTACAATCTTATTTGGAGTTCAAGATACTGACATCAAAGTTAACAGTGAATACAGTAAGATCATAGTTGTATTTCTTGGCATTGTGAGTATTTTTTTCTCAGCTATAGTCACAACTGTTTTTCTTACCTTTATTGTCAAAAGAATAGATTGGGAACAATTCAAAAAAGAAAATAAAATAATTTTTAAAAAATTTGGACTATAGCGAGCATTATAGATGTCATTAGATAACCCTTACATAGGATTAGCCGATGCTACTCGGAAGCATACTGGGTATTTTGAGTTTTTAACATATATTAAAAATACATTCGGAGACAAAATCATCCATGCAAGAAATGACAAGATCGAAGGATTAAGAAATGAAATTGTTTATACAGTGTTACAATATTGGGATGATCATCGTACCAGTGTAATAATTATCAATTTTCTGAGTTGGCTTTTATCAGAACTACGAAAAATAGATGAGACGCATGGCGAACAAGCAACAGCGTGTTTTGTAACACTATTAACCGAGAGAGACATCTTGAGTCGATCCTAGTGCTGCTTCAAATTTATCAAATGTTGTTTTCAATTTTAATCTGGATCTCTGTTTTAACACATTAATTATGGTTGGATTTGCCAAATACCCTTCTATGGCCAGATGTTCGCCAATTCTTAGCATATTGGTAAGAGTACCTTCAGAATCTACAATGCTTTTCTTCTTTAATCGCGAAAATACGCCATACCAATTAATTGCTCTTTTTTTATCAAAGTACCCGCTATCATAAGTCTCAGTCAAAACATCTAGTGCTTTGATCAGTGTAGAGCCTCTAGTTTCTGCGAGATCAGGTTTAGCATTTACCAGAGCTGGTAATGGTATATTGATTGATTCATAGTAAAGAATTCTGACTTCTCCAATATTTTCAAGTTTGCTAAGCAGTGTAGATACATCACCCTTATTGATCGCCATAACTGTGAATTTGTGCCAATCATGGATTATGTCAATACTCCCCACTAGCTCTACAGATGCAGATGAAATTGATTCGGCGATGGATTGACCTGCTAACGGAGCAGTTACTGTAGTTAAAGAGAAATCATCTTGACTAAATGGTAGACGATAATCTAAAATCGTTCCACTTGCTTTCAATTCATCAAATACTGGTTTAATTCTAGACTTTGAGTGCCTCACCAAGACTTTTGCATTGTGATAGTTCTCCTTAACATTCATCCCAAGCGGAATTAAGCTTAATTCCGAATCACCAAGCTTTGTTGATGCGATGGTAGACCAGTCATTAATCTGGCGTACTGCAAACTCAGCAATTGTTACAGGGATGTTCGTCTTAGCTAACTCTTTAAATGGAATATGTTGATGTTTTGCATCGTTCACATACATATGAATATTGAGTATATTCATGAATTTAAACTTTATATGAATTAAGATAAATATATCATAAAAATATGAATATATTTAATTTAAGTATACCCAAAGGATAATGCAGATATTGTGATCAATACAATTTATCAGGCAATACACTAGTCTAATAGAAAGATCAACAATAGTAAACTAGTTTCAGTTATTTCGTGCGTAAGTTTTTTCTGTAGTTTTAATCTAATGGGATTTTCTACTGTATAATACGATTTTAGGTTCTTAATTTTTTGAAATGGTGCAATTCTTGCTATGCCGCCACTTACCCTTCGTCTGGGAAGCTAAGAATTTTGCTTTACTTTCGACTTGTTCCTTAGTCTTAAAGCCAAAATACCATTTCATAGTTTCAGCACCTCTCTTCATGTTACGATGATGTTGGCAGTTTTCTAAGTGAATTTTGATATTTGCATCACTGCTATTGATTTGCAGATCTTCACAAATTACAAAGTTAGGCATAAACGAAACCCGCAATTCGTTGTAATAAAGTTGATCTGAATCGACCAAAAAATTCACTCTGACTTTATTTTGAAAAGACTTCGAAAACCATCTACAAATTATCAGTATCTAAAACTATTTTAAAATTGAATCAATATTCATATCATGATGGAATTTTGCAATATTTGTGACTCAATGCTACTTAAGAAAAATAATTTCAAATGTCCAAAATGTGAACAAATACCAACCAATAACGAATCAACCAATTCGCAAAAAAAGACAATTGATGATTCATTTCCATTTGTAAAAAATCAGTATTATCCACAAAAAGAGATACGGACAATACTTGGGACCGATTTGATGAGTGGGATAAGCTGGAATAAGACTAAATCATTTTTGGTTCTTTTTAGAAATGCACGAAAACCAATACCAAAACAAAATAATGTATATCATGATAGATATGATAGCCAAACACGTCTATACTACTATACAGGTAAAGGAAGAACTGGAGCTCAAACTATTAGCGGAATTAATGGGACTCTAAAAAATGCAACAAAGAATGGAATTAAAGTTCATTTATTTTGGCAATACAATTACAATAGTGATCATCAATACGTTGGTGAAGTACAAGTAATAGAAACAAAACTGGACATGCAGCCAGATAGTACTGGGGTAAACAGAAATGTGTATTTGTTTGTGTTGCAACCCAAATGAATCTCAATTGATGATTCGGGGGGAGAGTCAACAATAGTAAACCAGATGTTCAGGTGATTACTAAAACGAGTTAGATTAAGAGAGATATTAGAAGAACTTGGGAAATATCAACAAATAGATAAACTCCTTTAGTTTTAAAAAAGATGGTTCAAGTATTTAGTGAAAACTAGACCACGCTGTATTTGAGATTAACTCGTTGTCTGGCATCTACAAGTTTGTCTGCATACCATTTGATATTTCTTTGCGGATCTATGAAACGTAGTAGGTATGTTTTGTCGACCACATCATCTCCTTCAGATTCCTTAACTGTTAGTTGGAATGCAGTCTTGAATTTATGTTCAAAATAATCTATTTCAGAGTGAGGGCATAGTCCAATAAACACATCCTCCTTTGAGAAATTAAAGGAATTAGTGGGTGAAGAATATCTCCATTCACGTTCCCATGTGAAATCAATGTCTTCATGATTTCCACCACTACCTCTAACAGGTAGTAATTTTTTACCAAATACTGAGATGTATGGGAGAATCTTAGCTGCTGCCAAAGGTTTGGTGGAAATAAGACTACATAGTGCCTCTGCAACATCTTTTTTATCAATATTAAAATTGTTGATATACATCACTGGTGAAACTCCTTTCTTTTGTAATTTGTCTTTAAGGAAAACCAAGCCGTATGGTCTAAGATTAATCTCACGTTTTGTGATTTCTAATAAAGTGTGAATTTCATTAATTGGGGTTTCTGTGAAGCTGACTGCAGAAAAAAACTGTTGTTTAATTTGAGATGAGATATCATCTTGATTGTAACCAAATCTAGCATCGCTTATACCATTATTTCCATATTTCAAAACAAAATTGGTTAAAATATTTGTAAGGTTTTTTTTGGAAGTCCAGTCATGTTTATCATTTACTTCGCCGTTAGCTACATTCCTAGTCAAATGAACCAAGAATGGAGATATATCACTTCTAAAGTAGAGAACCTTGTCAACATCTCTTTTTGGCGAAGACATGATTATATTCAATAGGGAATTTTATAAAATTTTCTTGCCGTATAGAGTTAAAACTAATTATTTTTCATCAATATCCATTCTAGAATCTGAATTTGACCCCATTTTTCAGCCTCAGAAGTAAGGTCGTCTTTTTGGTATCCCACCTCATATGAGGTTCGAATGTCATCTAGTAGTTTTTGTATTTGAGACTCATTTAGCATTATTTCCACCGATTCCCACATTCATTACATTCCCATACAGGATCATCAGCTCCAACACAACAACCTCCAAGAACTATTGTTTTTTCTTCTAATGCCTTATCCAATTCAGGTGATCCAATTGGATATCCCCATAAAATTTCTGCAGTATTTGTTGAACCACATTTGACGCATTTTGGCTTTTTCATCTCAGATCCCCCAATTCTTCATCTTCATGCTCAAGTCTTATAGTCTCAATAGCATCTAATCTTTCGTTAATTTCTTCGATTTCTTGACTATTTTTCATCATAAATAGAAACAACAACATTTCAAAGAACATTGCTAAGCTCCTGGAGTTTTTGTTGGGTATTTTGTATTAGTTCCAAATAACCTTGAGTGATTTTTTTATGATAATCGTATTTTCTTTGGTGTTTTATTAGATCGTCATGCAGTTTTTGAATCAAACCCGGGTTTGGTGTTAGCAGACTCATTTTTGAGCTCCCAGGAATTCCAATCGGACATGGTTTTCGGCAAGTAATTCCTCACAGATTTGAGCCATCTCCACATGATACTCTAATTCGGCGATAAGCCTTGATGAATCATATTTCAAATACGATTTTGATAGATGCGTTGAAACTAGTCTGAATAGATTCATGATTCAGCTCCATAACACATTGGTTTTTCATCAGGCCCATCATCGAATTCTCGAATTATTCTCGGGAAAAAAGTGGGGAGAGTTTGTGAAGTCTTTGTTTGCAATAGTATGATTTGATTCATGAAAGAATATTGGCTTGAAAATTATTATATATCAGCATAATAGTATGCATACTGTACATACTATTATGAACAATCTAGCCTTACTACGTATTCACCTAGCACCAGTAGGCTATGAAATCGACAGAATTGTCATTTCCGCAAAACAGATGAAAGCGGACAAGGTTTGGCTATTAGTTCATGAAAACCCAAATGAGGATAAAGCTGGTCCATTTATTGTCAAGATCGAAAAGGAATTACAAAAATCCGGAATCAAAGTTGTAAAAGAACATCATAATAGATTAGATTTGTTCAGCGTAATACGTTCAGTTAAAGAAATTATTGAAAAAGAAAAAGGCAATTCAATTTATGTCAATTTAGCATCAGGCTCTAAAATTCAATCAATTGCCATGATGATGGCATGTATGATGTTCAATGATGGTAATGTAATTCCATTTTATGCAGAGGCAGAAAGTTATGCTGGATTTGAAGGAAGACAGCTCTCTTATGGAGTCAAAAATCTGATGCAGATCCCAACATATCAGATCCAGGTGCCAAAAAAGGAACTAGTTGATGCGCTAAAACTAATCAAAGAAAATGGTGGTAAAATCACAAAAAAAGAAATGGCAAAACTAGCAGACAAACATAAGATAATTGAAGTAAATGCCAGAGAGGAAAACTATTCACAGGCTCGCTTTGCTAGTCTTGATAAAAACATCATACAACCGTTAGAAAATATTTGGAAGTTTATTGAAGTAGATAAAATTGGAAGGAATCGATGGATAAAAATTACTAATGATGGAGAAAATGCTGCGGAGTTTTTGATCTAGGATTTATTGAATAAGCCATTTTTTAACAAAATCTGGCCAGGGTCGCTTTGTTTTCTTCCATAGACGTATCCATTTTTTTGTGACTTCATCTTCAATGTGTCCACTTCCAATTCCATTGCCTTCAAGACTATACTTTTTATCATATACAGAAAGAAGTCTCATTCGTTCGTATTTAGCTAATACCGAGGCTAATTTTACTTCGAGGTGCCTTTCATCAGCGCCATTTTCCACTTTGATTTGATATTGTTGATTTTTTAACTCGCTTAACAAGGTTTTGAATTTTTCATCAATTCCATAATCATCAATCACAATAGAACATTTTGTGCTGTTAAGATTTTGAATAAAATTCTTAAGCATGATTGGATAAACAATGTTCATAATTTTATGAGGGGAAAGCCTTCCAAGAGTCGAATAAGATATTATTTCAGTTGTACAAATAATTTCCTTGTTCAAATAAGGCTTTAATTCTGAATACAGATTATCCCAATAGCTAAAAGATCTTTTATTTTTTGTATCAGAAACAGAAAGTATGCTCTCTAATTCATTATGTAGTTTTTTTGGGTATGATACTATTGACAAAACTAGATCTCCCAACATTTCGCCAACTCCAGTTTCATCAATGCCAATCAGAACATCTTGATCTGGAAACTGATAAGATGTGCCAAATTTTTCAGATATTTGTTTTCTAATTGTGTTCAGATTTTCGTCATTACTTGGATAGCTAAAAAGAGTACCATTGTCATACATTGAAAAATTTGAGTTGCCAATCTTAACGACCCACAACAAACTTGCTTTTTCATTTTTATTTTGTTGAATAACACCTCCAATATCCAATAGCATTTCTTTTACAAGATTATCATCAGAAAAAATAGACCATTTTTTTCCTTTAATCATTTTACAAGATATAGATAATACTGACTAATGAAATAGATCTAAATTTAAAGATGAAATTCTTACCCTTGATAGGAAAATGACTAGTCTCACGTTTTATGGGGGCGTAAACGAAATAGGTGGAAACAAAATTCTTCTAGAAGATAAAGACACCAAGGTTTTCCTAGACTTTGGAAAAAGCTTTGGCAGAAGAGCCAAGTTCTTTGAAGAATTTATCAATCCAAGAACATCAAACGGCATAACCGACTTTCTGACCATGGGGCTTGTGCCTGACATTTCAGGTGTGTATAGAGATGATTTAATGATCATGGCTGGAAGAAAGCCGCAAAAACCAGAAATTGATGCAGTCTTGTTGACTCATGCGCATTCTGACCATGCTGATTATATCTCATTTTTACACGAAGACATACCAATTCACATGGGTTCTGCTTGCCATCTAATTCTAAAAGCACTAGCAGATAGAGCAAATCGAACAATAGAGCGAGAAATCCTAGATTACAAACCAAGACCATACAACATCAAAGACAAGCCCATTGCAAGAAAAATCAACGAGTTTAGAACTGGGGACAAGTTCAAAATCGGCTCACTAGAAATCGAACCAATACATGTAGATCATTCAGTACCTGGTGCATATGGTTTTATCATTTGGACTTCGGAAGGTCCAATCGCATACACTGGAGATATTCGATTACATGGGACTCATTCAGAGATGACTAGAGACTTTATTGAGCGAGCCAAAGAGGTAAAACCAATTGCGTTAATTACAGAAGGAACTAGAATCACAGATGTGGAAAAACAAGAATCTGAAAAACTAGTTTATGAACAATCAAAGAAAACAGTAACAGAATCAGACAATCTAGTATTTGCTGATTTTAATTTTAAAGATGTAGATAGATTACGAACGTTTTACACTATTGCAAAAGAAACTGGGAGAAAATTTGTTGTAAAGATTAATGATGCATATTTTCTGAAATATTTATCACAAGACAAACATTTGGATGTACCAAACATTGATGATGAGGACATTATCATCTATTTACCAAAACGAGGAACCGGGACATATTCTGATAACGATTACAAAGGAAACGACAAAGAGTTTTTGAATCTACATAACACGTGGACTGCAGAACAAATTGCTGCCAGACCAGACAAGGCTCTTTGTGCAATTGGTTTTTACAGTTTTACGGCTCTAATAGACATGAAACCAAAGCCAGGAGCTAGATACATCCATTCAGCCTCAGAACCATACAATGAAGAGCAGGAACTAGCCCAAGAACGAATTGATGCATGGATTGAGCATTTTAGCATGAATAAATTCCAGAGTCATTGTTCTGGACACGCTAGAGGAAAAGATTTACTTGAAGCAGTAAAAGAAATTGAGGCTAAGACCATATTTCCGATACACACAGAGCATCCAGATCAATTCAAAAAAATATCAAAGAGTGTAACTCTAGTCGAGGAGGCAAAGAAATTTCTTTTGTAAAGAAACATGAACTCGAATAAACCAGTAGTGATTATCACAGGTACTTCAAGCGGTATTGGATTTGAAACAGCTTTAGAATTTGCAAGAAATGGGTATCAAGTATTTGCTACTATGCGAGACATATCCAAAAAATCAGTATTAGATGAAGCTGCTAAATCAGAAAATCTTCATCTAGATTTTGTAGAAATTAATGTAGATAGCGATATATCTGTCAAATCAGGCATTACAGATATTCTTACAACAAGAGATAGAGTAGATGTGTTAGTAAATAATGCCGGGTATGGGTTGATAGGCTCAATAGAAGATTCAGCAATTGAAGAAATACAATCCCAGTTTGAGACGGATTTTTTTGGACCAATTAGAATGATCAAAGAAGTATTGCCAACTATGAGAAAACAGCAATCTGGAAAGATAATCAATGTGAGTTCAATTGCAGGTCAAATTGGATTTGCAATGACTTCGGGATATGTATCATCTAAATATGCGCTAGAAGGATTAACAGATTCGTTAAGACAAGAACTTGCGCCAAACGGAATATCACTGTCGCTTATAGAACCTGGAGTTGTTAAATCAAATTTTCATAAAAATATGAGAGTAGCTAAAAAAAGTAAAGAAAATTCAATGTACAGGGAAATGACAGAATTAATGATAAAACAATCAGCTTTATTATTTGAAAGAGGGTTATTACCGAAAATAGTCGCTAAAAAAATCATAGACGTTACAAAAATACCCATAATGGAGCCTCGGTATACAGTCGGCGAGGATGCAGAGTTGCTTTTAGAGCATAAAAAACGTATGAGTGGGCTTGAATTTGAGAAATATGTTCAAGAAGTATTCAAGGATGTCCTATCGTTTACTGATTAAATGAATAGTACCCACAATCATGGTTAGTACACGAATATCCACCGTCAAATTCATCTAATTTAGATTTACACATTGGGCAATTCATTTCTTTGATGATCTTCTTCGGTTTGAATCGTGAGAAAATCGATATTTTTGGTTGTTGAATGTATGCCACATCGCCACGATGTTTTAATGTATTGTAAATCGAAAGAAGAGTTGGATCATCTTTACTTAACATCACAATCATGTTTTCTTTGGAGCCAAACCATTCTTTATAAACGACATCAGCCGCATCATAGAAAATCTTGACTGCTTTCTCTTTACCAAATTTATCAGTGTTTATTTTAAATTCTGAAATCAAATCATTGATGATTTTTTCTCTTGTTTGAGAATCGTTATCGTCATAAGGTTTTGAGTTATCAAGGTTTTTGACAAATTCCAAATATGTTTTTTCATCATATTTTTCGGACAATTTACTTCCATACCCACTATATTCCAACATTTGTCGAAGATTTGGGACAACACGTAGTGATTTTTTTAGATCATAGAAAACAGTACGAATTTGATTGACAAAGTATCTGTCATCAGGATTAAGATTAATCATTTTAAGAAACTTACCATACGTTCCAAACAATTGCAAATAGTATTCCATTCCTAAATACGACAATTTTCGTAATTCTTCAAAGTGTGGGGAATGTCCTAAGTTTTGTTTAATTTTTTCATAATCCTGGATTAGATCATCCACAGTAATTGTGGGATCGATATTTTTTGTTCTGGATATCAATTCTGATACTGTTGATTCAAATTTTTCATAAGAACCAAAACAATCTTCATAATCCTTTACTCTATAGTCACCATACTCATCCAGCGTCTCTTTAGAAAAAGAACCCCTCGCCTGAAGATATAATTCAAAATATTGTTCATATAATTTGTCCTGTAGTTTTAGATCATCTGCAAGTGATTCTCCTTTTGCTTTTAGATATTCTTCATAGCTACCATACAATTCCATCATCAGTTTTTTTATTCCAGAGCTGGTGGATTCGTCAAATTGCCTAAATGTAGGCACGTGCCCAAAAGCAGATTCCTTTAACTTGATAAAATGTTTATCAAGCATATCTGAGGATTGAAATGCTATCGATTTAGATTCGGCTACATCCATAGAATGTTTTGCAATATATTCTGCAATTTTCTCATCACAAAGTTCTAAGAATTTTTTTGGTTCACGAATTTTTTCAAATATTATAGTACCATCCACAACATCAATAGATTTGATTAAACCATTTTTTACATAAACCCCAAACACACTGTGATCTTTGTTTATCTGAGATCTGGTTTTCTCAGGATTGTGTTGTAAAAGAAATTCTATAGCATCATCAATATTTGCCACATAATTCGGAACATGGTTTTCTTGTGCATATAATGCATATTTGCCAAGAATCATCTGATAATTTCCTTGAATGTTGTGTTGATTTTCTAAAAACGAAACAAACGGACAAGATGTTGTTGTCTTTCGTTCTTCGGATCTGCAATGTCTGCAGTAACTTTGTGGTCTTAGTTGACCATCCATGTTACGATAACCAAAAAGTTCGTTGATTTGCTCAGAGCCAAGTGCTGTAATACCGCATTTTGGACAAGATTTCTCATATGTTTCAGAACTAGGTATTTCAGATATTTCAGATATTTTAGATATTTTAGATTCTTGTGAACTAGTTATTGCTTCAATTTCTTTTGCAATGCAATTTCTACATTTTGTGGGAATATTCTCAACATCATTATTGTCTATTGAGAGAATTAACAGATTTACGTCATCTATAGGTCCAAAAATATCAATTATTTCTTCAATCCCACTGGCAGAATTTCCACAGGTGGAGCAGGTTAATTGATAAAGATGCTCTTTTGGTTTTTCAGGCGTAATCTCTTGCGGAGTCCAAGATGTCCAATATTCAGCATAGACTTTCCATCCCAACTCAGTAAGCTGGCTATCATGATTATTTGCCCCCATGAGTTGAAAGTTATCGTCAATATCCACAAGTAGCATATCATCAGTACCTCCACTTTTGGCACCTCTTAATCCCCTACCAATCATTTGTGTATACAGCAAAGTACTCTTAATTGGTCTTCCAACAAATACACAATCAATGTTAGGTGCATCAAAGCCAGTAGTCAATACATCGTAATTACACAGCACTTCAACATCTCCATTTCTAAACTGTTCAATTGCATCAACTCTTTGATCTATGCCTATTTTAGAATCAACATATCTGGATTTCATATCATAAAGTATTTTCAATGCATTTGCAATTTCACGTGAATGCTCAATACTACATCCAAAAAACAATATTTTTTTTCTGCCATACTCAGATTTTATTTTAGAAATTATATCTAGAATCAATTTATTACGTTTAGGATCATTACCAATTTCAGTAATTTTTTCTGGTCTAAATTCTCTATATTTTTTCAGATATGTGATATCAGTATCACCAAGTTTGATTGCGTCTGAATGTAATATCCAATGTTTTACTTCACAAAGTATTTTTCGTCGGATTAATTTTTTGTATAGAGTTTTTTGTTGATTGGTTTCATCAACAAGATCTTTTGGTTTAGGCAATATGTTGATAATTGTAGAAGATTCTGAAGAATCACCCTCATTATCTACCACCTCTAAAGTGATTTTATATTCACCTTCTGATGGAAATACAAAATTGATATTTTTGGTTTTTTCAAATGACCATTCTAAGGTTTTAGTAGGATTTTTTGAATAAATCTCTGTGAATTTTTTTAGTTTTGTGATTTTCCATTTGAAATCTTTTTCTTCAATGAAACCATCTCGGTCATAGGATCTTTCACCTATAACATGTATGTTATCATTAACAATACCATATGTTTGACAATCAATTAGAGCGTGAGGTTTGAAATTAACTTCATTTTCATAATATGGTATCGATGGATAGTATATCTTTCCATATCTTCTTTCAAGAGTTTGTGTTTCTTGATTTTTACCGGTTCCTGAACAAGTATAACATTGGCCATTACCTTGACAAGTAGGACATTGTGTATGTTGTTCAATAGCTCCAGAATGTCGTATGTGAGATTTGCCTGAACCATTACAAACAAGACATTTCTTACCTCCAGAACAGGTTCCACATGTGCCTGAACCTCTAAAAGGCGTTGCAGTTAATCCAATCAGAACAATTCCTTTGGTTGACAATTCCTGAGTTCTAAGTCGGATGTTAAATCCCATTGATTCAATGATGTCATTGTATGTATCTGTAATAGAGCGATGTGCTTCATCGATGATTATGCACGATGTGAGATCTGCTAGTCTTTCCATAGTGTGAGGACTATCTGAAGCAACCTTCGAGAGCGATGCATTAGTTGTTACAATTACAGTTCTTTCAGAAAACTCCTCATCTAACTTATCAATTGAGACCGGGAGTTCCTTTTTTTCACTAGTTCCCCAGAATCTATGAATATGGAGTACCGTTCCTCTTTTTCCTCTAGCCTGAAATACTGTCTTGAATGAACTTACTGCCTGCTCGCATAATTCTTGTGATTGGGCAATCCAGATAATGAATTTAGCATTTCGTTGTTGTGGATTCTTTGATGGCTTTCCATCATTTAACCACTCGATTAAAGTTTCAACAATCATTCTGGTTTTTCCTGCTCCGGTAGGAACGGAAACTAGAATTCTTTTATCATCAATGTTACCTTCAAGCATGTTACGAATTTCAATTCCAGTCGAATGTTGATAATCATAAAGCGGATTAAGATCAAGTGCAGGTATCACAGATTCATGAGGTTGAAACGGTTCAGGTTCTTCCTCTTGTTCTGCAACCGTTGTAGGAAAACCCAATTCAATTGCTAATTGCTTCATCCATCTAGAATGCGCAGTAATTTCCGGTAGATCATCAATTGTAGATATTTTGTATGCAGAAGACTTGTTGATTTGTTTTGCAAGTTGGATTAGATGATTTGTATCTATGATTTTTTTATCGACCGCAGCTTTCAGAATCTGTTTTAAAAATAATCGACGTTTTTCGACACTATTTTCTATATCTCTAAGAAATCGTTGCCCTACACAATCAAAAAGAATTTCAGCTAATTTATCATGATTAGAAATTTTTGTAGTACCAAGAGACAAAATTTTAATGATACTAGGACTCATTTCTGGAATTATGATATTTCTCATTTCATCTATTGACCACAATTCTTTGAATCTAGTAACGCATTTTTCTCTAGCAGATGTAGCTATTCGTGGTTTTTCATCTTCCACTAGATTTTCACCAAATACCCATTTTCAATCAGCGTTCTGACTAGTTTTTCTGCTTCTTTTGCAGAATTTCCTTTATGTCTTATACCAATCTCAACATTACGAGTAATTCCCCTACCAGTAAGATTTGCAGATGTGATGAGTAATTCTCTATCATCAATTATCATTATTTTGGCGTGTAGCGAGCTTTTTTTGAGATCGTTTGGTTTGTACGAGTACATTTGTGGCAAAGTTCCCTTATTATCCCACATAGATTCGACTAATTCGGCGAATTTTTCAGCATTATCAAATAATAGTTTTACAGATATTCCATGATTTGCGGCATTTTCCAAGGCTGTAAAAATTTCTTTTGTGTCTTTTTCTATAGTGTATCCAACAATAGTTATGGATTTTTTTGCAGAGTTTATCATATCAAGCAAAGTAGTTTCAGTGTTATCTGCGGATTCATTAAATACAAACGGGCTAGTCCACACCAGTGAATTACTTTCTTGATTTGTTTGCTGTAGTTTTTGAATTTCTGAAATTAAATCAATTGATAGCAATAAACATTTAGGATCATCAAATCCACCAAGGGCATTTTGAATTAGTGTTGTTTCTTCAGCAGTCAGATCTAATTTTGATTTTATCTCGAATGGGTTGGAGTTTTTATTTAGTGTGCCATTTTCAATTAATGAAACAAGATTTGCGATTTTTTTACTTGATAAATCAAAGACTAAGTTTTCAATATTTGTTCGAATTGTTGTTTTCATTTAAGATCAGAAAAGAATCCATAGTTCTCATCAAACAATAATCTCCTATCTAATAATCGATTAATGTTTTCACAGCTCGTTTCTGGAAGTAATGCACAACCATAACATGCGGAGCCATTAAGTCGTGTATGAAGCGGTGCATTAATTTTGTCCACTGGGCTATCTTCTGCACACAGAGGATCCCTTGAACAGAAATTCGATTTCTCAATTGCTGCATGGAAAATACTTTCAAATTTTCTTGCCTCACCTAATCGTACTAGTCCTCCCAAGCTTCCATCGGAGGCTGGAGAGGCAGTATACAACAATATCCCATTGTATTTTTCATCACGATAGATTCTTTCACGAATTGATGACTCGTTATAGCCTGAAAGATTTGCTAACTGTCTTATCAGTACATGAGATAAAGTATGCAACAACAAGTAACGTGGTCGTAATTCCTCATGTTTTGACCATTTTCTTCGTTCTGCCCATTTTTGATAGGCATCAATAGTTGGCTTACATCTACGTATTACTGATTGAAGGTTTTCCCATTCTCTGAGTTTGTCTTCTTTTAGACTAAATAGAATACCTTCACCTTTATTCTCAACTGCTGGAAGCCAGTTTGGTTTATGTCTGTGAATTTTACAAAAATGAATTTCTTGTTCTTCCTCTTGTGAATATGGATCAGGTGCAAGACCCCTAGTGAACCCACGAATAACACGAATCTCAGTAATTCTTTTGATTTGTTTTAGTTTATCCAAATGTTTTGTGAGAGAATCGGTTAATTGAACATCATTGATATCAAGTAGATCACCTCCTTCAAAATCAGATGTATCACTAGACATCAAATTACGAAATTCTTTGTCTCTGATTTGTAATTCAGTTGGATTTCTACCCAAGAGATTTGTATTGTAAAATCTTTTTTCCAGATGCTCGTTAATTTCCTGTATAGAGTATTTTCCTTCTGGCTGTCTTAATGTGGAAAATATTGTTGATTTCTGCGCAATGTCTTGAGTTGAATTCATATCCAACATTCCTTTGATTTTTTCTTTATTATCTGAGATTTGTTTTTGGATTGGGTGAAGCCATTCAGGAATGTACAGTGCACCTATTGTTGACGGGTAGTAAAGACTAGTTGATCGTATTTGTACGCCATATACTTTAGAAGGCACATGATGTTCAGTCTTACATTCTTCAGTTTTGTTACCTAACCATGGTGTTGAACCACTACACGCTTCAACAATTTCATGCAGACCGTCATGTGACGTGGCTCCAGCGCATGATCTTTCAGAGCCACATTCTTCACAATGAACAACATAATCTCCAAGCCCAGGGCTGATTCCTTTTGCTCTGAACTTCAGCTTTGTATTAGATCTTGTACACTCGACATCATCCTCTGCTTTACTATGCGCCCATTCATTCCAAGGAAATTCATCAATGTGACCTTTTTCACACACAACAGCAAATCTTGATGGGTAGATTTCTCCACCACAATCATCACAACGGTAGATTCTTTTTCCATCAGCGGGAGCTTCTTTGTGTTTTCGTAAATTGCCACATCTTGAACAAACACCCCATTTTGGAAAAGAACGACATGGAATAGTTTGCATTCCTTCTACCGAAATAGGCATTAGAAAACGCTCTACTTTCAAAACAGCTTCAAGATATGGATGTTGTAGAATTCTAGAATACTTTTCAAAGTCTCTCCAATAATCTAGGCCCATTATAATTACAGAATCATGTTCAAGTTGAGCAATAGATCCCGGACCAAAAGTAGTGATCAGTTGACTAGGTCTTAGACTCCCAGGACTTTCTTTGAATGTGTGTGTTTTTTCACTCATCGGAACCACTCAATGATATAGAATAACGTAGTCGGGCATTTTGCTCAGCTTCTCTAAGAGAATTTGGTATTGGAATTATTCCTTCATAAGTTGCTTCAATAGAACCCAAAAGGAAATTGATGTTTTCTTCTTTTTTGAATGGGTTTTTCTTATATCGTAATGGTTGACGATTTTTTGCATTTTCATGCCACTCTTTTATGAGATCGTCGAAATCATCCAGTGTAGAGTTTAATTCATTTTTGTCAACAGAGTCAACTCTGTCCTTGATTTGGTTTTTGAGCTGTTTGAGAAGTTTTTCAATGTCAAAGTTCGTCTTGTTAAATTGTTCTGCTTTTTCGTTTTTTGCCATAGATTTATCCATTAATCGCACTAGTGCAACAATTACGCCAAACAATCCTTTATCTCTGGCACGTGGTGCAAAAGGAGTCAGGCTTACAGGCTCTACATTCTTATGGAAAGTTGTATGATAATAATGGAAGTTTTCATAATGAGATAAATCTCGTGGTTTCAGATAATTATAACTTGTAATAACTAATCCTGGATAATTTCTTCCTATTCTTCCCGAAGCCTGAATGTATTCAGAGTGATTTTTTGGTTGACCGTTGATTATCATCACACCTAGTCGTGGTATATCTACACCAACTGATAGCATGTTTGTAGAGAGAAGAATATCAATCGGTTTTTTTTCAGTGCCCAGCGCTACGTCTAATGACTCTAAAATTTGTGGTATGCTTCCAGATTCTACCCTACTTGTTAATTCCTCTTTTGCGGGATGAAAATGATCAAATTTTGTATCTTTATCATAATTTTGGTAGACACGTCTGATAAAACCAGGTACGGAATCATCATACATCTTGTTTGAGCCTCCCAATTCACGAATGCTATTAAAATATGAAACAAGAGTATAGTAAGGATCTAGGTCATTATCGCTAAAACCGTTGGTGTCTTGATTTGTTTTTAGAGAACGAATTTTTTGTAGAATTGCTGCGGAAACCCTACCCAATATTGTTAAACCGCTACGTGCAGTTGAACAAACTCCGGCGTAAACTTTTCCTGGATCTTGATCCAGTGAAACTTCTTTGGCGAAAAAAGTATTCCCAAAGTCAAAGCCCTGAGGCGGAAATACATTACTGGGGGATCGATTAAACAATCCTCGGATTTGTTCACCAGCTTTACGGGTTGTTGCAGTAGATGCGATGATTTTTGGTTTTATCCCTTTTTCATTTGTGCATAAAATGTCTATTGCAGTTTCATAGAGACCAGTGAGCGTGCCCAATGGGCCTGATATTAGATGTAATTCATCTTGAATAATTAGTTCGGGTGGGTCTAAATATTCTGAGCCAAACTCTGCAAATAGCTTTGTTTTATAGTCATAGTGTTTTCCACACCCATCAGTTAGTCCATCAATTACAAATCCGTGCTTTTCACATTGTTTGGTTACTTTACCAAAAATTGCAGCTGTTTGCCATTTCCATGCAATCTGAGCAAATTTATCCACAGTTCCAATGATTACAGATGGGCATCTTTTGTAAATGTCATCATCAACAACTAACACTGGAAGATTCTGATCATTTTTCCCTTTATCGTAAAATGCACATTTGGTATTTGAACAGAAAATTCGTAGTTGTTTTGGTAATCCTCCAATTTTGTAAGTGGTCTTTAACAGAAATGGGTTTTTCTCATCATATAGTTTTGCCCCACACCAAGGACATGAAATTAGCTGAATTGGATTGTGTTCTTTTGGTTTAAAACCAGACTTTGCTTTTTCTAGAGTTTCTTCAGCACCGTCTTGACCCTCAAGAACATTTGGAGTTGTATTTCGTCCAACCCAAAGCCCCACACTAAAAGGCTCTTCTCCCCACTTATTTTCATCAATTCTTCTAATAATTTCACATGCACACATCAGAGTTGTCAATCTTTGAAATTGTTGTATTGTCAACAATCTCAGAGTATATCGCATCAAAACCGCAGTTCCATATTTCTTAAATTTTGGAGTATCGTTTCGTAGTCTTCGATGAGCTATTGTAAATGCAATTATTCCCAAATATGCCTCTGTTTTTCCCCCACCAGTTGGGAACCATAGAAGATCAGCAATTTTTCGATCATTTTCTTGTGGATTAGTTATCGATTTTATATTAATAAGAACAAAGGCTAACTGGAATAACCTCCATCTTCCACTAAGAGTTTTTGGCTCTAATTCCTCAATAGGTCCTTCTTTTTTGCGGTTTTCTAGTGCCCATTTACCATGAGTTCTTTGTAAGAGCATGGCTCTATTAGCAAATGAAAAAGCCTCACCCGCTGTTTTATCAGAGGAGATTATACGAATACCTTCACGGATTCTACTAAGAGCATTCTTGCATTCGTCGATTTGATTTTTTGCAACATCTTGTAACTTTGTAGGAATTGTGTTTAACTTTCCTTCAAGTTCGGTTTTTATCCAATTTTCATAGCTGTCTGCTAACGGACTAATCAAGTCCGAATATTCTGAAAAATTTTTTACTTTGAATAGTCTCTCCATGGAAAGACATTCTAATTCTAGCTCGTGAGGATCAATTTTTGGCAATGTTGTTTTTGGAACAAATGTTGTTTCGAGTTGATCAATTTTGTTATTTTGTATTTCTTTGTCATTCCATTGAACTGAACATCCATGGCCTATTGCGAAGCTTTGCTTGTCTCTGAATAATAATTCAAACAACTTCACATCTACATCTGAATCCAGAGTATTGACAACATAGCTGCTATCAACAAAGATTTTCTCTCCTTTATTTTTGGAATGTAATGTTATTCGTGGTTGGAAAATGCAGACTTCTGCCGGCACTAGTTCTTGAGAATTGTGATTATAATCATTTATCACAAATACACTTAAAATGAATTTCTTACCACTCGGCTTAACATTGTAATGAAGTTTGAAATCTTTATTGATTTTAAACGGGATTTTATCATTATTAGTTACAATCGGAATTGTAAAAGATTCCACGATAGGATTTCTTTGATAAACCACATGTGTTTTATCGCCTTTTTTGGTTTCATGTTTAGAATACATGCCAAGATCAACATCAACTATCACCTCATTGACATTCTCATCAACAGAACATGTTAATCCAAACGAAGACGGTTTTAATCCAGCATTGATATTCAACGGATCATCATGCGCATCATCGCCATCGCCCTGCATGACAGTATAGTTTTGTTCGTCTTCTTCTGAGCTAAATGGGGTCTCTTTTGGAAATAAGATTCCTGCAAGATACGCCTGAGTTGGATTTTCCCAGCCAGGCAAAGTTTCGTTTGGTCCTCCTCTTGGTCCAATAATGTCTTTTTCTACAGATTCTAAAATAACCGCTCTGACTTCCCCACGTCTATCCATATCCAAAGTAGGAATATCGTAATTGTTTAAAAATTTGATCACAGATTTTGATATTCTTTAGATTTTGATCTTTGATATTGTAATACTAAATTACCAATTGAGCTATCTACTTTAGCCAGATCTTTTGAATCAAAAACTATTCGGTTTCTTTGGTTATTCTTTTGAAATACGATTGATATATGAGGATTAGTTTTTGTTTTTCTTATTCCCATTGTAAGGATTTTTTTTGTTGTTGATTCTTCTTCATATTCTATGATTTCATGTGACTCAAAATTTTGAATTTGTATTTCAATAATCTTGGGATGAAGATTATTTCCAAATACAATTCGTTTTTGATTATCAAAATTTTGAATTGATAAAACAGTTCCTCTTTTATTCAGAGATTCTAATTGGTACATAGACAGCATTGATGCCTCTTTGACAGTCGCATCATAATTTGTGACTTTTAACCGTATAAAATCAAAACAGGTTTTACAGAGATAATCAGATATTCCCCATAATGGATCTGGTTTCATTTTTCTAAATCCTAATTTTGTTGAACAACGTGCGCATGATTTAGAACCAGCAATTTTAAATTTCGATTCAGAAATTTTTTCTTTTGTTAATTCAGATAGATGTGATTTGTAATCATTAAGACTTTTTTTGAATTCTTCAACATCAATTTTTGGGATGGTTTTTTCTTTATTAGAAGTATCACCAAGTTTGTGATATAGAGTTATTAGATATTCTTCATCTTCGGGCTTGAGATTTTTGCCCATCTTTACTATTTTTTCAAGGAAATTGATTCTTTTTTCATCCCCTACTCCAGACTTTTGTATTTTCTTTATAATATCTAGAATTTCAGATGGCGAATCCGTGCCCAAGATAACCAACTAGTTATGAGTGAAATGCTATTCAAACTTTTCCAAGTATGAACTTCTTGCCAAAGTACTGATGAACTAGATAACCTGATTTCGAATTGAAAAACAGAGATCTAGATTGTCCGGCTTTACTCTAAAACCAGTTCCATGATCATGAGGTCTGCCATCAGAATATTGCCCAATTCTAATATCAATTAACAAATGCCCCTCTTGAAGTAATTTGGTAAAGTTTGAAAAACTAAAGTCATGCATAAGCCATGCCACATTGAAATGAAATTCTTCATTTTTCCCAGAACCTCTAGCGTCTGCTTTTACGTACAATAGTCCTCCAGGGTATTTTTTCTCAAATTGCTTTTGTAGTGTTTCTTTATCCCAGTATGGATTACATCCCAAGATCTTTGCTGCATTATTGTTTGGTCCTAAAATCTCTATCTTATCATCACAAACAGCTGCTTTGAGACCCTTTCCGCCTTTTAGCGTGTTAAATGAAACTGCATTGATTGTCGTATGAAGGTGTTTTTTGTTTGTGTTTGGTTTTGGATAGCCATACTCATCTAATAAAACAGAGTTACATCCATACGGAAGCGGGGATTTTGTAAACAATGATAGCATGCTAGATGAGCCCTTTCGTGCAGCCTTTAGCTCAATCATTTCGGCATCAGGTCCTGCGATATTGTTTTCTTTAATTCCTAACAAATCTTCAAGTGTCTTTCCAATTCCAGTATTACCTGAACGATGAGTTTGCACAAATCCTCTCTCCTTGATTTTCTTTAATTCATCAATTAGTTGTGAGTAAGTTTTCACCTGGAATAATTTTCTAATTAGAGTAAAGCCAAGAAATGAGGAATTTTTTGATTTGAAGGTGAAATTCTAGTATTTCCAGATTACTATGCTCTCACGAGTCATAGTTTCACCTGTAAAATCAACAATGTTTTCAGGCGCATTTTTGACTGCCATGGCTTTGTTTGCAATGGTGCGATATACGGTATCATGATACTTCAAGCCATGTTTTTTGCCTAATTCTACAATGATTTGATCAGTTGGAATTTTCACTCGTCTAACAGTTCTGTTTGCAACAATAAAACAACAATGACTTTGATTTGGTTTTAGAATAGTAGAGATTTGCTCCAAACATTTGTCTAGATCAGAAAAAAACGAATAAACATCTTTTGCACGTGTGGGATTTTTCTTTTTTGATAATTCTTTATCGTTTTTATCAACTTGTTTGAGTGTCTTGTCCAATAGTGGAGAGCCCAAATCAGCGAATTCCTTTTTCTGTTTGCCACCAAGTCCAATTGAATCCACATCAAACAGATGCTCAGTTGGAAGATCAAGCCATAGTCCTGGATGCTTTGAGAATTGACCATATGCCACGGTGGTTTGATGGTCTCCATATGGGGGAGATGTAACTACAAGATGGACCTTACCATCGTCAAAGACTTCTTTTGGCACCTTGGAAAATGCTTCAGAAACATTTCTAGAGTCACCCAGAATAGGAAATGCCTTTGCCTTTTTGGATGAAGCATGTAGATCATTCATTTTTTTGATATTATTTTTGCATACTTCGGAGAATATTGTAAATACATCTGGATTAAATGATGACATTTGTTCTTTTGACATTCGATAAATTTTGTAAATACTGTTTCTCTGATAGCTTGCCTTTCTAGATGTTAGAGAAAAGCAAACTTTGAAGAAATCAATCACAGTTTTTGAATCATCTAAATTGAATATGTGCTGTTTGAGAATCTCTAGTTTTTTTATTACATCTGGATTGTACCAAAATTTCAAATCCAGTGATTTGGATTTTGGCGATGTATCATATTGTATGTTGGCATCATAGTCAGATTTTGCTTTGGCAATTATCTGATTGAATCGTTTTTCGAGCCTGGCTGCCTCAATTGTAAGCGTTTTGACCCTAGAAATTAGTACCGCAAATGGATTGACATCAATTCCAATTGAGTTATTCCCATGAAGTAATGCCTCAACTAGAACACCTCCAGAACCCATGAAAGGATCAAAGACTACTTTTTTTGTATCTGTAGCATATTTTGTAATTAGTCGTTTTGCTATTTCCGGATGCATTCTTGCAGGATACAAATGGAATCCATGAGAATAGTTTCGTGTACTAAATTCTAAAAAGGTCCAATCTTCTTGTGTTTGTGATTTCAAGCTATTCAATTTCTGATCGTACCCCAGTTCTATTAAAAACGAACTAAAATATAATATCAGGTTATTGTATTATCAATTCTGATCCTAGAATGGAATTTGTAAAGAGACTATCACCAAGTGAAGCCAAATACAAGTATGTTGGATTATCAAAATCAGCTAGAGAAGAATTCCCAGAAAAAGACAAGATCTTCAAATTAAAATTCAAAAACAAAACCTACGATATGAAGGTCAATAACAAGAACAGCATAATGCTAACGCAGTTGTATGCAGTATACGAATTTCAAGAAAATGATGAAATAAAGATAATATCAAATCGCAATTTATTTGAGCTAAAAGTTAATGAGAACTAAATCAGATATAAAACCAGATTATAATCAGTACTAATGCATGCAATTACTAATTTTTGATCTGTCTATTGTACATCAAAAAGATCATCTTCTTTTTCGAATGCGATAGCCCCATAATTCATTCCTTTTTTTATCATAGAAAGATATTGTGTGTAGATCGGCATGTTCTTGAAAATTGAATTAATGATTTGTTGATTTTTGATCGGATCTTTTTCGTTTGCCAGATTTGTGAGTGATGCTGCTTGTAGTTGAGAAAATACACAAAGAATTTGTCTAATGATCAATGATGCTTCAAATTTGACAAAATGTAGGAGATCTTGCTTTGTTTGCGTTTGACTAACAATTTCATGTTTTATTCTTTTGTAAGTAGACTCTGATATTGCAATAGGATGTGATTGCCCATCTTTATCTGCCATCTGGTGATGTCCTAGGATTCCCGAATTTATGAATTGTAAAGCATAATCAGTAGAAAATCTACCAAATGTACAATATGCGACTAGCTCTTTGATTTTTTCTTTTTCTTCTTTTGAGAACTTCAAACTGCCGTCAAATCGACCATTTTTTGTTCGTGTCATTTGATCCTCAAATGTCAAATAGATTCAGTTCTTCTCTTAGTAACGATAAATCAAAAATTCCTCTGAAATATTTTTGCTTATCAGTAAAAGATTTTGCAAAATTGGTTATAGATTCATAGTATTTCTTTTGAGTTCTAAGATCTGCACTACCCAATGTCATTTGTATGGCAATTTTAATTGAATGTGAGGTTAAAAATGGAAAGTTGTTAAATTCAGATAATTTTTCTAAAATTTTTTTTAGATTTAAAATTACATCTCGTCTTGGCTTTCTGCCACAAAATAATAATGATGCTGAATGATGTTGTTCTCTTTCTTTAATTTTTTCTTCAATAAAATTATTTATTATTATATCATATTCTAACCCAGCATAATACTTTGAACAATATTCTTGAAATTTTTTTAATGTTGAGTTTGAAATGGAAAAGACTACTTTAGATTCATCATCAGTATTGATTTTATCTACATTAACGTCTTTTAGCGTCATTATACTTTGGTAGACAACATCATTCAGCATCATCTTTTCATTCTCTTCGTAGGTTAGGATGCCCAAACTAGATTTCCTCCTCTTCAACAAGAAACAGCTTATCCTCGGTTTTGTAACAATCTGAACATAATTCGACTAGATAATACCCAACAAGACCTCCATCATAGACCAGTCGATGTGACTTTCTAGCCTTACATTTGCACGTAAATCCATAATCAAACATCGTGTATTACTCCTAGGGTTTGCAAGAGGCTAGTGATTACATCATTGAAAGAGTCACCGGCATTGCCAAGTAATTTTAATTTCTTATAATTTTGCTCAGAGACGATTATGTGTTTGAATGTGGATCTCAATGAGCAAGTTTACCATATCAATAGTATAAGAGAACTAATTTGGTTTTACGCATGAATTACGCCCGGAATTATTCATTCCTTTGAGAAAAATCGTTACTAAACTAGAGCGGATATTCAAAGTTCTTTTTTGGAACTTAATTTAGTTTCGCTATCAAACTTGTTTTTTCAGGAACCAAATTGTTCCCTAGAGGGAACAAAATTAGTTCCGCTATTGATTATTTTTATTAATTTGACTAACATTGTGTTTGTTTTTAATTAGTTAAAGTTTTGCAGATTTTTTTATATACTTCTCGGATATTGACTGATGTTTCTTTACTTTATCAATTTCTGTTTTTGCTTCAATGAGTTCTTTTTGTTGTTGCATAATTTGTTGTTTCATTATCTCTAATTCTGATTTTTCTTTTAAAAGTCGGTGATTTTCTGCCCTAATTCTTTCCTCATCAGAAATTGTCAGATTAGGAACTGCGTTAAGATATTCTTCTATTAGCTCAGTTGTATGAGTTTGAAAGTAATTCCTATCAAGTTTTGTCAGTCCAACATGCGCCATCATGTATTCTTTTTTGATCAGGGCCGCAAGTGGCGAGTCTTTTGATATTGATTCCTTGTTGACCTTGTTGAAAAAACGCCTAAAGCCATTCATTATTGGGACGTCATGCCTTTTCTTTCCTTTTGCGAGTGGGGTTCGAATTCCTGCCTTTTTGAGCACCTCCTCCACTCTTGCCTTGATTGCGTCAGGGCCAAGCGGGACTATGAACGGCCCTGATTTTTTGAATAGTGGGTCTTTTGGCTTTGGCTCCCTGCCAACATCTTTGATCCAGGACATCCTATGATCCAGGATTGCCCGGTACGCTTCTGGCGTGATAAATGCCGGATATTCCTCAGGCGTTCCTTTGTATACGTTTAGAACGCCACATACAATCTCGGCAGTCTGCGATTCCGACTCGGTAATTTCCAACAACAATGTATCATTGATGCGATAAACAGGAACTACATCTTCCCATTTTAGATTAAATCCGCCTGCCCTGATGCCAGAGCTTGCCGCAATCAGTATGATTGCCTTGTCGATTGGGCCGTTCACAAAGTTGAGCATCTTTTTGATTTCTGCCCTAGTGTAACCCCTGGAATCACTGCGATTGTTTCGCTCCGGAAAAGTCGCATACACTCGCTTCCAGACAATCGGCACGTCATTCATTTCTAGTATCTTTTTGAGTGGCTTGAAGAAATTATCAAACGATTCAGGATTGAGATAATTCGGATCGGATGGATCCAGTTGCGTTCTGTCCTGCAGTTTTTTGGACAGTGTCAGCAATACTGTCATTATCCAGTTTGGATCATTTCTTGCCTTGTAGACTAGCTCTGCTGCTCTTTGCTCAAATGTTCCATGCAATAGATCTTCTAAAATGTCACAAAGGATTCGTTTCAGGGTTCTTGTGTACTTGTTCTTGGTTTCCGGCGACTTGATTCCCTGATAGAACAACTCTATTGGGTTATCGCTTATCCTCTCCAAGTCCTCTTTTCTTATTTTCATTGTGTGATTATCCTATGGTTTTGGACCGATAAAAAGAAGAATATAGTAGTGGACCGGGTGGGATTCGAACCCACGACCCTTGCGGGATGATACCATCCTTACGCAGTGTGAGTGCGTCATCCTAACCAACTAGACAACCGGTCCAACTAGGAACATAGTTCTGCGATATTTAGTCGTTAGAATAGTCATATAGAGGAAAAATCGAAGACCAAACTGATGTACAAGCAAGGCACTTGGAGTCTCTCAGAGCTTGCACCAAACCACAAGAGTGCAGAATTCGCAAGACAGATATCAAAACTAGAAACCAAAGTCAAAAACTTTGAGAAACTAAAACCAAAACTAAGACCTTCTATATCATCAAATGAATTCTTTGGAATAATAAAAAACATCGAAGACCTGACAGAGGATGCAAGTAGGCTAGGCGGCTATGCATCATTGCTGTATTCAGCAGACACTCAGTCAGATGAGGCAACGACGCTTTTGACTAAAATGTCCAAGCTTGGCTCAGAAATTGAAAATAAGACATTATTTTTTGATTTATGGTGGAAGCGCAAAATAGATGAAAAAAACGCAAATAGACTAATCAAAGATGCCGGAAACCTTGCAGAATTTCTCAGACACAAAAGATTGCTGGCAAAATACTCGTTATCAGAGCCAGAAGAAAAAATCATCAACACCTTAGATGTGACAGGCTCTACTGCCCTAGTCAAGCTATACGACAAGATAACAAACGCATTTGAATACATCATTACAATTAATGGCAAAAAAAAGAAGCTAACGCGTGAGCAGCTAAGTGTTCTGGTGCGAAGCACAAGCCCAAATCTGCGCAAAACCGCATATCAAACCCTGCTTGGCAAATTTGCCTCAAACAAAGGAGTGCTAGGTGAAATCTACCAGAATTTGGTCCTAAACTGGAAGGATGAGGGAATTGAAATTAGAAAATACTCATCCCCCATATCGATTAGAAACATAGGAAATGATGTAGATGATAAAACAGTCCAAATATTGCTTGATGTCTGCAAGAAAAATTCCAGTGTGTTTTACGAGTTTTTTGCATTCAAGGCAAAGTCACTAGGCCTCAAAAAGCTCAGACGATACGACCTGTATGCACCCAGTGCAAAAAAATTCAAAGAAAAGGACTACTCTTATGACAAGGCAACAAAACTAGTCCTAGACTCTCTGAGCAAATTCAGCCCCACATTATCAGACTATGCAGGTAGAGTTTTTGCGCAAAATCACATTGACTCGCAAATCAGGCCAGGCAAGCGTGACGGTGCATTTTGCAGTACGATATCACCCAAACTAACACCATATGTTTTGGTAAACTATGCAGGAAAATCAAAAGATGTCTTTACTTTGGCTCATGAGCTTGGCCATGCAGTACACAGTCAGACAGCATCCGGCCAATCAATTCTAGTCTCAGAGGCCCCACTACCATTAGCAGAGACTGCTTCAACGTTTTCAGAGTTGCTCCTATACGATAACATATCAGACCAAATGACAGATACTGAAAAGGCCGCCATACTATCAGAGAAAATCGATGACATTTATGCAACTGTAATGCGCCAGGCATTCTTTACGATATTTGAAATTGACGCACACAAGCAAATAGCAGGTGGCACTACAATAGAGGAACTCTCCAAGACATATCTGGGCAATCTCAAGTCGCAATTTGCAAATTCCATAGAACTATCAGAGGACTTTGCCCTAGAATGGTCATGCATTCCGCACTTTTTCCACACTCCTTTTTACTGCTATGCATATTCATTTGGTAATTTGCTGTCGCTTTCGCTGTTTCAGATGTATAAGCAAGAGGGAAGATCATTTGAGAAAACATATCTGGAGATCCTAGCGGCCGGCGGCTCTAAAAAGCCAGAAACCCTACTAAACGAATATGGAATAAACATTTCATCTTCCAAGTTCTGGCAGGATGGCTTTGATTACATAAGATCACAGGTAAAAGAACTAGTTGCAATCAAGTAAGATTTGCTTTCACAAAATTAAAAAATTATTTGACGACCACTACAGGCACGTCTGATTTGTGCAATACATGATTTGAAACACTTCCAAGAAGTAGTTCTTTTTTGCCACTCATACCACGGGAGCCAATCACCACCAGATCAAAATTACCCAATTTTGCAATTTGTGTGATTTTATCTGAAGGGTTACCAGTTTCGATTCGTGGCTTAAAACTGACGTTTTCCTTTCTTGCCCTCTCTGTTGCATTTTCTATTATGGATTCTGCAAAAGAGATCTCTTTGTTTTTCTGCTGCGGGGTAAATCGTATTGCAGAACGTATAGGGATGTGCACTACATACAACCCAGTTATTGCGGCTCCTGCGGGTTGTGCTATTGAGAGTGCTTTTTCAAATCCTCGCGCTGAGTTTTTTGATCCATCAAGTGGAACTAAAATTCTCTGAATTGGTTTTACCATGAACTACGTTCTAGTTTTTTATTTATAACGACTTGAGCAGATTATCAAAATTGATTTTTATGTTAAGTGAAAATGGGGCTGACAGCCTTTACGCACTGGCTGCCAGTCCACGGAATTTTTTGTTCCCCGAACGGTTTGAATCGATGTCAAGTGTGGTTTTGAACCATTTGAATTTAAACCTTTGATTTACAATGGTTGATTCTTGCGCAAAGTTAATAGTAAAAATTGGTTCTGCCAAGTTTGTGTACCGAATTTTTGGATTAATAATTTTGATTTTTGCTTTAGGATGTTTTGCAACCATATCCGCAGAAGAGCCAAGATTTTCAACATTTCATGAAACAGCAACAATCCTAGTTGATCAGAAAATATCAAATAATGTTACTGCCTCCGTATCGCTGCAAACCACCTCACTGCACGAGTTTCAGATCCCACCAGAACTAGACCAAAAGATACGAAACAACACCGAAATCGTTGCCATAGTCATAACAAATGAGCGTCAGTGTGTGCTTGGAGTCCAAGAAGACATTTGTGTATTGGTAAATGTCAAAAGAATAGAAGGCGAGGGAGGAATACAGGCAGCACAGCAGAAGGCAAGATTAGCAGGCGATGCCATCATAAATGACATTAACGACTTTTTTGGCCTAGACGCCAAGTTCCATTCCGCATTCATCCATTATGACGACAAATCAAACCAAGCCCTAGGAACTGCAGGTCAGATATCAGGCAGAGGAACAATATCAGCAGTATACACCACATCATTTCAAAATACTGACTTTATGTTCAATAGGATATCCAGTACGCTGATTCCAAGCCAGATTAGAAGCTTGGGCGGATTTTACAATGTTGCCCAAACATTATCCAAGGATGACAACTCCAGAATGACATTTACCATATTGCCACAGGGACCAATCTCTGTTATGCAGCTCAAAGTATCAGAGAACTATCCAGGTGTGGCAAAAAGCATCACATCAGTAGAGCCACTAAAGTATCTCAAGGCAGATGAGCTCAAAAAATCAGACTATTACACGGTAGGGTTCTTTCCACTGAACTCAATAGTACAAGTAGTCATACTGTCAGAGGATGAATCTGCAAAGGCCTCTGCAAATATGGTAATTGAGCCAATAACAAAAAACAACCAAACCATTCCATCAAGCCTAGAAACTAGTGGCTGGTTCTTTAATTCAGATTCTGGCAAAAAAATAGAGGCAATGTATCTTTTTGGCAAAGAGTTTTCAGCAGATGGGGCTGATCTGAAAATCACATTTGGTCAAGAGTCATTTCCAGCAGTTTCTGGAAATATCGGGTTGCAGGAAATTGCAATACTAGTAGGAATTGGTGCGGCAGCTGCTGGAGCAGTTGTGTACTACCTAAAAGGAATTAAATCTAGATAATTAAAACGGCTGCAGAAAATACAGTAGTCCAGCGTCCCTTGCTGTCACCGATTGCAGTTTGGGTGACGTTCATGGATTTGTAAATTTGTCCTGAAATCTTCCATTGTTTTCTTTTCTCATCCCAAGATTTGTCTAAATCAAATTTTATTCCAAGTGATGATGCAAGCATTTGAGCTGCAATGTCTTCTGCATAGTCGCCTGCCTGCTTTTCGTTTTGGCCAAATGCCTCATATTCTGAGAGATATCCATACCGGTTCGTATCCTTTGGTTGTGCCACACCAACAGATGCAGAAATCAGTCGGTGTGGTTCGTTTGTTTGATTTCTGGAATAAATGCAAAAGAGCACTTGGCCTGGGTTGATAAGCTTGAGGCCTTCAGCGCGTGAGACCATTTTTGCGTGTGGGGGAAATATGCTGGATATTAGTACAATGTTTGTGCCTGCGATTCCTGCGTCTCGTAGTGCATACTCGAAGCTGGTAAGTCTGTCCTCGTGAACACCCTTACCCCTAGTCAAAAACAGTTTTTTTGCAACAAGATCAAGCATTTCGTTTTTGTAACAATACTTCGAATTATTATACTTATTTCAGTGTGGTGCAAGGTTTGGGTTTTGCGAAAAAATCTTTTGCAAAGCCATGTTGTAAGATACAGCTGCGCACATGTTATTATCCAGCCAGACAAATACCAAGTCGTGGATGTTCTTGGCTTTTCATTGGATGAAGTCCTAAGATCCGAGGGCTTTGTAATTGGATATTACGTCTTTACTGTGGCAACCTCCTTGATTCTAATCAAAGAGACAAAAAAGCGAATACTGGACCTCAGGGACGGAATTCGCTCCATTGTGTATGCCCCAATAGCGTTTGGAATACTAGTTGGGTATCTTTTGACACTATACCCAATAGTTGAGAAAATCCCAGTACTAAACTGGAGCTGGCTAGGCTACAATATTGCATTTGGTCCATTTGCAGACCAAGGATTTTGGGGAGTAGTACCATTCATACCGTTGCTTGTGTACATGTTCATCCACATAAATCACGTAGAGGAATTATACTTTAGAAAGTCAAAAAAGATGGTTCTGGTTTGGGCAGTGGCACACATTGCAATGGGAATAAAGATCCACATGGCAATATTGCTAATACCGATTGGATTTTTGTTCAAGTATATCTATGACAAAAAAGGCCTAAATCATTCCTATGCCATGCACTTTACTACAAACATACTAGTTGTAGTTGCTCTATTTCTTACGTTTATCCAATGAGCGTTCTGGCTTTGGGCCTTGCATAAAGTATCGGTAGCCAATAAATCCACCAATGCACAAGTTGATCACACCAAATAACACCAAAATCATCGGTATTGGCTTTATGAGAATCATTCCAGCAATAATTCCCCAAATTCCAGTTCCCAAAAACAAAATTGTTAGAACCTTGAGTTTCTTTGGAGGAATCCACTTCATTTGATGATTTTTCTGATGTGACTCTATTAAAGAGTGCCGGGCTGCACTAACATTTTAAAACGCTAGTTTTTGTTAGAAAATCGTTGCCAATATAGCTCAGCCTGGCAGAGCAACGGTTTTGTAAACCGTGGGTCAAGGGTCCAAATCCCTTTATTGGCTTTTTTTCATTTCATGTTCCAAGGATTTATTAGAGGATCAGAGATTCTGGCAGACATTAGGCTATAATGACGGAAAATAAGCAATGAGCTTCTTTGTCTGTCATTGCTTAGGAAAGTAAATTGACAAAATTTGAAGAATTAGGGATAAAACAATCCATCCTAGATGGACTAAAGGACATAGGATTTGACGAGGCATTTCCAATCCAAGAGGCAACTATACCTGTTTTGCTGTCTGGAAGAGATGTCATAGGTCAAGCACATACAGGAACTGGAAAAACTGCAGCATTTGGAATATCAATGCTAAATGGAATTGATGCAAACAAAACAATCCAGGGCTTGGTATTGGCACCAACTAGAGAGCTTGCGCTACAAATAACAGACGAGATCAAAAAATTTGCAAAACACACAGGAATTCGTGTAGTTTCAATATATGGTGGACAGGGAATGGGCGTACAGCTCCAAGCACTGCGACACGGCGTGGAAATAGTAGTAGCCACTCCTGGAAGACTAATTGACCATCTAAAGCAGGGTTCCATAGAACTCAATGACGCCAAATTCGTCGTACTAGATGAAGCGGACACAATGCTCGATATGGGCTTTATTGACGATATTCGATTCATCCTAGAAATGACCCCAGTAAACAAGGTAATGTCATTATTCTCAGCTACAATGCCTCCAGAGATTCTAAGACTGGCAGACGAATACCTAAACAATCCAAAACAATTCCTCTTATCGGCAGATGACCTCTCAGGCGAGGGAATCGACCAATCATTTCTAATTATAAAAGACAGAGAGAAAATGGAGTATCTTATCCAATTCATCAAAGAAAACAAAAAAGCCCAAACAGTGGTGTTTTGCTCAACTAAGAACAGAACACGAGATGTTGCACGTGCATTGCGCCAAACAGGGTTTAATGCAGTTGCAATCGAAGGAGACATGTCACAGCACAGACGTGAAATCTCCATGTCACAATTCAGACGTGGACAGGCAGACATTTTGGTTGCAACAGATGTAGCCGCAAGAGGAATAGATGTTCCAGAAGTAGCTCTAGTTGTAAACTATGATGTGCCAAACCAAGAGATGGTTTACTTTCATCGAATTGGAAGAACTGCAAGAGCAGGCGCCAAAGGCAGAGCAATCACGTTGGTCTCATACTCCTCAGTTGGCGATTTTAATCTCATAAAGCAACAAGTCAAAGCACCAATGACTGATCTTAACGAGAAAATGGGAATCAAAGTTGACATTCCAGATCCACTCAAAAGACAAGTCGGCCCACGCAGAACATTTGGACGCGGTGGAGGAGGATTTGGCAGAAGTGGAGGAAGAAGCTTTGGTCGAGGTGGATTTGGACGGAGTGGAGGATTTGGCAGAGGTGGAGGAAGACGAGACTATGATAGACGTGATTCTGGTAGAGAAGAGAGAAGAGATTCGGGATTTAGGGGCGGATTTGGACGAGATGGAGGATTTAGACGCGACAACGACAGACGTGATTCTGGTAGAGAAGAGAGAAGAGATTCGGGATTTAGGGGCGGATTTGGACGAGATGGAGGATTTAGACGCGACAACGACAGACGTGATTCTGGTAGAGAAGAGAGAAGAGATTCTGGATACAGAAGAGAAGAGCGACGCGAGTCCAGAGTCGAGGGTGGATTTAGAGGAAGACAGCACTCCTCAAAAAGACCTGCCCAGAGAAGACGCTGGTAATCTTTTTTAGACTCGAATTATACTAGATTTCAATGGAAGTAGGTTTTGTTTTACTCAATTGTGACCTTGGTGCAGAAGAATATCTGCTAGATGAGATAAAGCAAATTCCTGAAGTAAAGCAGGCATATTTGACATTTGGTGCATATGACATCATAATAGAGATTCACGCAAAATCACCAGAAGACTTTGACAAGACAGTATCTAATAAAATTCGAAGACTGTCCCGCGTCATGAGCACAATGACACTAAAGGTTCTTGCAAGTAAAACCAAGTAAACAGGTAACCAAATTGGAAAAGATTCAATATTCTGGAACAGTGTGGGCAATAAATCACAACAACCCAGAACCACTAGTTACTCATTGTCTAAAAAAGCTCCAAGAATACGGAATCAAAAAAGAAGACATTAGACTAACGGATGCGCCAGAAAATGTCCAAGTTGGCGAAATAGTAGTAGAAATGTGGCCATACCACATTGATGTTGCACGCGTGAGAACAATTCGAAACGAATCGTTCATCTCAGGATCGGTCATGCAAATTGAGCTAAAGGCAGATGAACAGGGAAATTACATAGATTAAAAATAAAAAAAGTTAGTTTACTATTACTTTGCCAGTCATCCACGGATGAATGATACAAAAGTAATCGTATTTGCCAGCTGTATCAAATTTTTGTGAGAATTTTTCTCCTGCAGGCACAAGACCGGTGTCGAATTTTCCATCAGGTCCGGATTTTATGTTGCCACTTGTTGCGGTGTGAGCTGCTGTGTCCTTGTTTACCCATGTTACTGTTCCACCTTTTGTGACTTTGGTCTCAAATGGAGAATAACACTTGTTGCCTTTCTCACAGCCCTCGTTTGCAGAGCCTTTTACCATCTCTACTGTGGCCTCAGATGTTGTCTTGCCTGTTGATTTAGCTGATTTGCTGTCTTTCTTTTTAGTTTCTTTCTTTTTCGTCTCTTTTTTGACAGTCTTTTCTTTGCTTTCTGCAGCATCTGCGTATTGCATCATTGGAACAGATAGAATTGCTCCAAGCAACGCAAACAGTGCCACACTAGCAAGAATTGCCTTGTTCATGATTTGATGAGCCATACCATAACTTAATTAATTTTGTTCATGATTTAACCTAGAATAATAAAATAAGAAAAATCAGAATTTCTTCTGATTATTGGACATTGACTGTGCCTTTCATCCACGGATGAAGAATGCACATGTATGGGTATGAACCCGCAGTGTTGAATGTGTTAGAAGCAGATGCGCCTGCGTTGACAAGACTAGTGTCAAAAGAGCTGTCAGTTGCGGTTGCAGTATGAGCTGCAGAGTCTAGATTTTTCCATGTAACTTTGCCACCCACAGTAACTGTTACGGTGCTTGGCATGAAGCATTTGTCACCACAATTGGTGTCAGATGCGGTACCTTTTGCCATATCGACTGCGGTCTCTTTTACTGCTGTGCCAGATGGCGTTCCTGTCGTTTCAGTCTTTTTTTCTTTAATTTCGGCTTTCTTGGCATCTTTCTTTTCTTTAATTTCGGCTTTCTTGGCATCTTTCTTTTCTTTAATTTCGGCTTTCTTGGCATCTTTCTTTGCTTTCATTTCGTCTTTCTTTGCCTTGTCTTTTTTCTCAGCAAAGGCAGAGTCAGTCAAAGAAATGCTAACGACTGCTGTCAGTAACACAAATACTGCAAAACTTGCTAGTAATTTGGTATTCATTGTTGATCACCGAGCTCGACTTTTGATATATTAAGATTGTTCAGAATTTCTCCACATCAAGATGGTCTTGTGTTTAGTGGAAACACAACAAATGTAAATTCTTTCGTTATGCTCTGGTGTTTTTCTCCAGATACAGTCACCACCAGCTTGTATATTCCGGTTCGTGCATTGTCTGGAATTATTACCGAATCTTCATAGTAACCAAATTTCTGTGTCATGCCATTTGAGGTCTTAATGACATCACCTACTGGATTTGTTATTGCAGCTGAGATTTTCATTCCTTCCAAATATCCAGAGTTACCATAAAAATCAGACAAAGGGTTTGCCTTTAGATCAAATGTACGTATTGTGAATTTGTATGGAGATTTCCACTCTACTCGCTCGGTTTGTTTAACCAGCAACAGAATTTCGTTTTTTGTATCCACAAACTCTGATTGAGTAACAGGTTGTAGTCTTGCAAAAATCGAAAAGGCATTACCGTTTGAGGTTTTGCCGCTAATTTGGTAAATGCCACCATCAGTAACTGAAACGACTAGCTTGCCAGAGGCCGAAAGTGAACGGGTCCCAGTTTTTGCATCCAGCCGAACGAGTTTTTTGTGTTCAGATAGGAAAAAACTCGCTTCATCAATTGAATACGAGTCCTCACCCAGTAAGAACTGTCCATCCTTGAAAACAGGTTTGCCAGAGTCTTGAGATTGCAACGATATTTGCAGAAAAGTTGGTTCGATTTTACCGTTTATTTTACCAAGTCCATTGCCCACCAGAACAAAATCAGAATCAGCATACAGTTCTTGGATTGTTATTGCCAGCATACCAAGAATTACAATTAGGAGTAAACTCCACATTGTGCTATTTTGTGTTTTTATGATTAATAATACTTGGGTGGGATTTACTTGACCAATAATTAATATCGCGCCTCAAATCCCAGATCAAACAATTTGAAGAAAAAAGCCACTTACATTGCAGGCATTGCAGGAATAATCATCATCACATTAGCAATATTATTTACATATTCAGCAGATCAGGCAAAAAACCGCGGTAAAATATTTGGCGACAGTCTTCAGACAATTCAAGCCGAGCTAAAACAAACCCAAACCGAATTTTACTCACAGAGAAAAATGCTAGAAGAAGGCACCATACAAAAAGAGGAATTCCTAGAGTTAGGAAACTCGCACATACAAAAAATGCAAGACATAATCAAATCTTATGATCTGCTTTTTCCACCAGAATCATTTGCAAAGTCTGTAAAGCTATTCAGAGAATCAACGCAAAAACAACTGGAAAGCGACCAATACCTCATACAGTGGATTGCAACCAATGACACATCACAGAGGATACGCTCAGATGTCTTGCTTCAAGAATCATTTGAAGATGAGCTTGCAGGCCTTGCATCATATAACCAAGCAAAAAACAGCGCAGGCCAAAACTAGAGCAAGCCTTTTTGCGATAACAAATCCAGTGTTGGCGATAACGCATCAAGCAGTTTTGATTTCTCTAGTGGCATATTTTGCGAGAATCTAATAGGAAAGGTTAGACTGAGCATGTCATTGTCAGTATGTGACATTTGAATAGAGTGTTGCATCTGTTTTTCAAGTAAAAATTCCTTCCAGGCGTCAAGTCTTGCGTGTACGTCCTCTATTTTGCTGGATAGCTGCAAGACATCCATTTCTTGACTGTTATCAAATATTCCAAACTTTACCATTGGTACTGTGACAAATCCGCCAGGAATTGGGTCGCAATTTTTGTGCATTTTTTCTACAATCTCATCATATTTGCTCTCAGGTAAGATCTGTCCATAATCCGGCCAAAAGTATCCCGCAATTTTGCGATCCTTGTCTAATATTCTAAAAAAATCGGAATCCAAGTCTAGCTTCCACATGACATGCTGAGTTTGCATCAAATGTTAATAAATCATCAAACCAAAAACCACAGAGTGGCACTAACAAAATACACCAAAGATTTTCTTGAAAATCAAATCGATTACTATATCAGCGAAGCCCAGTCATTTAGGCAAATCGTACAGAATTATTCCCCAGAAATAACTGCAATAGAAGACGCCACATTTGGAATCATCGCAGGATGCGTCTACTCTGCGTTTTTGCGAGCATATGAGAATGAAAGAAGAACAGTAGAACTAGACGACATGCAGGAATTCAACAAGCTAATCAAGGAAAAGGCAGCACAAATCAAAAAGGCAATAATACAGCCCTAGAAGGAATTAAATCTCTTATAGAAAAGATCCAAAACGTTGACAGACATTACAAAATACAGAATTAATCAAATTGTAGACAATGGCACCATAGTGCAAATATCACTAGCAGAAGACGTTCAAACAGAGCCAATCTCGCAAAAACAGATGATTTTGGACTCTGTTGCAAAAAAGCTCGACCCAGAGCTCAGAGAACAAGTCCAGCCATTATTGGAAGCAATTTTGCAGGCACAACCAACAGTCAAAATCAAAAGCTATGACCAAACCACCATTTCCATTACAATGCCAAAGGTTCGCTATGAAAGACTGGGAAGACCCCAAGTAGGCGAGGTCCTAGAAATCACACTAAGAAAGTAGTGGTTCTATTTCAGATACAGTTCTCAGTGGTAATGAGCAGCTAAAGTCTTTGCACACAAATACGGTTGTTTTATCTTCAAACTCTTTTCCTGCAAAATACGGATATTTTGCCAAGTCTTGGAGTTGTGCCTTGGTTTGTATTGTAACTAGTATGGATTCTGGCAAGAATCGTTTTGTCAGATAGTCATATAGCTCCTTGTTTTGAGGATTTAACAGGGTAATTTCTGTTGGATTTTGCAAGTACAGGTAAATCGTATTTAATAGATATCCAAACCCAAATGGGTTTTCTGCTGCCATTGTGGCAAACGCTTCCATTGTTTTTGCAGAGATTTCTTGGAATCTTTTGTTCTGTGTTAGATGATACAATTTTAGTAATGCATTTGCCGCAACGGAATTTCCAGAAGGCATTGAAAGATCATAATTGTTCTTTGGGCGAATGATGAGCGATTCATGATCATCTGCGGTAAAGTAAAAGCTGGAATTTTTCTCATCCCAGAAATGACTCACCAAATGATTTGCAAGTCGCGCTGCAAGGTCTAGATATTTTGTGTCTGGCTTTACCTCAAATAGATCAACTAGAGCATTGATCAAATATGCATAATCCTCAAGATACGCCTGCAGCTTTGCCTTGCCGTTTTTGTATGTCCTAAGAAGAGAATTCTCAGATAGGAGATTTTTCTCAATAAATGCAACACAGTTTTGGGCAGCATGCAGATATTGCGGATTATCCGTTACTCTGTACCCACGCGCAAAGGCAGATACCATCAATGCATTCCAAGACGTGATGATTTTATCATCCAAACCTGGCCTGATACGCTTTGAGCGCACCTCTAATAGTTTTTTTGAGGATTCTTCTAGTATGGATTTTACTTTATCCTCGCTCACACCACAATGAAACGCCACTGCTGATACTGCAAGAGAATTGTTCAGTATTGTGTGTCCTTCAAAGTTGCCACCATCTGTAACATCATAGTACAAACAAAACGCATCTGCATCTTTGCCTAGGATTGAGACGATCTCTTTTTTGCTCCATACATAGAATTTTCCTTCTTCGCCTTCAGAGTCTGCATCCAATGCAGAGTAAAATCCTCCCTCTGGCGAAGTCATCTCTCGCAAAACAAACCCAAGGGTTTTGTTTATCACATCCAAATAGAAAGAATCCTTGCTTAGATGATATGCCTCTGCATATGCTATTGGAAGTAACGCATTATCATACAGCATCTTTTCAAAGTGCGGGACAAGCCATCTTGAATCCGTGGAGTATCGGTGAAAGCCACCGCCAATTTGATCAAAGATTCCACCCTTTCCCATCTTGTTTAGTGTCCTAAAGACAAACTCGGAGAATTTTGAAATGCCAGAAATCTTGCCATATCGCAACAAAAACGAAAGGTTTGCCGCATTTGGAAATTTTGGTGCTTGTCCAAATCCACCATAAGTGTTGTCTGCTATTTGGAATAGATTCATTGCCGCTTCATCAAGAATCGATTCTTCAAGGGTTGCAGGAGTGGTGACTAATTCTGCGCCTTGCAGGTTTTTCATAAAGTTCTCCGATGCCTTGCGAACATCACTTGGTTTTTCCTTCCATGCCTGTGCAAGCTGCATTAGTATGCTTCCAAAGCCAGGCCTGCCATAGTTATCAAGAATAGGAAAATACGTCCCCACATAGAACGGTTTTTGGTCAGGCGTCAAAAACACACTCAAGGGCCAGCCTCCCTGTCCTGTTGCCATCTGACAGACCTTTTGATAGATATCATCCAAGTCCGGTCGCTCTTCACGATCTACTTTGATTGAGACATAATTTTCATTCATTATTTTGGCAATTTCTTCGTTTTCAAAGGATTCATGCTCCATTACATGGCACCAATGGCACGAGCTATACCCAACTGAGAGAAAAATCGGCTTGTTTTCTTGTATTGCTTTTTCTAGTGCTTCTTTTCCCCAAGGATACCAGTTTACAGGATTGTGTGCATGTTGCAAAAGATAGGGACTGGTTTCATGTACAAGGTTATTCTGATACACAAAATAGCGATGTTTGTTATTCTATTTATTTTGATGTCGGCGGTTTAGCTTTGTTTTTGATTTGTACATCAGATATTGTGAAATTGATGTACCCTATTTCTTTTCCCTTGTGTTTGCTAGTTATTTCGAATTTGCCAGTCTGCCATTTTTTTGTGAGCTTGGTAAATATCGAATAATCACCATCTCGAGTTGTTTGTACAGACAAAGTCTCAGTAGAATTATCTGGCTTTTTGATATGAATGTCAATTGGGGTTGGCTTTATTGTGTTGGGCAAGAGGCCAGAAATTATAACAGACGTGTTACGATCCTTTAGCGTTATTATCTCTCCCGGCACAATAGACCTACCAGAAGGCAACGTGATTCCAAAATCCACATATTGCCGCATAGAGTCTACCCTAGATTCCGAAACAATTACTGTACCTACATACCATGGATGAATAGAGCAATAATACGGATATGTTCCTGCAAACAGAAAAACGTGTTCGGATGAATGTTTTGGTGTGAGGATAAAGTTGAATCGCCCATCAGGTCCTTTACTTGTAGTTCCACTCACTATGGTGTGAAGTACAGAATCCTCGTTTTTCCACACTATAGATCCGCCTTTGTTTATGGTTATTTTTGTAGGCACAAAGCATGTTTTGTTTTCAATACAGTCTGCGGGAGATGTTTTTTTGGTTATTGATATTTTTACTCTGTCCGGTATCTCGATAACTGGAATTACATTTTTTGACGGATCTGTTATTTCCCACACATCAAATAATTCCAAATAAACTGGGCGCCTCAGTTCATCCCAGACTTGTAGTACGATGTTGGATTTTTTCAGTGGCTTTTGGAATACAAGATCAAAGTTTACCCAGAGGCTGGCATCTTCACGTGAATATTCTGACTTTACACTTTTGAGAAACTTGTTTTTATCAATCACAATTGTTTTTTTGCCCTTGTCTGCAATTATTTCAAAATTTGATAATTTGAGATCAGGTGAACTAGTTGAAATTAGTGAGAGATGTTCAATTCGGGTGCTTGCAAATACACCATCCAGTTTTACCTGTACTTGGAGTGGTTCGTTTATTTTGTTTTCAAATGTCGGAATTACTTTACCAGAATCATAGAATTTGCCAGATTTTTTGTATTTGCCATAGTTTTGAGGATCAGTAGTGTCACTATACTTGCTATAATTTGCAAGTTTGAGAATATCAGGTACGGTTTGATTTTGTGGGTGTATTTTGTAAAATCCCATGCCAGAAATTTTTGGTGGGGGATTATCACGTGGAGTCGTATATGTTTCGTATTGCAGTTCTGCCCAAGAGACCGAAATTGTTTCTTCTGGCGTAGTGTTATTACACGTCACACCAGCCTGACAGAAAACACGAAATTTTAACCGCAGATCGTTATAGTTGCCTATCTGAGCAACAACAGAAGGCGGAACCTCACGCGTTGATAATGTGAATACGTTTGGTAATGGCCCAGTTTCAGTCCAAGTAATGAGATCAGTTGCTCCCTGTTGCAAAGTCACTTGAAGGCTTGGAGAATGAGCTGCAGACAAGCCATTTTCTTTGAAGGTATAACGTATTATATGATCAATATCTACAACAGGATCGACTGCATCACTGAGTGAGAAAATTACAGTATCCTGTTGGTTTTGCCTCAGACCAGAAGATGTGATAAAGTCGGAATCATCACGACTAGATTCATTTATGGAATCGAATGTTCCCGCTGGCCAATTATTGCCAGAGCCCAATCCATCTGGCCTTTGAAAAATAGTCAGTCCGTATGCCCCATCTACCGTAGCAAAAAATATCACAAAAATAACAAATGAGAGAATTAAGAAGTGTAACATCATAGAATAAGAAATAGATCAAGTATAAAATTAATGAGAACGATTTATCCCAAAATGCTATCTAAACCAAGTCTTTTCCTCTATGTCATAGACTCGGGCATTTATTTGCGCCAGCAACTTCATCTTTGATTTTTGCGCCTTTTTGTTGTGTGAATAGTCCTTTTTCTCAATTAATGGAATAAGCTCTTTGAGATCCTCCAAGGATAGGGTTTTGAGTCCTTTTTTTGATATTATCTCCAATAGCTCGATTCGCCTTTTGTCGTCTGGCGCTACATCAGACATTACACTATACCAAGATATGAAGAGTTTAATTTTTTTATCTAAACCAAAAAATAGCCTGGATCTTTTTGATAAGAATATGCGTGCAATGGTATTAGAAAGACTAGGTCCAATAGAGACAAAGCCATTACAATTGCGAGAAATTGAGACCCATAAGATCAAAAAGAACAACGACTTGCTAGTCAAAATAGAAGCATGCGGAGTTTGCAGATCACAACTCCACGGAATCGAGGGAGACTGGCAAAAATACGGAATTCCTCCAGCATTACCAACCATACCAGGCCACGAAATTGTCGGCACCATAATCCAGGCAGGGCCCGGAGTGAAAAACCTCAAAGTAGGGCAACGAATAGGAATCTCGCCATTACACGGGTCTTGCATGCATTGTGATTATTGCAAAATCGGCAAAGAACACCTCTGTGATCAGGCAGAAATTACAGGTGAGACAATGCTTGGTGGATATGCAGAATACATTACAGTCTCAGAAGACTTTGCAACTCCAATCCCAGACTCGATGAAATCAGAATATGCCGCACCTCTTTTTTGCGCAGGAATCACAGCATACAAGGCAGTCAAGGCATCAGAGCCGGCAAAACAAAAGTCAGTTGGAATCTTTGGAGTGGGCGGCGTTGGTCATCTAACAGTAGAATTTGCCAAGCTGGAAGGAATGCGAGTAATAGGGGTTGCAAGAAACAAGGCCCACCTAGATGTGGCAAAGAAAGTAGGAGCAGACAATACAATCCAGTTCACAGATCAAGCAGAATTTCTATCAAGTCTAAAAAAGCAGGAAGGGCTGCTTGATTCCGCAATCGTCTTTGCCCCATCAGAAAAAGTTGTAGACTTGGCAATAAATTCAGTCAAAAAGGGCGGCACCATTGTACTAGGAGTACTAGCAAACATTCCAAACTTTGATGTGTTTGCAGAAAAAACATTACGAGGAACACTGATTGGCTCGCGCTCAGACATGTCAGATGTTGTAAGACTAGCAGAACAAAACGACATGAAGATAATTTACAAATCTTTTGCACTAGAGCAGGCAAACCAAGTCCTAGAGGATCTAAAATATTCTAGAATAGAGGCACGCGCAGTTCTTACGCCTTAAATAAACCAAAACCAAAACCGATTTTGTGAACTGCAAGCGCTGCCATCACATCAGGCAAACACATGAAGAATCAAAAAACGATTCGTTTCTGAAACTTGGCAGATGTGCCATCCCAGGATGCACGTGCAAACAGTTCCTAGAATCCATTGAAAAGCTAGACGAAGATCTCATGTGATTCATATTAGAATTAACAGAAAAACACACCAATGGGAAACCACCAGTCCTCAGATGAATTAAAAAAAGAACTGGACGCAATGTTATCAAAGCTAAACGCATTAGAGATAATAGCACATGATGAATTCCAAAAAGGAACGGTCAAGGTTTTGCGCAGGCTAGTCGAAGGACAGATTCACTCTATTAACGAATTTGACCACCTAAAAAAGGCACTAGACCTACTCACATTGCAACTATTTGAGGTCAAAAACAAGACCGACTCACTTTAGCACAGTATCAGACAAGCCACATTTCTTGCATTTTACCAAAATACTAGAACCCAAATCTTGGGCCTTTTCCATCGCGCCACCGCAGCAAGGACAGTTCATGGTATGATGATCTGCTAGTCGATATTTGTGTTATCGGAATTGCACGGAGGTGTGTATTTTTCTATAATTTTGTGTATGATCCTTTTTCGCTGTTTTTCATCAGAGTCCCACATTGGATAAATACAAAGGTGCAGATTTTGCTCACTTGAATGCGAAGTCCAACACTTGAACTTCTCGTTTTTTGTAAAAAAACCCACATCGTCGGTTTTGCCAGACTCGCCAACATAGAGTATCTGAAATGTCTCCTTGTTTTTTGATAAAATAAGATACAAGACTTCTTCCATTGGTGGACCCCACTCGGAGAGACGAATTGGTCCCAAAAACTCGTAGCTGAGTATCTGAATCGTCATAATATGGGTTAGTTTTGGTTGGTTTTTTTCCTTTTTGTGAAAAAAGCTGAAGGAGAATGCGGGACAAGAACCTCCGGAGAGGCGCCGCAAAACCTTCAGGGAATATAGTATAGTTGTCGCACTCAATAAAGATCTGTATGTTCAGTTCGATGCACACACGATCCCAGATGTGCAAAAAACCTAAAAAAGGATAAATCAGCCCAAAAATCAAGGCAATAACGATGACAACTAAGGAAAAAAACCCTCACAATTATCGAACGGTGGGTTATTCTATGATCCTAGTTTCTGCATCACTAGTCATAATTGCCCTTTTGTATCTGGCAATAGGCGACGACGTGCTCTACTCAGATAGAGTAAGCAAGGAAAAGCAATTTGAGTACAAACAGTTCCTAGAGGGAATGAAGCAAAAGCAGGAAGAGCAAAAAGCCGCAGAAGGAAAAAACCTATCCGTTAATTTGGATGAGGCAATGCAAGTATCAAACCCCTAGCGATATCCATTAGCAAAGTCTTCCCACATGTTCATCTTCGATGTAAGCTGGTTCATTTTGTATAATGCACCGCCAATTATTCCCGCATGGTAAAACGTGTACAGGTATACCTGTGATGCAGACGGCTCTGTGTGTGAGAGACTTAGCGAAACCATCGAAAAGAAAATGAATGTGCCAAAAAATGTCGAAATACTATTTACTATGCCCTGCAATCCTATGATTCTCTTTGTGGCAACTGCCATCAATGAGATACTGCTTACAATCAAAAATGTCAGGCCTCCATTATGTGAGCTAAACTGCGTTACCCATTCCACCAGTCCCAGATCCAAGAGTGATTTTTCCGGCAAATGAATTCCACCGTTTAGGGCAAAGCTTACCGAGCTGAACAGGCCTCCTATGATAAAAAAGAACAGCAATACTTTGATGATTCCTCGCTTTATTGGGCTGCGGGTTTCTGCAGGGCTGATTGCTCTCTCTGTTAGTTTTAGTCCAAACAAAAACCCAACAAATATGGTTGGAAAATATGCCAGCTCCATCAGATATGGTGTGGTTTGAGTAATGTCACGAATTTGAGGGGCAAATACCAAAAATAACAATATTGCAATAGATGCTGCAGAGGCAAAGATAATCAGATTAACAAATGAAAAGCGTCGCTCGCCATATTCATCCGCACTCCAATTATACATTTTTGAGCCTCGATAAAAACAAATTAAAGAAAGGAACGGAAAATCATTTGGTCTAATTATCAACTTTAGTATATTAAAAAAAGAAGATGAGGCTAGTTGCCTGTTTCTGCGTTGTTTTTGTGTACTTCATCTTTCATCTTGGTGTGTGTAGCATCGTGTTCTGAGCTGAGCATTTTCTCCATGTGGGTCGTCATGTCTATTGACTCCATTTTGGACATCATCTGATTCATTTTGGAGAGGAATTGAACTCGTTCTGCATTTGTCATGAGCCTCCATTTGTCTAAGAGTTTGTCTTGGTGCTGCTTGTGAATCTTGTCCATCCGATTGAATAGTGCATTGAGGTCTTCCTGAATTGGTTTGTTCTTCTCATGGTCTACGTGTGGCTTGAGGGACGGATCAGATGCACAAAAATGCATACCGCACACCTGGATTTGTGAATATTTTCCAAATTGTTGGGTTTTTGTTCCACTTGATTTTGCCGCATCTGCAGACAGACTTGCTCCTACAAAGAGCAAACTTGCCGCAAATACAGCTGCAATTAGTATTGCTGTCTTCATGTGTTTGATATGATGAAATATTATTAAAACTGATTTGCCAATTGCCAGACTTGCGCATCATTTAACAGACACAAAAACCACCGTACCTTAATGAAAAAAATAACCATCATAGTTGGAGCAATAATAGTTGCCTTTGGGGTATTGTTCCAATTTCAGGGAAGGGGAGTGGTTGGCCCAGAATCGTCGTTTATGTATTATAATAGAGACTGGATTTATTACGGAATCGCAATCATTTTGGCAGGCGCTGCAATTTGCGGAGCTGGTGTGTTTTTGTATGTTCGAGCTAGACTACGTGTAGGGTAATGGTGCTTCTAATTTTTTGAACTTGTCTTAACTGCGAGGATACCTGCGCTAGCTCCTTAGGCGTATCTGCTTGTATTTTTGCAACAATGTCATACTCTCCATATGTTATCATGGCGGTTTTGATCTGAGTAATTGATTTTATTTGCTCTAGGGTTTGGTGTTCTTGGCCCATCATACAACTAATCAAAACATAGGCAGTCTGCGTCATTTTAGCTCCAATGTTGATAGTTCGTTTGTATTTAGATCAAAGACTCGAATCAGATGATTATTAGTGTCTGTAATGTAGAGTTTTCCACCGTACAACTCTACATCGCTAGGCTCGTATAATGCCAAAATATTACATGATGGATTCTCCGGAAGGCAGACAGTTTCCTTTTCCGTCTTGCCGATCAAAGTATAGACCTGGCTTGATTTTAGATCAATTACGCGAATTGCGGAATTGTACGTGTCTGCTACAAATATTGTCTCGGAACCAGCGCACAATCCGAGTGGGTGTTGGAACAATGCGGAATCTACATTACCATCTTCATGTCCAAACTCAAATAGGCCATGACCTACAATTGACTGTACGGTGTTGGTTGCGAGGTCAATTTTTCTGATTGCCGAAGTCTCGCTGTCTGCAAAATACAAGATGTTTTCGTGTATGTACAATCCACTTGGTTGCGCTAGTTGTGCAGATTTTGCCGGACCGTCGATGATGTTTTCCTGGCCCGTCCCTGCAAACGGCAAAATCGTTTCTGTGATAACATCAAAAACCCAGATTTGGTGATTTCCTGCCATTGCTACATAAACTAGGTTATCCTTGCATGCAACATCCCACGGCGAGCTAATTGCAGTATGTGTTCCTTTGCCCCCAGGTGAGCGCCAGGGCCCTTGCTTGCCAGTGCCTGCAATTGTGGTTACTTTGTTTTGTGCAAAATCAATTTTGCGCAACACGTGGTTTTCAGTATCTGCTACAAACAAGACATCGCCATTCCATGCAACTCCCTGCGGCCTGAAAAATTTTGCATCAGCAAATCCTCCATCTACTAATCCAATTGCCCCATTTCCTATCGTATGTAAAATGTTGCCAAAAGTATCCGCAATTAATATTCTGTTGTGATTGGAATCGCTAATTGCTATTTTGCCTGACTTTGATATGGATAGTTTACCTGGAAAGGACAAGACATGGGCTTTTGTTGGCTTGGCAGATGTGAGCATAAGGGGTTCTTTTGCTAGCGTTCCTTTTTGTTGGTGTCTTTGCAATATCACATCTATGGTATCAGATATGACATCGTATTGTCCCTCACCAGACTGGTGATAGACCACATTTCCGTTTGGATCCAAGATTATGATTGTAGGCCATGCCTGAACGCCAAAGCCCTGCCAGATTGTCATTTGTCTATCCACTATTACTGGATGCTCTATTTCGTATCGTAAAATAGCAGAATGGACATTTTTTGTATCTTGTTCTGTGAAAAACTTGCCCGAATGAACCCCTATGAATACGACTGGCTTGCCGTGGTATTTTTTTTCCAGTCGTGATAGCGTGGGAAGAGTATGCATGCAGTTTATGCAGCAATACGTCCAAAAGTCCAGAACCACAACATGTCCCTTTAGCTTAGATAGTGTTAGCTTTGAATCCGTGTTTAGCCAATCAAAGTCAGGAAATTCAGGTGCCTTTGATACAGAAAAGCCAAACATTATTTGAAATAGTATGATTCAAAAATAAAAATCATCTAGTGACCGCCGCCACCTGTGCATTGTGGTGGTGGGTTTGGACATCCACAGATCTTTTTGTTTCCAAGCTTCCAGTTGTTAAATGACCAGTACTGTCCGCTTTCATGTTTGTGCCTTAGCTCATCGCACGACATGGAATTAACAGCATTATGTTCTTCTATTTCTAGTGGCCTGACAACGGTTTCTTTGTGATATACCACATAGCCTCCAAAGGCTCCGCCTAGTACCAAAAATACTATAGCTACGATGAAGATTGGATCCATCATCGATTTGGCGTTAACTGGGCTAGGTATTTTAGCTTTCTGAAATTAAGACCAGACTTTTTCTTTGAATGTCAGTTTTTTATTTAGCACAAAATTAGACAGCGCACTTGTTGCTACTGCCAATACCAGTGCTATTGGATAGTCCATTTTGTTGTAATCAACTAGCAAATACACCATTGCAAGCTGTGCTAGTGCTCCAAGTGAGCTTAGCCCCATGAATTTAGCATATTGGATAGTGGCGTGTTTTGGCTCAAAGTTGCGGTCCTCAAATGTCCAGATCTTGTTGAGAACAAAGTTGCTAGACATTGATACTGCTATTCCTATTGTGGTTGCGTGTAGATACCACATATTGGATACCACATCGGTAAATAACGAAGACACTGCATAGTTAATTGCAAGTCCTATTGCTCCAATAGAGTAGAATCTGCCTGCCTTTGAGAAAAAGCTAACAGACTTGCGTTTTTCTTCTGGGGCCACAGTCTTGCCATATCGGTATAGCTTCCAGACTGCCTTGAGATAGTCAAAGATTGTTTTAGAGTCTAGCTTGCTTGTACCAAATTCTCTATTTGTAAAGGTGTATGGAATTTCTATTACATTTGCGTTTTTTGCCTTGACTAGGATTTCAAGCAACATTTTGTAGCCTATTGCATCAAAGCTCAACCCTTGGATCACTGGCTTTTTGAATGCAAAAAAGCCAGACATTGGGTCTTTTGTTGGCACACCTAGTCCACGCTTTGCAATAAATGTCGCAAGCTTTGATAGGAATTTTCTCTTTCTAGTCCAACCCACAATAGAGCCGCCGTTAACATATCTTGATGCAACAACAATGTCGTATTTTGGATGCTTGAGCGCATCAATCATTTTTGGAATGAGGTTTGCAGGATGCGACAGATCACTATCCATCACAACTATTGTATTTCCAGTTGCAAGCTGGACTCCCTTTAGTATTGCAGATGATAATCCGTCCTTTGTCTTTCTGTGGATTATTTCTATGGTGTTGTTTGCAAATTTTTTGACTCCCTGAATATAGTCTTCGACTAGCTTGCCTGTGCCATCTGGAGAGTTGTCGTCAACTACAATTGTTTGGGCCTTGGTGTTTTTTGGCAAGTTCTCTTGGATTGATTTTAGAATTTTGAGTATGTTTTGCGATTCATTATAGGTAGGAATGATAATAGAGACCTGAGTATTTGGGATCTCGCTGTATTGCATGATTGATTCTTGCCTCAAATTTAGAGTATTAAATGATTATTAAAATGAGTTTAGTTGCAAGCTAAATTCTTTAAAAGCCAGCCTCAAGTGGGTTTTGCGGTTTTATTATTTCTCTCATAACCATGGTTGCAAACGATCCGCGCTGGAGTGTAAAGCTTGCCACATTATCATTTATTGCAAAATCATCGCATTGAATGGCTGCACTTCTGAATCCTCCCTCATGTGAGGACTCTTGCATTTCTTTTAGATAGAAATCAGAGGGCTTGATCTGCTCTTGCTCTAGTATTTTGGATATGTGATAGTCAAATCGCGTCTTTTTAAAATATGAATAGCCAACCAGTGGGATTGCAAGTTTTTGCAAATTATCCAGTTCATATTTGCCTAGCTTGGCGTTTTTATCAAAACACACGTCGCCTTGTTGTGGGGCAAACAAGTCCTCTCCATACTGGTATGATTCAGTTATGGTACGATTAAACAGATATGACTGGTATGCCTCCACATATAGTCGTCTAATGCCAATTGGCAGCTTGTGCAATGCCTTTTGCGGATCCCCATGAGATACCATTTCTGCTAGGATGATTTTTTCAAGGTCCATTTGTGGTGGAATCTCTGCAAGCAATCGTGCATAGTTTATCGAGTCTGCCATCTCTTTGCGCAGCTGAGTGTTTTGTGCAGAGTCATGCTCTGATGTAAATGACAAAAGAAGGCTTATTGCATCTGAGAATCTTTTTTGGATTATTGCCTTGCCTATGAGGTGTGTGACAGGCCGCTTTGAGCCAAATCTTTGGTATCCATAAAAATTTAGAATTTTATCAGACTCTGCAAAGTCTCCAGGTGTTGCATCTGCTCCCTGTATTCGTATGACAAAGTTATTTCCTATCATGTCTTTTGCAGAGAGTGGCTTTTTTGCATAGCCGATTCTCTCAAGCGATATTCTACCATCAGAATAGTTTGGTGCTGCCTTGCCAGATGCCATAGAGCAGACATATTGTGTAGTGACGGCATGTGCGTCTTTGAGTCCCAATGCCTTTAGTCTGGCCCCCGTTTTTTTGAGAACAAGATCTAGTGCATGGTTTGTGTCAATTCCGGATTTTTTGAGTCTGTATACTGCATATCCACTATCAGACAGCGAGTCCAGCGTCTTTTTGCTTAGAACTTCAGATACTGCAAAATCTTCTAGTATGACGCGGATTTTTCCGCCACAGCCCGCAAACTTTGTGCTGTATAATCCAATTCCAATGTCAGAGTCTATTTTTGGAATCACTGCGTTATGGTTACTGTGACAAACTCTGATACTGTAACATCTGCGGTTCTTGCAGAAATTAGGACTTTGTAGGTGCCAGGCAATGCAGATTGGCTAGTCACAATCGATATTGGAATTGATTGGGATTCAGAGAGTTGCGATATTGGTGTCTTTACTGTGATGTCTGAGAATTCGGATGTTGCCTTGGATAGAATTTGTGTTTGCTGGTCTGTGTTTATCATCACATCTATTGATGCTGTTTGTCCACGTGGGATGGTTACTTGCTTGTTTGATGTAACAAGTGTTGTGGATAGTGGCTTTGCAAGGTCTACTTTGCCTATTTTGTTTTCAACCCACTGGGTAAACCAGATTTTATTCTCAGATACTGTGAATCCAAAGACCTGTGCAATTCCACAATCAGTCATACTTCCACAGTCTCCCCAGTTCTGGTTCTTGGATGGTACGTGATATTCCACTAGTCTTTCTTGCTCAATGTCAAATACTGCCAGTGCGTTTGATGCCTGCTCATTAAAGTAAAGTTTGTCTCCTTGAATTTGCGCCCAATATGGCTGGCTGATTGGCATTTTGATGACACCCGATGCGTTTCCAAATGTTGCAAGAGGGGCATCAGGTGTGGTGTACTTTGTGTATGACTCATCGGATTCTGTGAATTTGTAAAAGTTGCTGCTTGCAGTATCTGCAATCCAGACTGCACCGTTTTTGTCAACTGCCAGTCCGTTTGGTGCTGCAATATTTGGCGGCAGATTAAATGCCTTTGAGAAATCCAACACTGTGACGTTTTTGCCAGTGTCTTGTGCTACAAAGTCTGCAAATTGATTATAATCAAATTTTATGAGTGCACCGCCTTGGCGTAGCATCCAGTTTGTGTACCAAATATTTCCTGCAGGGTCAACATCAAATCCACCAACAAAAGAGCCAGGAAGAGGTGTTGGAATGTTTGTGTATGTTTTGTCCTCTGAGGTTTGTGTGGTATCATAGAGACTGATTTTGCCTTCGTAAAAGTCATTTACTATTACTTGGTTGCCTAACACCTTGAGGTGTTGTGGTAATGCATCTTCTTTGGATGGAAAACCAACGCGTGAGTATTTTTCATCTGTTGTGGAGAAGCTCCAAATTGAATCAAATGAATCATCTGTATACCATACTTTTCCAAACGCATAGTCGATTCCCCACATCATGGAGCGCCCACCTTGTGGCCAGTCGGGATTTGGGTATTCAACAAAATATTCCGTGCTTGGATCAAATCTTGCTATTTTGCCCGTGTTTGTTTGCACAAAGTACACCATACCAGATTCATCTGTTGTGATTGCCAATGGCTGTGTACAGTCTGTTGGGATTTTGTATTCAGTGACATACGAGTTGGATTTTGCGTTGCTGGTTCCACAGAATTTGGGCCTGTCCAAGTCCGGGAAGTTGTCTGCTGGTGTGCCAGTTACGGTGGACTTTGTTAGTGGGTTTTGCACGCTCGGACTGGAGTTTAGTGCAAGTGCCAAAGTTGATGTAATTAAAATAACTGCAAAAAATCCTGCAACAATGATTCCTTTTTTCTTCACAAGTGCCAGTTTTGCTTACCGCATTATATCTATTCTGGGATTTATAGTAGTTTGAGCTCGCTTGTTATTTTGTCGATTTGCTCTTCGGGTGCAGGACCAATTGAAATGCAGGTAAACGTTCCAGGTGCAATCTGTGTGTGTCCTGCATCTGTGACTTGTGCCCAAGGCAGGCCCATCTCTATTGCATCGCGTTTTACTGATTCCAGCTCGGATTCTGAGTTTACTTTGAGTACAATTTTTGCCTGGCCGTCCCACCATTTTGAAAACCAATCAGGGTGGGACTTGCGAACATTTTCTGCACCAAGAACGCATGCATGACCCACCTGAGCTGCAATCTTGCCTTTGCCCATGCCAAGGTCTGCTCGCACTATGATTACCTGTTTTAGTCCCAACATTGAATCTCTTACACGTCACATTGAAAAACTTTGCAAATTATGCGAAATGAATTAAAGGAAACCTGACTAAAAGACAGCAAAATGTCCTATGATATAGTAATAGCAGGAGCTAGTGTTGCAGGTCTTTTTTGCGCACGGGAAATAGCAAAGGCTGGCCACTCTGTTTTGGTATTAGAAGAAGACTTTGAAATCGGAACTCCTGAGCATTGCGGGGGGCTGGTATCTGCATCAGGCTTGCAGGATTTGGGGATAATTCCATCCACTAAAACACTAGACTCACCAATACAAAAGGCAAGACTATCATCACCATCTGGCGTGACCTTGGACATTGACGCAAAAAAGCAAAACGTCATTGTGATTAATCGACGCGAGTTGGACAAGCAGATAGCGCACCAGGCACAAAAAAACGGCGCAGAAATCAAAGTAAAAACATCACTCAAAGAATTCAGGCCAGGCCAGGCAATTACCAGTGCCGGTGTAATTGACTGCAAAATTTTAGTTGATGCAAGAGGCATTGCCTCCATAATTCAGCGAGACAGAACCGGAACACTCCAGTCAGCACAATACGAGATCTATGCAGACTGGATTCAAAAGGGACTAGTTGAAGTAGACTTTGACTCTCAAAAATATCCAGGATTCTTCTCTTGGGTAATACCGGCAGGAGATGGAATGGGAAAGGTAGGTGTTGCAGGAAAAGGAATCAATGCAGTATCTGCAATTGAAAAATACCTAGAACAAAAAGGCAAGCACTCCATAATCCGCAAAATCTTTGCGCCAATCTGGATTAATGGACCACTTGAGAATTTTGTTGAAAACAACACCATCATAGTTGGTGATGCGGCAGGCCAGGCAAAGCCAACCACTGCTGGAGGAATCTATTCTTGCGGAGTAGGAGGAATCTTGGCAGGTAGAGCAATTTCTGATTACTTGAAATCCAAGAATCCAGATGACATAAAATCATACCAAAAATCATGGATGCAAAAATTTGGCAAGGAATTTGAAAAACAGCTCTTTGCGCGAAAGATGCTAGAGCGACTAGACAATAACACCATAGACAAGATATTTTCTACCATAACACCAGAGATGATTGCAGATATTTCAAACAATGATGATTTTGATTTTCACACATCAGCAATAATCAAAATGCTTGGACTGAAGGGATCGCTCAAAATTGCTCAAACCATTTTTGGCGGAGAAATACGCAAGCTGCTCAGCTAGCTGCAAAAATGCTTGGTAAGCTATAAATGGAATACTAAAAAAGACAGCACATGTCAACATCACTGACTCTTCCAGTCTGCAGCTGTTGCAACAAACACATCATGCCAAACGACAAATGTGTAAAATTCATGTGCCCAGAATGTGGCGCAGTCTTGGTATGGAGATGTCAAAGTTGCAGAGAGGCAGCAAGAACATACACATGCCCAACTTGCAAGTTTTCAGGACCATAAAATGGCACGATTGCTTTTGATAACAAAGATCCTCCCAGAAGGAACTGAAGTTAATCTGGACGATCTGGCAAAGAACATTTCTGCAAAACTTGAAGGCGGCATTACTATGGGAAAATACACTAAAGAGCCTCTTGCTTTTGGCCTATTCTTTCTAAAGGCAGAGTTCGATTTAGACGACAAGGAAGGACAGATGGACTTGCTTGAGAACACCATCAGATCAGTCGCAGGAGTAAGCGAATTTGAGGTCCTCAACATGAGCCGCAAATCAGTAGATGTGAAGTGATCTAGTGGCCAAAAAAGACGAACCTCTGCAAATGCGAGTAGGCGAGGCAAAGCAGAGAGATGTCGGCAAAAAACGAGCAAGAATCGGCCCAGATGCAATGGACTTTCTCAAAGTAAATCCTGGTGATGTCATAGAGATAACTGGCAAAAAGGCAAGCTGTGCAGTTGCATGGCCAACAGATGAAGACGACAAGTTCCCAGACGTGGTACGAGTAGACGGTCAGACGCGCAAAAACATTGGCAGTGCACTAAACGACATAGTCAAAATCAAAAAGGCAGCTGCCAAGACAGCAAAATCAATTGTATTAACACCAGTATCTGATGTTGTAACAGTAGACAAGGAATTTACCGACTTTGTAAAAAACAGACTAAAGGGCTTGCCGTTCTGCCAAGGCGATGAAATATCGGTAATGATTTTGGGCAACCCGATGGATTTCAAAATCAGCAAGATTTCCCCAAAGGGAATCGTAACAATAGACAAGAGTACCGACTTTGCAATATCTGCTGACAAGGCAATTGACAAAAAGGTACGCGTAACATATGATGAGGTCGGCGGACTAAAAAATGAAATCAAAATAATGCGAGAAATCGCCGAGCTTCCACTGCGACACCCAGAAATCTTTGACAGACTCGGAATAGAGCCACATAGTGGCATATTGTTGTATGGCCCACCAGGGTGTGGCAAGACACTCATTGCCAAGGTATTAGCATCAGAGTCAGAGGCAAACATGTTTTCAATTAATGGTCCAGAAATCATGAACAAGTATTACGGAGAAACAGAGGCAAAGCTTCGCGATATTTTCAAAGAAGCAAAGGACAACTCACCAAGCATAATATTCATAGATGAAATCGACGCCATTGCTCCAAAAAGAGAAGAAGCATACGGAGACGTGGAAAAAAGAGTGGTTGCACAACTGCTTGCATTAATGGACGGCCTCACAGACAGAGGAAACGTTATCGTATTAGGCGCTACAAACAGACCTGATAGCGTAGACCCGGCACTAAGAAGGCCAGGCAGATTCGACAGGGAGATAGAAGTCTCTGTTCCAAACGTAGATGGCAGACTAGAGATTTTGCAGATTCACACTAGAGGCATGCCAATTGCAGACGATGTTGAGCTTAGAAGACTTGCAGCTGAATTGCACGGATATACTGGAGCAGACATCAAGTCATTGTGTAGGGAGGCAGCACTCAAGGCAATTAGAAGATTTTTGCCAGAAATCGATCTGGAAACTGAAAAGGTCTCTGCAGAAATATTACAGTCAATGGAAATTGGAATTGCCGACTTTTACGACGCAATACACGAAGTAGTACCAACTGCAATGAGGGAATTCTATGTAGAGCGACCCAAGGTATTTTGGAAAAACGTTGGCGGCCTAGAAGAAGTCAAAAAGTCACTCCAAGAAAACATCATAGTTGCGCTAAAAGAGCCGCAAAAATTCTACAACATGGGAATCAAGCCGCCAAGAGGCATACTGCTCTATGGCCCACCAGGATGTGGCAAGACCTTGCTTGCGCGAGCAGTGGCAACAGAGAGCGGTAGCAATATGATCTTGGTTCGAGGACCGGAAATACTATCAAAGTGGGTAGGTGAATCAGAAAAGGCGATCCGAGAGATATTTCGCAAGGCAAAGACATCTGCACCATGCATCATAATATTTGATGAAATGGACTCACTTGCCAGAATAAAATCAGGTGAAGAGGCAGGAATAGGCCAGACCATCCTCAGCCAGCTGCTCACAGAAATGGAGGAAAGTGGACCATCCCGAGTCATAGTAATTGGAATCACAAACAGACCAGATTTGCTGGATAGCTCACTTCTCAGACCTGGCAGACTAGAGCCAGTACTGTATGTACAACAGCCAGACGAAAAAGGAAGATTAGAGATAATCAAAATCCTAACTGAAAAAATGCCACTATCAGAAAATGTAAACTTGGAGGAGATCTCTGTGTCTACTCAGAATTATACTGGCGCTGACCTGTCCGCATTGTGCAGAGAGGCAGGAGTTCACGCAATGCAGAACAATTCCTCTAAAATAGATAGTGCGGATTTTGCAGCTGCTCTCAAGAAGATACGACCATCAATTACAAAAGAAGTAGACCAGTGGTACTTGGCAATAAGGGAAACTATTTCTAATGTAGTACCAAAATCAATAGACAGAGCATTTTACGGATAACCATGGCAGACTTTCCAATCAAAAATATCGTATATGAAAAAATCAAGGATGTCACATCAATTACGGATGTAGATCTTACCAAGGCACTAACCAAGGCAGGCCATACCCTAGCAGAGGACAAGTTCAACAAAATTTTGCTAGACTTGGAAATAATGGGCCTAATCAGAGTGTCATGGCTCACAAAAGACACCAGAAGAGTCGAAGTCACCATACAAGAAGAGGAAGAAGACGAATACGAAGAGCAAAACAAAGAAATGATGGAAAAGGACTATGAGGCTTCTTTTCCTGGCGTTGAAGATTCCTAGATTCTAAAGTGAAACGCCGCATCTAGTGCAACTGCTACAAATATTATTGTCAGATATGGTGCAGTCACCTTGTATGCTTTCCACGCAAAGTCTGATGTTGGATTTTTTGTCAGCTTGTAGTGATACACTAGCATCAGCCCACCGCTTACTGCAGCAATTGCCACATAGACTAGACCCAAACCAAATGCATACAGTGCCAATGAATATGGCAATAGTATTGCAGTGTTTGCCAAAATGTACTTGGAAGTCTTTTGCATACCAATCAGTACTGGCAGCATTGGTACTCGCGCCTCTGCATAGTCATCTCTAATCTTCATTGCAAGGCACCAAAAGTGTGATGGAGTCCACACAAAAACCAAAAAGCCCACCAAGAATCCAAGCAAGTCAATTCCAGCAGGCGCTACAAATCCCGTTGCCGCAGTCCAGCCAGCCATAGAGGCCGCACTTCCTGCAAATCCGCCAATTACAATGTTTGACGAGTTTTTTCTCTTAAGCCATGCAGTGTAGATTATGACGTAAAAGAATATGCCAAGTCCTATGAAAAATGTGGAAACCCAGTTTAACGTAAAATATGCATATACAACCGATGCAACACTTACTGTCAAACCATATACCAGAACTGTTGGTGCCTTGATTTTACCAGATGGAATAGGTCTTGTGCTGGTTCGCTTCATTAGCGGATCTATGTCCCTATCATAGTAATGATTCAGGGCACTAGATCCGGCAGATGCCAATCCGCCTGCAATTATGATGTGAAGTAATCCCATTAGATCAAGTTCTGGCCCTACTAGCTTTGATGCGGCATACATTGATGTTACTGCCGTGATAACTAGCAATACCACAATTCTTGGCTTGGATACTTCGAATAGTTCTTTTGCTGCCAAACTCACTCAAAAACGCCCAGCTAGGCATTTAATTCTTTGACTAGATCCGCTACAAAAGGAATAAGTACCTCACTTTAGGCATCAAGCTCAAATGAGTAATTGGGACCTCATGATGCCAGGAATGGGTCTAACGGCTATTGGTCTAGCTGGAGTTACCGTTTCTTACGCAGGAATTGCACATACATTTGTAGATGGAATGCATGCCCTCACTGGCTTGGCTATGTTTATTGGTTTGATATTTTTGTCTGCTGGAATTTTGGACGGTGGCGTTTCAACTAGCAATAGAGCCAAAGCCACGACTTTGGTTATTTTAGGAATTTCACTTTCATTTGGAGCTGCTGCACTTGTATTCAACACTGTGACTAGCATTCCAACATTTGCAGGAGTAATGCTAATTGTTGCAGTTCCGGCAATAGTCATGGCATATGTGTCCATGAAGATGCCGCAATATGCCAAACCAATAGGATTGATATTCGTAATTGCAACGGGTGCTGCCATTGCGGCCTATGTAGGCTTTGGTGTGTATGGACCATCACAATATTTGATTCCACCACCAGAAGAAGTGGAAGAAGAAAAAACAGCTGCGCCAACTGCACCAGTAACATCAATATCAATTCTCAAAGGCTCTGCAGTCCAGGGAGCACCTGACTATGACCCAGATGTAGCCAAGGTTCCGGCAGGCAACAACATAGAGTGGACAAACAACGATGATGTTGCTCACACAGTTACAAGTTCTGCAGACGCAGGTGCAACGTTTGATTCTAGTTTGATAAACGGAGGCGGCAAGTTCTTGCTAGACGCATCCAAGTTGCAACCAGGAACATACGAGTACATGTGCATAGTGCACCCATGGATGAGTGCATCATTTGAGTATGGAGGAGAGGCACCAGCAGTACCAACAGTTTCAATTTCAATTCTCAAAGACTCTGCCACACAAGGAAATCCAGACTATGACCCAGACACCACACAAGTAACCAAGGGAGACATGATCGTATGGACAAACAACGACTCCACAATGCACACAGTTACAAGCAACGATGGTGGTGCAACATTTGACTCTTCAATAATTAATGCAGGAGAAACATTCAAGCTGGATACATCCACACTTGAGCTCGGCAAGCATGATTACATTTGCATAGTCCACCCATGGATGAGTGCATCATTTGATTTGACAGATTCATCAGGTGCACGACTTGCAGAAGGAGCAACAGCAACTGATCCAAACTCTATTCCGCCAGAAGAAATTCCAGTGGAAGAGGCACCAATTGAAGCGCCAGTAGAGACTCCAGAAGTCACAGTAGAAGCGCCAGAGACGGTGCCAGAAGAAATACCAGTAGAGGAAGCACCCATAGTAGAACCAGCAGTTGAAACTTCAGCCCCAGCAGAACTAGTCACAGTCGACATGGCAGCAGGCACTGCATCAAACACAAATTGCGGCAATGAGTGCTTTATTCCAAACATAGCTCATGTCACAGTCGGCGGAACAGTAACTTGGAAAAATGCAGACACTGCAGCTCACACTGCAACAGAAATGGAATCCAAGTTTGATTCAAGTCTTCTTGCGGCAGGTGCGGAATATTCCCATACATTTAGTGAAGCCGGCACATTTGAGTACATGTGCATAGTCCACCCATGGATGAAGGGCACCGTAATTGTAGGTTAGCTTGCAAAAAACAATAATTCTAAGCCAAGCCCAAAAACAAATCCTAATAGATCATGCAATAAAGTGTGCACCTGCAGAGTCATGCGCCTTGCTTTTTGGCAAAGAAAAATCAAACACATGCACAGTATCAGAAGTGTTTTTGACAAAAAACACCGAAGACTCGCCGGTGAATTTTACCATATCAAATGAAGAATTACTATTAGGATATCAAGAAGCAGAGCGAAAAGGCCTAGATGTCATAGGAATATTTCATTCTCACCCACACTCAGAGGCAAGGCCATCATCGACAGATAGAAAATTCATGACGATAAATCCTGTGGTGTGGGTGATATTCTCAAATATCAAAGATGAGCTAAACGCATTTGTTTTGGAATCAGAGATAACTCCGGTTTCAATCAAGATTCAGGCGTGAAAAGTTAGTTTTTTGTCTGCTGCTTTTTTGATAACAGATGCGTCTGGGGTTATTATTTTGCCAATGACATTTACCGGTGAATATGGTTTGATCAAAGCATCACTTAGTGGAGTTGGGCCATAAAAAAGACAGACTGCGTTTCCTGGAGGCCAAAATGCCACATCATACAACTGCACCACGTCTTTGGCATTTTCTGATTTTACAGAAAATGGAGCGGGATCGGTATAGATTTCCTTGCCCCAAATGTTTGCCTTTAATCTAAATGGTATATTTTTTAAAAATTCAGACACGGTTTTTGGCGCCAGAGAATCATCCAGTTCTAGTGTGATATTATCGGAATTTGGAACATCGACTAGTATGATGTGCTTCAATGACGCCTTGCCATCTTTGAATTAAATATCCCTTTTTTTATAATCAAGACATGATGGAAATACACGTCTACGATACATACGTAGAAGCAAAGGATGGCCACACCATGCACTTTGATGTCATCACATCAGAAAAAGACCACGGTAAGGCAATCCAATATGCAAAACAATGGCTCAAAACCATCGGCGAAAGCGAGGCCAAAGTGACAACAGAGGAATGTCAATTCTGCCACTCACAAGGCGCACCAAAGCCAGTAGAAGACGCAATCAAGACAAATGGATTCTTCATCCAAAAGATGGAAGGCTGTCCATAAGTCTTTTTTTTAATTTTTAATTACATTTTAATCCCAAAATCACCCACCAAAAATCATGTCTGAAGCAAAATACTACAAACATACAGTTGAAGGCGACAAGAAAACTCAGTGGATTTGTGGCTGCTTTGAGACAGTTGACGGTTATTTTTGGTTCTGCGCTGAGCACAAAAATTCGCTAAGCAAGGCAATTGAGGCTCAAATTGACGAACTTGACATGACTCGAGTCGTAGACTAAGGTTATTTTTTTGCTATCTTTTTGGCAGATAAGATCCTGAGGCCTTCCTCAATTATCACAGATAGTACCGAGAGTAACTCCACCCATGGTTTGACTTTGATATTAATTCAACCTGGCCGCGCTTTGTTCTTTTGATGAGGTCTTCTTTTTGGAGTGATCTTAGAACCTCAGATAGTGTAGATGATCCAGATAAAAAAAATCCGTACCCTACAGATTCCGCCACATATTGTAGAATACAACATTACAAAAAGCGGAATTGACCTAATTGTGGCAAGTTCTGCTCTGATAAAATGGGCAATAAAAACCAGAAAATAAAACTATAGGACCAATATTGCTACAAAGGCGCTAACAAACACAATTGCCACAGTGTTTAGTAGTTTGATTACTGTGTTTAATGCTGGACCCGCTGTGTCTTTGTATGGATCGCCGATAATATCTCCGACTACGGCGACTTTGTGCTCTTCGCTTCCTTTTCGTCCTTCCATTTCCACTAGCTTCTTTGCATTATCCCATGCACCGCCAGTGTTTGCAAGATGGTATGCGAGGAATATACCGGTCACTACTGCTCCCATCAACAATCCTGCTACTGCGGGTGGACCTAAAATTACACCAAGAACAATTGGTGCCGCAATTGCAATTGATGCTGACTTCCATAGCTCTCGTAGCGAGGCAACAGTTGCAATATCAACGCACTTTGCATAGTCAGGTTTTGATTTGCCTGTGAGAATTTCTGGATCTGCTTTGAACTGGCGTCGAACCTCATCTACCATTTTTGATGCTGCACGGGAAACTCCGCCAATCAGCTGACCTGTTATAATAAATGGAATTAGACCTCCCACCAGTAATCCGATCACTACTCCCGGATTTGATAAACCATAATCAAATGCATGTTCAAAGACTTTGGCTGCTTCGTATTGGAATGCTTGAATCATTGCAAGTGCCGCAAGCCCCGCACTTGCAATCGCAAATCCTTTGGTCACTGCTTTTGTAGTATTGCCAACTGCGTCAATTTGGTCTGTTATTTTGCGGTTTTCCTCACCCATTCCAGTCATTTCTACAATACCACCCGCATTGTCAGAGATTGGACCAAATGCGTCAATCGATAATACAATTCCTGCAAGACTTAACATTGCCATCGCAGTAAGTGATGTTCCAAAGATGCCATATAGCATTGCCTGCGAAGGATCTGGTGCTGCAGACGATGCAACTGAAAATGAAATTACGATGGCTACTACTAGTGCAATCATGAATGGTCCTGTGGACTGCATTCCTTTGATTATACCCATTAGTGTAAGTGACGCATAGCCCCATTTGGCAGAGTCGGTAATTTCTCGAACTGGCTTGTACTTGTAGTTGGTATAGTTATCTGTGATTCTCTGTATTACTGGAACCAGAATAACACCTACAACTGTGCAACCAAATAATGCGTAAGATATCTTATCGTTTCCTAGGAACATTGTTGTAAATACGTAGTTTAGTCCAATTGCGATTGCCGCAGAGATATAGAATGAACGATTAAGCGGCTTCATTACATCATTTTTGGTCTTTGAGCCAATTGTCGCAGTGCCAATTATTGATGCGATCATTCCTGCTGCACCAATCAAAATTGGGTATGTCATAATCTTTGGCATTCCAATTAGTGCACCAATTAGAATGGATGCTAAAACTGTAACAATGTAAGATTCGTATACATCAGAACCCATTCCTGCCGCATCGCCCACGTTATCACCCACATTGTCGGCAATCGTTGCCGGGTTTCTTGGATCATCCTCTGGAATGTTTGCCTCTACTTTACCCACCAGATCTGCACCCATGTCGGCTGCCTTGGTGAATATTCCACCACCAATTCTTATGAATAATGCAATAAGGCTTGCACCAATTCCAACACCCGCAATAGTAATTGGGTCCGGAAATACCATGAATAGGAGTGCTAGTGCCAATAATGCCATTGCTGGAACTGCCAGCCCTACTGTTGCTCCACCTCTAAATGCCAGAGCAAATGTTTTGCCAAGACCACTATGCGTTGCATTTGCAGACCTAACCGCTGCCTTGACTGTGATTTTTAGTGAAATTATTCCCGCAACTGCAGACAGTGCTGCACCCACTGCAAATGCAATTCCGTTTGAAAAACCAATGAAATAACCAATTACAAAAGAAAGGCCGATTGCGATTGGGACAATAATTTTGAGCTCTCTTCTTAGAAATGCCGCGGCGCCAACTTTGACTGCATCTGAGATATCAGTCATCTCTTTTGTTCCAGGATTTTGTCTTGTTACCCAGAGAGTATAGCCTGCAGCAACTGCAAACGAGGCAATGGACGCTATAATAGGAATGAGAAATTCTAGCGACAGTTCCATGATATAATTGCCTGCCTATAGCTAGGGCATATAAACCATAAAACTAGGATTTTCGCTTTTTGTATGGCGCAAAGGTTTTGCCCCGGAGGACTTGACGCACTAGCTTGTTGAACCGTTTGCCGTGAGACAAATATGGAAATCTTTGGTGAATCAACTCGTGCGCTATTGTGTCGTCTAGTACCTTTTCGTTTGGGATCTTTTTGACGTTGATGAAGATAAGGTTGTGCTGCATGTAAGACACCCCATAATACTTGTAGGCAGTAGTTCGCCTTCCCATAGTCATTTCCTTTGGCATCTCTAGAACCTCTTTTGATGTCATGAGTACTGTCGGTTCTGGAATCGATAGTCTGTTTGAATAGATTCCAGACTTTTCTAAAATACTTAGTCGAAGATCGTCATCCAGATGCATCAAGGGTTGGTTTTAGAATCAAACTAAATCAGGCAATGTCAATTCTTGTGCAAAAAAGGGTGCAAGATCTAATACTTGGATAGTATTTTTTTGTAGTTTTTGACCGCTTCTATGATTACTGTCTTGGCAGTATTTGCAGAATCCCAGCCCAGAACCTCTACTTTTTTTCCTTCCAAGTCCTTGTACACTTGGAAAAAATGCGCCATTTCTTTTAGGTGGTGCTCTTCAATGTCAGACACATCCTTTGTGTTCAGGTATCTAGGATCAGTAGTTGACACACAGATTATCTTATCATCAGACTGTCCTTGGTCCTTTAACTTGAGCAGACCTATCGGTCTGCACTCAATTAGGATTCCCGGAAATGTGGGATTTGTCACCAATACCAATGCGTCCAGTGGGTCGCCATCATCAGATAGTGTCTGTGGAATGATTCCATAATCACCAGGATAATGAAATGGTGAGAACAATACCCTATCCAGCTTTATCATGTTGTGTTTTTTGTCGTATTCGTACTTGTTTTGTGAACCCTTTGGAATTTCCACTACTACATTGATTATCTCTGGAATGTCCACGCCAGTTTCAATGTCATGCCAAAAATTCTTTGTCATGGTATCATACCAAGACAAAGAATAATCTATACTTTGAGATGAAAGGGTCAGAGTAAATAGTGTGTAATCATGATTCATACAGCCACCGTCTCATCATACCCCTAGATCATACGATCCAGTAGACTTTTTGTTTTATTTCTAACTTCTTGTGTTATTGACACTATTACTAGGCCTTCGTTTGGCTGTCCATACAGTACGGTCGAGTTTTCCGGTGCATAGATACAAACCGGAATCACAAGTAGGTCCTCTTCGCCATTTACCAGAATTTGGGTTGGTGGATTTGATGCAAGTGCTTGTTTTATGAGTTCAATGCTTTGTGGTGTGATTTGAGCTGCAGGATTATCACAGTATAGTTTTGTGGCATTGCTTTGCGGAGGAATTCTCTTGCCTCTTTTCTCATACCCATCAACTATTTGCAGGGATGGTACAAAGCCCAGCATCAGCATTTTTTCGGTTGTGGCATCACCAACAGTTATGATGTACGAGTTTTGAGGAATGTGCTTTGTGATGTTTTCCTTTGTGGTGTCTTTGAGTAAGACGCCTAGCGGGATTTTTAGCTCATCACGAAGAGAATCAGGTAACTTCAATGATATTATGCAGTTGCGCCCTGCATTTCTTCTTTTAGCCTAGCTGCCAAAATACTGCATTGGGCTGCAACATTTTTTGCCGAAGAGCGAATTGCCTCAGCAGAAGGAGATGTAGGGTGTGATAATATGACTGGCTTGCCCTTATCCGAGCCTTCCATGATACCAGAGTTGAGCGGGATTTCTCCAATGAATGGAATGTTGAATTTTTCGCTGATTCGCTTTGCACCGCCCTCACCAAAGACGTAGTGTTTGTCACTGCACTTGGGGCAAACAAAGTAACTCATGTTTTCTATCACGCCAATAATTGGAACGTTTAGCTTGTTGAACATGCCAATTGCTTTTGTTGCAACATTTGATGCAACATCTTGCGGGGTAGTGACTACCAGTATGCCAGTAATTGGAATCGTTTGTGCTAGTGTTAATGGAATATCTCCAGTTCCTGGTGGCAAGTCCACAATTAGATAATCAAGATTAGACCAGTCGGTGTCAACTAGAAACTGTTTTAGAATTCCTGAAATGATTGGGCCTCGATAAATTGCCGCTTGGTGTTCTTGTTCTGCAAAGAATCCAAATGACACTACTTTGATTCCATTCATTTCTGCTGGCTGTAGCTTATTGTTATCTACTTCCATGAACGCCTTTTGCATTCCAAGCATCAGAGGAATGCTAGGACCGTAAATGTCGGCATCAAGCAATCCAACTTTGGCACCAGACTGGGCAAGTGCCAATGCTAAATTCAGCGATACTGTTGATTTGCCAACACCACCTTTGCCGCTTGCAACACCGATAATGTTTTTGACAGAGGCCATTGCTTCGTCCGCATCCAATGCTCTGCCTTCCATTACTTTGGCAGTTACCTTAATGTCAGAATTTTTGATTCCATCCAGTTCTCCGATTGCTTTGCGAACGTCTTGTTCTATTTGGTCGTTGAACGGACATGCCGGTGTTGTTAATTCTAGTGTAAATTTGAGATTTCCTTCATTTAGCTCCAAGTCCTTTATCATGCCCATTGATACAATGTCCTTTTTGAGGTCTGGATCAATTACGGTTGCAAGCTTGGTGAGAACTTGGTCAATACCAACCATGCACAAAAAATTTGATTTACATTATTTAAAGATAGGTCAATTTTCAAAACAGCGAAATCTTTTTGCAGATAATTACAGCTTAGGGATTCCTAATTAGAAAATATTTTTTGGCAAATCAAAATCCAATCAATACAAAATTCACATAATATCACATATTGATGCACCAAGATTCGCAAAAATTATTGCAAAGTTACCCAAAGATTCATAAATTCTACGCATGGAGTTTCGCACAGTTGTTTTCTATATCGACCCTAGAGGATGTTGTTAGGATCCCGCCAAGCATGTTTGGAGCATCGCTCAAAAAGGCAGCAGTGGCTATTCTTAAAGAAAAATACGAATCCATGATCAACGCAGAACTAGGCTACATCATCATGATTTTGGATGCCAAAGTAGACGAAATGGGAAAAATGATTGCAGGAGACGGCGGAACATACCACAGAGTAGAATTTGAGGCATTGACATTTACTCCAAAACTGCAAGAAATTGTTTTGGGAGAAATCGTAGACATTACCGACTTTGGAGCATTTGTTAGAATCGGTCCAACAGATGCGTTATTGCATTTATCACAAGTAATGGATGACTATTTACAATCAGACGTAAAGTCCGGCATGATTATTGCAAAGCAGAGCAACCGAACCTTAAAGGTCGGCTCTACACTTCGCTCAAGAATTACTGCAGTGTCACTTGGCAAGGCGGCAACCATGGGCAAGATTGGAATCACATGCAGACAACCATTTTTGGGTGCAGAAGACTGGATTGCAGAAGAGATAAAGAAATCCGGCAAAGATGGTGGAGAAACAGAAAAGAAAGAAAAAAAACCAGTTGAAGTGAAAAAGTAAATGGTTAAGGAAATGGCTTGCAGAAAATGCAAGTGTATTTTTGTTGGAAAAGTTTGTCCGGTGTGCAAGTCATCTGATCTTACACCAGACTGGACAGGCGTGGTTCTGATTGGCGACCCACAAAACTCACACATTGCTAGAACCTTGGGAATTACCCAAAAGGGCAAGTACGCATTAAAGATAGCCTAAAAATTACTTGTTTGAATAAAACACACACAGTTTCTTAGCAAAATTAGAAAGACTACAAATAGCATTGTCGGATAATAGTCCCTACTTTTTCATCAAGGAGTTCTCCAGTGAAGAGCTGACCAAAGTTCTAGTGAATAAAGTAAGGGAGCTTCGAGCAGCCAAAGAAAAGTCAGAAGAACTCAACTCAAAGCTCCAAGACAACATGGCAAGGCTGGAAGAAACACAGGATGAGCTTGCAGGCCAGCGTGATGAGCTACAAATGAAAATGATAGAATTGGAAAATGCAAAACAAGAGCTTGCCAGTCAACGAGACAAGCTCCAAATTGAGATAATAAACAAAACTCAAGAATTACTAAAATCAGAAAGACTATCAGCAATAGGAAATCTTTCTGCCAGAGTAGCGCATGATTTGAGAAATCCCCTGAGCATCATACAAAACACATCACAAATTCTAAAGATAAAACTAGATTCAAGCCTAGATGAGAAAACGCGTGAGCAGTGGACAAGACTAGACAGGGCAATTTATCGAATGTCGCATCAATTAGAAGATGTCATGGATTATGTCAGAATATCGCCACTCAAAAAGAGAGATTATTCTTTGTGCGCCATACTGCAAGACGTAATAGAGCGAATAGTCACGCCAGAAAATGTTGCAATTCACCCGCCAGAAAACGACAGAGAGATTTTTTGTGATCCAGAAAAGCTAGAAATCGTCTTTGTTAATTTGATAATGAATGCCATACAAGCACTAGATAACAAAAACGGCACAGTAAGCATTGGAATTTTTGATGATCCGCAAGATAGCAACAATGTTCTAGTCAAAGTATCAGATACTGGATCTGGCATACCAAATGAGATTTTACCAAAGATTTTTGAGCCGTTATTTACCACAAAGCAGGTTGGGACAGGTCTTGGCCTGTCTAGTTGTAAAAACATCATAGAGCAACACAGTGGAGCGCTAACAGTCTCAAGCACGGTCGGAAAAGGGACCACATTTACCATCAAGATTCCAAAAAAATCTGAATGGGATAGTCTAAGCAAACCTGATGAAATAACCCAAGCGACATAGAAAAGGTTCTATTTAGGCACAAAACTAGACCGTATAATTGAATACAAAAAAAGAACTGGGCAGATTTTTAGCAGAAGATATCAATAAAGGCGATATTACCAGTGCTATTTTATCAAATAAAAAAATCACTGCATCGATAATTGCAAGACAGGAGGGAATTGTGTCAGGTGCAAACTATGCCAAAGAAATCTTTGCAATTAAACAATGCAAAGTGCAGATTTTATGCAAAGACGGTAAACGAGTCAAGGCAAACCAAACAGTACTTCGAATTGTTGGGCCCGCAAAATCAATTCTTAGCTGCGAGAGAACAGCACTGAATCTATTATCCAGAATGAGTGGAATTGCAACTGCAACAAACCAGCTTGTAAAACAGATAAAAAAAGTCAGCAAAAAAACAGACCTTTATTCCACAAGAAAGACTGCGCCAGGTTTGCGATTCTTTGACAAAGAGGCAGTAGAAATCGGCGGTGGAAGAAAGCATCGAGTAACCCTATCTGATATGATAATGATAAAGGACAACCACATTGCCTCAGAAGGCTCTATTGTAGAGATGATCAGGCGCGCAAAGAAAAAGGCCAAAACATTTGAGGTTGAAGTCGATACATTCTCAGACGCAATACTAGCCGCATCACTTGGAGTTCCAATAATAATGCTGGATAATTTCTCCCCTCAGATGATAAAAAGCACCATACTACAACTAGAGAAAATGGGTTTGCGCAAAAACATTCGCCTAGAGGCATCAGGTGGAATTAATGCAAAAAACATTGCACAATTTGCCAAGACAGGCGTAGATATGATATCAGTTGGCAGTATTACAAATTCTGCTAAAGCAATTGACTTTAGTTTAGAAGTCTAGCTGATAGCAAGCATTCGCTCAATAGCTAGCCTTGCCTTGTCTGCAGTTTGTTTTGGAACACGTACTTCGTATTTTTCTTCCAATAAAGCTGAATAGATCTTCTCCAGTGTGATCATTTTCATGTACTGACAGACAGCGCCTCTTGATGCTGGAATGAAATTTTTATCAGGATTTTGTTGCTGCATTCTGTATAGTATTCCAGTTTCGGTTGCAACAACAAAGTTCTGTGCGGCAGACTGTTTTGCATAGTTCATCATTCCTTCAGTTGACATTACTTGGACTTGACGGTTCTTGTAATCACCGACTGCAACGTCATACATTATTTGTGATGTACAGCTACATTCAGGATGAACCAACAGTTCTGAATTTGAGTATGAATCCAACAGCTTGTGTATGTCATCTGATCGAATGCCTGCATGAACATGGCACTCACCAGCCCAGATGTACATGTTTTTTCTTCCAGTCATTTTTGCAACGTATGATCCCAAAAACATGTCTGGCAAAAACAAGACATCGCGATTTTGTGGAATTGCTTTGACTACATTTACTGCGTTTGATGATGTGCAACAATAATCCAGTTCTGATTTTACCTCTGCTGATGTATTGACATAACCTACAGTTACTGCTCTAGGGTGTTGTTTTTTCCAGTCTCTCAGCTGGCCAACGGTTATAGAGTCAGCAAGTGAGCAACCTGCAGCTAAATCCGGAATGAGTACTTTTTTGTCAGGGCAAATTATGGCTGCAGTTTCTGCCATAAAGTGTACTCCGCAAAACAAAATAGTCTTGTGTGGAGTCTTAGCAGCCTGTCTTGATAATCCCAAAGAGTCGCCAACAAAATCTGCAATGTCTTGAACTTCGGGCAACTGGTAATTGTGAGCAAGTATGACTACGTCTTTTTCTTTTTTTAGTTGTGCTATTTTGTCTTGTAGCATCCGATCATACCAGTACCGGAATTGTTGATTTAAAGACTAAGATAATAGTTGGATTTTACAGGCATGCCCAAGATTACGGCAATTTTTGCCAAAATTACGTTCCTATTTTGATATCATCCACACATGCGGCACGCAGACATTCTATTGCAGATAGGATTGCAAGCCTACTAGTTTTTGGGTTTGTTGGGTCTGGAACATTTTCTACATGGATTGAGATTTTGCCGAATTTGCCAGTAGCTTCTATTTGGTGGGTGTTTTTGTTAGTTGCAGGATCTGCCACTATTTTGACTAGAGTCCTTACACTTCCTAGGCCTGCCAGGCTAAGCAAAGCTGCCACGTTTATGTTTGCAGGAAATAGGGTTACTGCTTCTTTTGCAGCGCCTTCGAAAATGGTAGTTTTTTGTGTAATGGAATTTACGTCCATCTTTTTTTCCTCAAAGAATTTTGCGCCTGCCAATGCCTTTGGGTTTTTTGTAGTGACTAGAGTTACTGAATCTAGCTCATCTTTGATGGATTTTATGGCGTCAAGGCCTGCAATTGCGCCAGACGGCAGATAGATCTTTTTTTTGAATTCCTTGCACGCATCAAATAAAATATCAAAGACAGACTCATCAAGCAAAGCCCCAACACTCATCATCATGAGGTCCTTTCTGTTTTGCAAAATGCTCAGTGCGTGATTTCTGACTGCCTCTTGTGATGCTGCTTCTACTACAATATCGACATTGTTTGATGATAATAAGTGAGGATTTGCCACTATTACTGGCTTTTTTGCAAGTCTGGCAACTAGTGTTTCTGCTTTGGCATTATCAAAATCATAAACATGGCTAAGCTCTGCTTGGATTTTGCCGGTATCTATTGCAAGTGCTATTTGCGTTCCAATCGCTCCGCATCCAAGCAGTCCTATTTTCTTCAACATCGAGTCGATCATACACCTAGTAAATGAATTATGGCATATTGCCAAACAATTCAAACTAGGAACAATTAACTAGGCATCATACAAAGCCAGTTTATGGCAAAAAGAAAAACAGGCAAGCACCAAAGATTTGCAGATCAAAAAGCAGCGCGCAGAAAACGCAAAAAGTAAATCAGCTTGGAGCTAGTTGCGTGTTAATGGTTATTTCATCCCAAGGGTTTTATTTTGTACAATGAAGGTAACCTATGCTTAACACGGTTTACAAAGAGGCAATAAAAAACCGCGAAAAGATTCTCTCCGTTCTAAAGGGACCCAAATTTGAGCAAATTGTCCAGCGTGCAAAGCAAAACTGGATAGACTACGCCCCAAAAAAACAAGACGCCACGCTATGTGGGATTGACTCTAGCTTTAACAGCACAAAATTCCAAGGGATGGAATTATGGGTAGTAACAGCAGTAGCCATACAGTCAGACGGCATTGTAATAGATGATCTGCATAGGCAAGGCTTGGGCAGAGTTGGTCTGGATATTTCCAGAATGGCAAGCGAAATGGAGGTAGATATTTGCAAAAAGGCAGTCGATGTATCAGATATCGTGATGATGGATGGATCACTGTACTCACAATTCATGACAAGGCAGGCAGGTCTGACGCCAGAAATTGTTCGAGTAATGACAAAGAAAAACAATGTAATCTTTATTGCAAAAACATCAAACACAAATGTCCAGTTCAAGGACCTTGGCTCTCAGGCAGGAGACATTTTCTATTATAATCATGCAACCAAGACACCAGGATTTAGTCGAGTCTTTGTAGACCCAGAGTTTGGCCGCGACAAGCAAATCTCGTCTATCTATGCCAGATTATCTGATTCCACACCATTAATCAAAATAGAATTGTTTGGTGACGGCCACACAGACGAGGAGATAAAATCAATTCTTGATAGACTCTACAAGACAAGCGTTGGTGGATATCCATACGCACTCAAGCTTGCACACAACAACTGCAAAATTAGCAGTGCCGACTTGGCAAAGCTAGTCAGCTTGTATGGTATATCAAATGAGATCGGGTCTCGGGAAGTCCTAGAATAGTTATTTTGGCTTGTGATTAATTACATTCAGTGTTGTGGTTCCTTTGATTCCACCTAGCTTGCGAATCTTTTTTGTGACAACATCAGAGATTTCAGTGTATGTTGGAGCAACGACATTGCAGATTATCTGAGATGAGAGCAAAACATCACCGTCAATTACCTCGGCAATTTTACCTAGGCTTTGCATGGTGTCGACTTCTTTTCCTTTTTCACAGTCCAGCAAAATGTATGCTTGTGACATGTATGTATCCAATATGTCTTTTCCATCAATTTTTTTGCCAAGTGTATTTTTGCCATCTGCAATCAAGGTGTATGTTGCTCGAATTCTAGGTAGCTTGCGAATCTTTTTTGTTATGATATCACGCATTGCGTCCTCTGAGCTTGCTTCTAGCTTGCTTAGAATGTCGTAGGTGCCAAACACTCCGGTTGCCATCCTAACAGAATCAATTGATCTTAGAGAAGACAAAACAAAGTCCTCAGAGCCACTATCACAGGTTATCAGAACGTATGCTTTTGCCAACCCAGACTATTACGCAAAACTAGACAAAAAGCATTTTGTCTATTCTTTGGCATTTCTTTTGGCTTTTTTATTATTCCATAATAGAGTCAATGTGACCAAATACCAATCAATTTTTTGGGAAACGATTTGAACCGGTTTTTGGATTTACATAGACAAAATTCAACAAAATATCAATGACAAATTTGTTATTTAGCTGATCAACACACATGCATAAAGTAATATTTACAAAAAAACAAAATATTTGATCAAATTTATCTAAAAATGGATCAAAATATTATAGCATTTGTTGATTTTTTTGGATTTTAATAAAGAACATTAATGTGCCGTTGAGCTATGGTTCATGGTTACACCGTCGCTTCAGATGTATGCTGGTGTCAAATCATACAGCATAAAGGGAAAACTGCTAACAAAAAAAGACTTTCAGACATTATCAGAATCGCGAGACTTGGATGAATTTGTAACCAGACTAAAAAACACATCATACAATGACACAATATCAAAAATCCAAAAACCATACTCGTCTCAGAAAATAGAGCTAGCACTGCGAGACAGACAGGTAGACTTGCACCACATGATGATGCAAGCATCGGGTGGCTCTAATGTAATGTTTGCATATTATTTGAGATTTATTTTGCGAAATCTCAAGATCATTCTCAAGGGAAAAATTCTTGGCAGAACTCAGGCCGAGATCGAAGCGGCACTAAGTTTGCATCCAGAAGAGCTGATCAAAGAAAGAGATATTGTTCTCAAGGCACTAATTGCTAAAGACGTTGAAGAGGCAGTAAGTGTCCTCAAGGCAATCGGAATTGGCGAGGATGTAGAAAAGGCGTATTCTCTGTATAATGAGCGAAAACAAATTCAGATTCTGGATCTGTATTTTGATAAATCATTTTATGAAAACCTCAGTAGAACTGTGAAAAGCTCTGGGGAGTTTTCGTTGCATTCGCTTTGTGGGATGGAAATCGACTTTTACAACATAATGAGTATTCTTAGGGGCAAGTTTTGGAATTTGGATGAGAATCAACTGCAGCACATCATCGTATCCAATGCATCAAGTGAATCAAAAGAGATCTTCACCAGAATGATTTCTGCAGACTCTATCAAGGGAGCACTAAATGAACTACTTGGGACACATTACAAGGATCTAGTACCACAGGATGACAACGATGTCATTGCAAAATTTGAACGTGCATTTGAGCGTAGGATTTATGATACTATGAATGCCCAATTTGTGCGTATTTTTGGCTTTTCGACCGTAATTGCAATAGTCAGACTATTAGACTATGAAATAAGAAATCTCTCATCTATTGCGTTTGGTGTGGAACAAAATATTCCTAGCCAAACTGTAATGGACAGATTGATCGTAAAAGAAAGCTAATGCGGTTTTGCCAAGTGGTATCGTAGTTTTTCTACGGTGGACTTTATGTTTGCGCCAATTCTCTTGTATCCCTCTAGTGTTTGCTCATCTATGAATAGGTCTTTTTGTGTTTTCCACTCTGAGGTTATGAGAATTTTTGCGTGTGATTCCTTCTTTGGTTTGTATTTGTACCAGTACGAGTCATCTTTGACTATTTGTGAGATCTCATAGTTGACCTTTGCCTTTGGTTTGTACACAGAAACAGTTATGATTTGTTCCTTCAATAGCGCATGCATCATCAATTCGCGCAACTTTGTGTCTGCATTTAGCACTGCAATTACATCATCTGCTATCATTCCAGGTGGAAGTGTTGTGAGCTTGCCATATCCACTCCAGATGAAATCATCTACTTTGGAATGGAATCTTCCTTTGAGTACTTTGGTCAGAGTTCCAAAGTTCAGCGGGCCAAGCTCGTATTCTGATGGAAATGATAAAAAGAATCGCATTTTCCACATTGTTCCTTCTGCAATTCCCATTCCATAGAATCCGCCTGGAGCAAACTCACTTCTGGAAACAGTTTTTCTTTTGAGTATGTCAATGTAATCGAAATCTCCGGTTACTTTGAGCACCCCTCTGCTGGCCACTCCTGGGTTTGGGCCATCAAGGGATGATCTTGGATAGTCATACTCAAAATCCATCGTCCCATCTGGAATCAATTTACACTCTAGGCCAAGTGAGTCTAGGTGCTTGAACAGTTTTTTTGCTACCTTTTCTTCGACAGATGTTGCAACTATAGTGTCTGGATAGTGTAGCACTACTAGGGTACGTATTCAATATTTTTAAGATTATCTATTCAAAAAGAGAAGAATTGTAAGAATTCTATGATCTATGATCGAAATTCAGACTAAAACATGCATGAATATGTAATTTTTACATCATGCGTAAATCATGCGAGTGTTAAACGCATTTGCGATTAGATTTGGGTCAATGCGGAATCAATCTTGGAATTTATTTATCAGCCCGGGCTAGTTTTTTTGGAATGAGATTTTTTGGAGTCACGCCATGACACTGGGAGTAGTAATTGGTGAATCAAAGCCAACTGCAGTAACTGCACAAACATCACGCCCTCTTTCTGTTGGCGAATATGTGATAATTGATTCTCAGGATGGTAAGCTATTAGGATTAGTTGAAAGATCATTTGTTACCAGTGCTGCATTAACTGACATTCACAATTTTGATGAAGCAATTGAAAGCAAAGAAATTGCAGATATTAATTCACGCGATAAAAGCTTTACTGCAAAAATTGGAATCTTGGGTTATTTGGCGCAACTACAAAAAAGCATCGTAGTATTGCCTGCAATTCCGCCAATTCCTGGCACTGGAATTTTGTCTGCAACAAAGGATGATCTTGGAAATATTTTTGCGCCAACCAAAGACGAATGGGTTAGAGTTGGAACACTATTGAGAAATTCACAGATTGAAGCCAAGATAAATTTGAACAAAATTGTCTCACGACATCTTGGAATACTTGCAATGACTGGCATGGGAAAAAGTAATTTAGTTTCATTATTGGCAAAGCAAATCTCAACACTTGATGGCACTTTGATAATTTTTGATTATCACAATGACTATGCAGACTTGCACATTCCAGGAATTAATGTAATTGATGCAAAGATAAATCCAAGACTATTGGATGCAAACACACTATCAGATGTTTTAGAAATTAGAGAGAACGCAGACATTCAGCAAAGAATACTTCGCCTAGCATTTACACCAGATGTCAAGGAATCTCAGAACTTTTGGGACGCACTAGACCACAATGTGGAGATGATTGGTGCAAATCCAGAGCGAAAAGACGACAGGCATTCTGCAGACAGGGTTCGAGACAAAATTGATGATGCCAGGCACAGATTTGCAGATGTTTTGGACCCAGACATCATGGATCCATTAGGTTTGATAAAGCAAGGCAAGGTAAATGTGCTAAACATATCAGAGCTATCAGAAAAGCAGGCAAATGTTGCACTAGCATATTATTTTCAAGAACTGCTCACGGATAGAAAATCTGCCCTCTTGGCAAAAAATGCAAAAAGCAAATCAGCACACCGATACAGATTCGAGTCCCCAGTATTTGTGATAATTGAGGAAGCTCACGTATTCATTCCAAAAGGAGAGGACACTCACACAAAATACTGGGCTGCAAAGATTGCTCGAGAGGGACGCAAGTTTGGCCTAGGTCTGTGCATCGTATCGCAAAGACCTAGAAACATCGATCCTAATGTCCTATCCCAGATGGGCTCACTTGCAGTAATGAAAATAGTCCAAGAAGACGACCAGCGACAAATAACGGCAGCTGCCGAGTCCATTTCCCATGATCTGATAAACCAGCTCACATCGCTAAATGTAGGCGATGCAGTCTTTGTGGGACAATGGGTGAACCTTCCCGCCATTGTCCATATTGAAGAGGTAAAGGACAAGCCAATTGGCTCTGATAAAAATGCCATCTCAGAGTGGAAGTCTGCAAAAAAATTTGAGAAAATTGCAACCGAATCTACGCAAAAATTAATACAAAAAGATCTGTTGCTTGACTAGTATGATCTTTTCCCACATTTCCGATACGCACTTGGGCCTAACACAATATGGTCTAGAAGAGCGAGAGGATGATGTCTATTCTGCGTTTAATCAATCAATTGATCATTCCATAAAAAACCATGTCGACTTTGTGATATTTGCAGGAGATATTTTCCATGTGCCAAACCCATCAGGCACTGCCATTTTACAGATGGCAAATGCGCTCAAGCGCCTAAAGCAAAACAGCATCGAGTCGTTTTTTGTGCTAGGCGAGCACGACATTTCCCGGATTCGCTCATCACCAATCCCATACGTGTATCATAATTTGGAGTTTTCAAGATATGTAGGCCAAGGCAGGCCCCACATCCACAAAGGAGTCCTAATTGCAGGATTTGACAAGATTCGACGTGGAGAAATGCCCCAGTTTTTGGCAAAATTCTCCGAGCTGGACAAAGTTGCAGCGCAACATTCTGGCCATAAAATCCTGATAATGCACCAGGGACTATCAGAGGTAAACCAGTTTGCAGGCGAGCTTGCATCAACTGATCTGCCAAAGAACTTTACATATTACGCGATGGGCCATCTACATGATAAACACCTAAAGCAGTTTTCTCATTTGGGCGGGCCTGTAGCATATCCGGGTTCCATAGAGATGACCACAAGTGAGGGAATCAAAGAAACGCAAAAGGGATTCTACATAGTAGATATTTCCACCAAAGATGCAAAGACAGACTGGATAAAGCTGGATACAAGACCACAACTATCAGAAAAAGTCGAATTTGAAAGTCTATCAGAGTCTGTGGGAAAGATTTTAGAAAAAATCGCCACATTTGCAAAAAAACCCATAGTGGAGCTAAAAATCCACGGCAAAGACATTGAATCAGAAATAATACAAACACAAATAGCAAGACTTGCGCCACACGCCCTACATTATACTTGGAAGATAATGCAGCAAGAAGAATCTGGCGGCTCCATACTATTAGAAAGACCATCAAGTATTGACGATGAGTTATTCAGGCTGGCATCAAACTATTTGGGATCTAATGAAAAGGCGACATTTGCCATACAGGAATTGCTGCCATTATTATCAGCAAACAAGATCAAAGAAGCAGAACAGGCAATTCTAGAAGAATTTGTGAGGTTTAAGAAATGATAAAATCAATAGAGCTTGGAAATTTCATCTCACATTCGGAGACAAAGCTAGACTTTGATGATGGTGTAACGGTATTTGTTGGACATAACGGTGCCGGCAAATCAAGCATAATTGATGCAATAACGTTTGCGTTATTTGGCGAGCACACCAGAAAGTCAAACAAGAGCCTAATTAGGCGCGGAAACACGCAGGCCTACGTCAAAGTACGATTCACATCAAAAAACAAAACATACGAGGCAACGCGCAAAATAGATTCCAAGGGAACACTTGCAGCCCAGTTTACAGAAATTCAAGGTGGGCAGGAAATAATCCGTTCTTCCGGTGAGAGAAAGCAGTTTGGTGAGTCCACCACGCATGAAATAGAGTCCACATTGGGCCTGGATTTTCAGAAGCTAAAGGTAGCATCAATTGTACAGCAGGGCGAACTTAACTCCATAATCAAGGCAAAGCCAAAGGAATTCAAGGAATTGCTCAATGCAATAATTGGAATTGACAAGCTCGACTTGGCATCAGAGAACCTCAAGGTGGCTCAAAAATCATTCCGACAGACAATTTACAAAAAATTCGGCTATGATGATACTCACATTCCAATACTTGAAAAAGAAATTGCAGACAAGAATGCAGAAATAAAAAATGCCGAGCCGCAAAAGCAAGAACTATACCATAAAAAGGAGGCCATGACAAAAGAACTAGAATCACTCCAAAACAAGTTCAGCTTGGATTCTGCCAAAGAAATCACACTAAAGCAAATAGAAGAGCGCAAGTCAGAATTTACAAAATACGTCAAAGAGGCAATACTCTCAATTCAAAAAACCATAACGGAAAAAGAGCGAAAAATTCACGACTGCCAAAACTGCTTTGATATTGCAAGCAAAAAAGAAAGCCTAGAAGCAAGACTACAATCAATCAAATCCGAAATAGAAAAAGATACAAAGAAAATTGCCGAGCTTGAAACCAAAAAAGCAATCCTAACAGAGCATGCAGAGTTGGCAAAAAAGCTCCAGCTTCAAGACGGCAAGTGCCCTGTTTGTGACTCTCATGTAGATATGCTCAAACCAGTCTTTCAAGTAGAGCACATCAAAGAAGAGCAAGAAAATCTCAAATCACAAATCAAAATACTAGAGTCAAAAAAAAGTCAGCTTCTCCAAGAAGAAAAAGAAACACTAGAGCACAGCAAAAAGGCAACTGCCGCAAAGGCAACACTTGATGCTCATTTCATACAAAGACCGGAGCAACTAAGCCTGCTAATCCAAGAAGTAGAATCACAAAAGGCGCAAATCCAAAAAATTCCCCTAGTCATGACCACATCTGGATTATTGCAGGCATCAGAAATCGACTCGCATGCAAAGACATTATACGAAAAAATCGAAAAAATGCAACAAGAAATAGCAGGCTTTGATCAGGCAGAGTTTGCCAGACTAAAATCAGACTTGGAGGCTGCCAAAAAAGAACAAAGCCGACTGGACCAAGAATATGGCGCAATCACACAAAGAATATCGCAGGCAACCACACGAACAAGTGAGCTAAATGCCATACTAGCTGAGCTAAGACACGTCAAAGACTATATCGCAAGACTCGATGAAATCCAGGATAACATCTACAACAGAGACGGACCAGTTGCTACAAGCCTCAGATCATGGGCCCTATCCACAATATCTGCCAAATCATCTGAATATCTGGAAATGCTAAACACAAAAATTCATAGAATCGCCCTAGCAGAGAAAACCAGAGACATTTCCATTACGTGTTATTCCAAAAACACCATAATCGATATTGACTCACTTTCCGGCGGAGAGCAGGTAAGTGTTGCATTGTCATTAAGACTTGGAATGGCGCACTTGCTTGGCTCATCAAATCTGAATTTTGTCATACTAGATGAGCCAACCACGCATCTGGACAGCGAAAGGCGAAGATCCTTGGTACGAGTACTATCTCAGCTGACTGACGTATCCAATGCAAATCCAATCCAGTTTATCATAATAACACATGATGCAGAAATCTTTGAGGATTCATCAGTTGAGAAAATTTATCGATTCGAGTCTGCCGAAAACGGAACCCAGGTGGCGCTTCTCTAGCCGCCTGTGAGTTTTGCAAACTTTTCGTTCTTTGATAGCTTTTCCATAAATTGCAGATTTGATAGTGCAACTATGGCTGATTCTACCACAGGTGGGCTTGGATCAGATAATGCCTTAGTCAGTGTTGGGATTGCGTCTTTGGCGCCAACTACTCCCAATGCGATTGCTGCCTCGTGTCGAACAAACATGCTTGGGTCATTTGTTGTGGCATCTTCTAGATGCGGAATTGCGCTTCTATAGCCCATTTGTCCTAAAGAAAACGCTGCCTCGTGTCTGACCAGCTCGTTTTCGTCATTTTTTAGAACCTTGGCAATGTATGGAATCTTGTCTTCGCCGCCAAAGTCAACTAGGATGCATGTGGCACGAGTTCTAATGACGTAATCGTCATTATTTAACAATCCTACGAAATAATCGACGTCCTTTTTCTCGTATCTGTCTTCCATTTGTGCAAAGAGTGCCAGTCGTTTTTCTGGGATTACGTCCATTTGATCTGCGGATTTGCCAGCTGGTATATTATTGTATAATTGGCAGTTACATTTTATAATAAATTACAAAAAATACAATCATGTCAGTGCAAATCGGTCAAAAGGCACCAAACTTTGAAGTCTCAAAGTGGATTCAGGGAATGCCGACTAACTTTGATCAGGAAAAAGATCACATCATTCTAGTCGAAGTATTTCAGGTGAACTGTCCGGGATGCTTTTTGTATGGAATTCCAGAGGCAATCAACATTTACAACAAATACAAGGACCAAGGGGTACGGGTTTTGGGGATTGCGACTGCGTTTGAGGATTTTGATAAAAACACCACAGAAAATCTAGAGATGCTCGCCAAGACTGGAGAAACAGTCGGTGAGACAAAAAAAGCACTTGCAATGTATGGCAAAAGCTCTGACGGTAAAATCCCATATAAGATTCCATTTCCACTTGCAATGGACAATCTGGTGAAGGTCTCAGGCAAACCATCACCGCAAGCAGTAATGGAATTCATAAAATCACAGCTACCAGACTTTGATATGCAACCAGAAGACTATAGAAAGCAGATCATTGCACGCGTAGAGCAATACATGATGTCAAAGGAATATTCCGCAGGAACATTTGACAAATTCCAGCTTCGAGGCACGCCGTCTACCATTCTAGTTGACAGAAAGGGAATCTTGCGAGATGTCTCATTTGGTCAATCAGGACACATAGAGTCCATGATTGAAAAACTGTTGCACGAAAACTAGGTCTTTTTTCTTTTTAGATAAACTGCCATAGTTGATGCTGCACCACCAGCAATTACAATTCCTACTGCTGCCAAAATTACCATGGTGCTGTCCGGTTTTTCCTCTGCGATTATTTCCGGCTGGGCGATTTCGACTTCTTGTTGCTCAACAAAATCACTTTTTATTTGTAATGTATGGCTGCCGTTTCCTGCAAACTCTAGTGTCACAAATGAAATTTTCTCATTTTTTTGTACCTTTGGTGTTATGATAGTATCATCAAGGAAAAACTGTAATTCTCCTTTTACTATTTCGTTTGGGATTTGCATTTCGGCAAAATTGTTCTCAAGGCTGCTTTGTATTGTAAATACCAGAGAATTATCTTCAAATGAGATATTTCTTACATCAAAATTTGCAACAGTTTCAATATCAAACGATTTTGAATTAATAGAAACTGGAAATGTTGTTTTCAGGCCGACCTTATCAGAGAGAGGTTCGGCAAATGCGGGCAATACCACAACTAGTAACAATAATGCAAAGAGAATGTTCAATTTATGCTGCAATTACTCTTTTTCGAATCTCTTTGTCCTTTGAGATTCTTGGGTGTGCCTTGTCTGCCAGGATAATTTCAAACCAGTAATGGAATCCGTCCTTGTACAAAAAGTACGAGCCAAGCAATTTGAGATTCTTGTATTTTTCTGCTGTTCTGTTTTCTGCTACCTGCTGCATGTTAATGTCTGCCTTGATTCGAGTAACACCTAGGTGCTTTTGTCTTCTTCCGGCAACTGGTCTTTGACGCCTCATACCGCCGGTTCCTACTCGAGTTCGAATAACTACAATTCCTTGCTTTGCCTTGTAGCCAAGTCTTCTTGCCTTGGTAATTCTACTTGGTTTTTCAATTCTGTGGAATGCTGGTTGTTTTCTCCACTCTATTGCAGTCTTTCTAATTTCTGGTGAGTTTTCTTGCCAGTGTTTTAGCCAGACTTTATCTTGTGCGGTAAGCATTAACGCGATTATTTTTTACCCCTTAATATGCGTAAGCTGGGCTTTGTGCATAGAAAATGTCTGCGAGTGTCAGAATTCACCTAGGGTTAGTTTCACCCGCAGGAACAAACGTTCGATCATACACAGTATCACAGCATCATAAAGATGTCGGACTAGTTTGTGTGTTTTAAACGACTAGCAAGACATATGTCTTGTTTCCTACCATACCACATGCCAGAAAAGCACATCAACAGACTAACCAAGTCAGAAGAGGAGATAAAAAAACACTACAATCAAGATGTCTCAGCCGAGGATGAATGGGCTCACATCACAGAAACTGGGCCTAAGCTGGAAATAGTAGACCCCCTGGCAGTCACTGCAAGACAGATTAGTTTTGGCAGAGAGAGAAGCTATGCCACAAAAGAAGAAGCAGTACAAGACAAATCCGAGAGATTCAAAGACGACATTTCCAATACCAATCAATATCTAAAATTTGTAAATGCACATCTTGCCGCAAAAAAGACAAAAATTGAAAAACTAAAGGCAGATGAGCAACGATTCAAAGAAGAACTAGAAGCATTACAAAACTTTCAAGTAAAGCCAAGAACGGATCTTGACAAGATTCATTACAAAAAAATCACACAAAACGACACCAATTCACTTTTGCTGCATTTACAGTCAGAGCGCGAATCAGCGCTGGAAAAAATTGCGTATCACCAAACCCAGATAGAGCGCTCAAAACAAGAACTAGCACAAAAAGACACACAAATTGCCGAGCTCAAAAAGGAAATCGAGTTTCTCAACAAGAAAAAGCAGATAGAAGCGCCAGACCCAATTGAGGTAATCAGGGCAGAACTTGCAAGACTTGGAATAACTGACGATGCTGCAAAGATTCTAGGTGCAGTAAACTCGCTAGAAAGTCTGGTAAAGAAAAAACCTTAGTAACGTTTTTGACTGGTCTGGACCTGGTAATATCGTGAAAGTTGCACTTTTGATTTTATTGTTGGGTGTAGTGTCATTTCATCTTGCATACGCCCAATCAATTTCTGTGCAAACTAACAAACCCATTTACAATTACGGTGACTATCTTTCCGTTACAATATCAGTATCAAGTGTTAGCGGCAAAAACGCAATAATGCACATCATAGATTCTGAAGGAATCAAAAGCAGTGCCATTCCCATACAGATAACAAAACAAAACACCACAATTACAACCCCTGTTCCATTCAATGTAGAATTGTTCAGAGAGGGAAGATACCAAATCCAAGTAGAATATGATGGAGTAAGATCATCAGCTCCATTTCAGATCATAGATGCAGGAAATGTCGTCATGCCATTTGGAAGTAACATCATAATACCGCAATGGCTTGATGGCGCCATAACAGACTCTATGCTATTCAAGTTTCTAGTGGAAAAAAACACAATCAAGCTGCCTGAGGGGCAAAAACTAGAGCAAAAAACACAGATTCCCTACTGGTACAAGATAAACGGCAAGTGGTGGTCAGAGGGAAAAATATCCGACTCTGAATTTATCAATGGATTGCAGTATTTAGTGAATCAGAAAATAATCTAGTTTTTGCTTCTACTTGCTCTGCCGATTGCCCAGAGAATAATCATTACAATAAATGAAATTATAAATGCCGCAACTAGGCCAATCATTAGTTCAGTTCCCTTGCCTTTTGGTGTCGATGTAGTTGGAGCTGATGTATCCAATACACACTGTCCGTCTTGGAGAATTGTTCCAGGACCACATGTCTCATCTAAGACACATTGGCCGTCTTTGAGTATAGTTCCCGGACCACATTGGTTTGTCTGCTCTGGTACTGGCTCTTCAACTGGTGCCGGCTCTTCCTCTACTGGTTCTGGGATTGACTCTGCAACACAGCTGTTTGTTTGTGGATCAAGTACTGTTCCCGGACCGCATTGTGTTGCTGGCTCTTCAACTGGTGCCGGCTCTTGCTCTACTTGTTCTTCAACTGGAGTTTCTGCTGGCTCTTCTGCAGGAGCTGGCTCACCCGCTCCAAAGTTTGTGGTTCCAAGAGATATGATATCAATAGAGTTTGTTCCTGCTGGAACGGTAATTGCCAAAGTGCGCGTGGTGTCGGTTTTATCATCAACAAATACAGCTTCTTCGGTGTCAGCTAGTATCAAAAAGTCATCGTCTGCACCATCCGTCTTGGAATCAAAAAAGTTTCTATCAAATGTGATCACTAGTGTTCCCTCTACTTCTGTTGTAGTGACCAAAACAGAGACGGTTGCGGTACTAGTGTCTGCTTCTAGTCCTTCAACTGCCAGACCTGTTGCCTCATATGTTATTTCATGCGTGTTTCCATTTACTGTAATTGATGCAGTGGATGCATATGCATTAGGTAAAATCAGTACTAAAGACAATAGTGCGAAGGCAAGAAGCGATTTCAATTTAGACTGTCTCCGTAAAATTCTGTATTAATTGTTTATTTTCCAGCAAGAGTGCGCTTAGGCTCAATTCAACAGTGATTTTGTGAGATTTTTGATAAATTATGGGATGATTTTATTGTGATTGTTTGGTCAAAAATTGCACTTTAGCTAGCCTCAAATTATTATCCTAGAGTAACCCTCAAGTGGACTTTATTCCGGCCTTGACAATATTTGGCATAGTTTATGGTCTGATAATTTTTAGAAACATTCGCGGACTGAATGTGCCAATTTGGGTAAGCATGGGAATTGGCGCCATATTAGTACTGATACTTGGAATTTCCAGTCCATCAAATGCGTTTTCTGCCATAAATTTTGATGTCATTTTGTTTTTGCTCGGCATGTTTGTTTTGGTTTCTGGCCTTGAATCATCAGGAATGCTGAATCATATTACAAATAGGATCCTATCATACGCCAAGACTCCAAACCAGATTCTTTTTGTTGTGATTTTTGTCATGGGGGTATTGTCGGCATTTTTGATAAATGACACCATCGCACTTGTTGCAGCCCCTATTGTGATTGGCTTGGCAAAACAGATGAATATGCGTCCTGCCCCGCTTTTGATCTCATTGGCATTTGGGATCACATTAGGCAGTATGATGACGCCGATGGGCAATCCCCAGAACTTGCTAGTGTCATTGCATAGCGGGATGGAATTTCCGCTATTGACATTTTTGAAATACTTGATTCTGCCTACAATCGCATCTCTGATCTGCACATATTTTATTGTAAAAAAATACTACAAAAAGGAATTTTCACAAGCCATCATGCCAACTATTACCCAAAGTGTAATTGTGGATAACGGCTTGGCAAAAAGATCAAGCATTCTGATAATAATTACCATGATTGGATTTTTTGCAGTAGGAATTGCCAACATGGCAGGCCTAGAAACACGCCTGAATTTTGCACATGTCGCAATCTTTGGTGGAGTTGCCTTGCTCATATTGGGAAACAAAAGAACGCAGATCGTTTCCGGAATAAACTGGCAAATCTTGTTGTTTTTTGTAGCCATGTTCGTGTTTGTACATGGACTAGTGGATGGAGCCGTGATTGGATTGTTCCAGGAATTACTACCGTTTGATGTATCGCCAGACTCACCCACATCCACAATTGGAATAATTGGCACAAGCATTGCGTTAAGCCAGCTAGTCAGCAACGTGCCGTTTGTTGCAATCTATCTTCCCATAATGGAAGATGCTGGCTTTGTTGGCTCTGATACCATAGCATGGATTACTCTTGCTGCCGCAAGCACCATATCTGGCAACCTCACAATACTAGGCGCTGCATCCACCATCATAATACTAGAGGTTGCTGAAAAAAGGGACGGTCGTGGCTTTTCATTTTTGGAATTTTTCAAAATAGGAAGTATTGTTACTGCTACTAATGTTGCAATATTGATATTTTTCTTGGTAATACTTGTTTAGAGTATAGTTCGTCTTAGGCCATTTGCACCGCGTATTAAGTAGAACATGCCATATCCAAAAAGACTAAACGTGACTAGAACATCCAAGAAGGACAAGACTACGAAGAACTCTCCCTGTCGGATTTCAAGAAAATCAAATACAAAGATTGCAATGCCGAAGATTAGGCCAAAAAATGCCTTGATAAAGTTCTCTTTGGCATAAACTAGATGTTTTTTGTTTTCATTATCACCTTTTGATCTATTAAACAGAAAAGATGCAGTCGTAATTGCCAGACCTGCAAGTGGGAAAACGACGCTGACTTCCAAATGACCATCTGTTTTTGTAATAAATTCAGAAAAGCTGGTAACTGTTTGTGATGGTTGCGCATCAACTTGGGCAAAAACAGACAAAATATCCAGAGCAAACAAAGGAATTACAAAGAATTTGATATTTAGTATGATGTAATTATCATCTAGGAAATTTAGATTACACCGCGCAGAATCTGGATTACTTTTTCTGCAATTACGGTTGCAGCAAGGGATTGTGCCTCTTTGGTTTGAGCACCAATGTGCGGTGTTGCAATGAAATTTGGTAGGCTGATTAGCTTGTTGCCAATTGCTGGCTCTTTTTCAAACACATCAAGAGCTGCCCCACCAAGATTGCCCGATTTTAGTGCCTCATACAGTGCATTCTCATCTACAGTTCCGCCACGTGAAGTGTTGATTATTTTAGCAGTTTTTTTCATTGTGTTAATTCTTTGCGCATTGATTAGATTCTTTGTACTATCCAACAATGGAACATGTAATGAGACATAGTCAGCACTCTGCAATAGTGTATCCAAATCTGCCTTCATCAAACCGACTTCTTTTGCAAATTCCGCATCAATTGGCACAACGTCAAATCCAATAATGTTCATGTTAAGGGCTCGCGCAAGTCTAGCCAGTCTTTTTCCGATATTGCCCAAACCAACTATTCCAAGATATTTTCCTGCCAGCTCGGTTCCCATGAGTTCTTTTTTTATCCAGTTGCCATTGCGCAACTCCCGGTCTGCTCGAGGAATGTCGCGAGCCATTGCAAGCATCAGACCAATTACTAGTTCTGCTACGGCATTCATTGCACCTTCTACTGCGTTTATGACTCGGATGTTTTTTGCCTTGGCAGCTTCTGTGTCAATGTTGTCCAATCCGACGCCGACTCGTGCCAAAATCTTGCACTTGATTGCCTTGTCGACTAGATCCTTTGTAATGGTGGTTCTGCTTCTTACTATAACTATCTCATAGTCGCCGATTTTTTTTGCCAGTTCTTCTGGAGTGATTTGCGGCTCGTATGTAACTGAAAGACCGTTTTTTTGTAAAGTGTTATTGAGGACTGCATCTACTTGATCACAGATCAAGACTTTGTCTGAAAAACTCATGTAGTGTGCCTCTTGAAATACGAAATATAATCATTTACTAAAAATACAAAAATAAGAAAATAGGGGTTTTAGAGTCCTAATTCTGACTTTAATTCGTCAGCACGTTCATCAGTGTACAATCCGTGCAAGTTTAGTTTTTGCTCAAGTGAGTTCTTGCCCATTGGTGGGACTGCATCACTTGGGTTTCCTAGCAGGTCTGCATATGATGCTGCGTTTGTGCCCAATTGTTCATTTAGACCAAATGGATCGCCTGCAACGAAGATTGATGCTGCACCTGTAAAGATTGCTGCATAGTCATGGTTCACAGCTGCATAAACTCCTGGCTCGTCAAAGACGATATCCATGATTGCACCTTGTGATCCACCAATCTCATATGTTTCAGTACCTTTTGCTTGCACTACGTTGCCCTGAACTACACGGTCAATGATTTCACCCACTACATGCCAGAACACTGGTTCATTTCCTTGGTTCTCAATGAAAATTCTCACGTGTTGGCCTTGCTCAACGAACAATAGTTGTGACTGGTATTGTTTTAGGTCTGGAGAGTTCCATGGCTGAACAACGAAGATGTTTTTGTTTTCATCTCCTTTGATTAGTTTGTTGTGAGCTGCGTTTGGAACGTAACCAAATGACATACCATTAACAACTGTGTAGGTTGTCTCGTGTTTGAACATTTTTCCTTGGTCGTATCCACCCTCATCGTTTAGGTACAATTGGTTGTACTGGAGGGAGAATTCGCGTGCATCTGCGGAAACAGATTGTCTTTGAACTTTAACATTTCCACCATCAACTACTGTTTTTTCAGTGAGTAATGGTTTGTAACCCTTGATTGGGTCGACAATTGTCATTCCGTACATGCCGGATAGGACATGTTGATCCATAGCTGCAATGTCAACGCCAGAGCAGTGATACTTGAAGGTACCAGGTACTTCGGCTACATAGCAATATGTTCTGGATTCACCTGGCATTACTTTGCCAAATGGACCAGAGTGCATTTGTGATGCATGCATGTCGTTTCCGTGTGGAGTTGGTTCATCTTCTGGAATGGTCAGTGTCATCATTACGACGTCGCCTTGTGTGACTCTAAGGGTTGGTCCTGGGACTTGGCCGCTAAAAGTCATGGCTTGGTAAGTCTTTCCACCCAAGATTGGGAGGTCAGCACTTCTTGCGTAAAGATCAAAGCTAACCACATTTCTTCCATCTTCGATATTGTCGCAATCTAGTGCGGCAAATGCCTGTGGCATAACAAGCTTCAAACCACCCATTTCATGGATTTTTTGAGTCATGCTATCGTTTGAGGAAGCTGCCAGTGTTGAACCGACAACTTGTGATTGTGTGTATGTGCTTCCGAATAAGGTTGCTGCCAATACCGCTACTGCTGTAACGGAAAATAGCATACTGTAACGCTTATTCATTGAGTTTGGGACTTGTACCAGCCTATATAATAATTCCCCTTTTTTTCACGCGACTTTGCAAAATTTAATGGGATTTTTCGTTGAGAATTTATTTTAGTTGGAATTGGGTCATATCATTGGAATACAGAATTGACAGGGATTCCCTGGGCGAAGTCAAGATCCCATCTGATGCATACTACGGCGCATTTACTGGTAGAGCCATTCAACAATACCATGTCACTGGCAAAAAATCCCACAAGCATTTGATTTCCGCATTTGTGATGATAAAGCGCTCAGCAGCAGTTGCCAACATAAAATGTGGCGCAATAGACAGAAAAATGGGCAATGCCATCATAGCTGCTTGCGATAAAATTCTGTCAGGAAAATTCCAAGAATGGTTTGTAATAGAAGAGATCAATTCCGGTGCAGGAACTGCATTTAACATGAACTCAAATGAAGTCATTTGCAATGTTGCACTAGAAATTTTGGGCAAAAAAAAGGGCCAAGACCAGTTTTTGCACCCCAATGATCACGTAAACATGTCTCAATCAA